>Ga0335081_10019193_pt1 | contig 11054 bp, 10 predicted proteins | sample Lox_Sample_35_FD_206713 | JGI IMG/M metagenome (GOLD analysis project Ga0335081, IMG submission 206713) | Soil microbial communities from Loxahatchee National Wildlife Refuge, Florida, United States - Lox_Sample_3.5 | ecosystem: Environmental > Terrestrial > Soil > Wetlands | place: USA...
GGGAGCGCCGCCTACGTTTCTCTGGCTCCCGACGACGTCACCAAGGCAGGCTCGGGCGGCTGTGGGCCATACGGCATGCGGGTTCCCAATGCGTGCGCCGATGGGGTTTTTTCCGTCGTGGGCTTTCGCAAAGGCCCAACCTTCGTCAACTATCTGCGCAACGCCTTCAAATGGGGTGGCTTTCCCGGCTGGGAGGGCAAAAGAGGGTGCCCACAAAAGATCATCTCCCAACTGGCTGAAGGGTTGTTTCCCGTCTAACAACCAGTCCAGTAAACAAAAGGTCGCGCTGGTGTCGCGCGACCCTGACTGTCTGACGATTTGCTAAAGCTTAACGGCGGCCGCCAAATCCGCCGCCACCGTGGAATCCACCGCCTCCGAATCCGCCACCATGGAATCCGCCAAAGCCACTGCTGTGGAAGCCACCACCGCTGGACCGGAATCCGCCGGCCATGGGCGCTTCAGAGTGCCGGGAAAACCCGGGCGTACTTCTGAAGCCACGGGCTACGGGCACATGGCCGCCACGTACAGGGTGGCCGCCCACCACCGGGTAACGATAATGCCCGCCCCATCCGCCAAACAAGTACGGATTTCCCCAAACGTACCCCGGCGAATAGAAGCCCCAACCGAACGGGTTGTAGAAGAATCCGTCGCCCGGCAAGAAGGAGTAGAAATCCCAGAACGGGTCCCAATACCAACCCGGGCCGTACCAACCGCCGTACGCCGCAACCGAGTAGGCCATGTTCACATTCGCATCCGCCTCATACTGGCCGCGCAGCTTGCTCCAGCGATAGAGCGGGTCAGACTCCACCGCTTCCTTGTTCAGGTTGTGCGCTTTGAGCGGCGCGGCGTTCGCCACCAGAAGTTCATGCCCCTTTTTCACATTGGCGTGCGCATCTCCCTCGTACACCGTCGCCTTGCCATCAATCACGCGGACCGTCGCCGGCTCCGCTTGAAAATCGTATAAACCCTCTTTGTCGATCCTGGTCGTCGTTCCGCCAACCACTACCGACAGATCATTCTCCTTGTAGAGCTGATCCACTTCCAGCATCGCCGAGCCTTTCACCAGCTCGACTCGCGTGTCCGCCAGTCCCGGCGAGACCATGCGTGCTTCGCTGTTGTCACCCAAACGGAAATACACTCCAGGTGTCAGCAGCATCTCCGCCTTGCCTTGGCCCGTATCCAACACCTGATTCGTCTCGAGCAACGTCGAACCATTCAGCTTTGCGGGCAGGCTCTGTCCATCCAGAGCCACCTGGCCCTCAACGTAATTGACAGTTCCCGGCACCGGCATAGGCTTGGTGTCCGCCATGGCCAGCGACGCTCCCGCGAGTAGAACGATCGTTGCCAATCCGCTAGTTGCCCATAAGGTCCTCATACCTGCCTCTTTTCCACTTCCACTTAATAAGATGCGGGTGGCTGAATATCGTTGCCCGCCAGACCCGCGGCTTACAAATCTTTACAGCGAGCGAGCGCGGAGTAGAATGCTAACCAAATGCGGATTTTGTTGAGTATTTTCCTCGTCTCATTCTTCGCAGCCGAATGCCGGGCGCAGCAGCCGATGCCGATCATCTTCGATACCGATATCGGCGACGACATCGACGACGCTCTGGCGCTCGCTCTCGCGCTGCAATCGCCTGAGCTCGATGTCCGTGCCGTAACCACCGTCACCGACGACACTGAAGGCCGCTCACGCCTCGCCTGGAAAGAACTCGGGCTCTATGGACGCCACGACATCCCCGTGGGCACCGGTGCTCCCGAGCCCCTGCTTGACCCCTTGCACACCGGCCGCGCGCCTCAGTTCACCGTGCTGACCGATGCCGATATACTCCCTCCCGCGGCCCGCCGGCGAGCATTCGATCTGATTATCGAGACGCTCATGCAATCGCCACGGAAAATCACGCTGGTGCCGGTCGGCCCTCTGACCAATATCGCTCTGGCCTTGAAAGGCGAACCGCGGATCAAGGACAAAATCGAGCGCATCGTCCTGATGGGCGGCGCGTTCAATCTGCTCACCGCGGAATACAACATCCAGCGCGACCGCATCGCGGCGGAAATCGTCTTCCGCTCCGGTGTTCCCATTACCGCAGTGGGCCTCGACGTGACCCTGCAGTGCAAGCTGGGGGCCCCGGACATGCAGCGCCTGCGCGAGGCGGATAATCCCGCCTCACGGTTCCTCGTCCGGTTGATCGAGCTCTGGCAGAATGGCCACCCGGACCAATATCCGATCCTGCACGATCCGCTAGCTGTCGCAGTAACGCTGAACCCGCACTTAGTAGAGACGCAATTGGGAAGTGTGAGCGTCGAAACGGCCAGCCCACTCACGCATGGTATGACCATGTTCACTCCCGCCGAACGCCTCCCGGCCGATGCGCATGCGACGACCAGCGTCGCCCGCCAGGTCGATGCCCGCCGCTTCGTCGAGATGTTCCTCACGCGCTTGTCGGCACAGCCGCGCACCCGGTAGGGGCGAGGCACGCCTCGCCGGGACACGTGCGGCCCGGAACGATTGTGAGGTGAGCGGGCGCGCTTACTTGGCGCGCGCGAAACCGTTGGCCGGAGGCAGGATCTCCACCACGTGCGCCAGTGTGCGCTCGGTGGCATCCACAATCACGTTGCGGCGGCCATAGAGAACGCACGGTTCTGTTAGCCGCAGCGCCCAGCCAATCAAAGGGTCCGCCGTCAGACGAATATAGGTGTCGGGATGGCTGGTATGCGCAATGGCTTGGCTTCGCAGAATCGCGCCGAGCGGCTGCCGGCATTCGAGTACCAACTGACGCGCCTGCTCGGAAAAGTGATCGAGGTTGATCTTGATGAAGCCGAAGGCAACCGGCGCTGCTTGACCCTCCGGCACCAGCGCCACCTCCCGCGATAGCACGTTGTCCGCCAGCGTCCGCTGAAGCACGCGCAAGCGGATGTTTCGCCCGTACGCGGTTTCGAGCGTCGGCGTCATGTCACCCGTATGAACCAACAAGCTGCGGTACGGTTCGGGAACTTCAGACCCGTCGATCGACGCCATCGGCGGCAGGGGCAACCCCGCCTTCTCGTAAAACTCATCCAAGGGATAGATCAGCGTCGGCTCCGGGCTCGCCTGCATCCTTATTGGACGTTCGAGGAGCCCCCGGGGTCACTGATTTCTAATCGTAAGGGCGGCTATGGGAACGCGTGCGACGGCTTGAGCGGGCCTATCCCAAAAATCCCAGCTTCACCGACCCAAAATTCGGAAAATTCGGGAACACGCTCGCCAGCGCCGTATCTGGAATGCCGAACCATGAGCACAGGGTCGCGCCGTATTGATCGATCGACGTCGTGGGTATCCAGCGGCCGCGCACGTCGGCGTCGTTCGGGCCGCCCAGTTGGAAAGTCGGAAACTGGCCGAAAACCTGGCCGCCCTGTACCGCGCCTCCCAGCACAAAATGATGGCTTCCCCACGCGTGGTCGCTGCCGCCGCCCGAGGTCGGTTGAAACGTGCGGCTGAAATCGGACTCCGTGAACGTGGTCACGTTCTGCGCCATGCCCAGTTCCTGCGTCGCCTCGTAGAACGCCGCCAGCGCCGGACTTAATTCCGGATAGAGAGTATTGTGCGTATTAATCTCGTTCGTGTGCGTATCGAAACCGCCGAGCGAGCAGAAAAAGATCTGACGGCGCATTCCGAGATCGGCCTGCACTTGAATGATCTGCGCCACCTGCTCCAACTGAGCTCCGATGTTGCTTTTCGGAAACTGAGTCTTTAGTTGCGTGGCCTTCGCCAGCGCGCCACCCAGCGCTTTGGCGTCGCTGATGCTGTTCGCCATGGTGTTGTTGGCGGCTTGCACCAGCGACAGTCCGCTATCGAGCGTCAATAAACTGTTCAGCGCGTCCAATCGCGCCTGGGACGCCGGCGAGCTATTGAATTCCTTGAGCTCCAGGGATTGTCCCGGCGTTAACGCCACTGGCTGGCTATCCGCGCCGGTTCCTAACAAGCTGTTCCCGTTCATCGATACAAACGTGGGAAATGCGCTCAAGTTGATGTTCTGCGATGCGATGTAGTCCGCCGCCCGGCCTGCCCATCCCGTGGAACCGTTGCCCTGCGCCACCGATGTCTGCCACTGCAACTGCTGATCGGAGTGGGAAAAGAGGTTCAACGGGATGGGCGCTTGCGCCTGTTGATATTGATCGCGCGTCAACGGTTGCACGAGCGACCCGATGTTCGCGACGACGGCGAGTTCCTTGCTCGCAAACAGGCTCGACACCTCGGCAAGCTTGGCGTGAAACGCATAGGGAGATCCCGAGACGCTAGTGACCGTCGGCGTCAAATCGGCGCCCGTCAGCGCCAGGCCCGCGCGCAGCGACTGGTAGGCCTGGTAACTCGTGTCGTCCATCGGAATGACGGAGTTGTTGGAATCGTTGCCGCCAAACAGGAAAACGCAAACCAGCGCGCGATAGTCGGGGCCGCTCTGCGCCATGGCAGGCAGCACGCCGAACGGCCGGAGGGCCAGCGAGCCGACTGTCGCTGCGCCGATGCGAATGAATCCGCGACGTGTGAACATGTTGGTTTCCTTATTGAATGATCTGGTACTCGCCTGACGTCAGCACAACATAGAGCGCCGCCTTGACCTTTGCCTCCGTACCGCTAGCCGCATTCGCTGCATCCGTACCTTGCTGCCTGAGAACCCCTGACATAGAGTGATGCAGAAACACATAGCTGATGTAGTCGAGCATGGCCTCCGTGCTGGTTGCGTTCTGTATAAACGGCGCCAGACTGACGGACGTGGCGCCGTCCAGCGAAGCGTGATACAACGCGGCGTTCGCGAAATCGGCACGATCGGCCGCAGTCTGCGTGGAGTAGATTTGGAACTCCGGCCCAAGCAGCCCCTTTTCCGTGCGGTACTGCGGCGAGAAGTAGCTGAACACGCTCGGCGCTTTGAGCAGATTCTGCGCCATTTGGCTTGCATACTGATTGACGGCGTTACTGGGCCCGATGGAAGCGTTCAAACCGCGTAGGATGTTTGCCAGGAACAGCACGGGTTCGCGCAGATGCCCGAAGCTCGGATTGACCGCGGCATTCGGGTCATCGTTCGCGCGCGCTTCCGGATCCGTCAGGATCGCCGTGATCACGGCCTGCATGTTTCCGCGAACCCCTGTGCCGTCGTTGAGAAACACCTTCGATACTCGCTCCAAGTAACCGGGGCTCGGATTGCTCGTTACCAGATGCTGAATCAGTTGTTTGCTCACAAACGGCGCCATGGTGTTTTGCTGCATCAATGCGTCCAGCAGCGATTCGAGATCCTGCTCCGCGGTTTGCCCGGCCGGAATCACCACGTTGTTGAAAATCGTCTTTTGACTGGTGTCGTGGTTGCGCTCCACGGCATACATCTGGCCGATGAAGTACGCCGGGTTGTCGTGTTTGGGCGTCGTGCCGGGCGCCGTGGGATACGTCCATCCGGTCAGGACTTTGGCCATGTTCGTCACCACGCTCTGATCAAAGGTGGGGATCGGAATCTGGTTCTGGCCGAGAATCGGTGTGCCGTCGGGATTGAGTTGGTTGAGCCCCAGCGTGAACAACTGCATCAACTCGCGCGCGTAGTTTTCGTTTGCGGCTGTCCCCCTCGCCGGATCCGCTTTGTTGTTGTTCGCCATGTTCAGATACCGGCCCATAGCGGGATTCAGCGTCACCGCCTTGATGATGCCCCGGTAGTTGCCGAAGGCGTTATCGCGAAGAACTCGCCAGTACGCCGGATACGCATAGGCCTGGCGCACTCCCGACTGCGCCGAAACCACCCAGATCTCGCTGAGCGCGAAAGCCACACGCTGTCGAAGCTGGTCCTGGCCCGTGACCACGTTCTGAAAGAACACTGCCTGCACCGGACCAAGATTGGTGTTGCGTTTTCCGTTTGCGGCGAGAATGGGCTGGTCCGGCAGGTCGGAAGTATTCAGTGCGAACTGGGCGCTCAACCACTTTGCAATACCCATCTGCTGAAGCTGAGCGATCGACGCCGGTGTCGGCCCCCAGGTCGCCTGGTCGAGAAATCGGGCGGCGGCGTGGTCGTTCAGTAACGCCGCTCCAGTGGTCTGGGCGCACTCCGGCAAAGCGGCCAGAATGGCCGCGGCTACGATGATTCCAATTCGTCGCACCTACACAGAACACCAGCCGGGCGAAAAAGTGTCGCGGAAAACGTCGCGTTACCCATTTACCTTTAGTGTTGTTCTGAATTCAGAACAGAACCATGAAAACTATAAGCAAGACACTATTGACGAAATTTAGCATTTGGTTAACATTGTTCTGAATACAGAACAGGGCGAGCGCCGTCCGCCAGTTCTTACGGTCTTGCCACGACCGCCGTGCCTGTTCGTTCACTCCGGAGCGTGGATGGAAGAACTCGAAAGGCACGACATCTATTTCGTTGATCGGGAGGGGAAAAGAGAGGTCCGCGATCCCCTTCCTTACTACGGAACGCTGGAGGGCGCCAAGATATTCTGCTTCCGTTATTTCGACGAGGTCGGCTCCCGCTATTTCCGAGCGGAGATTTACCGGGTGAGCGACCTGCTGAAACCGGCTGCTTTCGTCGACAACCCCAACCCTAAGTGAGCCGCCACAACTCCCGCCTCTGTAGATGTTGGACTATATAGAGCGGGAGGAGTGGCCATGATCCGAGCATTCGTTTCGCTGTTTCTCGTCTTGCCTTGCGGGGGCGCTGAGATTTTCGGCGGCGCGCAGGTCGCCGAAATCTACCGGATTCGTCTCGACCGCGGCGACCTGCTGCTGGAAACAATTCAACAGGTCATTCGAGAAAACCATGTCGCCGATGGCGCCGTGCTCACGGCCGTGGGGTCGCTCGGTGAATGCACGTTCCACCGCATCCAATCGACTGGCGAAAAACCCGAGGATCAGTTCCTCACAGTCAAGGAGCCGATCGAGATCCTCAATATCAACGGAGTGATTGCTGATGGCGAGCCGCATCTCCACCTGACGATGTCCGGCGCTAGCGGAGCGTTCGGCGGGCATCTAGAGAAGGGGTGCCGCGTGCTGTACCGCGCGGAGGTAACCATCGCCAGGTTTTCTGGAGCGCCTCTGGCCCGTAAACCCAATAAAGAAGGCGTCCCACTGCTCCAGCGGAAGTAACGCGAAACCGCCCCTGTTACAATACGTCGAAGCTCTGGGAGGACCAATGGCCCAGAGGGACACCATGCCCCTGCAAGGCAAGCTCAGCGGCCAGGCCGTCATCAACGAACTCATCCGCAATATGGAGTTCGGCGAGTTCGAGATGGGCTACAGCGTCCTGCTGCCTTGCTTTTTCAGTCTGTATCTTCATCCCGACGACTATGCACGGCTTGAAGGCGTATTCGATCTGATCGCGGAGGATGCCAAGCGCGCCCTCGGCGCTCGCGTCGCGCAGCTAAACACCAAGCCTAAGATTCTCGGAGTGAAGCGCCCCGGCCGCCAGCCAAAGGAGTACAAGATCGCTGGCAGAGACTGGATTCTGGAGTTTCTCCCGGACACTGAAGGTACGGTTCCGCTTGGTGATGTCGAGATCCACTCCGAGTTGAATGAAACCGCCCAGCCGGGTTTCCGCGGTACGAAAACTACTCTGATGGGCCGCGAACCGTCGGTTACCATGCCTCGCTTGCCGGCCGTTACGCGACGGACCTCCGAGGTGGTCTATGCCGAGATTCGCTATGAAGACGACTCCGGGCCGCAACTCTATCTGGTTTCGCAGAATGAGGTTCGCGTTGGCCGCGGCGGCGACGACCTGCCCATGGATCTGGCGTTGTACACCAACGACGAGGTTTCACGCGAGCATTTCGTTCTGCGGCGCGACCCCGCCACGCGCCGTTTCTACATCCTGGATAAGAGCGTCAACGGTACCTGGTTGGAAGGAAAGCGGTTAAAGAAAGGAACCGAAGAACCGGTGCCCGATCGGGCGGCTATTGGCGTCGCTCAAGTGCTGACCCTTTCCTTCGAGAGCCGCCGATGAACGCGACACTCAGTTGCCGCTCCGGTGTGGCGACCGACCCCGGTCTTCTCCGCGAGAAGAACGAAGATCGCGTCTATGCCGACGAATCGGCTGGGATATTTCTGGTGGTAGATGGGATGGGTGGGCGAGCGGCGGGAGAGATGGCGGCGCAAACGGCGGTGGATGTCATCGCGCTCTATCTGCGTGATTCCGAAGGGGATGTTGCCGGAGCGATCACCGCCGCCAATAACGAGATCTACCGCCTGGCTGAGGAGCGCGAACAGTGGCGCGGTATGGCCTGCGTTCTGACCCTGGCCGTTGCGCACGAGGATCGTATCACCGTCGGCCACGTGGGGGATTCCCGGTTGTACTTGATCTGGAATGGGACGTTGCGGAAGATCACGTCGGACCATTCGCTGGTCGGCGAACTGGAGGATCGGGGGACGCTCACCGAGGCCGAGGCCATGGCGCATCCTAAACGAAATGAAGTATTTCGGGACGTCGGGTCCAGGCCGCGCGCTGCTGGCGACGAAAAGTTCATTGAAATCAAGAGTTTTCCGTTCCGGCCGGGCGCGGCATTGCTGCTCTGCACGGATGGCCTGAGCGACATGCTGACGGCGGCGGAAATCAACGACATTGTCCAGCGATATCCAGGCGATCCCGGCGCGGTGGCCCGGGAACTGGTGGATGCTGCCAACTTCGCGGGAGGAAAGGACAACATCAGCGTTATCTTCGTCGCCGGGCCGGATTTCCTTGGCGACCCGAAGGTGCGGAACTCGATCACACAGGTTCGCGAGGTCCGGAGTTGGTGGCGGCGCCTGCTGAACCGGGTGGGCCGATTCCTCGAGCGCCATTAAATCCGCTCAATGCAGCCTCCGATTTGAAACCCCCGTCGAGTGGTAACGTATTATTTCTCAACGGCTCGAAATGCTGCACTCCAAGCAGTTCGGCAGGTACGAGATCCTATCCAAACTGGGCAGGGGGATGACGGATGTCTACCTGGCGATGGACTCGGCGCAAAACCGCCGCACGGTACTGAAGATCGTCGAGCAATCCGCCGATCCGTGGACGCAGATCGTGCTCGAAGCGGAGCGGCGCGGATCGGAAATCCAAAAGCAGCTTCACGAAGTGGATCCGCGTTTCCTTGAGGTTTACGATTCAGGCGATCGCAGCGGCTGCTACTACATCGCCATGCAGTACGTAGAAGGCAGGAGCCTGGCGGAGATTCTGCAGGCGGAGAAACGGATCGCACCGGTGCGGGCCGCCGAGTACGCGGCCGAGGTGGCGAATCAGCTTGAGCGGCTGCATTCTTTTCAGATCGAGATCGAAGGGCGCAAGCGCGCGGTGGTACATGGAGACATCAAGCCGTCGAACATTCAGATCTGTCCGTCGGGTGAGGTACGGCTGTTGGATTTCGGCATTTCCAAGGCCATCACGTTTACTCATCACTTGACCTACCACAACCTGGGCAGCCCGAGCTATTGTTCGCCGGAGCGGCTGCGTCGTGCGCAAGTGGATCCGCACTCCGATCTTTGGGCACTGGGCGCGACGCTTTACGAGATGGTAGCCGGTTTTCCGCCGTACCAGGCACAGAGCACGCAAAAGCTGGAAGAGCTGATCCGGTCGAAACGTCCGCCGCGGGCTTTGCCAGATGACTGCCCGGTGGCATTGAAGGCGGTGATCCGCAAAACTCTGGCCGGAGAAATCGAAAATCGCTACCCGACGGCAGCGGCGATGGAGCAGGATCTGCGCGCGTTTCTCTCCGATCGCCCTACGCAAGCGGGAAGCGAGAAGCAGCGGGCATGGGCTGTGAACCCGACGGTCGAGAAAGACCGCACCTCGCCACGAACGCCATCGAAAAACGTGTCCGAGATCGTCGTTCGGATGCGAGCCACGCTGCCGTATCTGAAGAAGACATGGGTTCCGATCTCGGCGATTGCTGTGGGGCTGTTGATCGGTGCGCTTCTCTACATTGAAATCGCTTTCGCCTATCGCTTCTGGGCGGACAGCAAGCCGCTCCGGAGACATCGCGACTATACGCACAGCTCTATTGCGGAAATCGACGCCGATTGGAACCTGTACAAGCAGCTCCGCGAGCGGAACCTCCCGTTGGGCAGGTACTCGCCGGTCGGCTGGTTGACGGCCCCTCTGCGCGAAGCAACGGTTGCGGCGGCAGATGACGTGATCGAGCGGTATCGCGACAGTTCCGATCCTTCGCTCGCCGATTTCGATTGGCAGAAAGCGCGAGTCTGCCTGCAACACGCGTTGGAATTGGATGGCTCGGACGCAGGAGTTAAAGGCAAGCTGGCCCTTAGCAACGGCTATCTCGCGCTGCTGGCGAAGCCGCCAACCAGCCAGACCGCGGCGCAGGCAAAGGCGGACTTCGAGGAGGCGGCTTACAACCAGCCGCGATCGCTGGACCCGCACCTCGCCTTGGCGCGCCTTTACGTTTACAACTTTCGAAATGTGGGACGCGCGGTGGCTGAGCTGTCGGTGGCAGAGCGGTTGGGATTCAGAGCGGGCCCGCGCGAGGCCGAGCAGCAGGCGGACGGATACCTCTTCCATGCCGAGCAAGAACTGCAGCAGGCCGACAAGGCGAAACCCGGGTCGCCGGAAGCGGCAAAATATGCGGCCAGGACGCAGAGTGACCTGCAACGTGCCGCCAATTTTTACGAGCCCATCGAAGGCTTCTCGAATGTCGCCTCCAACCTGGAGCGCGTCGATCTCGACCGGGCGAAGCTGCAATCCCTACAGGCGAGGAATGAGTTAGCCAGCGCCCCGCGGAAACATTACGGGAAAGGGCGCACGTGGCGGTAACAAAGAGCTGGGAGCAGCGTACCGTCGTCCAGATCGGGCCGTGGGAAAAAGTTGTGCCCGTGGAACGCCGACGCGAATTGCCCTGGCTGATTGGCGCGTCGGTACTGGTTTGTGCGGGCCTAGGGTTGGTTCTGTGGGCGAAGACGGCGAATTTTTCCGATTTATCCGCGCGGCTGCACGATGGCGAACTGCTCAATCTGAACGCAATCACCGAGCCGGATCGAGTCTTGCCGACGCTCGATTTTTTCCAGGATGCGGTTGAGCGGCAGCTTGTGGCCGAGCGACTCACTGACTACATCCAGAAGC
>Ga0335081_10019197_pt1 | contig 11054 bp, 12 predicted proteins | sample Lox_Sample_35_FD_206713 | JGI IMG/M metagenome (GOLD analysis project Ga0335081, IMG submission 206713) | Soil microbial communities from Loxahatchee National Wildlife Refuge, Florida, United States - Lox_Sample_3.5 | ecosystem: Environmental > Terrestrial > Soil > Wetlands | place: USA...
CCCAGCAACTGTCCCTTGTTGTAGTAGGAGCTGCTGAACTCGGGCCGGTTGTACAAGGCGTATTTGTCGAGCCAGGTGTCCAGGCTGGACTCCTCGGCGCTCTGCCACTCGCGCGCGGGGCGCGATTCGAGCTCGTTGATCTGCTTCCCGAGGTCGGCGAGAAACTGCGCCTGGCTCCATATCCCGGTGCGCACCAGCGTGTAAGCGGCATAGGTGCTGGTGACGCCTTCGGCGAACCACAGCGCGCGCGTATACATCTCCTTGGTGTAGTCCACCGGCTCAAGCGTCTGCGGACGGATGCGCTTCACGTTCCACAGGTGGAAAAATTCGTGCGCGCTCACGCTGGCCAGTTGCGCGTAGCTCTCCACCGAAATCGCCGTGCAGTTGGCGTGCTCCATCCCGCCGCCGCCGTAGTCGCGGCCCACGTGCAGGAAAAAGGTGTACTCGGGAAAGGGCGCGCCGCCCATCATTCCGGCCTCGTAGTTCACGATTTGCGAGAGCATGCGCGTGAGCGCGTCGCGATCCACGGTCTCGCCGTGATAGACGATGCGAATCGTTTTGCCTTCGGCCTTGCCGCCGCCGGTGAAGCTCCACGTGTCGAACTGGCCGATCTCTACCGGCGCGTCCACCAGCGTGTCGTAGTTTGCGGCATCGTAGGTAACCCCGGGTGCTGCTTTGTCCGGCGCAAGTTCGGCGGCGGCGCGCCAGTCGCGCGGCACGTCGGTGAAGTGCACCACGTCATCCTCGCCGCGGCGCTCCGGCAGATAACACAGGATCATCGCCAGATTGATGAAGGCGTGGTCGGCATTGAGCTGCGTGTCGAAGGGGCCCGGCCCGTCCCATAACGTCGCGTACTGGATGCGAATGTCTGAGCTGGCCGCGCGGCTCTGCCCGCCACTCTGCGTCTCGATACGCCAGGCGCCTTTGTCGAGCCGCCGGACGGGCAGGGAATTGCCCGTAGCGTCGACGGCCCGAAAATCCGTGACGCGCGCGCCGAAGTCGCGAATCTGGTAGAGCGCATTCCAGGCGGGTATCTGCACGGTAACGTCACCCTGCGCGTTCGGCACGGTCATGGTGACGTGAAACTGGTGCCGCTCGGGATGCGCGAGGGAGACGTCGTAGCGAATCGTCGCCTGTGCGGGCGCAGCATACAGGAGCGCCAGCGCAAGCAGCCACGCCAAAACCGTTGTCATCCCGAGGCAGCGCCGGCGACCGAGGGATCTGCTTTCATCGGAGAGGAAAGGCAACTGCAGATCCCTCGGCCCGCGGGCCTCGTGATGACAGCTCTTGGTGACGCGAGATATGTAGCTCAGGTCGCGGTCGCCACCGCGTGCGAAAAGCCGCCCCGGGGAAAACCGCGACCGAGACCTGAGGCTTTTCGCGTTACCGTGCGTCTTAGCGCCGACCTTTGCCTGGCCGCCACCACCGAAGACTCGGGTCTGGCCAGAGATCGGCCCGACCCGAGCTACAACCGCGCTTCGTGGGGCGCGCGGCGGGGTCACGCGCGGTGCGAAGAGGGCGCGGGCAAGCGAGCGGAAAGTTGCGCCAGCAGCTTGTCGCATAGTCCGTCGAAACTACCGTTCGAGAGCACCAATATGATATCGCCCTCGCGGGACTGGCCGGCGAGAAATTCGGCGATTTCGGCCGCCGACCCGAGCGCCTCAGCGGGCCGCCCCGCGGCGCGCACGCGCTCCACGACGCGCTCCGGCGAGAGCCGCTCCGCGTCCGAGAGCAGTTGGGGGCGGTTCACCGCGCCCAGCACGGCGCCGTCCGCCGCGGCCAGGGCCGCGGCGAGATCGTCCTCGAACACGCGCCGCCGCATGGTGTTCGAGCGCGGCTCGAACGCCACCCAAAGCCGCCGGTGAGGCCAGCGCGTGCGCGCGGCCTCGATGGTGGCGCGAATAGCAGTGGGATGATGCGCGAAGTCGTCCACCACGGTGACTCCGGCGGCTTCGCCGCGAATTTGCATGCGCCGCGCCACCCCGCGAAACGTGCGCAGCGCCTGCTCGATGGATTCGCGGGCGAGACCGCGGCCATCGGCTATGGCGATGGCCGCGAGCGCGTTGAGCACATTGTGCCGGCCGGCCATGGGCAGCTCGACGCGCGCGCGTTCTTCGCCGCCGCGCGCGGCGCGAAAATGCGTGGCCCCTTCGATGAACTCCAGATCGCCCGCGATCCATAAATTGTCGCCGCCGAACCCGTAGGTCTCCACCGGGCAAAACGCCTTCTCCACCACGCCGCGCACCGTGGCGCTTTCGCCCCAGCAGACGATGCGCCCGCGCCGCGGCACCAGATTCACCAGGCGCCGGAACTGCAACTCGATGGCGGCGAGGTCCGCGTAGATATCGGCATGATCGAACTCAAGGGAAGTGACGATCAGGTCGTCGGGGCGGTAGTGTAGAAACTTCGGCGCTTTGTCGAAGAACGCCGAGTCGTACTCATCGCCCTCGATGATGAACTCCTTGCCGCCGCCCAGGCCGTAGCTTTTGCCGAAGTTCTCCGCCACGCCGCCGATCAGAAAATCCGGGCGGCGTCCCGCAACGTGAAAGATCCAAGCCAGCAGGGAGGTGGTAGTGGTTTTGCCGTGCGTGCCGGCGACGACCAGCGAGTCGTGCCCCGGCAGGAAAAACTCCTGGATGGTCTCGGGCAGGGAGCGATAGGGAATTTTGTGGTCGAGGACGAACTCGAGCTCAGGATTGCCGCGGGAGATGGCGTTGCCAATGACGACGAGGTCCGGCTGCGGCGCGAGATTCGCTTCGGCGAAGCCGTTTTTCCAGCGAATGCCCAATTTTTCCAGCAGCGTGGAGGCCGGCGGGTAGACGCCGTTATCCGAGCCGCTCACGCGATAGCCGCGTTCGGCGAGCATGCCCGCGAGCGGCGTCATGGCCGCGCCGCCAATGCCAATCAGGTAGATCGATTCGATGTCCCGATCAATCATTGGGTAGTGTCACCGCGGGTTCGAGAATTTCCAGGCGGCCTTCGCCGGTGGCCTGCAGCCGCGCCCGCACGCCCATCGGCATCGTCAGCATCGGCCGCGCGGTGTGCCCGAAGGGCGCGCCGAAGACGATCGGCACGCGCAACGATCCCAGAATGCGCCGGCAAACGTCGCGCACCGAAACGCTGCTGCCCGCGGGCGTCTCGCAATCCGGGAAATCTCCTAAGACGATCCCGCGCACGCCACGAAATTTCCCCGCTTGCATCAGATGCACCAGCATGCGATCGAGCTGATAGGGTTTCTCACCGCGATCCTCGAGAAAGAGGATCGAGCCGCGCGTCTCGAACTCCCACGGCGTGCCCAGCGTGGTTTCCAGCAGCTTGATGCACCCGCCGAGCAATAGGCCCGAGGCTTCGCCGCGCGTGAGCGGCTCGCCATCGAGCGCGATCGTCCACGACTGCCGCTTGCCACCGGAAGCGTGGAGAAACGAGTTGAGGTCGTATCCCGAAGCATTCGCCGCGCCGTGGTCGAATCCGGACGCGACCATCGGCCCGTGCAGCGAAGTCCAGCGCAATTCGCTCCAGAGATACGCCTGCAGCATGGTCACGTCGCTATGGCCGACCACGAGCTTGGGCCGCAGCCCGCGCGGCAATCGCAGTCGATCCAGCAGCGTGGCCGTGCCATAACCGCCGCGCGCGCAGATCACCGCGCTGGCGTCGGGATCGGCGAGAGCCGATTCCAGTTCGGCTTTGCGCCGCGCGATGGATCCGGCGAAATAGCCGTCGGGACGCATCGCCGCGCCCATGCGCACGCGATAGCCCAGCCGCTCGAGCTCCGCGATGCCGCGCCCGAGCGCGTCGCGGTCGGCGGGGCTGGCCGTGGACACCACGCGCACGAGGTCTCCGGGCGCAAGCGCGGGAGGTTTTACGGCCGCGCCGCCGGGGCCCTTGGCAAAATTGGATTTGCGCGTTCGAGGCAAGGCGCGAGTATACAACGCCGCTCCCCGCCGCAAGCGCGCCCGCCTCGGCGCCTGCCGCCATTTCGTCAACGCGTTCGAATCGAAGTCCCAGTCTGAAAGTTCAGGTTGAAAAGCTGCGCGCGCCGATTTTTTGGCTTTTTTGGCTCACGCTCGCGGCTATTTGCCGGCGGGGGTCTTGCGGCGCCTCTGGATCAGCTTCGTATCGTGTTCCTTGCCATGGTCGTCCTTGAGGTAAACATGTTCGCCCTCGATGGCGAATTGTATGGAAGTGTTGACCGTGAATGGCGGCGGCTCGTTTTTCGTCCTCCGCATCTCCACGGATTGATAGGTGTAGTCGCCCGCATCGATGGTGAACGTGTCGTTCACCAGGTCTTTGGGCGCGTAGGGCACCGGGTTTTGCGCCGTCTTCAGGCTCTTGGCATCCACATTGGCCTGGTAGACGCCGAGCAGCATTCCCGTCTGCCATTGCCGCTCTTTCTTGGCGGAGGCGCTACTCACGCAAAGAAGGGCGATAAGCGCTAAGGCCGCGCCTGTGTGATGCTTCAGGCTCGTCTGCGTCCGCATTTTCTGCGCTCCCCACAGTTTCATGGCGGGTTTCATCGGGGCGGCATCGCACTTTCGTCAATTTCGCCGGACTCTCACCTGAGCCGCCAGAACAAGCCTACAGCCGGCATTTCCAGCGTGTCCAGATGCTTCTCTATGTTGGCTTAACTTCGCCTCTGTGACCCGGGTCACAGCCATGCGCTCTTTCCCACGCGTAATTTGGGGGTGACGCCGCTCGCGAGAAGATGCCAGGACGGCGCAAAAGGAGACGCAATGAAGGTCAAGGATGCGATGTCGAAAGTGGCGGTTTTCTGCAGCCCGCACACGAACCTGGGCGAAGCAGTCGAGATCCTGCTCGAACGCAACTGCGGGATTCTTCCCATCGTCGATGCCAAGCGACACGTGGTGGGAGTTATGACGGACCGCGATATTGCCATCGCGCTGGGCACGCGGAACCGGCCCGCCGGGGAGATCAGTGCGGCCGAGGTCGCTACGCCGAAGGTCCAAACGTGCAAGGCGACGGACGATGTGTCTTGGGCGCTGGACATCATGGCGGAAAACAAGGTCCGGCGGCTGGTCGTGGTAAACGACCAGAACCAACTCGAGGGGATTCTCTCGATGGACGATGTTGTGCTGCATGCCGAAACCCAGACGTTCGGCAAAGCCGATATTTCGGCCGACGATGTTTTGAGGACGCTGAAGGGGCTGTATTCGCCGCAGTTGGCGGCTCGCGCCGCTGGAGCTCCGCGGTAGCCGACGTCGAAGCACGCCGCCCACGTTCACGATCCCATGGATTTTCTGGCCTTCTCGCTCGGACACTTGCTGGGGTTTGCGTCCTTCGTGGCGGCAGCTCTTTATTACAGGCGCCCGCCCGATACCCTCAAGCGGCTTGTGCTGCTGGGAGTAAGCGGCGGTCTGTTGATCCCGCCACTGGGACGATTGCCAATTGTCTATGGCCATACTCGTGCGATTCTGCGAACGAATTACTTCGCAAAACCCAACTTCGCGATAAAATCCTGAACTCCTACAACGAAAAGGAGCCCATGGGCATGGCCAAGGCCAAGGAGTTCACCGTAACCATCGAAGACAAGCCGGGCGCGCTCGGGAAGTGCTTTCTCGCGCTGGCCCAGCGTGGAGTCAATATTCTGGCGTTCGAATCCTACGTCGAAGAACGCGAAAGCCTGGTGCGATTCGTGGCTGACGATCCCGCCGCCGCCAACGAGGTCCTCGGCGAATTGCGCATGATCTTCGAGGAGAACGACGTCGCGGTGGCAAGAGTGCCGCACCGCCCCGGCGAGCTGGGCCGCGCAGCCGCGCGACTAGGCGAAAACCGCATCAACATCGATTACTCCTACTGCGGAGTAGAACCAGGATCGCTCCAGGCCATGCTCGTTTTCGGGGTCGACAGCGTGACCAAGGCGGCGGCCGTGCTCGACGAGTTGGCCGCTCAGGCGGGCGGGTAAGAGCAACTGCAGAACCGCGCAAAGAACAAAAGCAGGTCCCTCGGCTACGGCGCTGGTGATGACAGCGCTTACCGCAAATTGCGCGGTCCGTGAGCAATCGGGGGATTTTACAAGCTGGCGGATCAGGGTTGGGTTGATTGGTCGGCTACCGGGGGCACAATTTCCGCTTGGGCCGTTTGGTAACGCTTTATAATCCGTCAGCTTTCCTTGGTTCGACGCGCGACGCGCGATTAGGAGGCTTGCCTTGGCGGACGAAGAAAGCCTCGGCATTCCGCGGAGCATCTTTCCTGGACGAGGGCCTGAGCAGGGGACTCAAGGAGGGCCGCGCGAAGGGACGCGCGAACAGCCCCAGCCTCAGGAACGCCAGCGCCGCGAGCAGCGATCGGATGTCCAGTTAGCCGTGACCGTCTACGGCTTCGCCAGCACGGGAAAGCTCTTTGTCGAGCATTGCACCATCCGCAACGTCAGTCCTTCCGGCTGCTGCCTGCGCCTTCACACACGGCCGCAGGCCGATTCGGCGCTCGCGCTGCGCCTGCTGCGCTGGGGACTTTCCGCTCGGGGCGCCTCGCAGCTTCTATATCAAATGGTCTGGCTGCGCCCGGACGGCGACGGCTGGCTGGTGGGCGCATCCTCGCTCGGACCGGCGGACCTCTATTGCCTGGCGTTTCCACCGACGCGCTAACGCCCTCGTTGCCGCTCGAACTTGGATCACTTTGATTGACGTAAGAGCGCGGCACGCGTATCTTTGCGCTTCGCGCAGCGACGGAGTTGCGCAGCTAGGGAATGGAAATCTTACGCCGCGGCTTGCGAACCCGAATGGACAACGCTATAGGATGCGCGCAGCCGCGGGACACTGAATTGTTTCGGGAGGACTGAATGAAGGTTCTGTTTTACGCCTTGCTTGCCAGCCTGACCTTTGTTCCTCTGATGGAGGCAGCCCCGCAGCAACAAGCCCCCACAGGGCCGCCGGGCTGGGCTTTTCCTGTGGCGGACAAGGTGCAGCCTCCCCGCGAAGATCCCAATACCCCCGTTAAGGTGGACGGCAGTTCCAAGAGCTACACCGTGCAGCAAGTGGACGACCTCATGAGTCCGCCGGACTGGTTTCCCGACGAGCATCCCGCGATGCCGGGCATCGTTGGAAAGGGGCAAGGCGTTGTGCGCGCGTGCGACTCCTGCCACCTGCCGAATGGAATGGGCCACCCGGAATCGGCCATCGTCGCCGGCTTCACGGCGACGTATATCAAGCGTGAACTCGACGAGATGAAGAGCGGCGCCCGCAGGACTGGCGGCATCATGGACCAGATCGCCAAAGGCATGTCGGAGGAGCAAGAGTGGGATGCTTCGAAATATTTCGCCTCGCTCAAGCCGTTCCCGTACATCAAGGTGAAGGAAGCGGACACGGTGCCGAAGAGCTACGTGGCGCAGGGAGGCATGCGCTTGCCTGCGCCGTCCGGCGGCGAAGAACCGCTGGGTCAGCGCATCATCGTTCTGCCGGAAGATCCGGAGCGCATCATGGCCCGCGATACGCATAATTCCGGAACGATCGCTTACGTGCCGCGAGGAAGCCTGGAGAAAGGCAAGCAGTTGGTCCTGATGGGAGGCCCGGGCAAGACCGTCTCCTGCACGGCTTGTCACGGAGAGTCGCTTACAGGGAATCCGCTCGGCGACGTGCCGCGCATCGCCGGGCTTCAGCCCATCTACATCTTCCGCCAGTTGTACAACATTCAACATTGGACCCGCGGAGGAGACGCCGTGTCGCTGATGCGGCCCCCGGTGGAGAATCTGTCCGAAGACGACATGATTGCCATCGCCGCCTACGTGGGATCGCTCCCTCCGCGGTAGTCGCAGAAAACACGCGCTGAGAAGATTTTGTGTGAATTCTTCATGCGCAAACTGTTTGTATGTCTTGGCTTTGCCGCAACAGTCGCCATTGTTTCGACGTCGCCCAAAATAGACATCGCCGCGTCTCTCCCTCCGGGCCGATAGGGAAGGACTTGATGGTAGTTCTGGGGCCGGTGCAGGCGACTGGGCTGGCGGCTACTTGCTCTGGTCGCCGATGATGCGCAGGTATTCCATCAGCCGCGAGGGAATGCAGAGCTGCTCGCCGAGGTTTTGATCGGGCAGCCACTTGTACTGAATCGTCGCGAGCGTGAACGGCTTGGTATAGAGCTTCGGATCGTCGACCGTGATCGTGAGCTGCAGGTCGTTGTGGTCGGCGCGGACGTAGCGCTCGTGAATCATGGCGTCCACCGTATGCGGGTAGCCGGCCCTGCTCAGCCAGGTGCTATCGTCGATCCCGGTGGTATCCACGACGAAAATATTGTCCGCTTCCCAGTGCCCCACGGAGTAGCCGTAATAACGCGCGTCAGGCGCGTCCTTTTCCGGGCTGCCGACGTTCTTGGGAAGCGCGCGCCCGTCGGTCCAGATTTGCCGCCAGATGCTCTGGAACTGAGACAGCAAAAATGTGCGATCGGGCAACGACACGAAGGTCATCCCCAGGAGCTCGCCGATCGGAACGCCCCTCATCTCGAAAAGCATGTTGCGCGGAAAGCCGAGCGGGTCGCAGCTCCTCACAACGGGGTCATTCGAACCCGAGACATTAAACTTGGCCTCGGGCTTGTTGAGGACGAAGAGCTTTTGCCCTTCGGGCGTAAGTTCGGGAGTGTCGCCCGGCGGGAGGCCCCGCGCTCCGAGGGGGCCCACCCAGGTGCCATTCAGATCGTGGCGCGGGGCGGGACCGCCCGGTCCCACCGGAAGTTTGTCGGCGAACACGTTTTTATTTTGCGTGTAGCCCTGGCCGGGGACCTGGCCGGAGGCCGTCGCCGCGAACGCCAGCAGCCCCATAAAAGCAATCGCCGAGTGCTGGAGCAGAGTTCGCATCTTCAAGTCTCTCCCGTTCCTACGCGGATGCCCATTTCGGCGTTCGCGGACAGCCATCCTTATAACACCAGAGCGGGAATCGAGACAGCGGCAAGTGTCGCGATTCGGGCTTATGCGCCACGCCGTCTGCACGCCGTCAGATCGGGCGCATCTTCCAGATCATCTGCCGCAGCATGCCCACCCAGGCCTCGGCATCCTCGGGGGAAAGCTTCAGCCGCCGCACGCGCCGGCGTATTTTCGCTTCGGTGTAAGCGGAGGTCTTTGGCTTCAGGTAGCCGCTGGCGCGCAGCGCCTCGAACAGCACGTGGGTGAGTTCCTCCATCAATTCCGCGGGCGGAACCGATTCCGCTTCCGGCCGGGGAGCGGTCGTCCCGCCGCGAACGATTTCATAAAGGCAGACCGCCACCGCCTGTCCCAGGTTCATCGAGATGTTCGCCTCGCAGGTGGGAATGCGCATCAGCCAGTGGCAATGGCTGAAGTCCTTGTTGCTCAGGCCGGTGCGTTCCGAGCCGAAGAGCAGTGCGACATTCCCCGCGGCCAGGCCGCGCCGCAGTTCCTCGGCGCCGTGCTCGAGGCGCGCGATCGGCTGCTTGATGCTGCGCTTGCCGATCGCCGTCGTGCCCACCACGAGCGCGCAGTCGGCCACCGCTTCGGCCACGCTGCCGTACTCCTCGGCGGTCGCAAGCAGGTCCGCCGCGCCCACGGCCGAGCGCGCTTCCCGAAACGCCGGCTTGTACGGATCCACCACGCGCAGTTGCGCGAACCCGAAGTTGCTCATGGCCCGCGCCGCCGCGCCGATATTCAGCGGATTTCGCGAACGCACCAGCACCACGCGCAGGCGGCCGTATTCCGGGCGAATCGTCGGGCTGAAGTTTTCGCGCATCGCTCTATACGTTCCCTAGGAACGTTACTCCGACACGTTCCTTGGAACGTGTTACAACGATACGTTACAAAATCCCGTGCGGAGCGTCCATGCGCGGGCTCATGGTGTTCCGCGCGCGCGATGAGGCTAGAATGGCAGACGCTTTTCCCTCGGAGGCGGAACATGTTAAAGACCGTGATCGCGTTGCTGCTGGGGCTCTCGATTGGCGTGTTTTGCCGCTGGTTCGATGTTCCGGTTCCCAGCCCGCCAAAACTCATCGGCGCTCTGCTCGTCGTGGCCATGACGGTGGGATACATCACCACGGACAAGCTGCTCGCCGCCCGGTCGGGCGAAAAGCGCGCGGCTGCGCGCCAGGAGCAGATCCACGCGCGCAACTAAGCCGCTCTCGCACCAATGCCCGGACGTTTCCCTAAACGTCATTCTCGATTGCCAGATGACGCGCTTACGAATCCTTCACGCCGATTCGGTTATCGCGCTCGGTAGCAGGAGGAAAAGATGTCCGATGCGACCAAGGCAGTCCCGGCCGGGGTTTCGGCGGTCATTCCGCGGCTCTTTTGCCGGGACGTTGCCAAGGAGATCGATTTCTGTGCCCATGCTTTCGGCGCTCTGGAGGTAGTGAGAAGGCCGGGTCTCCACGGGAAGCTGGCCCACGCGATGATGAGTTTTGGCCGCGTCATGTTGATGATCGACTCGGAGTGGCCGGGACTGCCCAGCCGCGGTCCCGAAGCGGACGGCAGTTCGCCGGTCGTCATGTACGTCTACGTCGAGGATGTGGACAAGACGGTGGAACGCGCCGTGGCCGCCGGTGCCAGAATTCTGAGGCCGCTGGAAAATCAGCTTTGGGGCGACCGAATCGCGTGGCTAACCGACCCGCAAGGGCATGTGTGGACGGTGGCCACGCGCGTTGAGGAAATCGCTGAGCAGGAGCTCCAAAGCCGCTGGTCTGCGATGTTGCGAGAACCCGAGACCAAGGGGTGACCGGCAGGGCTTTTCGGCAACTGTGGTACCCGCAACTATGCTCCGAAGAAACGGCTGATCACGCCTCGGCACTTTTTTGTTCCCCCGGTGTCAAACCCAACAGCGCGAAAACTATGACCAGCGAAGACTGCGATTCTGCCGCGTACGGTTGCGGTTTTTCGGCCGGGCAACGCGCCGAGGGCAGTCGGCGTCCCATAGGGCATAGGGGTGAAGTCACCGACGCTGTCGCGATACCGCGGCGGACGCCAGCCTGAATCAGTCAATTCAGACCAGTACGCTCCGGACGCGATAACGTGTGTCGGTCAGGAGGCTAACATGCAAATCCCAGCATCAGTTCCTCGGAGATGGATGATTCGTGCGCTCGCAGTGGCAGTACTTGCAACCAGCGCGGCG
>Ga0335081_10019198_pt1 | contig 11054 bp, 5 predicted proteins | sample Lox_Sample_35_FD_206713 | JGI IMG/M metagenome (GOLD analysis project Ga0335081, IMG submission 206713) | Soil microbial communities from Loxahatchee National Wildlife Refuge, Florida, United States - Lox_Sample_3.5 | ecosystem: Environmental > Terrestrial > Soil > Wetlands | place: USA: Florida...
ATGATGGTTTCTCGCAGCGGAAGCATCTCGCGGTCGCACATCGCCAGCATCCGCGGGCGCAAAGCGTCCATCGACTTGTCGAATGGATAGGGCGTCGTTTGTGGTTCGCCGGAGAGTGTTAGCAGGGCAAAGTCAGCCTGATGAAGACCCGGCAGCACTTCGTCTGCCGTGACGGCGGACACAGCCTGGGGAAAGGCTGGACGAGCGAATAGTGTGATCTGGTGCCGCTCCCATTGCGTGACGTTCACAAGACCGGGGTAAAAGGTGTCGCTCACAAGGTCGAGGGCGATCGTGGGGGACCGCAGTCCGCGTTCCTGGGACTTTTGCCCGATGAGATCATGGAGTTCCAAAACCCGGTTGACATCCTCACGGGATTGAGTGAAGCGGCCCGGTTGATCGTAGGAGTACACCTGGTACGAGACAGCCACGAAAACGACAATGACGGCCAGTCCGGTCGGCACATGGCGCAGCCACTGGTTGCGGGAGGGCGCCCGTACCGACTCCGCGGCGCAAACGACGGTTAGCATGACCATGGCCCACAGGGGCGGAATAAAGATGTTGCCCACATACGTCACCTTGTTGATGTCGGATGTAAGTACCAGATAGGGGCCCAGCAGGCAGGCTGAGAGAAGCAGATAGGCCAGCGGCATGTTCAACCGGTCGCGCAGAGGCGAAGGATTGGCCGCGTCGCCACGGAGCCGGCGCAATCCCATTGCCAGGAGCGATAAGACAGCCAACACGATCGCTGTTCGGCGAAAATACCGGCCCGCGTGATCTGACCAAACGGCTCGTGGGTAAAACAGCAGTGAATCCAGTTGGTTGCGGATGCCGACTTCGGCTGCGCGGATGTTTTTTTCTCGGGCGGTCCCGAGGAAATAGTATTGATGGATCGCGTGTCGATCGTGCCAGAAAACGGGTCCGCAAATAACGCCGACGATTGCGAGCGCCAACAGCACGTTCCGCATTCGGGTTTTGGCCAGGCTGCTGACCGGAGATCGTCGCCACCGCAACAACCAGAAGGCGCCGGCCACTATGAGGAACACTCCGCTGATGGCGCCCAAGTAGACCAGTGTGATGAAGCGCAGCAAGATAAGATAGGCGGCGACCACGGCGGCGAGCAACGTCGTGTGCGGATCGGCAAAGACGTTGGAGCGTATCATCAGGCAGACCAGTACGGCAAAGGTGCAGTACGCGGCGAAATCGATTCGAAAATCAAACAGAGATCCTTCCGGCCGGAACTGGGTGGCCGCCATCAACAACAACGCGAGGCCAATTGCCGCCAGGCTCCAGCGCCCGCTCAGCCAACGAATGGTCGCCACGGCCACAACTTGCAACGCAATCCAGTGCGCGAACAACACCAGCAGCGCTGTCAGCCGCGAGCCTCCGAGGAACACATACAGAACCGCAGCTTCCGTCGGAAGGAGATTCCCGGTCGGCGTCGGCGTGGTGAACGCATGAATTAGCCCGGATGGCAATCCCCTGGCAAGGATGTCCTGGTAAAACCCGTGACTTTCCTGAAGATAGCGGACCTGGTCCCAGTACCCCGGAAAAGCCCACAGCACTTCGCGTTGCGCGTGCTGATAAAACAAACAAAACTGGGCGACGAACCACAACCCCAGCGCCAACATGGGCCACGCGCCAGCACGGCGTGAGAACCCCATAGTCTTCTGCCGCGGTTTGTCCCCGACCGTTCGCAGATTCGCCGGGATGGTCTGCTGGTTCACAGCCGGGTCCTGGCCGCGGTTCGTATTTCGCCGTTGTTCAACGGTGACGCCGGTGCTCGACGCTTGCGCGGACTCGCCACCGAGTGCGAACTCATGTCACGTCAGTACCGGTTGACGACGGCATGCTCCTCTTTGCCGCTGACGATCTCATCGTAAATCCACGCATAGGTCTTCTCCAACCCGTCGCGGAGCGGTATTTTCGGTTCCCACCCCAGCATCTTGCGGATCAGGGTGTTTTCGCTGTTTCGTCCATTGACGCCCTTGGGGGCGTCCAGATTGTAACGGCGTTTCAATTTCACTCCCGCGATGTCTTCCACGAGATCGACCAGTTGGTTGATCGAGACCTTTTCCTCGCTACCGAGGTTGATGGGGAAGGTGACGGTCTCGCTGTTCATGATCGCCTGAATTCCGTGCAGGCAGTCATCGATGTACATGAAACTGCGGGTCTGGTTGCCCGAGCCCCAGATTTCGATGTCGTGTGTGCCGCTCAGCTTCGCCTTGATCACTTTCCGGCAAATGGCGGCCGGCGCCTTCTCGCGACCGCCGTCGTAGGTCCCATGGGGACCGTAGACATTGTGGAAGCGGGCGACGCGTGTCACGAAGCCAAAGTCCTCCGTGAAGTGCCGGCACATGCGCTCGCTGAAAAGCTTCTCCCAGCCGTAGCCGTCTTCGGGCATGGCGGGATAGGCGTCCTCTTCCTTCAACCCCGTGATGTTGGGGTCCGTCTGCTTGTCGTGGGCATACACGCAGGCGGACGAAGCGTAGAAAAACCGGCGGACGCCGGCGGCTCTCGCCGCCATTAACAAGTGGGTGTTGATCAACACGCTGAGCATGCACAGGGCGCGATTCTTCTCGATGAACCCCATGCCGCCCATGTCGGCGGCCAGGTTGTACACCAGCGCGCAATCCTTCACCGCCTTCTGGCAGGCCGCCGCTTCCTGCAAGTTCAGTTTCAGGTTCTCGACATCATCGAACCGCTGGTACCAATGCTCGAACGGCTTCTGGTCCACGGCCCGGAGGTTTGTGAACCCTTGCTCGCGAAACGCGGCGACCAAATGTCCGCCAATGAATCCACCCGCTCCGCACACGACAACACGCGCATCTTTCTTTATTTCCATAAGTTGGCTCCTTGTGAATCAATTGGTGGCGCCGGAGGCCGGGCTTGACAGAGGTCAACCGCACTTGCTGGTCGCGGCCCGCAGCACCCGTGGTCAACTGAAATTAGCACAGCACTGAAACCGCCGGCAGCAAACCACCTTAAACACATGATTCCGTACAACATACACGCTTATCTACCGACAGTCGAGGGGAAAAAAGGAGCCCCACTAGACGAGCACGACTATCTCCGCGGTTACTTCCACGCATGAAACACCATGCGGCGTTGAACGATAGTCTCAAGATCGGTCCTTGGCGGCAATTGCGAACGGGCCACGACCTTTTTGAAACCCACGGTCTTCAGCATTCCGGCGACTGCCGCTGGATTGGGGCCAAACCAATTCGTCCCGTCGTTATTCAATTCACTTTCGGGATAAAACGCCATGGCCGGGCGCTCGATTTCCAACAGGTCTACGTGCGTCTCGATGATGACCATGCCGCCGGGCGACGTGACGCTCGCCACTTTCTCCAGTGAGAGAAGCGGATGGCGCATGTGGTACAGCACGCCCAAAAACAAGACGAGGTCGAATGTCCCGATCTCGTCGGGCGACAAGTCGAGCACGTCAATTCGGCGGTCTTCAACCTTGCTGTTTAGGGCGTGGCGTGCCAGATCAAAACCAGCCTTCGTTCCCCACCCGCCGCCGCCCCAACAGAAAAAGTCGGTCGCAAGGACGCGTTTGGCGCCGCGCCGCTCGGCTTCGAAGGAGAAGAACCCATCCCACGCACCAATATCCAGCACGGTCTTGCCCCTCAGGTTCTTGGGGATGCCCAGGGCCTTGAGCTTGTTCGGCGAATCGTCGTACCCGCGCGTCACGATTCCGTGGCCGAGATCCAAACTGTGGAACCAGGAGATTTTGGCAGCCTCGGCTTGGATTTCATCTTTCGTCATCATGTGGCTCCCTTCGAGTGCTGCGAAATCTTCATAACAGGCGTGCCAAGGCTGTGTCAAAAGGAAGTTCGACCCAGCGCCAGGCGACTGCCGGCGACCGTTTCTCCAAAGCTGCGCCGTTGCGGAATCCTCACTACTTGACGGTACACCTCGCGCACGCGTTCTGAGACGGAACTCCAGGAAGACTCGCGCGCCCGCGCCATGGCCCGCTCACGTATCACGTTCGCGGGTTACCGCTGGGTCGTGATGGTTCTATTTGACGGCGGAGTTCATTAGCGGAACTACGGGGCAGGGCGTGTTCCTTGGTCGCGATCCAATTTCACGGCACAATACCGGTACGAAAGCCACTTTGGGCCCGCGCATTGATCCTCGACGGAATCGACCAGTCGCGCCCCACACCGGGTCAGCGTTTGTGCGACTTCGCCGTGTGGCACACCGGACATGATCATGACCGGTTCTTTCGCGCCGCCAATGTCGTCGTCGCAATCTGGATCCGAAACCGGTGGAGCGTCTCTCTGAGAGTCGGGCACCTGAAATACGATGATCCCCCCGGGCGCAGTCGTCCGGACAAACTCGGCGATGTACTGCAACGCATATTTGCGGGGCACATGTTGCAGGGTTATCAGGCTCAAGATAAAGTCGAACGTGTTATCGGGAAACAGGCGCAGGTCTTCCGTTTTATTCAGATGGAATTGACACCGCCTCGGATATCGATTCAGTTTCACGGCAGTCCGTACCATGGAAGGGGAGATATCGACACCGTGGACCTCCGCAAAGTGCGCCGCCAACGCCTGTGACAACCGCCCCGCCCCGCTGCCAAAATCCAAGGCGCGGCCCAAGCGTGGGCTCGCCCCAATCGATTGCAGATAGGCCAGCAAGGCTTCCACATCACGCCGGCCCACCGCAAAGAAATCCTCGGGGTTCCATTTATTGCCTTTCTTGTCGGGCCAAGTGAGAACGGCCCAGAGGGGGTCACCCTTCGCGTAGGACTCCCAACTGGAGGCGACGCCGCGCAACGATGAGGGCAATCGTTCTGGTGGCAGCTCGCCCAGGCGAGGTTGCGCCGCCACCTGCACGTAGAGATCCCGGACCTGTTCGGCGGCGGAACGCCATGAGAACTCGCCGGCGCGTGCGACCGACTGTTCGCGGAGAACCTCACGGTTGATCTGACCGGTGGCCAGCCGGTGCATGGCGTTGAAGATCGATTCCTCGGTCATCGGGTCCACCAGCAAGCCAGCCTGACCGACGATCTCGGGCAGAGAGGTCGTGTTCGAGGCGATGACCGGGGCGCCCAGCGTCATCGCTTCGAGCACCGGCAGGCCGAACCCTTCAAACAACGACGGATAGAGGAACGCGAAGCAATTCTGGTACAGCCATTGTAATTCAGCCTCCTCCACGTACCCGAGCAGCATGACGTCCTCGCGCAGCCCCAGTTTGTCCACGAAGTCTTCGAAATCCTCCATTAGCCAGCCCTTGCCACCGGCCAGCGCCAGCGGGAACGTTTCGCCCCCTTGCGCCTTCAGGCGCGCATACGCCTGGAGCAACCGCCGATGGTTTTTCCGCGGCTCAATCGTCCCCACGCTCAACCAGAAGCGGCCCGGTTGTAACCGCGCCAGTTTCCCGGGGCGGGCGCAGTGCGGTTTTCTGTGAAACCGGCTGGCCAGATACGCTACCGCAATCCGGTCCGCCGGGTAATGGGGAAAGGTGTCGAGAAAATGACGGCGACTGTAATGCGAGATCGCCACGATAAAATCGGCGCGCAAACTGGCATTAAATACACCCGTGAAGCAGCCATGGCGATTCGCTTCGGTCGTCGATTCGGGATGCTCCAGGAAGATCAGGTCGTATAGCGTGTACACGAGGCGCGCCCGCCGGAGACCGTGCGGGCAGAAAAAATTGTTGGCATGGACAACGTCGGGCGCACCCAGTCGCGCCTCAAAATCATCGCCGGGGTTGCGCCAGAATTGTTGTGCCTCCGCCAGCGCGGGATGAGACAAACCGCGCCGGAATTTCGGTTCGTCAATCCTGGCTGTCGCCGCCGGCCCTTCGGCGTCCCAATACACGTCCCCGAACGTGGGATACAGGACATATTCATTCTGCGTGTCGATCTCGGCGAGATGATGGATCAGACTGTCGGCAAACCAGCCACAGCCGGCCTTGGCCTGTCCCGTCTGGCTGATATCGAAGCCGACTCTCACAGGGCGAACTTCTCCCGCAGAGCGCGGCTGGCGTTGCCGCTGACCCAACCACCGGTCGTGCGCAGTACGTTGCGCGAAATGGACCGATTCCACCGCAGCGAGGCGTAGCAGGAGACGAGCGCCAGCGCCAGCGCGAACCGGAGCGGTTCACGACGGTCGATGCCCTTCGTTTCCACGACGGCGTGCGCGTAATTGAAAATCCAGCGGTCGGGCGTCCTGCCGAAGTGCTGCCGCATGAAATTGTTGATGGCCGTATGACAGGCAATCCGCGAACCAACCGTAAACGCCTCGTCGTGCAGCCGCGTGGCCGCCAGCAATCTGGGCAGGTATTCAAAACGCACTCCACTCCGGCCGAGCCGCACCCAATACTCGTAATCCATGCTCTGGCGCAAGGCGAGGTCCATGACGCCGTGGCGCTCGAACACCCGGCGTCGCACGAACGCCGCTGGTTGACTGATGAAACACGTCTCCAACAGCCGCTCCCAGTTCCATGGCTCGGTCGGGTATTTGTCGATCACAGCATCGTGTTCATCGATGTGATGGGCGTCGCCGTAGACCACGTCAACGTCCGGATGTGCCTCGAAGAATTCCAGCACCGCAGCCAGTGCGCCGGGGTAATACACGTCATCCGAATTCAGCCAGCCCACAAGTGGGGCGGTGGACCGGGCGATGCCCTTGTTGATGGCGTCGGGATGTCCCCGGTCTTTCTCCGAAACCCACTGAAACCTGTCTCCATACCGGCGCAAGGTCGCCACCGTGTCATCGGTGCTGCCACCGTCGATGACGATGTATTCCAAGCCCGGCACGCCCTGGGTCAACACGCTCTGGATGGTGCGCTCGATGTACTTTCCCTGATTGTAGGACGGGGTAATGATGCTGATGCGCGGCGTCATCGTGGCGTCTCGCCTCCGAACAGTTCCACGGTTTCGCTGGGCGACAGAATCCGGCACGACTGGCACACGCAACCCAGTACGCGCGTGTCATCGCCCATTTGCAGGGCTTGCGGCTGGAACGTCGGATGGATTTGGACCTCGACCGAGCCGCTGGCAGGCGACAGCAGATGCCGGAGCGTGACCGTTTGCTCTCGCTGGATTACGTGTGTCTGCGCACCGCCGTGACCGGAAGCGCCCAGCTGGACCGAAACGCTTTCCGCCGGCAACCACGGCGGCACGTGCAATGTCATCTCGAGGTAGCGCGGCACACTGCTCGGCTCGTGGACGACCGTGACGTGCTCGCTGGTCCAGCCGTCGGAAAACACGCCGTGGATTGCCGTCGAGGAGTGGTCGCCGCCGCGCAACGCGTCCTGAAGAACTTGGAGATACTGCCGCGCCATCTCCGCCGCGTCCCCGAATGCGGTGAGACGACTGCGCCCGCGTTGCACCAATTGCGTTGCGAACTCCGAATCGGTCTCGATTTGCTCGATGGCGCAAACAATCTCCGTCGGCTTGCGCGGATCAAAGAGCAGCGCGGCGTCACCGGCGATCTCCGGCAGGCTCGTCAAACTGCTGCACAACACCGGTTTGTCGAACACCATTGCCTCCAGTACCGGCATGCCGAATCCCTCGCACAACGACGGGAAGATCATGGCGTGGCACGCGCGCAGCAGGGCCGCGAACTCCTCATCGGGCAGGAATTCGGTCAGCTTCACATCACAGCTCAGCCCCATTCGTTCCACGGCTTGCTGTAGCTTCTCCCGACGCGCGTTCAGCCCGCCGGTGCATACCAGTTTCAAGTCGGACTCCGGATGCCGGGCGCGATACATCCCGAACGCGGTGACGAGCATTTCGTGGTTCTTGTGCAGCCAGAAATTGGCCGGGTACAAGAGGAACCGGTCTACCTGCAGCCCGAGATGCTGCAGGACGCCCGAGTCCGCCGATTCCGGGGTGGTCGCCAGTCTGCGAAACAGGCTGATGTGTATGGTCGAGACCCGCGCCGGGTCCACCGATCCATGTTGCAGCACGGTCCTGCGGACGTGGTCGGAAATGCAGACGATGTGTGACGCGAACCGACAGACGTTCCGAAATTCCCGGTCACGATGCTCCCGCTCTTCGCGGCTGAAAAAACCAGGGTACTCCACATGCTGCAGGTCGTAGACGATCGTCACCATCGGTACGTGCGGCTCAAAGAATCGCGCCGTCGTAAATGGGCAGAAAACCAGGTCGGGATCCAACTGGTGCACCAGGCCCCGCCGGGACGACGAGTTGTCCCGCCTGCCGAAACGTGACAGACCTTGTGCACGAGCCAATCGTTTCCCCGAGCCGTTGCCATCGTTCACCCCCGCGCGTACCCGCCGCACGTTCGGCGAATCCAACGACGCCAGGTCGTCATGGCCTTTGTTGGAAGTGAGCAGGACCCATTCGCACGACGGCGCAAGCTGGGCCAGATGTCGTACCAGTTCGACTGCGACCAGTTTGGCGCCCCCGTTGTCGGCACCCGCCAGAACGGGAGTCAAATCCACCACCACTCGCCGCAAGGTCTTGGGTGCGCGGTTGTCGCTCGATGATGCCGGGGTCAATGTTTTTCCGGTCACGGCCGCCATGGGACGCTCCAGGGAACGCCATTGTCCCAGCGCGCGCATGAGCCGGTACGTCTGGCTCCGTCCCAGGCGATGCAGGGCGGTCTGCATTTCTTCACCATGCGCATTCAAATACCGGATCTCCGCCCGCAGGCGTTTGAGCTCGACGTTCGCCTCGCTGGTGAGGCGGCGGTGCTCCTGGAGTTCCCGTTCGCGGTCGGCGCGATCGGTCGCGGCGGCCTCCAACCGCTGCTGTAGCTCGGCCAGATCGGCCCGCATATCATCCCGCTCATGGCCGACAGCTTTCAACTGTTCTCCGAGGGCGGCCATCTCGTCCTGCAATCGCGCCGCCGCTTCCGCCAGTTGCGCAGTTAACGACTTCTGTTCCTCGATCTCCTTGCGATGCGCCGCGCGGCCGGCTTCCGACGCCGTCAGTTGCGTTTGCAGATCGGTCAGACGTGTCTGCAGGGAGTGGCACTCACTTTCCATCTGACCCACTCGTTGGGACAACGCCAGCCGTTGTTCTTCCCGGCGGTGGAGCTCGGACTGCAAGGAGGACATCTGCGTCCCCTGCGCTTCGAGCGCCGCCAGCCGTGCCGCCCGGTCCCGTTCCGACTCGGCGAGCAGTTGCTCAAGCCGTTGCATGTTCTGGAGTCGCGCGGCCCGGTCCCGTTCCGATTCTGCCAGCGATTCCTCCAACTGATGTATGCTCGCCAATCGCGCGGCGCGGTCGGCCTCCGACTCCCTGTACAGTTCTTCCAGGCGGTGATTGTTCTGCAGGCGCGCGGTGCGATCAGCTTCCGATTCTTCCAGACGCTGCTGCAACTCGGACGAGCGTGACTGCGCAAACTTGCACGCAGTTTCCAGTTCGCCCACCCGTTGGGACAGCGCCAGGTTCTGTTCCAGCCACTGGCGCACCTCGGCGTGCAACGCGGCGATTTGCGCTCCCTGAGACTCGATGACACCCAGACGGGCCGCGCGATCTCGTTCCGACTCCTGCAACAACTGCTGCTGCCGCTGAATGCTTTCCAACCGCGCCGCCCGGTCCGCTTCCGAACCCGCGTGCGCGGCTTGTAGCTTCTTGAGCTGATCGTCCAGGTCCACCATTGCCTGTACCAGGCGGCCCGACGAAGTCAGGCTCAGAGCGTTCTGAATCGTTTCCGGGCCGTAGGTGGCAAGCGGCACGCGACTCGCGACGAAGAACATGTCATAGTGCGCGAACACGGCCGGCTCGAAGGTGAGGTGGTTCGCTCCCGCGCGCCGAAACAACTCGCGAACAGATTGTTGGCTGAACAAATGGAGATGTTCGTCCAGCTTCAATTGCTCGAGAAAGCAATCCCGATTATCCACCATGGCCTCAAAGCTCCCGCCCTCGGGGTAACGGGGCGTTTGCACAAGCAGTACGCCGTCCACTTTCAACAGGCTGAGGCACCGCGCTAGGGTCGCTACGGGGTCGGGCAGGTGTTCCAGAACATCCATCAAGACAATCATGTCCAACGATCCCGGCTCAATGGCTTGGTCCTCGACAGGCCCCGCCAACACGGGCACGGAAAACGTCTTGCGAGCAAAGTCCACGACCCAGGGACTCAATTCCAAGCCACTGGCCTCAAATCCCGCCCATCGCAGGAGCGCGACGAAGCCGCCATGCGCGCTGCCAAGTTCCAGGGCTCTGCCGGGTGGCAGCTTGTACTTCAGCGCCGCCCGCAGCCAGTGCAGGCAACGCTCGGACAAATCCGTGCGGGCCCGCGTCCCCAAATCCGGATAGCCGAAGTCCTGGGGCAGATGCCTGGCGTAATAGTTCTTGCCGTAGAGATCGGTCTGTTCGTTCTTCACGCGGGTCACGTCGGCCGCTGGTATCCGACGAAAGACCAACGTCTCGCAGCGTGCGCAGCGTAGATAGTCGGCATTGAATTCGTCCAACGCAGCGTTTCCACACCAGCACGGCGGAGGATTGTGCGGGCTCGTTGCCGGGGCGGAGGAAGGTTTCGTGTTACCAGTTTGCGCCGGTTTCATAGCCCAGATGGATCAGCAGCGGTCCCGCCGCCTCCTTGAACGCACGGACGTTTTCCGCGGAAAAATGGTTTCGCCAGTCCCCGCTGATTCCCTTGCGGACAAACGTGTTGTGCCGGAACGCCCCCGCCAGCGATTGCCTCATCTTTTCCCTGGTGTTACTGGCAACGGCCCGCTCGACGGCGGAATCTTCCGCAATCAGTCCGAGATGAGCCAACAACGAGCGCAAGCTGCCCGCCGGATCGCGCAGGAATTCCTCGTAGCGGAAGTGGCTCTTTTGCACCTGCAGCCACGCGGTGACGTATTCGCACCATTCGCGGGCCACGCGTGCCACATACTCGTCGAAGGGGATGTCAAAGCTGTCGTGGATGCCGTTCGCCACGCAGAAATCCTTTTCGTAAAAGTACCTCGATACGACCACGTCCCGCCCGTCGCGTACGAGGTGGACGTACCGCGCCTCAAAATCCACCCGCTGAGAGCCGGGCAGTTCGTGGCTCTTGATGACGCAGGAATCTGCCAGCGTGGGATGCGACTCGCCGCCGTACCACGGGTGCCTGCTCAAA
>Ga0335081_10019200_pt1 | contig 11054 bp, 13 predicted proteins | sample Lox_Sample_35_FD_206713 | JGI IMG/M metagenome (GOLD analysis project Ga0335081, IMG submission 206713) | Soil microbial communities from Loxahatchee National Wildlife Refuge, Florida, United States - Lox_Sample_3.5 | ecosystem: Environmental > Terrestrial > Soil > Wetlands | place: USA...
AGTGGGCCGAGGCGAACAGCACCGCCAGCGACGGGGGCGCATCGCCCAGCGCTTCGGATGCCTGCGCGACGGCCCGGGTGGCGGCCGTGCCGGGATCCGCGGTCAGGACCAGGGCTCCTGCGGCCTTCATCAGCCCAGCCTATCCGGCGGCATGCGCCCCGGCTGGCTTGGATAATGGGGAGCGCCATGAAGTACATGCTGCTGTTCTGGGTCGACGAGTCCGCCGAGACGACGGCAGACGAGGACGCGGCCATGATGATCGCGGTCAAGTCGTGGGTGGAACTGATGACCGAGCGCGGGGTAAGGGTGAGCGGCGGCCCGCTCCGCTCGGCCCGCGAGGCCAAGATCGTCCACGTGCGGGACCGAGAGCTGCTGGTGTCCGATGGCCCCTTTGCCGAGACCAAGGAGCAGATCGGCGGCTACGACGTCGTCGAGTGCGCGGACCTGGATTCGGCCCTGGCGGTCGCGGCCGCCCATCCGCTGGCTCGGACCGCCCAGGTCGAGGTGAGACCGTTCTGGGATGCTCCCTGGGATCACTGATCGTCGTTCAGGCGGTGACGAGCAGGATGCCGATCGCGGCCAGGCCGAGGCCGACCCGCTGCAGCCAGCGCAGCCGCTCGCCGAGCACCACCCGGGCCAGCAGCACAGTGACCCCGGGGTACAGCGAGGCCAGCACCACAGCCAGGCCGAACGCGCCGGTCCGGGTGGCCGCCACGTAGCAGATGTTAGCGACGACATCGATCGCGCCCGCGCCGGCCGCGGCCAGCGGGATGCCGCCGCTGAGGCCGCGCGGCAGGCCGGGCCGCAGCACGGCCGCCGCGGCCAGCACGATGGCCAGCTCGCCGACCCGCCCGGCCGTCACCGGCCACAGCTCGCCGGACTGCCCGGCGTTGCGGATGAGCAAGAAGAACAGGCCGAACGAGACGCCCGAGGCCGTGCCGTAGGCGATGGCCGGGCCCAGCCGACCCAGCCGGCGCGCCGCGCCCGCAGCGCCGCCGGTACCGCCTCCCGCATCGCCGGCCGCGCTGGCCAGCACGATCGCGACCAGGCACAGCAGCGCGCCCGCGTAGACGCCGACCCCGGGCCGCTCGCCCTCGGCCAGCGCCACCGCGACCGGCAGGACGGTGGAGACCAGGCCGGACACCGGCGCGACGACGCTCATCGGGCCGGCGGCCAGGCCCGTGTAGAAGATGATCAGCCCGAAGCCGCCGACCAGGCCGGCGCTGAACCCCCAGGCCAGTCCGGCCAGGCCGGCCGGACCGGACGAGGTGACAGCGAGCGCGGCGGCGAGCGCGACGATCACCCCGGCCGTCTCGACCAGCGTGAGCACCGTCAGCACGTGCGCCCGGCGGGTGGCCATGCCGCCGAGGAAGTCGCCGCTGCCATAGAGCACAGCGGCTGCGAGCCCGAGCAACACCACCATGACTCGCACCTCCGGTCGGCCGGGCACCGACAAGGCGACGGCACCCGCTCCGTATCCGTGACCAGTAAGAATACTTTACTAGTCATTCAGAGACCGGTCAAAGCATTTATATGGTCATGGCGGCGCGGTAATGTCGGGGACGAGGAGTGCGACGGTGTCGGCGGCCGCGAGGCGGTATGCGGCGATCTCTCGGTACTCCGGCGACGTTGCCCAGGTCATGAACGTCTCGCGGCCCGGAAAGGCCAGCAGCACGACCTTGTGTCCGTCCCGCTGACCCTCGGTTACCTCGGGGTGCTCATCGGCGGCCAGCAGACGGCCGCCGTACTTGGCCAGAATGGGTGTGAAGGCCGCCGCCTACCGCTGCTACCTGACGCGATCGTGAATGGTGAGCTGGGTTATCGCGTCGACCGTCACCTGGCCACGGTATCGATTCACCGGATGCCACTCAGGGACGGGATTGCGGACGGACCAGGCCGTTGGTAGCGCCGCGCCTGGCAAGCTCGGCGTCGATGGCCGCCATCTCCTTGAGGATCATCACCCGGGCACCCGAGCTCGGCACGGCCAGCGCGGCGCTCGCCACCAGCTCCCGGTAAGCGCGCTGAAGCTCGCTAGTCGCAACGGTCGCTGACATCGTTGCTCGCGGGTGGGCGACTGCTCCTGGCGCCTGATCTCGGCAATCAGGTCCTCGGGCGTGCTCACGCTGACCGTGGCACAGCGGACGCCGCACGGCCTAGCGCACCGGACATAGCCAACGGGATGCCGTGGCACGTACCACAGGTCCCATCGGCCCTCGTACTGAAGGCGCAGGATGTCTAGCTGTTCGTCAGCCCAAGACTGCATAGACCGAATGTACAGGATAGATAGGTAACCTAGGAAACCTAGGTTACCTATAGCTGATGGATGGCCTGTTTTACCTGGTCAGATACGTTAGCGGCGTGACCGTTGATCATCTTGACCCGACGCCGCTGTATGAGCAGTTGGCGGCGGTCCTGCGTCAGATGATCATGTCCGGTCAGCTAAGGCCGCGCGACCCGGTGCCGAGCGAGAGCCAGCTACAGCAGGAGCACGGCGTGTCGAGAGGCACTATCCGGCGCGCGCTCGAAATCCTTCGTGATGAAGGACTGGTGGTGACCATCGCTGGCCGGGGGACGTTCGTCAAGCCGAAGGCGGTTTAGTTACCCGGTCGGCGAACTGGCGAAAGGCGGACCTGACGGTAGGAAAACCGATGATCGCTAGCCCGCACACAGCGAGCGCGACCGCAGTCCCGATGGCGGCCGCGCTGAAGAGGACCTGCCGACTGGCCAGCATGGCCGCCCCGATCCCGCTGGCCGCTATTCCAGCCCCGATGCCCGACGCGCCGACCGCCACCTCGCGATTGACTAGGCCAGCTGCCGCGACCCCCACGACCGCTACCCCGATAGTCATCAACGCTCCGCTGACCGCCACATCTCCCTTCACCAGCGTGGCCGCCCCGACCCCGGCGATCGCCGTACCGGCGCCGGCGAGCGCCGCGGCAACCAGCACCTCCCAGTTAGTCAGCATGGCTACCCCGACCCAGACGACGGCCGCGCCGAATCCGGCGAGCGCCGCGCCGACCCCTACTGCCTGATTGGCCAGCATGGCCGCTCCGACCCAGACGACCGCCGTACCGGCGCCGGCGAGCGCCGCGGCAACCAGCACCTCGCGATCGGTCAGCATCGCCGCGCCGACCGCAACGACCGCCACCCCAGCCGCGATCACCGCTGCACAGACCGCCGCGTCTCCTTCCGCCAGCATGGCCGCCCCGGCCCCGACGACCGCCACCCCAGCCCCGATGACCGCAGCGCCGGCCAGAAGTCGTATAGCGGCTTTCGGATCGGGCGCCACCCAACCAGCGCACGCGATCAGCACCAAGGCCACAACGGCCGGAGTACGAGCACCCGATCCCCAGCTAAAGGCAGCGACCAGCGCCGCGAAGGCCGCAGACGTCAGGAGAGGCCACGGAGCATACCGCCGCAGAGGTGCGCGGGCGTCCAGTCTGCGGACCAAGATCGTAACGGCTGCCACCGCCGCCATCGCAGACACCCCGGCCCGCCCGCGATAGCCCAGCGTGATGCTGACATCGGTGATGATCATTCCGCTGAAGACCCCCACAAGCCAACCGGTGAGCTTGTCACCCCACCCGGGCGTAGACGGGCGATGGCCAGCGTCGTCATCTGTTTCAGCGGTACGTTCCTTCATAGCGTGCACCCTCGGCGTACAGGCTGGGCCGACGAGGCAACGTTGGCCCGTTTTCGACCTCTGAACGGGTGTTCTGTGTCTGCGCCTAACCAGGATGCAAGGTCACAGTTTGACAACTGCGGTGACTAAGCTCAGCCTCGGCGGTGACACTAGTTCCCTACCTCTGGAAGGTACCTAATGTTCATACCGTAGTCAACCGACTACTGGTAATTACCAGAAGCAACTTGACAGATCAAGAGTGGGACGCGATAGTGGTGTTGACCCGAATTTAGTTCGAGAAAGCTTCCTGAAGTGCCTGCATATAGTCCTACGCTCCGTCGTAGAGAACTGGCCGGCCGACTCCGTGAGTTGCGGAAGCAGGCTGGATTGACGGTTGATGCGGTCGCGGCCGAGCTGTTGTGCTCGCCTCCGAAGATCAGCCGTATCGAGACGGGTACACGCCCGGCTAGCCTTCGCGACGTTCGCGACCTGTGCAACCTCTACGGTGTCGGCGACGCCGAGCGCTCACGCCTGATGGCCCTGGCCCGTGAGGCCAAGCAGCAGGGCTGGTGGGCCAAGTTCGACGACCTGGCCATCGAGTCGCTGATCGGCCTCGAAGTGGAGGCCAGGAAGGCAACTTCGTACGAATCGTCCGTTGTCCCCTGGACCTTTCAGACTGAGGAGTATGCCCGGGCCGTGATCAAAGGCTCGGGACTTCATATTGAGGATCGCATACTTGCTGAGCGCGTGACCGCGCGCATGACGAGGCAGGAACTCCTGCGAAGTGCGGATCCACCGCGCATGTGGTTCCTGATTGATGAAGCCGCGCTCCGGAGAGTTGTCGGAGGGAATCACGTGATGCGTGATCAGATGGCCAAGATTATTGACGTGTCTGCAAGTTCAAACATTACTATGCAGGTTGTTCCATTCGAGGCGGGAGCTCATCCCGGCGTCGACAATACATTCACGCTACTCGAGTTTGATAGTGCCGCCCTGTCCCCGGTGGTCTTCGTCGAAAACCTGGCTGGAACCTTCTACCTCGAGCGCGATACGGAGATTCAGCGTTACCGGGAAGTTCTTGACTACCTGAAGGCATGCGCCCTCAGCCCGGACAGCTCCATCAAGTCTGTCGAAGAGGCGAAAAAGAGGTTCGAGTCCGTCTAGCGCGGTTCAAGGCATTATCTTAATTCACCCGGAAAAGGGAGAACATCGATGTCTGACCCTAGATCGTCGTTTACAGATATTCCCTGGCGAACCGCCACGAAGAGCGCTGCAGGTAATTGCGTTCAGATAGCGCGGCGTGGTGACATGATCATGATCGCGGACTCCAAGAATCCCGGCCCTTTCCTCTCCTATACACTGCAAGAGTGGGACGCATTTCTGGATGGGGCCAAGAAAGGTGAATTCGACGACTTTCTTGGTTTCTAGCGCGCCATCCGCTCCACGTGTCTATAACGTCCCGAGTGGTACGCGGGTGAGGAACCAGGCGGCCTGGGCCAGGGCGCTGTCGGCCGCGGCGAGCAGGCCGGGCTGCAGGACGAAGTCGTGCCAGCGGCGCGGCCAGCGGGTGTAGGTCACGTCCACGCCGGCGGCCGCGGCGCTGGCGGCCAGCAGGCCGGCGTCGGGGGCGAGCAGTTCGTCGGTGCCGGCCTGGATGAGCAGCGGGGGCAGCCCGGCGTGGGCGGCGCGTAGCGGCGAGACCAGCGGGTTGGCCCAGACCGCCGGGGCGGCGTAGGCGCGGGCGCAGGCCTCCAGCCAGTCCGGGGTGAGCAACACGTCGCGGCGCACCAGGTCCGGGTCGGCGCGGCGGTCGCGGCCGAGGTCGAGCCAGGGGGACAGCAGGATGGCGCCGGCCGGCAGGTCCTGACCCTCGTCGCGCAGGGCCAGGAGCAGGGCCATAGCCAGGCCGCCGCCCGCCGAATCGCCCGACACCACGATCGAGCCTGGCCCGTCCGGGCCGGACAGCTCGGCCAGGACCGCGCGGGCATCCTCGAGCGCGGCCGGGTGGGGATGCTCGGGGGCCAGCCGGTACTCGGGCACCACGACCCGGCAGCCGGCCTGGGCGCTCAGGTGCGCGGCCCAGGACCGGGGGGTGAGCGCCGAGCCGACGCAGTAGCCGCCGCCGTGGAGGTGGAGCACCGTGCGCCGGGCCGAGGAGCTCGGGGCCGAGGAGTTCGGGGCCGATACCACCTCGGCGCGCAGCCCGGCGATGACCTGCTCGGTGACCGTGGTGCCGCGGGGCAGCAGCGAGGTCTTGGTGAGCTGGTCCAGCCGGGCGCGCTGCACCGGCCAGGGCAGCGCCGGGTCCAGGCAGCGGCGGCCGAGCTGGCGCAGGCCCAGGCGCAGGACCGGCGCTGGCACGCGCGGCCGCCGGGGAGCGAGGCGGGCGGTCATGCCGCGCGCGGGCCGGCCGGGGCCGCCGGGTCGGAGCCAGCCGGGGCCGGCATGACCTGGTAGGCGGCCAGGTCGAAGCGGCGGACCCGGCGCCGGTACAAGAACGTGTGGTCGGGCCAGTTGTTGATGTTGCGCCCATCAATGGTGTACCAGCTGTGGCAGCCGCTCTCCCACACCGAGGTCCGGCTGGCCGACTGGACCCAGGTGTTGAACTCCTCCTGCACGTCGGGGCGCACGTCCAGCCAGGCCAGGCGCTGGGCCCGCAGGGCCTGCAGCGCGCCGAGCACGTAGCCGATCTGGCCCTCGAGCATGTAGATGATCGAGTTGCCGCCCAGGTTGGTGTTCGGCCCGTAGAGCATGAAGAAGTTCGGGAACCCGGAGACCGTGATGCCCAGGTAAGCCTGGGCCCCGTCCCGCCAGGCCTCGTGCAGCCGGGCGCCGCCGCGGCCGGACACCTGCATCGGGGTGAGGAACTGCGTGGCCTGGAAACCGGTGGCGTAGATGATCACGTCGGCGGGGCGGGTGACGCCGTCTTTGGTGACCACGCCCTCCGGGACGATCCGCTCGATCGGGTCGGTGACCAGGTCGACGTCGGGCCGGGTCAGAGCCGGGTACCAGTCGTTGGAGAACACCACCCGCTTGCAGCCCATCACGTAGTCCGGGACGCACCGGGCGCGCAGCTCGGGATCGGAGATCACGCGGAGCTGGCGGCGCCACATGGCCATCGGCGCGGCCAGCATCTTGGGCGACAGCACGAAGCCGCTGGTGAGCAGCTCGCCGTAGAGGAAGACGCGCAGCCGGTCGGCCTTGCGCACGGCCGGCACCCGGTCGAACAGGGTCTGCTCGGCGTCGCGGTAGGGCCGGTCGGCCTTGGGCAGCACGTACGGCGGGGTGCGCTGGTAGACGTCGACGTGGCCGGCCACCTTGGCGATCTCGGGGACGAACTGGATGGCGCTGGCCCCGGTGCCGATCACCGCCACCCGCCGGCCGGCCAGGTCGACCTGGTGGTTCCAGCGGGCCGAATGCCAGGAGGGGCCGGCGAACTCGTCCCGGCCGGGGATGCCGGGCAGGACGGGGCGGCCGAGCTGGCCGACGGCGCAGACCACCGCGGTGGCCTCCAGCGTGCTGCCGTCGTCCAGGGTCAGGGTCCACAGCGCGCGCTGCTCGTCGAACGACGCCGTCGTGACCCCGTGGCCGAGGCGCAGGCGCGGGCGCAGGCCGTGCTCGGCGACCAGCGCGTGCAGGTAGGCCAGGATCTCGTCGCGGGCCGGGAAGCGCCGGCTCCAGCGCCAGGGCCGGAACGAGAACGAGTAAAGCTGCGACGGTATGTCGCAGGTCAGGCCCGGGTAGCTGTTGTCGCGCCACGTTCCGCCCAGGTCATCGGCGCGGTCCAGGATCACGAAGTCGTCCAGGCCGGCCTGCTCGAGCGCGATCGCCATGCCGATCCCGCCGAACCCCGCGCCGATGATCGCCACCCGGTATGGCATGCGCCCCTCCTCGCGAAGATCCCGGGCTACATCATCTCGCCAGTGAACGGCAGCAGAACAGTCTTCAGTTCGGTGTAGGACTCGATCGCGGCCCGGCCGCCCTCACGCCCGAGGCCGGAGGCCCGGAAGCCGCCGAACGGCCAGTTCGGCTCCAGCTGGAACCCGTTCACGCCGACCGTCCCGGCCCGCAGCGCCTTGGTCATCCGCATGGCCCGGCTCACGTCCGAGGTCCACACCGTGGCGGCCAGGCCGTACTCGGTGTCGTTGGCCAGCCGGATCGCCTCGTCCTCGTCACCGAACGGGATGACCGACAGCACCGGCCCGAAGATCTCCTCCCGGGCGATGCTCATGTCGTTGGACACGTCGGCGAACAGCGTCGGCAGCACGAAGTTGCCCTCGGCCAGGTCACCGTCGGCGCGGCCGCCGCCGCACACCAGCCGGGCGCCGTCGGCCCGCCCGCGGGCGATCAGGCCGAGCACCCGGTCCAGCTGGCGGGGGTTGATCAGCGGCGCGGAGGTGACCTCGGGGTCGAACGGGTTCCCGTAGCTGACCATGGTGGCGATCATCTCGGCCGCGCCCAGGAACTCCTCCACCGCGTCCCGCTGCACCAGCGCCCGGGTCTGGGCCGCGCAGACCTGCCCGGACAGGCCGAGCGTCACCGTGCCCATGGTCACCGCGGCCGCGCTGCCCGCGTCGCCGTCGGCGAACACGACCGACGGGCTCTTGCCGCCCAGTTCCAGGCTGACCCGCTTGCACCCGGCGGCCGCGGCGGTCATGACCTTCCGTCCCACCGCCCGGCTGCCGGTGAACGACAGCTTGTCCAGCATCGGGTGGTCGATCAGGGCCTGCCCGGACGGCTCGCCGGGCCCGGTGATCACGTTGAGCACGCCCTCGGGCAGGCCGGACTCCTCGGCGATCAGAGCGGCCAGCCGCAGCACCGAGAACGTGGCGTACTCCGACGGCTTGAGCACGATCGTGCAGCCGGCCGCCAGCGCGGGCGCCACCTTCTGGGCGAACAGCACCAGCGGGGCGTTCCACGGGATCACCGCGCCGACCACGCCGACCGGCTCGCGCAGCGTCATGACCAGGTGATCGCCGCCCTGGTAGGGCGGCAGCGTCTCACCCGCCAGCTTGTCGGCCCAGCCGGCGTGGTGGTCGAACACGTCGGCCACGAAGGCGGACGACACGGCGTAGATCTCGCCGAAGCTGAGCGGCACGCTGTTGTCCAGGGCCTGCAGCTTGAGCAGCTCATCGCCATGCGCCCGGACCAGGTCGGCGATGGTGCGCAGCACCCGGACCCGTTCGCCGGCCCGGGCCCGCGGCCACGGGCCCTCGTCGAAGGCCCGGCGCGCGGCGCGCACGGCCCGGTCCACGTCGGCCGGGCCGGCCACCGGGAACGAGGCGACTTCCTCGCCGGTGGCGGGATGGCGGTGGCTCCAGGTGACCTCGTCGGCGGCCGGGACCCAGCGGCCGTCGATGAGCATGAGGCCGTCGGCCAGGCCGACCTCGTCGCGATGCGGCTTGATGGATGCGACCATGGCGTGCTCCCCTGCGGCGTCCTCGATTAGAACACGTTCTACTTCTTCCTGGTTCGGAGCGTACACCGGGCGTAGTGGAGCCGCCAGGATCGGCGGGGGACACTGGGGACATGGACCGCGAGCGCGCGGAAACCTGCCCGCGGCTGCTGGCCGGGGCGCTGGAGCGCGGTACCGCCTGGATCGAGCTGTCCGCAACCGGGAGATCGGCCGAGGTCCGGGTCACGCTGCCGCTCAGCTCGCAGTACCCCGAGGCCCACTTCGACGAAGGGTGCGGTCGCCGTGGTGAGCGGACCCGGTACGACGTGGTCAGCGGGGCGGGGTGGCTGACAGGAAGGCCGGGCGCTCGCCGCCGCCGTGCAGGGTCAGGTAGGCCCCGCTGACGTAGGCGGCGCGGGGCGAAGCCAGGTACAGGCACGCGTCGGCCACGTCGTCCGGGGTGGCCATCCGCAGCAGCGGCACGGTGGCGGCGACCGCGGCCACCCCGTCCGCGTCGCCGTAGTGGTCGGCGGCCGATTCGGTGGCCACGAAGCCCGGGCCGACCGTGTTCACCCGGACCTTGGGCGCCCATTCGATGGCCAGGCTGGTGACCAGGTGGTGCAGGCCGGCCTTGGCCGCCCCGTAGGCGGCCGTGCCGGGCGAGGGCCGGGTGCCGCTCACGCTGCCGATCATGATGATCGACCCGCCCTCGGACTGGCCCTGCATGACCTCGTTGGCGCTCTGGGCGACGTGCAGCGGCGCGATCAGGTTCAGCTCGATGACCCGGGTGTGGAATCGGGGGGACGCGGCGGAGGCCGGCACGGGCGGGGCTCCGCCCGCGTTGCTGACCGCTACGTCCACCCCGCCGAAGCGGTCCATCGCGGCGGCGATCAGCCGATGGACCTGTTCCGGGTCCCGGACGTCCGCGCGGACGAACGCCGCGGTCCGGCCGTCTGCGGCGGGCAGGGCGGCGGGCTCGTTCCGGGCGCAGACCAGGACCTGCGCGCCGGCCCGCAGGAACGCCTGGGCGATGCCTGCCCCGATGCCCTTGGTCCCGCCGGTGATGATCACCCGGCGGCCGTCCAGGCCGGGAAACGATTGGTCGACGGGCTGCATGGCACCATGTTAGGCTCCGCCCAAGCAAACGCTAGGTCAAGCGTGGGCGCGGGTGATGCGGCGATGAGCGTGCAGGTGCGCGGCGCCGACGGGATCGCCGAGGTGGTCATCGACTTCCCGCCGGTCAACGCGCTGCCGGTGGCGGGCTGGCACGACCTGGCGGCCGCGGTCAGCGCGGCGGGCGCCGAGCCCGCGACCCGGGCCGTGATCCTGGCCGCCGAGGGCCGGGGCTTCTGCGCCGGGGTGGACATCAAGGAGATGCAGCGTACCGAGGGGCACCAGGCCCTGCTCGGGGCCAACCGGGGCTGCTTCGCCGCGTTCGCCGCGGTGTACGACTGCCCGGTGCCGGTGATCGCCGCCGTGCACGGCTTCTGCCTGGGCGGCGGGGTCGGGCTGGCCGGCAACGCGGACATCGTGATCGCGGCCGAGGACGCGACGTTCGGGCTGCCCGAGGTGGACCGCGGCGCGCTGGGCGCGGCCACCCACCTGGCCCGGCTGGTGCCGCAGCCGCTGATGCGGGCCATGGTCTACACCTGCCGGACCGTGACCGCGCGCCAGCTGCTGGCCTTCGGCACCGTGCTGGACGTGGTGCCCAGACGGGAGCTGCGCGGGGCCGCGCGCGACCTGGCCGAGGAGATCGCGGCCAAGGACCCGGTGGTGATCCGGCTGGCCAAGCAGTCTCTCAACGGCATCGACCCGGTCGACGTCAAGCGCTCCTACCGGTACGAGCAGGGCTTCACCTTCGAGCTGAACCTGGCCGGCGCCGGCGACGAGGCCCGCCAGCGGTTCGTCGACGGGGAGTGCCCGTGACCACCCCGGAGGAGATCGTCGGCGAGCTGCGGGACGGGATGACGATCGGGATCGGCGGGTGGGGGTCGCGGCGCAAGCCGATGGCGCTGGTCCGGGCCATCGCGCGCTCGC
>Ga0335081_10019201_pt1 | contig 11053 bp, 8 predicted proteins | sample Lox_Sample_35_FD_206713 | JGI IMG/M metagenome (GOLD analysis project Ga0335081, IMG submission 206713) | Soil microbial communities from Loxahatchee National Wildlife Refuge, Florida, United States - Lox_Sample_3.5 | ecosystem: Environmental > Terrestrial > Soil > Wetlands | place: USA: Florida...
CGCTGCTAGCGCAAGGGCCCGAAATTGCTTCGTCATAATTTCCCTCCAGCAAATTGCAGGTGTGTCGATCTATGTGGTTAGATTCGTAAGAATCGCGTTTTGGTGCTACTGACTTCGCGGTAGTTGGATTTCGCAGTAGAATCCGAGTCGGATTCGTGAAGCATTGGGCGGGTGCCCCCAGGGATTGAGCCCACACTAGTCGTCGAGGAGAAAGTTTGCTGATCATTGCTCACCGTGGCGCTTCCGGTCACGCCCCGGAAAATACGTTGGCCGCATTCAAGAAAGCAGTTGGGCTGGGAGCGGCCTTTATCGAGACGGACCTACAGCTCACACGCGATACGCACTTTGTGGCGATTCACGACGAGACGGTCGACCGCACCACGAATGGACAAGGCAAAGTGCATGACCAAACGCTGGCAATGTTGCGTCGGCTGGACGCTGGCGCGTGGTTCGGCAGCGAATACGCAGGCGAGCGGATCCCAACGCTCGAAGAGATTTTGGAGTTTGCGAAGAAGCATGACGTGGTCTTCTACCTGGAGTTGAAGCCCAGCGGCTCGTGGGGCGGAGAGCATGCGTTGATTGGCGCGCTACGCGATTCCGGGGAGGCGGCGCGCGTCGTGGTGATTTCGTTCGAGCCGTCCATTCTGGGCAGTCTGCGGAAGATCGAGCCAACCTTGATGACCGGAGTTTTGTATGACGGGCAGCTCGCCGATCCGCTACAGGCGGCGCTAGAAGTGGGAGCGCGACAGATTGTAGTGCGTGGGGATTTAGTGACGCCGGCGATGATCGAACAGGCGCGCGCGAAAGATTTGCAGGTAGTGTGCTGGACCGTGAATCATCCTGCGCATATCCGCATGCTGATCGCGGCGGGCGTGGACGGCATCATGAGCGATTATCCGGACCGTTTGGTTTCGGCGCTGAAGAAAGACCCGGACAAAAGTTAAGTTAAGACCGTTGATCCGCGAGGGAGGGTCGGCTAAACTGTGGTTACCTCAATTTCTTCATGCGAAGCCATCGAACCAGCAGTTGCCCGTGCTTCGATCTGTGCTTTCCACGTCTTCCAAGCAGCCTCCGCCTCTCGTCTCGCCATACTCGGTGGCGATTGTTGAATCAGCGACAAGCCGCGGTCAATTGCTAGCAGCGCTTCGCGCTGATTGCCAGCCGCTGAATTCACGGCGACCTTTAAACGAGCTTGAGACAGCAGGTCGAGTTGGTCGATGTCTCCCAACAGTTCCATCCACTTTTTAGCCTTAGCGTAGTCGCATCGCTCCCAAGCAGAGAATTTCGCAGCTTCGGCAATCAACTGGGAATGGTATTCGCGCTCGACCCAACGAGAGTTGGCAAGGCAAGCTTCGAGCAAAAGGTCCGCCGAGGGGGAGTCCAGAGCTGCCCAGTAAGCATACCAACTCGTGTGATATGGTGTGTTGTAACTAAGCTGGCTCGCGCTGCGCACCCATCGGGCGTTCCAATGTATGCCTTCGGGATTGCCGTTCTTTAGAGCCGCCAATGCGTGTGCAGCGATCATCGCTCGCGCATCCGATCCTGGCCGGCAGAAAGTCCGGAACAACATAGCGTCATTCGCAAAATGGTTGATTCGAAACGGTACACACGATACGACTCCGAGGAAGACCGAGTAGAGGCCGAAAAATCCGGCGAACGTTAGCCAAGCTGAGTCGGAGTGTACCCTGATGATTTCGCTGGCTACCACGGCCGCAACGCCACTCAGGAGGCTTGCGAGCGGACCGCCCGCTGTCAGTGTCATCGCACCGCGCCGTATGCGTCTCACCCGTGTGGGAGTCATGTAGGCAAGGCCGCCGCCCAAACGCGGACGAAGGCGAAACGAGAGTCCCCTGCGAAGTCGCTTAACCACGACAGGGCCGATGGTCACACCGTCAAATCGATAACCGACGTACCAGCCAGCGCACAGATGGCCAAATTCGTGAACAAAGACTGCCAGGAGATTAATTGATGCCGCACCGACCAGAATTGCCAAAAGCGAGTAGTTTTTCGTCACAAGGGCACAGGCTACAGCTGCAAGGTAGGGTGCGGAGAACCGGCTCCTCATGCCCTCGTCGTAGGGCTTGGGAAGAGGTTTGACTAGGTCAAGAAAGGGCGTAGCAGAAAGAGGATTTGACATGATGGGCCCGGCAAACTCGAGATAACACCGTCAGTCCCCTCTGCGTCAGGGGGCGGCGAGCTGCTGCACTCCAAATTATTTGCGGGCGAAGCGCTCGAAGTCGGCCATCTGGCGTTCCATTTCTTCGCGAGCGGCGTCGGAAGCGGAACGAATACCCTGAATGCGGAGCTGGAATTCGTCGGGGTTCGAAGCGCGCGCGAGAGCCTCTTCGATGGTGATGAGTTGCTTGGTGTAGAGATCGAAGAGCGACTGGTCGAAGGTCTGCATGCCGTATTGGGAAGTGCCGGCGGCAATGGCATCGTGGATCAAGCGGGTTTTGTCCGCATTGATGATGCAATCGCGAATGTAGCCGGTGGCGATCATGACTTCCACGGCGGGGACGCGGCCCTTGTCATCGGCGCGGCGCACCAGGCGCTGGGAGACGACCGCTTTGAGCGTGGCGGCCATCTGCAAGCGAATCTGTTTTTGCTCCGGCGGCGGAAAGACCGCGATGATGCGCTGAATCGTTTCCGTGGCGTCGAGAGTGTGCAAGGTGGAGAAGACCAGGTGGCCGGTTTCGGCGGCCAGCAATGCCGTGGAAATGGTTTCGAGGTCGCGCATTTCGCCGACGAGAATGACGTCCGGGTCCTGACGGAGGGCGGCACGCAGGGCGGTAGAAAAGTTCGCGGTGTCCACTTCCACTTCGCGCTGGTTGATGAAGCTGCGCTTGTCGCGATGGAGAAATTCGATGGGATCTTCGATGGTGATGAGGTGATCGGCGCGGTTCGCATTGATGCGATCGATCATCGCCGCGAGCGTGGTCGACTTACCGGAACCGGTGGTGCCGGTGACCAGGACTAATCCGCGCTGCTCTTCGCAGATTTTGCCGATGACGTTGGGAAGATTGAGCTCTTCAATGGTGCGAATTTTGGTCGGAATGACGCGGAGCACCATGCCGACGTTGCCGCGCTGCTGGAAGACGTTGACACGAAAGCGGCCTAAACCCGCGACGCCGTACGCCATATCCAACTCAGCGGTCTCCTTGAACTTTTGCTTTTGCCGGTTGGTCATCATGCTGAAAGCCATGGACAGCATTTCTTCCGGCGTAATGCGCGGCACATCGGTGAGCGGAGTCAGGAGGCCGTCGACGCGGAGGTAAGGATGGTTGCCGACTTTGAGATGCAAGTCGGAGGCCTTGCTTTCCACGGCGCGCCGGAGGAGATCGTCAACAGTAATGGCCATGTCGGTGTGAGCTCCGCGAGAGTGCGACTGATGAATGAAAGTAGCATTGGCAGGGAAGAGGGGCAATAAAGGCGCAAAGACGGGTTGCGCGGCAGTCACCTGAACGAAGGTACAGTTTGTGAGAAAAGGGTAAGAAACCGGGACAGGCTTTCTGCGCGTCGCGAATGGTGAATAGTGAATGGTGCTGGAAGAGACGGTGAGCCACCCCTCGGATTTGGAAGTGCGGATTTTAGAGGAGCTGCGGATGGAGTTTGTGTAAGTGCGGATTTCAAAGGAGTTGTAAGTCGTTTCTTTTGCGCAGTTACGAGAAGGCCCGTAAGTGCAGAAGATACTGGAGTTGCGGGCGGGATCTGAGGGCGGTAAGCCGTTTGGAATGTGCAGATCCGAGAGGTCCCGGGAAGTGCGGAATCTAAAGGGGTTATGAGCGGGGTCCGGGGAAGTGCGGATTACAACGAGGTTAGTGGCGCGCCAGCGCTGACAGCCTGCCGGGAGGGTGAAGCTAGACGGGTGGAGTGAAGACGGCACGCAAGAGTAGCATGGACTTGGTACTGTTAAGATAAATTATAATACGGTACTGTTCGAACGCGAGGCGGGAAGTGGAGTGGATGGAGTGGGTTAGTGGAAGGTTAGCCTAGGGTAAATGTGCTGTTTTCCGTTCATATCGGCACTGGAAGCAACGTTTCCGGTTTGCCCTTACCGTGAGTTGGATAACGTCACGGCGGAGTAGGCAACTGGGTGGAATCCCATTGACGTCGCGCTGTCCGGATAGCATATTGCTCCCAATTGGCACCAGGCCCGACAGCCAAGTATAGGTCGCGCTCGCCCATGCCCTCGCCCCAGCCCTTTGTGGTCCAAGATCGGCTTGATTCGTGGAAGGAGATCGCGGCGTATTTAAACCGCGACGTTCGGACTGTTCAGCGTTGGGAGAAGAACGCTGGGCTGCCCGTTCACCGACTGAAGATCGAAAAGGCCGGCTCGGTCTATGCCTATAGGTCAGAACTGGACACTTGGTGGATGGAGCGCCGGGGTGCGATAGAGGCCCAAGCGGCCGAAGAAGAACAAGAAAAGTGGCCGTTCCATTGGGCCATGGTGCAGAAATGGAAATGGAAAATCGCAGCCGCGGCGGTCCTAAGCCTGATGCTGATGGCCGCATTGTATCTGATTCTACCGCGGTTGCTCAGCCCTGTGCCGCACGTCGAACCGAGCTACAAACGAGTCACGTTTCTGGGTAACGCCTACTCGCCGAGCATTTCACCAGACGGGAACTACGTTGCGTATGTCGCGAAGAGGTACGGCGAGGATGACCGATTGATTGTGCAGGCTGCGAATGGGACCGCCCTCGAAGTGGCACGAGATGCGGACCTTAAGGATCCGCGCTGGTCGCCGGATGGTTCCGAGCTTTTGTACTTTCGAAACAAGACCGCACAACAAACTGGGGGAATATTTGTTGTCTCTCCGCTTGGAGGTGCCTCTCGTCAGCTTGGGGGTGCGAATTTTGCATGCTGGCTAGAAGCGGACGGTTCGCAGGTGGTGATCGGCGCACAGTCTTCCGTGACCGGCTTTTACGGGGTTAAGGTCATTAACAAGCTAACCGGCGAATCGCGAGATATTCCTCTGCCCAAATATCACTGGCTCTGGGATCTCGACTGCGCGCCTCGGACGGGCAAGATTCTCGTTTTGACGAGCGCTTCGGACGGATACGAAATCCGCATATTCAATCGCGATGGGAGTGGGCTCTTGAAGCTGGCCGAACAGCGCGAGACCATCGAAGCGGCACGGTGGTCCCCCTCCGGAGATGCAGTCTACTATTTGCATGGCACAGGAAACACCAACACACTTTCAAAGGTTTGGGCGGATAGAAGGAAGCAACAGCCAAAGGTGCTGGCTACGGGCCTCCTCTCCGGCGGGTTCTTTTCGATATCTTCTGATGGAAAGCGTTTGATTTACACCAGACTCGACAGCAGCTCGAACTTGTGGCGCGTCAAGTGGCGCGATGGCGATAACCCCATCAAGCCGGTGATTAGCCAGCTCACCACCGGAACCTTTTCGCACGCCGAGCCGAACTACTCTCCAGATGGACAGTGGATCGCATTTCGACGTGGGCCGGACTTCAACACCGCGAATATTTTCAAAATGCGCGCAGTCGGCGGCCCCTCAACGCAGCTGACGTTTTTCGATCGCGGCGTTGCAGTAAGCCCGGCGTGGTCACCCGATGGGCAGCAGATCGCGTTTGATCGCGAAGAGCAGGGTGTGCTGGCGAAGATCGCAACCGTGGGCGCTACGGGCGGCGAGGTTAAGATCCTGCAGGGCACCAATACGTCAGACGCAAGCGGTTACGTGGCGTGGTGGCCGAGTAAAGAAATTGTGTATCAACAATCAGGAAATCGCAATTTGTTGCAGATCAAGCACGACACAGGGGAAGAAATTCCAATCTTGCGAAATGCCGAAAGAGGCTGGGTTGCTGACCGATTCTTTCTGTCTCCTAACGGCAAAAAGGTCGCCGTCTATTGGAACCGCCCTGACGCGGGACTTTGGATCGTCTCCCGCGACCCCTACGTCGAGACACTTTTGAAGCCTGGTCTGTGCTTTCCGATAGGTTGGTCGCCCGATGCAAGATTTGTCTACGCGATCCAGAAACCCAATGGCAGACAGATTGTTCGGATTGAAACTGCCAATCCACAGAACGAGATCCTCGTAGCGGACCTGCCTGGCCCGACTTATGGCGTCGACGACGCAGCTGTCAGTCCCAGCGGTTCGGAGATCGTTGTCAGCATTTCTGAAGAAAGATCAGACGTATGGTCCATAGAGAACTTCGATCCAGAGGGAGCTCGCGTTCGGGTTCGGCCCGATTGAGCCACCAAGACTCCCCCTGATCCGCCGAGACAAAGCAGGTTTGTTGTTTGGCGCCCAGCACGAAATTTGGCATCGCCGCAGCTTAGTTGGCCATTCCCTTACTGATTTGCCTCCACGTCTTTGCTCTTATTCTTGCTCTCTTTTTTCTGCGACTTGTCCTTTTCGTCTCCCAGGATCTCGACGTCCTTCCCCGTGTGCGCTTTGACGGCTTCGAAAATCTTCTTGTAGTCTCTCTTGTCCATCCGCAAAACCACGCTCTTGGCAACGCTCTGATCGTGATAATCAATATAGAGCCAATGGCTTTTCGATTTTGTCAGCATCACAATCGCGCCCGCTCCCAAGGAGGCCACCATAACGATGGCTCCTTGTGTAATGCGGTGCTTCTTCGTGTACTCGTAAGAGAATTTGTCGAGCTGTTCGTAAGGCACTGCTACAAATTCGTGATCCGCCACGCGCACCGCCACGTTCTTGTTCTCGTCGTTAAACAGCAGCCGAGCATCTACCTGTTTCCCCTTCGCGTCGGGAAGCTTCACGTTGAAGGCTGTCTCATCCGCGAAGCTGGCAATGCCCAGGACCAGAATTGCTAGTAAACCGACGAGAATTTTCCTCATAATTCTCTCCTCTTATTGGTTTTGCCTTACTATCTCTAAGAAACTCCGACCTGCTCTACCAGATACACGCTCCTCTGACCAGGTTCGTGCCTGCTACAACCCTGCAGCCAGCCGTCAGATTTGTGGAGTATTGGGCTATAGTTGCCCGCCCGTCGGAAACGCTGTAAGTCGTGCCAACCCAGCCGCTTCTGACCGGTCGCTGAAAGACTCAGAACGGACTCGACTGACTCGACTGCTGCCCGGAACGTCTGTTCAGTCCGCTCGTCTGTTTAAGTCGTGGCGACACGTTACGCACTGCAAAAAATATCCGTGCGTTTTGCCATCGGCGGATACATATCGTCCAACTACATTGCCCTCGGCGTTGATCCCGTTACCTTCGGTTAAACTCACGCCGGGCACATCGAAAGAACTGAACTTTCCATCCCTCTGGACGAACCCGTGCTGGACTCCGCCGTGGTCGTTGTAGAAACCAACCAGGTCTCCCTCCGGGCTTATTCCCGTAATCCACGTCAACGTCGAATTGGGAAAGTCGATCGTGCTGAACTGTCCGTTAGTAAGCGTGAAACCGTGGAATGCCGAGTCGCTGTCAAAATAGGCGCCCACAATTCTGGAAGGATTAAGCACCATCGTTGGGAACGTACCCTGGGCTCCCGGGACATCGATTTGCGTAAACGTGCCCCGACTAAAGAGGTACCCATGTCCGTGCAGGAAATCGCCGCCCACAAATTTCACGCCTACTACGTCTCCCGCGTTGCTGATGCCGAAGCCAGTAAGGTTGACGTTTCCACCGGGGAAGTCGATCGTCGTGAATTTCCCACCTCGCAGCACATAGGCATGGCTTCCGATGGCATCGCTGTAGCTTCCTACGATGTCGCCGCGCGCGTTCACCCACGTAACGTCGGTGGAAGACGTCGCCTGCGGCACGTCCACGGCCTGAAATTGGCCCCGCTGCAGAACGAAGCCGTGTTGCAGGCCGTCAGCGCTAAAGTATCGCCCCACGATTTCTCCCGACGGCGTAATCGCAGTCGCTTGCGTGTTAGCTGACCCCGGGTAATCGAAAGACGCGAAACTGACTCCGCCTCTGCCGATTAGGCTCAATGTGGACGCGCAGGCACTACTTCCGTCGCCACCATCACCGGTCGCTGCCATCGCGAGGAAACCGTGTCTTGCCGTGCTGCCTGGCACGCGGTAGAACCCGCTGACTTGCCCCCGATTGCTAACGCCCTTCGTTGTAGAGGCCTGCGAGTCGGGGTAGTCGAACGACAGGAACTGGCACGGCGACGGAGGCCCGTTCAGGCTCGTTGCTCCACTGAGAATAAATCCATGACTCGGAAAATTCGTGAAGTATTGTCCCGCTGCTTGACCAAAATCGTTTAGTCTTGTCGCCAACGTCGTGTCTGCTCCCGGAAAATCGAAGTTGTCGAACTGTCCGTTCGGTGTGCGCACAAATCCATGCGTGTTCCCGGCGGGGTCGGCGTAGCCTCCGACGATAAAACCCAGCGCGTTCATCCCCCCCGCCAGGGTCTGCATCGGAGCAGCCGCCGGATCTTCAAACGACAAGAATGATCCGTGAATGTCCGAGAACCCGATGTTCGTTGTCTGATCGCCCAAATCGTATACGCCCGACAGGTTCCCTAAGACGTTGACATCCTCCAATCCCGTATCTACAGCTCCCGGAAAATCCACGGTCGTATACTTGCCCGACGGACTCCGCAAGAATCCATGGAATACTCCGCTAGCCGCTTGCCACTCTCCGGCAATCGTCCCGAAATCATTGATTCCAGTGGCGAACGTAGATACTGAGCCGGGCGGATCGAGAGTTACGAACGACCCGTCAAGTTGCCGCAGGTAGCCGTGGGTGAGTCCGGCGCTGTCCACGAAGCTGCCTACGCTTTGTCCTAAGGTGTTGACGCCACGCGGGACTGTGTCTACCGAACCGGGCGGATCAAAGGACCTAAACGAGTAGTTCAGAATCCGCGGCCGCGCCGTTGTGCTGACAGCTACGTCCTCTGGGTTGCCCCGCGCCGGCAACGTGGCGACCACGGTGTTGGTCGCAGAATCGATCACCGAGATCGTGCCGTCGCCAAAATTTGCGGTATAGGCTTTCCCAGCTGGCGTCATTGCCATGCCCCACGGATTCAACCCTACGGTAACTGGCGCGTTGAGGTTCGTCTGCGCGGCCACATCAATCACGTCCACCGTATTCGAGAACCAGTCCGCAACGTACGCCCGCTTGCCGTCAGGCGTTAGCGCAATTCCGCGTGGGTTGGGTCCTGTAGGAATGGAATTGACCAGGGTGTTCGTCGCCAAGTTGACGACTTTCAGCGAACTGTCGCACTGCGAGGACACCAGCAACTGCGTGCCGTCATGCGTCACGACCGATTCAAACGGGCAGGAAAAGCCCCAAACCGTTCCGACGATGCTGCCGGACGCTGTGGCGATCACGCTGATCGTGCCGCTGACCTGATTCGATACGTAAGCCCGCGAACTATCCGCCGAAAACGTAATCCAAATAGGCTCCACGCCCGTGGCAATCGTCGTGATCACAGCATTTGACGCTGTGGCAATCACGGTGACCGTGCCGGAAAATTGATTCGCTACATAGACCAGGTTGCCGTCCGGCGAAATCGCTAGTCCTAGATTGTCATTGCCGTTGCCCACGGGAATCACTGCGACTGGCACGTTCCTCGCTGTATCAAACACCGTCACCTGGCCCACATCCCGGTTGCTCACGTACATCCTCCGGCCGTCCGGGGTTACCGCCACGCTGTTCGCGTTATTTGGGAATGGCGCCGTGGCGATGACAGAATTGTTGGCCGCGTTAACTTCGGTGATCCCACCACCGCCGTTGCTCACGTACACGATCGCCGGCCCGGGAGAAGTGCCTTGATTGCTTTGCGCCGCGCTCGGCGTCGGCCCGGCGAACCACGTTAGTAGGGTGATCACGACACACTCCAGAACCCAAGTCCTGGATGAGGACGAGCGGGGAAGGTAGGTTCCCCACGGATTCCCGTTGCCTGAACTGTGCATCATCGGCTCCTCGCCTGCAGGGCGACCCGGGACTGCTTTCAGCCCGGGGATATGCCTTTCAGCCGTACTAAGCCACCACGTTCTGGTAACCACGGTCAAGTCGGCTGCCGGACGGCGTTCCTTGCAGAGCGTTCGCAGGATGCAGCCGCCCGACGGGCTCCTGCAAGCGACAAGAGGCGTCAGTCAGTAGCGCGCCGTCAATGTCGCAGGATGTCGTCTGGTGGGTTCACCTTGGTAGGCGAGCCGCGAGGGTGGGCCACGAAGATTCACATTGCAGGTCCTGCTGGGCCACCCGCCACCCCCAAGCCCAAGCGCCTTCGCTCGTCCTAGGGATTGAGGTTCTTTTTGAGGATGAAGGAGTCGTAGAGGAGGCCGGCGAGGAAGCCGCCGGCCAGGGGACCGACCCAGTAGATGCCGTGGTTCTGCCAGTGCGCGGAGGCTAGCGCGGGACCGAAGGCGCGAGCGGGATTGAGCGCGCCGCCGGTGAAGGGCACGGTGACGATCATGCCCAAGGTGATGCTGAGGCCGGTGGCGAAGCTGGCGAGCGGCCGGAAAGAGGCCTGCTCGTCGACGGAAGTGGCGAAGACAGTGAGAACGATAAAAAATGTACCGATGCCTTCGAGAATCATGCCGGAGAGATGCGTAAAGTCGCGTGCAAACATTGGCGTGCCGAGAGCGACGGCATGCCAGGTGTCATCGGGGATGACGGATTTCAGCAGGTAAGCTGCGGCGATAGCGCCGATGAGTTGGGCCACCCAATAGGCGATCGTTTCGACGGTGTTCAAGCGTTTGGTGACCCAGAAGCCGATGGTGATCGCCGGGTTGAAATGGCCGCCGGAGATGTGGCCTAAAGCAGAGACCATCACGGCAAAGATCAGTCCCTGAGCCAAACAGATCCCGAAGAGCCCGAGAGCGTTGGAGGAGTGCGGATACCAATCAACACAGACCGCCCCGGCGCCAAAAAAGACGAACGCGAATGTGCCGATAAACTCCGCCGCGAGCTTCTGCGGAAAGCTGTACAAAGGACCCTCCCGGCCGGGGACGAGCAGCCCGGTGTGGATGAACGGGGAATTCTAGCCGGAACGGAAAGGGAAAGGCTAGGGTTAGCGCAAAGCCGCGGCGACCGGAGCGTTAACAGGAGTCAGCCAGTTGTGGCGGTCGGGCTTGTTGCCGCTGGTCAGCGCGAAGAACTCTTCCTGAA
>Ga0335081_10019202_pt1 | contig 11053 bp, 10 predicted proteins | sample Lox_Sample_35_FD_206713 | JGI IMG/M metagenome (GOLD analysis project Ga0335081, IMG submission 206713) | Soil microbial communities from Loxahatchee National Wildlife Refuge, Florida, United States - Lox_Sample_3.5 | ecosystem: Environmental > Terrestrial > Soil > Wetlands | place: USA...
TGCGCCTGCATCTGATAGGCCACATGCGCGAAGCCGATCGTCAGTTTGTCCTTCGCCGGAAACGCCGTCATGCCTTTTCCTCCTCGCAGCCGAATTCGAGCGCGGCCTCGCTGAGCCATTCCCACAGCGAGAGCGCGTAACTGCGCCCGACCAGGAGATCGTAGCGCGACTCTTCACCCGGAAGCCAAAGCACGACGCGCATGCGCGCGAAACCCGTGCAGGCACAGGCGCCCGGTGGAAATTGCTGGGGATCCAAATCAAGAACGCAGCCCTTGGCAAGCACCGCCAGCGCATTCGAGCCCGATAGGCTGAGCCGTGTCCAGGCATGGCTTTGGTCGAGTGCGACATCGAAGCGATCGGCGTCCGTGCCGCGGCTCGCGGTCGCGCCATCCTCGGCGACGAAGAGCCAGGAATCGGGCCCGATACCGAGCAGGCACTCGCGCGCGTCGCCGGCGCTTCGTCCGATCGAGGGCAGCGCCGCTGCGAGCGAGCGGGCACCTTCGAGATAGCGAACGATCGTCCTCGAGCGCTCCCGAAGCCTGAGACCTTGCCCCTTCGCCAAGCGGTCGCGAAGTCCGGACGAGAGCGGCGACCGCCTCTGCAGTTCGTCAGGCATGGAGCCGCGTCCCTTCGGGATCGACGAAAGTCGGACCGCCGACGATCACGGGAACATGACGGCCCGCCAGCGGCGATGTCGCGAAGAGCTGCTCGCCATGCCGCGAGCGCCCGCCGGATAACAGGCCCAGGGCAATCGGGAGGCGCAGCACCGGGCTCCAGGCCGTCGAGGTGATCTCGCCGAGATAGCGGTCAGCCTTTCCATCGACGAGCTTGGCGCCGGGCGGCACCGGAGTTCGGCTATCCTCGGCCGTCAGCCCGACGAGCTGCCAGCGCGCGGGATCGCGCAGTCCCGGACGGGAAAGCGAGCGCCGGCCGATGAAATCGCCATCGGGTCTGATCATGCGTCCAAGCCCCAGATCGTCCGCGGTGACCCGCCCGTCGAGCTCGCCACCGGCCACATGGCCCTTCTCGATCCGAAGCGCGTTGAGCGCATCGATGCCATAGGGCGCGATCCCGAACTCGGCGCCCGCCTGCATCAGCCGCTGCCAGACCTCGGTTCCGAAACCCGCCGGCGCGTATATCTCATAGGCGAGATCGCCGGAGAAGCTGATGCGAAAGACCCGCACGGCAATCCCGCCGATGCGGCCGGCGCCATACCCCATGTAGGGCAGCCTCTCGGCGCTTACATCCAGGTCCTCAACCACGCGCGCAAGCACTTTTCTGCTGAAGGGGCCGGCGACGGCGATCCCGGCCCATTGCTCCGTCACGTTGACGATGCGCAGATCGAGCTCGGGCCAGAGCACATTTCGACAATAGTCGAGGCGGCGTGCGACGAGCGGCGCCTGCCCCGTCGTCGTGGTCATGAAGAAATGCGTCTCGCCGATGCGCGTGGTCGTGCCGTCGTCGAAGACGATGCCGTCCTCGCGCAGCATCAGGCCGTAACGGCAGCGGCCGACTTTGAGGCTACGCCAGCGGTTGACGTAGACGCGCTCCAGGAATTCGAAGGCATCCGGCCCGAAGAGCTCGAGCTTGCCGAGGGTGGAGACGTCGACGAGCCCGACGCCATTTCGCACCGTGAGCGCCTCGCGCCGCGCCGCGTCGTCGATCGTCTCGCCCAGGCGCGGATAGCATTGCGGCCTGAGCCAGGGACCGGATTGCAGCATCACCGCCCCCGCCTCGAGATGCCAATCGTGCATCGCGGTTCGCCGGTTCGGAAGGAAATGCCTGCCGCCCTCCATTCCCGCCAAGGCACCCAATGCCACCGGCACGTAGGGCGGACGGAAATTCGTCGTCCCGACGGCGGCGATATCCGCACCGATCCCGGCCGCGACATGCGCGAATCCGACGGTATTGCTGGTCTTCCCTTGGTCGGTGCCCATTCCCAGCGTCGTGTAGCGCTTGACGTGCTCGACGGAGCGATATCCTTCGCGCACTGCGAGCGCGATGTCCGCATCGGTCACATCGTTCTGCAGGTCGACGAAGCGCTTGCGCCTGCGCGTGCCGGCGGGACCGATCCGCCAGATCGCACGCAGCGGCACTTGCTCGCCCTCGTCATCCGCGCCGAAGGAGGACGGGATGCAAGGCGCGGGACATGGCTGAAATCCAGCTGCCTCCGCCGCCGCAGCACCGGCCGCGACTCCATCCGCGATGCAGGCGGAAAGCGAAGAGAGTCCCCGAGCCGCGCCCGCCGAGCGCTCGGCTTGCACGGAGCTTCCGGGGACGAAGGCAGCGATGGCGGGATCGTAAACCGGCTTGCCGCGGGCCTGTGCGTGCAGATGCACCGCCGGGCTCCATCCGCCGGAGACGCAGAGCAGGTCGCAGGGAATTTCGCGCAGAGGCCCAACGGGGAATCCCCCGTCATCGACCTGCGCGACGCCGACGGCACGGACCTCGCGCTCGCCGAGCGCATGAAAGACGGCAGAGCCCGCGAGGATCTCGATCCGCGCCGCCGCGAGGTCGGAAGCCAAACTGCGCGGTGGTCCCTGCCTGAGGTCGACGATTGCCGCGACGATGACGCCCGCGAGCTGCAAGTCGAGCGCGGCACGATAGGCGGAATCGTTATTTGTGAAGACCACCGCGGCCCGTCCCGGCCGTACGGCATAGCGATTGGCGTAGCCGCGGGCGGCGGATGCCAGCATGACGCCGGGAAGGTCGTTGTTGCCGAAGACGATCGAGCGCTCGTGCGCGCCGGTCGCGAGCACGGTTTGTCCGGCGTGCACGTGCCAGAGCCGTTGCCGCGGCTCGCCGGGCGCGGGCGCGCGGTGATCGGCGACGCGCTCGACGATCCCGAGCTGATTGTGATCGTAGTAACCGAAGGCCGTTGCGCGCGTGAGGATGCGCGACCTCGGAATCGCGCGCAGCGCAGCCTCCGCTTCCGCAACCCATTCGAGCCCGGGCCGACCGTCGAGCCGGTCTCGCGTCGAGAGCAGCATCCCGCCGAGGCGAGCGTCCTCGTCCACCAGGCAAACGCGCGCACCGCTAGCGCCGCTCGCGAGCGCGGCCGCAATGCCCGCGGGACCGCCTCCAATGATTGCCACATCGCAATGAGCGTGGCAGTGCTCGTAGCGGTCTGGATCGGGAGCGTCGGCGCAGCGGCCCATTCCCGCCATCGCGCGTATCGGGCGCTCATAGTGCATCCACCAGCGCGGCGGCCACATGAAGGTCTTGTAGTAGAAGCCCGCGGGCAAGAGCCGCGCGAAAAGGCCGGTCGCCGCGCCCAAATCGAAGCGAACCGAGGGCCAGCAATTCTGACTCTCCGCCACGAGCCCCTCGAAGATCTCGATTTGCGTGGCCCGGCTGTTGGGCTCGCTCCGTCCAGCGAGGCCCAATTGCACCAGCGCATTCGGCTCCTCGGCGCCGAGGCCGAACACCCCGCGGGGTCGATGGTACTTGAAGCTGCGGCCGACGATGCGCACGCCGTTCGCGAGCAACGCCGCAGCCAACGTATCGCCGCCGAGCCCCCAATAGCTCCGGCCGTTGAATACGAAGCGGACCGGCCGGGCTCGGTCGATGAGCCCGCCTGCCTCGTTGCGGAACGGCTGCTCGATCACGACTGGCTTCCCCGCCGCTCGCCCGTCGCGCTCGCGCCTCCGATGCGATGCGTGAGAGTGTCGCGCCGAACCTCGATCCAGCGCTCGCAACCCAGCGTGTGGTGCCAATATTCGCGATGCGGTCCGCGCGGATTGCCGCGAATGTAGAGATAGTCGAACCAGGCCTCGTCGCTCGCGAGGGTGGGATCGGCGGGACGGTGCAGCGTCGCATCGCCCCCGTAGGTGAATTCTGAATGCGGGCGCTCGCCACAATGAGGACAGGGGATCAGCATCGGCGTCCCATCTCCTCAATGCAGCGCGGGATAGGGACCGACGCCGCGCTCGTCGATCGTGTAGCCACGAGCGAAACGCTCGAGACCGAAGGGCTCGTTGAGCGCGTGCGGCCGGTCCTGCGCGATCGTGTAGGCGAAGACCCAACCCGAGCCCGGCGTCGCCTTGAAGCCGCCGTAGCACCAGCCGCCGTCGATATAGAGGCCGTCGATCGGCGTCTTTGCGATGATGGGTGTGCCGTCCATGGTCATGTCCATGATGCCGGCCCAATGCCGCATGATCCGAAGTCGCGAGATCGAGGGCATCACGGTCACCGCCGCCGCCGCCACGTGCTCGATCATCGGAAGGTTTCCGCGCTGGGCGTAGGAGTTGTAGCCGTCGAGATCGCCTCCCATGACCAGCTCTCCCTTGTCGGTCTGGCTCGTGTAGAAATGGCCCGCGCCGAACGACAGGGAGACGTGCAGGAAAGGCTTGATCGGCTCCGTCACCATCGCCTGCAGGAGGTGCGATTCGATGGGGAGGCGCAGACCGGCCAATCCAGCAACGTGGCTCGTATGGCCCGCGACGGCGATTCCGATCTTGCCGGCGGCGATGTAGCCGCGTGTCGTCTCGACGCCGACGGCGCGTCCGCGCTCGATGCGAATGCCCGTCACCTCGCAATTCTGGATGATGTCGGCTCCACGCGCGTCCGCGGCTCGCGCGAAGCCCCAGGCGACGGCGTCGTGTCGAGCCACACCCGCGCGCGGCTGGAGAAAGGCTCCCGTGATCGGGAACCGGGCCGTCGGCGAGAAGTCCAGCACGGGCACTTTCCGCCGTACCTCTTCTCGCGTCAGGAAGACTGCATCGCTGCCGATGACGCGCATCCCGTTCCCGCGCCGGAGGAGCGCTTGAGTCTGAGGATCGAAATGCGCCGTAATGAGGACGCCGCGCTGGCTCAGCATGACGTTGAAATTGAGGTCTTGGCTCAAGCCCTCCCAGAGCTTCAGCGAGAATTCGTAGAACCGCTGGTTCTTTTCGAGGATGTAGTTCGAGCGGACATTAGTGGTGTTCCGCCCGGTATTCCCTCCGCCGAGCCAACCCTTCTCGAGCACCGCGACGTTCGTAATGCCGTGCTCTTTCGCGAGGTAATAGGCCGCAGCAAGCCCATGCCCGCCGCCGCCGATGATCACGACGTCGTAGCGCGGCTTCGGATCGGGGCTCCGCCAGGCCTCGGGCCAGTGCTCGTGATGGCTGACGGCGTTTCGGAGCAGGCTGAAGATCGAATAGCGTTGCATGGAGAGGCTCAGGCGCGGAAACGCCGCAGGAACTGCTCGAGGCGGGGATTGGTGACGTTGCCCAGCACCGCCGCGGTCGGGCCCTGCTCCACGACCATGCCCGCATCCATGAAGGTCACGGTATTCGCGACCTCGCGCGCGAACGCCATCTCGTGCGTGACCACGATCATGGTCATACCCTCCTGCGTGAGCTGGCGGATGACCGCGAGCACCTCTCCGACGAGCTCGGGATCGAGCGCCGAGGTGACCTCGTCGAAGAGCACGACTTCCGGCGACATCGCGAGCGCGCGTGCGATCGCGACCCGTTGCGCCTGTCCTCCCGAGAGATGCTTCGGATAGGCCGCGCATTTTTCCGCAAGGCCGACCTTCTGCAGCAGCGCTTCCGCAATGGCGCGCGCCTCGGCGTAGGGGACGCGCTTCACCGTGCGCGGCCCTTCCATCACGTTCTCGAGCGCGGTCATGTGGGGAAAGAGGTGAAACTGCTGGAACACCATTCCGACGCGCGCGCGATATTGCGCCTGCTGACGGGCCGACATCGGCAAGCGCTTGCCGTCGAACTGGAGCGCCAGCTCGCCCACGCGCATGCGGCCGCCCGTCGGCTCTTCCAGCAGATTGACGCAGCGCAGCAGTGTCGACTTTCCGCAGCCGCTGGGTCCGATGATGAAATGAGCCTCGCCGCGCCTCACCGTCAGCGAGACGTCCTTGACCGCCGCCAGTTTCCCGTAGCTTTTGGAGAGGCGGTCGATCTCGACCATCGGAGCCCCGCACTCAGAGGTCATCGCGCCGCTCCAGTCGCTTCGCGAGCTTCTGCAGGGGATAAAGGATGATCAGATAGATCACGCCCAGGCTCGTATAGACCTCGAGCGGGCGAAAGGTCTCGGAGACGAAGACCTGGGCGGTGTACATGAGATCGGGCACCGCGACGATCGACAGCAGCGAGGTGTTCTTGAGCTGCAGCACCGATTGATTGACGAAGGGCGGGATCATCCGGCGCGTCGCTTGCGGCAGCACCACGCGGCGCATGACCTGCGAGGGGAGCATGCCGATCGCCTTCGCGGCCTGCCACTGGCCCTTGTCGATCGACATGATTCCGCCGCGGAAGATCTCCGCGGAGAACGCTCCCATATAGAAGGTGAGTCCCATTCCGGCCGCGAGCCAGGCCGGAATGGTGACGCTGATCGCGACCGGAAGCGCGTAATAGAACCAGATGATCTGGATCAGGAGCGGCGTGCAGCGAAAGACCTGAACGAAACCGCTCACGGGAACGCGCACATACCAATGCCGGCTCAAAAGCAGCATGCCCGCGATGACGCCGATGATGAGTCCGCAGAATATGGTCGCCGCCGCATAGCCGAGCGTGACGGTCAGCGCGGTCAGCCAAAGATCCGGATGGAGGAATGCTTTCCCGAAATCCCACTGGTAGAGGGGCATTCGGCTAAGGGCTCGTCACCGCTCGCACGCGGATCGTCGCTCGATCGCAAGTGCAGGAGTCCATAGCGACGGCCATACCTCGGTGCGCTAGCATCGCTGTCAATCTCGGCGAGAATCCGACCCACGTGCTTTTCTGTCAAGAACAAATTATCCTAAGGGGAAACACCGCGTCCGATAAACTCAAGACTGGGGACAAATGGCCAGAACCTCCGCCTCCGCGCGCGCCCGCAAGAGCAAAGGCAAAGCGGCGCCGATCAATCGCCGCGACAATCAGCTTGAGACGGCGCTGGGCCAGGTAGTGCGCGAATTCCGCAAGCGCGCCGGTCTCGGCGTCGCCGAGCTCGCGCGCCGCGCGCGACTGTCGCCGGGCATGGTCTCGAAAATCGAAAACGGCGCGATCTCGCCTTCGCTCGCAAGCATCCGTGCGCTATCGCGGGCGCTGCAGGTGCCGGTGACCTCGCTCTTCCGCGAATTCGACGAGATCACCGACGCGACCTTCGTGCGGGCAGGCGAAGGGATGCTGGTGAGTCGCTCCGGCCTCAGCATCGGCCATGAATACCGCGTCCTCGGCCAGACCACCGCCAAGGGCATCGCGGTCGAGCCCTGCTTGATGAGCTACACGAACGCGTCGCAGGTGCTGCCATTCCTGCATCGCGCCGGCACCCAATTCATCTACGTGCTCGAGGGTCAGCTCAATTACCGGCACGGCAACAAGACTTACCTCATGTCCGAGGGCGATTCCCTGCTCTTCCAGGCGGACGTTCCGCACGGTCCCGAGCAGCTTCTTCGCACGCCCGTGCGCTATATCACCGTGCTCTGCTTCCTCGGCGGCATGGGCGGTTGACGCAAAAGGAAACCGGCCCGCGCCTTGCGCGGGCCGGCACGTTCCGCGATCGCGGAGCCTAGAACTGAACTTCGGCGGGAATGTCGTCGGTCTTGATGCCGATGCTCTCCATCGCGCTCGTCAGCCAGAAATTGATGTTGCCGTTGGCCTTGTTGTACTCCGACCACTTCTGCAGGAATTTCTGGAAGCGGCCGTCGTCGAGACGGACGCCCGCGTAGGACGGCAGCGCATATTGAGGCGTCATCAGATGCACCGCGCCGGTCGACGGATTCTTCGCATGCGCGCCAAGGATGCCCATGATGCCGTCGATGTAGCGATCGACGCGTCCGGAGAGCAGCGCGAGCACGCAGTCGTCGGCTTGCGGCAGGGCCACCTGCGTCGATTTCGGCGCGAAGCGCTTGATCTGCTGCTCGGAGCTATTGCCGACGGAATAGCAGACCCTGATCGCGGGGTCGTTGAGATCGACCCAGCGATCGCCCTTCGGCTTGAACCCGTTGCGGTCGAGTGCGCCGAATCCCAGCGTGTAGAGCGGTCCCGCGAAGTCGATCGCGAGCGCCCGCTCGGGCGTCGCATTGAAGCCGAAGAACGCGTGGCATTTCGCGCTCTGGAGGTCGAGCACGACCGTCTTGAAACTGGTCTCGACATAGGCGACGTCGACATGCAGCGACTTAGCGACGTCCTTCGCCATCTCCACGGCAAAGCCCTTCCACTCGCCGCCGGGATCTTTCCAGGAATAAGGCTGATAGGCGGGAACGACGCAGGCTACGAATTTCTTCGTGCTCTGGATGTCGTCCCAGGCGGTCGCCGCATCTGCGGCATGAGCGGCGACCGGCAGAACGGTGGCAAACGCCATCGCGGCAATAGCGTAACCGAATCGCACGGTGTCCTCCCTGATGGTCGTGAAGCGATGCCCTGCTTGCGCAAATCTATTATTGACAAAATAGTCTCATGCGCACGAAATTCCTGTCAAGAACGGATTATCTCCACAGGAATAGCCCGGGATCCGCGCGACCGCAACGGGAGCCGAGCGTGCCGTCAGAGTTTCAGATCACCTTCGAAGGCAAAGCGATCGCGGCTCGGGAAGGACAGAGTGTCGCCGCCGCGCTCGTCGCGGCCGGCGAGCGGTGCCTCCGCGTCGACGAAGCGGGCAATCCCAAAGGGGCCGTTTGCGGCATCGGCTTTTGCTGGGAATGCCGCTGCAGCATCGATGGCGTTCCCGACATTCGCGCCTGCATGACGCAAGTGCGCCCGGGCATGATCGTGCGACGGCAACGGGGGCTCGACGGATGCAGCGAGCGATAACCATCATCGGCGCCGGCCCCGCGGGGATGGCTGCGGCGGTCGAGGCCGTGCGGCGCGGTTGCCGCGTCACCCTCGTCGACGAAGGACCGCGACCCGGTGGACAGATCTACCGCCAGGCGCACCCCTCGCTCGCGGGCGAGGAGTTCGCCGAGCCCGCCGAGCTCGCCCGCAAGCACCGCCTCATCGCCGCCTTCCAGGCGGTGATCGACAGGATCGACTATCGCGCCGAGGCGACCGTCTATGCGGTCTTTCCCAACGGCGAGATTCATCTCGCGCAAGGCGACCGCACCGAGGTCCTGCGGCCCGATGCGATGATCATCGCGACCGGAGTGCGAGAACAGGCGATCCCTTTCCCCGGCTGGACTCTGCCGGGCGTGATGTTCGCGGGCGGCGCGCAGGCGATGTTGAAGGCTCAGCGAGTCTTGCCCGGCAGGAACGCCGTGATTGCCGGCTGCGGCCCCCTCCCGCTCGTCGTTGCCGCACAGTTGCTGCGCGCCGGCGGCCGCATAGCGGCGCTGGCGAGCCTGCGATCACTCCGCACCATGCTGCGTCATCCCGGAAGTCTCTGGAGCGGGCGCCACATTCTCCGCGAAGGCCTGCGCTACGAACGGACGGTGCGACGGGCGGGCGTCCTGCAACTCACGGGATACGTTCCGGTGCGCGCGATCGGCGGCGAGCACCTGGAGGCTGTGGCACTCGCCCGGATCGATGCGGAGGGCCGCGTCGTTCCCGGCACGGAGCAACGGATTGCCTGCGATCTCCTGGCAATCAACTACGGCTTCGTCGCCAACAGCGAGCTCGTTGCGATGACCGGCGCGGAGATGCGCCGCGATCCCCTGATCGGTGGCTGGCTGCCCGTCATCGACACCTTCGGCCGCACCTCCGTCCCTGGCGTGTTTGCGGCGGGCGACGGCGCAGGCTTGCGCGGCGCTCTCGTTGCGGAATGCGACGGCACGATCGTGGGCGCCGCGGCGTCGGTGCCCTCGACCGCGGTCGGCGGCGCGACCCTGCAGGCGGAGCTCGCGGAGACGGTCGCGCGACGGGCCCGCCATCTCGATTTTCAGCAGGCGGTGCGTGCGACGCTGCGGCTGCCCTTGGGGCTTTGGCGTCTCGTCACGGACGAGACCGTCGTTTGCCGGTGCGAGAACGTCCGCTTCGGCGAGATTCGCGAGGCACTCGCGAGCGGCCACCGCTCGCTCAATGCCGTCAAGCGCAACGTCCGCTCTGGAATGGGTTGGTGCGGCGGGCGAACCTGCCTACACGCGATCGCGGCGCTTGCGGAGCTCGCAACCGGCGAGGCGCCGACGGAGATGATGACGCCGCGACCGATGGCCCGCCCCGTGCCCTTTGCAGCGATCGCGCGCCAGAAGAAGGCAGCGGCCGAATGACGAAAGATAAATTCGACGTCCTCATCATCGGCGCCGGCGCGTACGGGCTTTCCTGCGCCTGGTGGATGGCGAAGCGCCGAGCCGGCGCGCGCATTCTCGTCGTGGACGAAGGCGAATTCGCGAGCGGCGCGTCCGGCCGAAACGGCGCCGGCTTCCGCATGCAATGGGGCCTCGATCTCAACATCCGGCTCTGCCAGGAGAGCACGCGCTTTTTCGAGACCGCAGCAGAGCAGCTCGACTATCCCCGCGGCATCGAGTTGAAGCAGGGCGGCTATCTCGTCCTCGCTCACAGCGAGAAGGCGCTCGCGACGCTCAAGGGAAGCCTCGAGGTTCAGCATCGTTATGGCGTTCCGAGCGAGCTCCTGAACCCCGACGACTGCGTCAAGATGGTGCCCGCGCTCGGCCGCAACCGGCTCGTCGGCGGCACGTTCTGCGGCAAGGACGGCACGATCTCGCCATTCCTCCTGCTGGACTCGCTCCTCAAGGCCTGCCGCCGCGAGAAGGTCGACGTGCGCTACGGAACCCGCGTCGAGAAACTCGAGCGCAACGGCGGTGGCTTCCGTGCGCACGTGAATACCGGCTCGATCGAGGCGGACAAGATCCTGCTCTGCACGGACTGGGCGGTGCCGGAGCTGCTGGCCTCGCTCGGTCTCAATCTGCCCGTGAAGAGCCTGCCCAAGGAAGCGATCGTCACGGTTCCGTGCACACCTCGGGTTAAGCCGATCCTGATCTCCCTCGAGCACCATATTTCCGTCAACCAGGTGAGCCGCGGCTCCATCGTCTTCGTGGTCTCGCGGGCGCGCGAGGGCAAGGAGATCGCCTCGACGCCCGATTTTCTCGCCTTCGCGGCCCCGAAGATCATCGATCTCCTGCCCGGCGTCGCCGACGTTCCCGTGCTTCGCACCTGGGGAGGCGTCTCCAGCCTCACTCCGGATA
>Ga0335081_10019203_pt1 | contig 11053 bp, 11 predicted proteins | sample Lox_Sample_35_FD_206713 | JGI IMG/M metagenome (GOLD analysis project Ga0335081, IMG submission 206713) | Soil microbial communities from Loxahatchee National Wildlife Refuge, Florida, United States - Lox_Sample_3.5 | ecosystem: Environmental > Terrestrial > Soil > Wetlands | place: USA...
TTGCGAGTTCCCATGGCCATGTCAGCATTCTCTAACTGTTCTGGCAGATTGCAATATCTTTTTACAGATTATCCCACTTAATGCTGCCCTAAAATCCCGACTTTTACCACGGGCTGCTAGCGCAAGATCGCCTTGCTTGCTCTGTTGCTTCGCTACGCTTTGATCGACAAGTCGATCGTAGTTGTGACTGAGGGGCTCGGTCCTCACCTTCCACGGCCGTGTGGTCCTGTTGGTAAACCAACACAGCGCCAGTGCGGCGGAAATGATCGCGGCTTTCGCGCGGGAAAGCGATCTCGCCACAATCGTTGGCACGAAGACGCGGGACGATTGCTCAGTGTAAGCATGTTCAAAGTAGGGTACGGGTTTGTTTTGGGGCTGCCGGTGGCCGCCTATCTGACATGGGAAGGAACCCTGTTGGAAGGAAAGGGATCGAGCCGGACCACGGGGTCGAACTTTCCTACGAGGCCCTCCGCGAGGGCCGGGACACTCAGATGGAAAAAGCAATTCAGGTAGCCCGGCAACTCTGACTTGCTACTTTACCACAAGCGGGCTGTACGTCCAGCCCGATCCCTTTGGGCGGAAGGCAAGGATGTACTCCCGCGCTTCCAGTCGCTCAGATCAACCCTCATGTGGAGTGTTGCTCTGTGGTTCTCCTGTGTGTCGCCAAAATCCCATACGACAGGAAATTCAAGGAATTAACACGGGCGTAGGGATGGACCCATATGCTATAAATCCAATCCATGATTCCATTTTTGCTTGGGTTCTTCCTAGGCCTCAGCGCCTTCTTCCGTTCCCGCTACAGCCTCAGCCTTTAGATCCTGGCCCTTCGTCAGCAGCTCGGCGTACTCAAGCGGAAGAATCCTCGCCCTCGGTTGCGCATCCAGGATCGGCTGTTTTGGATATTTCTGGCCGGACTCTGGCCTGCATGGAACAAGGTCCTGGTCATCGTCAAAACACAGACTGTTATCGCCTGGCATCGGGCCGGCTTCCGACTGTTCTGGCGCCTTCGATCGCGGGCAAAGCCGCCGTCAGCTCTGGGCTGCTTTCCTGCGCAATCACCGTGATGTCCTCGTGGACATAGACTTCTTCACCATGCCCACTCTGACATTTGGCGTGCCGTATTGCTTTTTTGTGACCGAACACCGCCGACGCAAGATCCTCCATTTTAATGTGACCGAACACCCGACCAGCCCCTGGATTCTGCAGGAGCTGAGGGAAGCATTTCCGGAAACTTGTCCTTACCGTTACGTGATTCTGGACCGTGACCGCAAGTTTGGCGAAGGGGTAACCGATTTTCTGATGAGCTCCGGCATGAAACCCACACGCATAAGCCCTGCAAGCCCGTGGCAGAATGGCGTCGCCGAACACTGGATTGGTAGCTGTCGCAGAGAGCTACTCGACCACGTCATCGTGTTCAATGCGGTTCACTTGCGTCGTCTGCTCCGCGATTACGTGTCTTATTATCAAGCGGATCGCATACACGACTCTCTTGAGAAAGACGCTCCGGCGACGCGACCGGTTCTCTCCCAGCCGGGCCAATCCGTTCGGCTGGTTTCATACCCGCGCGTGGGCGGTTTGCATCATCGCGATACGATTGGCAGAAGGCTGCCTGGCGAGGTCTTGTTGTTGATGCAGAGCCTGCCGAGTTTCGCAGGGATCGGTGTCTGACGCTGCTGCGGACAGCCAAGGCTGATTCCTTCCCGGCAAGTCTTTGGCAGTTGCGGCACTTAAGATCCCGACAATTTTTGCGATTCCAACAATACGGAATCCGGGAGGCAGACTTTTGGCGACGGACAGGGCATTTTTTCAGCTTGTAGGCAGATGTTTTGATGCGGCGCACGCCCCCCGGCGCATCGAAGATAACGACCTCAAGGGGTGCTGGTCCGTCCGCCGTTTTTGAGCGTTCCGTCTCCGAGCGTTCTCTGCATATATGGGGAGCAGGGCGAGAACATTTTGAACATTAACTTCCGACTCGGAAAGCCCTTCAATGCTCTCGACGCCCTGTAGTCAAGTTCAATCGCTTTCCGGATGGCTCGTTCTGCTCGATCAGGTCTGAGGCTCGCCGGCGGCCAGGCCAACAACGAGGGCGACGAGGTTGATAGTAACCGCATAGACCGCCTTGTAGAAGCCTTCGGAAATCGGCCTGCCGATATACCGATTGAAGATTTGCGGAACTGGTTTGCCGAGCAGGAGTGCAAGCCTGAGACTTTCAACAGGTACACGACCCTCTCTCGATGATTTACCGGGTGGGGATCGAAAACAAGAAGGTGGAGACAAACCGAGCCACCCTCCTCAAACGCAAGAGGACTGGCGATGACCGGGTCCGTTTCTTGAATCAGTTCGAACCGGCACCAACCCAGGTTAATCATTTGAAGCCCTGCCATCATGAGGAATAGCGCATCCGGCTGTGATGAAGATGGAGTATGCTGAACACGTGCCCGAATTGGACACCGCGCTGAATTGCGGGATGTACCGCAAGGAAATGTACTCTCGCATCGACTGGGCTTGCGTCGACCTCAAACGGCGCGACCTCTATGTCCCCGCGAGCAAGAATGGCAAGAGTCGGCATTTCCCGCTTAACGAAGCCGCCCTGGACGCCTTCCGGGAACTCCGCCTCCGAACCGGCGGGAAGGGACCGATCTTTGCCGGGAAGGGTCGGGGAAAGTCGATTGGTAATGGCCGGAGTGCGTTTGAGAGCCGTGGCTGAGTTGCTGGGACACAAGCACATCCAAACGACCATGAGGTACGCTCATTTGGCACACGCGCACAATAGGCAGCGGTTGAGACCCCTCAATGCCTACAACGAGGGGTCGGAATCTGCTATATTAGCGACTGGGTAAGTTTGTGGTGGACTTGGTCTAAAACTGAAACCCGGCGAACGCGGACAGTTTCAAGCAGCCCCCACGGAGCCAGTTAAGGCATTTAGAGTCTGTAGATTAGAAGAACAATACGGGCCGGTAGCTCAATGGCAGAGCACTGCCCTTTTAAGGCAGGGGTTCTGGGTTCGAGTCCCAGCCGGCTCAGTTCCAAGACGTCAGCGATCCGCAGTCCGCAGTCAGCAGATTCCTCCCGGCAATGGCCCAATGACTCAGTGGCCCAATCGCCGAGCGTCTCAACGTCCACCCAAAGTGTAGTCCGAAAACCGATGGATATTGCTATAGATCGCGCCGTTTCGCTCCGTGGTCACGCTGACCTCGGCCGGCAGCCACAGGGTGTGAGAGATCTCGCCGAAGCGCACCTCGCGGAAGTGTACTTCAGTGGTGTAGCGGAAGAGCCCGGCCTCAACCAGGGGAGCCAGAAGGTCGGTGCGCAGGCGGACGATCTGCCGGCTGGCAGGGTCGATCCACGCCACGCCTTGCAACAGCATGCGCATCGACTTCTCCTTGCCCAGCTCCACGCGCCCCGCCACCCGGGTCAAGCCTGGGCGCTGCGCAAACGCCACCACGTCGGTTTCCTTGCCGGCAAGCGTCTCCTTCCCTCGATAGCGAAACAGCGCGTCCGCTCTCGTCAGACGGTGAAACTGCACCACCGTGGACGCAAAGCCAGTGGTGGGCCGGAAGCCCTTGTAAAGGCCCCAGGGCTCTTCGGGCTTACCCGCCAGATCGGTGCGGTACTCATGAAGGCTGGAGTACTCGCCCTCGCCCTGGCGGACGATGACGTAGCGAAAACTCCGGGTCTTGCTAGCCACCACCTTTCCGTTGTGCCACAACTGCTGCATGGTGATTTCTTCGTTCGCCGCGGCCCCAGGAAAGTTCTCTACGAACTCCTTCACGTTTTCTCCTACCGAACTGAGCAGCCGCGCTTCCGCTTGCCGGCCGTCTTCCGGGCTGGAGGGCGGCCTCAGGTCGATGAGTTCCGGCAAATGCCAGCCCAACTCGAACGGCGTCTGGTCTACGTAGGACCTGAAGTCTTTGTAATACTGGATTTCCTCCTGCTTTTCATCCTTGGGTGGCGTCGACTCCTGGGCCTGTTGGACCGGTAGCGCCCATGCCACGGCACCGAACAACACTGCGGCGAGCCCCAGGGCCCACGGCGGCCACCGACGGAACGGGATAGCGAAAGCGTGATCGTGCATGAAATCGACAAGAGACAGGAGTCAGGAAACAGGAGTCAGCATAAAGACCGTTCTCATTCCGTCTCCTGTCTCCTCACTCCCTACTCCCGATTTTCGTTCGGTGCAAAGTAACCACGCCGGGCAGAGATCGTGTATTTTCGGTCGGGGTTCGGAGGATCCTCGGTAACGCGGACAGAGATCCTGCGAAAGGCGCCGTCGTGATGATGGTTGGTGCTGTAATAGCCCAGGCTGTAGCGTCGCTTCAACCGCGTGACGATGGCGGTCATGGCTGGCCGGATGGCCTCGATATTAGCGGCGTTAATGATTCCTCCGCCGGTGTCCTGGGTGATCCTGGAAACGGACACGTCGCGGAAGATGGGAAGAATCACCCCCATCTCATGGGAGGGCGGCCCCGGCTGGACCCGAATACTGTAAATCACGGCCTCCGCTTCAAGCGCCTCGCGGATGACATCGCTTTCGTCCGCGTACCCCTTCAGCGTGTTATCGTTGTCAGAAACGAGGATGACCGCGTGGCGCCGTTCGGGGGCGGCGCTGTAGAGGTAAGAGGCGGCCTCGAAGAGAGCGTCGGGGATCACCGTGCCGCCGGCAGCACGGATGGTGGCAATCCTCTCCGCAATGCGCTGCCGGTCTCTCGTCAGCCCCACGCGCAGGTCGGCCCGGGCGGCAAAGTCAAACAGGGCCACCTCGTCGTTGGGCTTGAGCGGGGAAAGGGTCTCCACGGCCACCCGGCTCAGTTGCCTCAAGACGGGATCCATGCTCCCGCTGCAATCCAGGACCAGGGCCACCGCCAGGGGCAGCTCATCGCGAGAAAAAGTGCTGATCTTCTGTTCGACGCCCTCTTCGTAGATGTGAAAATTCTGTTGGGTCAGGTCGTCGACGATGGCGCCATGCTGATCGCGGACGCTTACTTCCACGAGAACCAGATCCACGTCGGATCGGAACCGGAAGGGGATTCTCTGGCCGGGCGCTGCCGGAGCATCCGCACGCAGCGAGCCGTCGCTCGCTCGGGGCGCCTCATTGACCGAGGCAGGCGGCGACGTGGCAGGAAGCTGAGCGACAGTACCCCGCGCCCCAGCTATCGCCAGGACGAGAGCCAGGGAACCTCGAGACACCAGGCGGATCTTCATCACTGCTCGTGCCACTGTTTGCGATGCGAGCTGATATTAAGGCGTTGTCCCATTGTGGCCGTTACTACGTCTGGCGAGCAAGCGCCAATTGACGATTCTCGACTGACGATCGGAAAGAACCGGAAGGCTTCCATCTTCTCTTCCAATCGTCGATCCTTCGCTTCGCTCAGGACCAATCTGCACTCGGCAATTCCTCACTTCACGTCAATCACCACTCCGCCGGTGACGGCTTCGAGTTCGGCGGGCGTGAGCCGGACCACGGTCCGGGGCGTGCCCGCAGCCGCCCAGATGGCGGTGTGCTGGCGCAGGTCCTGGTCGATGAAGGTTCTCAAGGGAGTGGAATGGCCCACCGGCGGAACGCCGCCGACGGCAAAGCCGGTTACTTCCCGCACAAAATCGGGGCTGGCTTTTTCGATCCGCTCGCCCACTAGGGCCGTCAGACGTCGCTCGTTGACCCGATTCGCGCCGCTGGCGATCACCAGAACTGCCGCGCCACTCCGTCGGGTTCGGAACACGAGCGACTTGGCAATCTGGGCCACCGCGCAACCGATAGCCTGCGCCGCTTCCGCCGCGGTGCGGGTGCTCTCCGGCATCTCCACTACTTGCGCTTGGATTCCGCGCGCTGCGAGAGCGGCTTGCACTTTCTGAGCGCTGATGGAGAGTTCTTCCGCCATGAGGGTGAGAACGGGGGCGTCGTATACAAGCTTAAGTTCAGCTCCCGAGTCCCGTCGTGTATTCTAGCATCCTTCATGTTATGGTATCGCGAGGCGAAATTAGGACTGTTTCGGACACAGCCGCCAAAGAGCCATGAAGATCATCGACACTCACCAGCACCTTTGGGACATGGACCTGTTCCCCTACTCATGGTGCCAGGCGCTTCCGGCGTTGAACCGAAGCTTCCGCATGGGCGACTACCTGGAGGCCGCGCAAGGGCTGGACGTGGAGAAAACGGTTTACGTCGATGCCGACGTGGACGAACCTTACATCTTGGCGGAAACACGCTCCGTGCTTTCGCTCGCCGACCGGACCGACAATCCGCTGGCAGGCGTGGTGGCGTCCTCGCGGCCGGAGCGCGACGCCTTCCGCCGCTACCTGGATCAGATCGCCGGTCATCCCAAGCTCAAGGGAGTGCGCCGAGTGCTGCACACTCAACCGAACGAACTCAGCCGGAGCGGCATGTTCATCGAGAATATTCGCAGCCTGTCGCAGTACGGTCTCTCATTCGACCTTTGCGTGCTGGCCCGGCAACTGCCGATTGCCATCGAGTTGGTGCGAGCATGCCCCGACGTTCGCTTCGTTCTCGACCACTGCGGGAATCCGCAGGTGAAGAAAAAGTTGTTCGAGCCCTGGCGCACGTACATCCGGGAAATTTCTGGTTGCCCCAACGTGGTCTGCAAAGTGTCGGGCCTCGTGACCCACGCCGATCCTCGAACTTGGGCGCCCGCGGACTTGCGGCCGTTCATCGAGCACCTGCTCGAATGCTTCGGCTGGGAGCGCGTCGTGTTCGGCAGCGACTGGCCGGTGTGTACGCTGGCGGCCAGCTACGCCCGATGGGTGGAGGCTCTGTCGACCCTCACCGCAAGCGCGAGCGAAGCGAATCGAAGCAAGCTGTTTTATGAAAACGCGTTGCGGGTTTATCGGTTGGGCTGAGAGACTAGCGGACTCGTGACAGGCCCAACGGTGGCGCGTGGGATTATCCGTCGGCTTCGTACTATAAGAGAGCAAGTCGTTAATTTTATTCGTTCAGTAACTCGTGTCACGCTATATATCTGATTGGCATCACTGCGAAGCGAGTCTGCTGAGTCGATTCTATTCGCGGGTAACGTCTTTTGCTGACAAGTCAGCCGAGCCGTTCCCAGCGTTTATTGCCTTCGCAGATGGCTGACGAAAACGCTGAAGGCTACCGGCGACGACCACCGGAAAGACAACCGCGCCCAGCGCGACAAGCGAGGGGCGCATGAAATCACGTAGGGGAGGTAATCCTCATGAAACGAGTTCGCCTTATCAGCACAGGAGTTCTGCTCCTTCTTCTCGGAACCATTGCTCCTGCCTACGCACAGCATGAGGAACAAGGAAAGGAGCAAGGCAAACCACAACCGGGGCAGCAACATCAGCAGCAAAGGCCCGCGCCGCAACAGCATCAGCAGCAAGCATATAAGCCTGCACAACGACCGCAACAAAGCTGGGGTGGCACGTATCATGGCAGCGTTGAGCCCACCGGCCGCACCTATGGCGGTGTCCACCACAGCGGCGTCCCACAACACCAAGGGCAAGTGCGCAGCGGTTTCGTCCAGTCTCGGGCCAGTTCGTGGAATAACGAGCACCGCACTTGGCAGCAACGCGGTGGCTACAACGGCTACCGAGTTGCTGAAGCCCGCTTCCGGAACTACTTCGGAAGGGAACACTTCTTCCGCATCCACCGCCTTCCGATGCTCTTCGTAGGCGGATATCCGCGCTTCCAGTACGACGGCTATTGGGTTACGTTCATGGACCCGTGGCCGGAAGCGTGGCCTCCGACGTGGTACGAAACGGATGACGTATATATTGATTACACCGACGATGGGTATTATCTTTATGACCGTGACCGTCCGGGCGTCGCGATCGCGGTCACTATCTCGTTTTAGCCGCTGAATTCTCGAAGTACGTGCTCAGGTGGCAGGAGCCAACGCTCTCATGAGTTCAGTTTGAAGAACCTTGGGGCCAGGAAAACGGCAGGGGAGGTGCGACGCACCTGCGACCGAGGAGATCCATGGCTAATCCTTTTAAGGAGGTCTGGAAATGCAAAAAGTCTGTCTGGCCATCTTGTCGATGGTGGTTTTGGCGCCGGCGGTTTTCGCCGACCAAATCACGATGAAAAACGGTGATCGACTCAGCGGGACCATCGTTACCTGCGACGCGAAGACGCTCGTCCTGAAAACGGATTACGCCGACGCGGTCACCATTAAGTGGGACTTCGTGCAACAAGTCGAGTCGAGCCAGCCTATCTACGTGGGAACGAAAGGCGGGCAAGTGGTCATCGGAACGCTGACGACCAGCGGCGATAAGTTGGCAGTAGCCACCAAGGAGTCCGGCAGTGTTGCGGTGGCCAAGGCCGACGTAACTTCTCTCCGCAACGCAGACGAAGAAAAAAAGGTGGAGGCTGCCCAGGAGCGGCTGCAACATCCTCGCCTAAGCGATCTGTGGACCGGCAGCCTGGATACCGGGTTGGGGCTGGTCACCGGCAATTCGCAGAGCACCAATGTCACCTTCGGGCTGAACGCGGTGCGCGCGGCCCCGCGGGATAAGATCACCTATTACACCAATGGGGCCTTCTCCCGCAGCAAGGTAAATGGCGTGACGGCCACCACGGCCCAAGCCATTGCGGGCGGGGTCCGGTACGACCTGAACCTGAGCGACAAGGCCTTCGCTTTCGGCACGGTGGATATGTTGAGCGACCGGTTCCAGGCCCTTGATCTACAGACGGCGCTGGGCGCAGGTATGGGCTACCACGCCATCAAGAGCGCTCGCACGACGGTCGACCTGCTCGTTGGCCCCGACTTCGATCGGCAGGCTTTCACCACGTTCGATCGTTCTTCCGGCGAAATCCTGCTCGGCGAAACCGTGACCCACAAATTCGGCTCTTCGACTTTCAACGAAGCGCTGTTTGTCTACCCCAACCTCACTTCGACAGGAGAGTTTCGCAGCACTTTCAGCCTGGGCTTGACCACCAAGGTCACGAAGGTCTTGAGCTGGCAAACCTCGTTCAACGACTTTTACCTTAGCAACCCGGTGCCGGGGAAGAAAACCAATGACCTGCTGCTCTCAACGGGTCTTCGGCTGACTTTCGGCGGCGCCGCCAAGTGAGGCACTGAGAATGCCCGTAAGGGCGACCGATCGAACCTAACCCATCTCCGAAAGGGGGAAAATATGCTGAAGGAATTCAAAGAATTCATAATGCGTGGCAACGTGCTCGACATGGCCATCGGCATCATCATCGGAGCATCCTTCGGGAGGATCGTCAGCTCGGTGGTGAATGACATTATCATGCCGCCGATCGGTCTGATACTGGGGCACGTGGATTTTTCGAACCTGTTCCTGAACCTGTCGGGAACGCACTATGACTCGCTGGCGGACGCCAAAAAGGCGGGCGCCGCTGTGATCGCCTACGGCACCTTCCTCAACACGGTCATCGATTTTCTGATCGTGGCCTTCGTAATCTTCCTGCTGATAAAGCAGGTAAATCGGATCATGAAGCCGAAGCCGGCTCCCGCCGCGCCGCCCACCAAGCAGTGCCCTTATTGCATGTCCGAGGGCATCGCTACGCGGGCCACACGATGCCCCCACTGCACCGCGCAGCTTACCGCGGCGTAACGGTAAGCAAGCCTGGTGTGACCGGCTTCCATCTGAGCAACCCGGTAACGGGGAGCAGGAGAAACAACGTTGCCTTACTTGCCGGCATGGGTTACCGTTTCTGATTGGGACCGGAGGCGAGACTTCGAAACGCTCGCGGGTGAAGGGAGGTCCCACCGCGACGTGGGACCGGTGGGAAAGCAAGAAATCAACGGTGATTGGTGCTCATACGATGAAGCAGCGTTACAGCCACAAGCAAGGTCAATACCTCGCGTTTATTCATCTCTACGGCAAACTCTACAAGTGCGCCCCCTCCGAGGCCGACATTCAGTGGCACTTCCGAGTTTCGCCCCCGTCGGTTCACGACATGATTCTGCGGCTCGAGGCCAATGGACTCATTGAACGTACACCGGGAGCGGCCCGCTCCATTCGCCTGCTGGTGCCGCCGGAGGAGTTGCCGGACCTGAAATAAGGAGTCTGCACCGTACGCCGGATTCGGCTGGCCGCGCGGTTGGTGGATCTCATCCAACGAGCGGCAGGCATGGCACCGCCTTTTCATTGACAACCGTCGATTGCCGAGGGAGAGCGGCGACGTAATGCCGTCGTCTCGCTCTTCTATCGGAAGACCCGGGGCAGAGTTTGCTCTGAGCGGGGCGAAGGGATGCCCCTTCTACACGAAAGGGAAGCATGGGGTTCTTGCCCGCGGCGGCGATGATTTTCGTTCTCAGTAACGGTGTGGCGATGAGCGGCGTGGCGCCGATGGTTTCGCCGGCGCCGGAGATCCTGGATCCCGAGCTCCGGCCCGAAACGGTAGCGGCGTTCACGCGCTACGTCCAGGCGACGGAAGCGCGGATCGATCAACAGGAGACCCGACCCGACTCTTTCCTTTACGTCGACAGGCTGCGCGAGCCGCAGCGTTCCCGGATACTCGCCGGCCTCAAGCGGGGTGAGATCTATATGGCGCCCGTCGAAACCCGCGATGGATCAGGCCGCGTGATCAGCGCTCCCGGCGCGATGATCCATCATTGGATCGGTGATGTCTTTGTGCCGGGCGCCACACTCCGGCAGGAACTCGATCTCGCCCAGGATTACAACCACCACCAGGAGATTTATCACCCGGAAGTGGTCCGCTCGCGTCTGGTGAGCAACGCCGCTGATGACTTCAAAATCTTCTACCGGCTGCGCGAGCATAAGGTGATCACGGTGACGCTCGATGCAGACATGGACGTCCACTATCGACGCATCGACGAAACCCACTGGGTCAGCCGCAGCGCTTCCACGCGAATCGCCGAAGTGGTGGACGCGGGCAAGCCTGGCGAGCACGAAAAGCCGGTGGGACACGACAGCGGTTTTTTGTGGCGGATGAATTCCTACTGGCGGTTCGTCCAGGGGGATGGGGGAGTCACCATCGAGTGCGAATCCGTTTCTCTGACGCGCGACATTCCCACCGGGCTCGGCTGGCTCATCGGACCCATGGTGACCAGTATTCCCAAGGAATCGTTGCAGCACACGCTCGGCTCCA
>Ga0335081_10019207_pt1 | contig 11051 bp, 10 predicted proteins | sample Lox_Sample_35_FD_206713 | JGI IMG/M metagenome (GOLD analysis project Ga0335081, IMG submission 206713) | Soil microbial communities from Loxahatchee National Wildlife Refuge, Florida, United States - Lox_Sample_3.5 | ecosystem: Environmental > Terrestrial > Soil > Wetlands | place: USA...
GCCAAGAATCTTCGCGCCATGGGAGCCCAGGTGGAAGAGTTGGAAGACGGGCTAAAGATCCCCGGCGGCCAGTCCCTCCACGGAGCCGAAATCGATTCCCTCAGCGATCACCGCATCGCCATGGCTTTTGCCGTGGCAGCCTTGCGGGCAGAAGGCGAGACGCTCATCCACGGCGCAGAATCTGCAGCGATCTCCTACCCGGCATTCTTCGACACACTCGAAGGACTCACCCAACGCTAGCCCTGCTTCGCAAACTGCACACGACAGTAACTTCCGGACTATGACCGTCGTGACCTGCCACTTCATTTCAGCCCCGAGGAAAATATCGCAACAGTCATACATAGTGCCGGATTCCCGGCCATTATTTTCTGGGGGAAACACGATGCGTTCCAAACTTCTTCTGTGCGCGATCGTAGCCTTGGCATCCACGGCACTCGCAAAAGATCCCAAGCCATATCAGACGGGCAAGCTCCTGCAGATGGATTCGGTTCAGTGCGGCACGGCGGAGAAAGATGCTACAAGCCTCGCCGGAGAAATGCTGGGCACAAATTCCGGCAACAAGAAGACTCAGCAAGTCCTGTGCCAGGAGTATGTGCTCCAGGCCCAACGCGTGATCTATCGCATTCGTCCGCGCGATGAGAAGCATCCAGTGCTGCTGCCCGTCGGCGAGCAAGCGCAGTTCCGCCTGCAGAAGGACAAAATGCTGTTGCGTGTCGAAGACCTTGATAGTAAGGAACGCGAGTATGTCGTCGTTTCGATGACGCCGCGCTCCGACAGCGACACCGCGGACGCCCGGCCGGCTAACGTAAATCATCTACAGTAAAAAAATCGCGTACCGCAAAGACCTGATGCGGCGCGGACTTTCCGCGCCGTTTTCGTTTCCAGCTACACCAGTCAACTGCTCCCGCCTGCCCCCAAGGCTTTTCCTCCAACCCCCAATTCTCGCCTGGCATCCATATGTTGCTTCTGCCGCGGTGTTTTTCCGATCACTCCGCCGTGGTCATGCGGGCGGGACGAAACTTTGGAGGTTCAACAAACCGATGAAACGCAGTTTAGGTCTTTTCGTTACGCTGTTGTTCTTTGCGACTCCCATGCTCTTCGCGCAAGAGCAGAGTTGGAACCACATCGATTTCGGTGTTTTCGCCAATTACTATCGCTTCACCGACCCCGGCCCGACCAGCAACTTCCTTGGCTTGGGTGGCCGCGCGGCCTTTGGACTCCGGCCCAATGTTCAACTCGAAGCGGAAATGGCCTACGACTTCGAGCGGAATTACACCAGCACTTTCAACAACGGGATCAGTTCGACGACGGTGAATTCCAAGCTTCGAACCCTGCATGGATTCTTCGGGCCCAAGTTTGATATTGGATCTCCGGCGTTCCACGCATTCGTGACCGGAAAAGTTGGATTTGACAATTTCAATGTCACCAATAACGGCGCGCCTACCGGGTTCGCCAATGCAGTGGGCCTCGGCAATGGATCAACGTATTTCGCTGTCTATCCTGCAGCAGGCATCGAAGGATTTTTTGGCCCGATCGGTCTGCGCGTGGAGGCCGGCGACGATGTCTTCTTCAATGGCGGTGGCCACAACAACTTGAGAATCACCTTCGGACCGCAGTTCCGCTTCTAGACGGACGAAAAATCATTGTTCACGCCTGGCGGCTTTGAGCTGCCAGGCTTTTTTCTTCTCATCACCGCACATCGCAGTGTGATTCCTGTCACGGTGCCATAGCCCCTTTTCGCATAGCGTGAATCGTTGGAGGCGTCTTCTCGCCTCCCGCTTTTCGTGGATGCCAGTCCACAACGCGCTGTCAATCCATGGGTCGTCACCTTCTCCGTCATGCTGGCGACGTTCATGGAAGTCCTCGACACCACAGTCGTCAACGTCTCCATTCCTCACATCGCTGGAAATCTTGCCGCCACCAATGAAGAAGGGACATGGGTCGTTACCTCGTATCTCGTGTCGAACGCAATCGTCCTGCCGATCTCCGGATGGCTCGCCAACCACATGGGCCGCAAGCGGCTCTTGCTGACCTGCGTTGCCGGATTCACCTTGACCTCGCTCTGCTGTGGGCTCGCGACTTCGCTGCCCCAGCTGATTCTCTTTCGCGTGCTTCAGGGACTCACCGGTGGCGGCCTTCAGCCTCTGGCACAGGCCATTCTTCTCGAGACATTCCCGAAAGAACGCCACGGGCACGCGATGGCCGCCTTCGGCATCGGCATCCTGCTCGCTCCAATCCTTGGCCCCACTCTTGGCGGATGGATCACCGACAACTACAGCTGGCGCTGGATCTTCTACCTGAATCTGCCGGTCGGAATTCTTTCCCTATTCCTTATGAACCGCTACGTCGTCGATCCGCACTACGTGAAACGCGGCGACGGCAAAGTCGATCTGTGGGGAATCGGGTTTCTCGCTCTCGGCATCGGGTCGTTGCAGGTTTTTCTCGATACCGGACAACGCAAAGACTGGTTCGCTTCGAATTACATTCGTACGTTTGCGATTCTCTGTGCCTTTGGACTGGTAGCGCTGATCATTCGTGAGTTGATGACCGATCATCCTGTGGTCGATCTACGCGTGCTCAGGAATCGCTCGTTCAGTTCCGGCGTGTTCCTCATCAGCATGCTGGGATTCGTTCTCTATGCCAGCCTTGTGCTCCTGCCTTTATACCTGCAGGAATTGATGGGCTATCCCGCGTACAACTCCGGATTAGCACTGTCGCCGAGAGGAATCGGTGCGCTGTTGTTCACGCCCTTAGCTGGTCATTTGACGACGAAGACCGACCCCCGCCGCCTGCTGGTCGTCGGCATGGTGCTCGGTTCCATCACGATGTTCCAACTCTCCGGCCTCAATCTGTACGCCGGCTTCTGGGACATCTTTTGGGCGCAGGTACTGCAAGGAGTCGCTCTGAGTTTCTTGTTTATTCCGCTGATGGCGCTCGCAATGTCGCGCATTCAGCCCGAGAAGATGGGCAACGCCACAAGCATCTTCAATCTGATGCGCAACATTGGCGGCAGCGTCGGCATCGCCATCATGACCACATTCCTCGCCCGCCGCACCCAGATGCATCAGAACCATCTGATCGCCAATGTCCGGCCCGGCAGTATCACGACGCTCCGCATGCTGCAGGGCATGCGCAGAAATTTCTACGCCCACGGCTCCGACGCGGCCACGGCCTCGCGCAAAGGTCTGGCTGCGATGTACGGTCTCGTGCAGCAGCACGCGTCCATGCTCGCCTTCGTCGAAGCGTTCTGGATTATGGGCGTGGTCTTTCTCCTGATGATCCCATTCCTTCCGCTGCTGCAATATTCGAAGCCCAAGCGTGTCGGGAAACTAAACTCCGCCGGAAAAACACCACTTTTAATCCAACGGCTCCCGGATGGGCCTCTTGTGAAAGCGCCGGAGTTACAAGAGCAAGAAGAGCCGCCTCTGGTCCTTCACTAGCTGCCCACTGTCATCTCGAATCGTTGTCATCTCGTCCGGAGTGGAGAGACCCTTTGTTTCGCCGCGCGATAGGCCGTTTGCCAATCGCTGTCGCGCTTAGTTTGTGCAGTCGAAAAGCCCCCCAATCGTCGCCACTTCCTGTGATACATTAGTGCCCACCGTAGTAGGCCGGTCCGTGGGGGCCGGTTCAGTCCTCAACTTGCTCCGCTCCCCAAGGAGTCATCATGACCACTCTTCGCGATCTCGTAAAAGACCGGAAACTCTACAGCATCGATGCGAACCGGACGGTTCTGGAAGCCGCGCGCTACATGATGGAGCACAGTGTCGGTGCCCTTCCGGTCATGCGGGATGGAAGTCTGGCCGGGATCCTTTCGGAACGCGACGTGATGAACCGCGTCGTTGCGGTCGGTCGTACTCCTGGAACAACTGCTGTGGCCGAGGTGATGACCGCCAATCCCCGCACTGTCGATGCCGGCGAGAGCATCGAAGAATGCCTGTTCATCATGCGAGAGTTCGGATTTCGCCATCTACCGATCGTCGATGGCAACGATCTAAAGGGACTCGTTTCACTACGCGACGTTCTCGTGTACCAGGTTGCGCAAATCGAGCGCGAATCCCGCAGAGTCGCTTCGTAGAAAATCGGAAAGCTAACGTCTTAAGCGAAGCAGTTGCTCAAGCACGCGCCCGAAGAACCGCGTGGTCGAAATCTAGCGTGGAATAAGGGATCCCAGTACCGCGATATCAACGGAGCCCAATGGCGCCTATTTCGGCGGCGCAGTAACCCCCAGGGACACACTCGCCCCCCCGCTCGTCGAACTCGAGTTACTCGAAACGACTCCATTCGAATCCACACCAATGATGGTGAACGTATAAGTATTGGCCGGGGTTGTCCCGTTAGGCGCGGTCGTCGATGAAGTGCACGTGTTGTTGATCGTATTGCCGCAGGCCGGCAGCAGCAGAAGAGCCCCGCCGAGAACGAACAGAGCCATTACTCCCCATACTTTTCGTCGTTTCTTGTCCCGAGCGGTTGCACCCAAGCCGACGAGTCCCATCATCGGAATCGATAACCAGAACGCGTAGAACGATCGGCTGTACACCGCCGCGCATGAGATCGGCCCGAACGTGCTGATCGTCAGGGTTGAAGAAACGGTGGTGTCCCCGTTGATCTGAAGACTCTTCGTAGGGTTCGTCGAGAACGAGCACACGGGAGCGACTGTAACCAGCGGTGTGATCGATGCGCAATACAGCGTGATGTACCCCCCACTAGGAGTGGAGTAACCATCCAATGGATTCACATTCACAACTGCCGTGGCTCCCGTGCCCGCCACCACACTGCTAGGTGCCACGGCTCTCTGCACCGTGATCGTGAATTGGGGACTTACGGAGAGGACCGTCAAATTCAGTTGAGTGGTCTGAGTGCCTGAGCCGTCGGTACCGGTGAAGGTAATCGTGTAGCTGATCTGCGGGGTCTGGAGATATGTCGTGACTGTAGCCGACGCTCCGCCTGAGGCTGTTAGTGTTGCGGGACTTACGACGCAGGTTGGGAAGAAACTGCTCGTGATCGCCACGGTTGGCGTAACCGTGCATCCTAGCGTGACTGGTCCAACGAATCCCGAACCCGCGACCATCGTCAGGTTCGCCGAGGACGTCCCGCCTGGGGCAGTAGCGTCCGGACTCATGGAGCCGGGCGCCGTCAAGGTGAAATCCGGCTGTGCCAAAGCAGCGGGAACCAACACGAGCGCCGCGCACGCACAAGCAAGCACCAACCCCGCACGCCTGCTGCGGAGCATCCACTTTGAGCTAAACCCCTCGATTCTCAACATGAGTAGGTTGGTTTCAAATACCTTCGATTCCTGGGACGTTGAAAAAGCTGCCCGGGCCACATTCCGTTTTAGCCCGACCCACACTTCGGTTCAGGCAAAGAATTGGTTCCCAAGGAATCTTCCATACTACCATTCTCGGGTTGAGATCGGGGTTGCTGGGTTCAGGAAATCGTCCTGGATAGTTGGCGGCATGGGAACATGATTGAAACTTCAAACCCGAAACTTCGAAACTCGTTTACCGCACGGTCACGATTACGCCGCTGCATGGCTTGGAGCCGTGCCGGCGGTAGCTGTGCTGCACGGCGGAATCGAAATAGATCGCATCTTCTGCATCCAAGTCGTATTCTTCGCTGGCGATTTTGATCGTCAGCGATCCTTTGATTACATATAGAAATTCGACCCCGGCGTGCTGGTGCGGTTTGAGCTTTTCCGGCGGGATCTCCTGAAATTCCGCAAGGAATGCGCTCAACTTTCGCTCGTTCGCACGATAATCGAGACACTCGAAGAAGTACTGCACATCCTGTGTGTGCGGTCGCTCAGGAAACCGAACGCGCTCTCCCCGCCGGACGACGCTAACTACTCTCCGCTTGCGTTCGTCCGTGAAGAAGAACTCGAGTCCAACGCCAAACACCATTGCGATCCGCAGCAAAGTCGGCAGTGTAGGGAACAACTTCCCCCTTTCCAATTTCGACAGCAGGGCCGCGGAGAAACCGGTGTGCTTTCCCAATTCCACTAATCCCATGCTCTTTCGCAGCCGCAACGTGCGGATCTTTTCGCCAATCGAGTAACGGCCCAAGCCATCGGAAATCGTGTTAGGTATGCCACTCATGATTGCATAATACTAAAATACTTGTTCACCACAGTAAACCATCGCGATACACATTATCCACGCTGCGCCATTCCGAAGCCACGCGCTTTCACGAGCCGCGAGGAATCTCGGGCGGGACTCCATTTAACTCAGGAGTTGCTTCTACTTCTGTTTTTTCTTGAAGAGCCCCATCACGTTGTTAACCGGATTCTGCTCCTTCGCGTTCCCTTTGCCCCCGAGAGCGTTCTGGAGCAGGCCGGTAGCGAGCCCTTTCACATCCGGCGTGAATTTGGGATCGGACGTCGTTCCGGTTACGCCGAAAGGAACTCCCATGCCAGCGACATCCGCCTTCATTTTGAACGCGAGTTCGTTCGACGGGCTCACGGTTCCAGCCCCAGTAATCACCCCAATGGCCGGTACAGTTAGATTCATGTTCGTCGCTTCCGTACCCTTCGGAGAGTTTTCAAAGTCGGAACTGAGATTCTGAATTGTCGTGTCGTTCCCGGTATTCTTGCCGGACAGCGCCGAGATCGCCGACAGCTTCGATCCCAGATTAAAGTTCCCAAGGGTGGCGTTTTGCATCTTCACCGATCCGGTCGTGACCAGTTCGTCGACTGGTCCCTTGCTTACCGTGGCGAGCGTGAGAGTCCCGCTCTTCAAAGTCGCTTTCGGAGGCAATACCACGCCAACAGCCGGCAGCATCGCCTCGAGACTCTCGACCGGCATGCTGTCGCCGTTGAGTTTCAGATCGACGGTGGTGACCTTGCCGTGAGTGTCGAATGTTCCCGTCAGGTGCGCCAAAGCCTTCCCCATGGCAATATCGCCCTGCGTAATCTCGCCGGTTTGTTTCACCAGATCATCCGTGACAGCAAAAGTCACGGTAACAGGCTGACCCGCTGGCGCTCCTTTTTGGACCACCTTCAACCCTGAAACATTCAGAGTTCCATTCACCTTCGCGTCGTGTCCGTCGGAAGTGAGGGTTCCATCAAGGTCGGCAATGCCCCCGATACCCGCGGCGGGATCGATGAATCCCGACGTGGCAAGATTCATTTTCTTCACGTTGAGCTTGGCGTTCACTGGGGTAAGAGCTGCATTGCTCGCATTGATCGGGCCCGCGTCGCCCGTGAGCTTCAACGTCCCGGCCGAGGGAAGATTCGCTGTCACGTCAAACGGAAAAGAGTTTGTGAACGAGAAGTTTTTTACCGCGACGTCGACCTTGTCATAAACCCTCACTGGTTCAGTCGCGTTCGCTTTCGCGATCGTGACTCGCCCATTGTTCACATTCAGTTTGGCGACAGAAAGATTGGGCTGACTCGCCGGAGCGGTGTTCGCAGGCGCGGCATTCGACGGTGCCGGCTTTTGCTCGGTTGGAGTCGGCATTTGCGCTGGCTGCGTCCCGGAAGAACTTGAGCCGGGCTTCGTTCCCAGGCTCGAAAAATTCCAAGTCTGGCCGTTCTCCGACTTCACCAGGCTGATTTGCGGATCGTTCAGTGTCAGTTCCGTGATGTTGATCGTCTTCGAGAAAATCAGCGGAATCATCTCGACTCCGACCTTCAGCGATTTCGCCTGAATAAACGCGTTCTTGCTGAACTGCGGATCGTCGGCGATCGCAATATTGTCGGCGGAAACGGCCCCCGAAAATAACGACAGCGAAAGATTCCCCACCGTTACTGGACGCCCCAGAGCATCCGTCAGTTCCGCTTGCAGTTTCGGCTTAAACGTGTTTGCGTCGATTACAAAGGGAAGAATTACCGCAATCACGATCAGCACGCCAATAATGATGGCTACGATCTTCAGAAGTTTTTTCATGATGTCCTCTCTTCCATGGGGCGGGGAATTGCTGTTGTCCGAAGGAGGTCGTGCGGCCGTGCCAAGTGTATCACTGCGAGTCCTGCATAAGTTCCGGAGAAGGGATCAAACCCGATTTCGTTTGATTTGCTTGACCACTGCTTATGCGGTCGGCCGCCGCCAGTTCCTTCTTTGCCTCTTCCTTCCGCCCCAAATGAAGTAATACTTGTCCCCGCACGTAATGCACGTCCGGCCGCGCGGGATCCGCCTTCACAGCCGCGCTCGCCTCCGCGAGTGCAGCCGCATAATTTCTTTGCCGCTGATAAATCTTCGCCAGCCCGATACGCGAATCCACCAGCCGCGGATTATGCTTCAATGCCTCACGATAGCTCTTCTCGGCGCTGGCATCGTCCTGCATCAGCCAATAGACCTCTCCGAGTTCTTCGTAGTTGAGGGCCATGTCTGGCTCAATGGCTGCATCTTTCAGGAATTCATCCCGCGCCGCCGCGTACTCCTGCTTTTTCAGATGCACGAGCCCCAGATTGAAATGCACAAATGGAAGCTTGGGGTCGGCCTCAGCGGCGGCTTTGAAATCCGTCAGTGCCAGGTCGTACTGATCGAGATTGAGATGATATTTCCCGGCGAAGAGATGGTATTCCGGTGTCCCATTTGAAAGTCTAATCAGCTGCTCCGTCGCCCGGTCGTCCAGTTCCTTTTTGCCCGCCCGGTGAGCAGCATTCGAAAGAACGTACAGATACGGAAGGTCGTCTGATTTCTGCGACCAAAGCGGCTCCAGCGTCGCCGACGCCTGGCCCCACCGTTCCGCGAAAAAATAGCAAAATCCCAGCAGATACCGCGGTTCGAGCGCATTTGGCTGATCCCGAACTACCGACTCAAATTCCGGAATCGCTTTCAGATACTCATTCTGCCGGTAATACGTCAATCCGATGTTCAGCCGCACCCCGGGTTCCTGCGGCATAAGCCGCTCTGCCACCTCAAGCGACTGTAGAGCCTTATCCCAATGCTTGCCCCGCATGTAGACCACACCCAGATTCGCGTAGGCCGCCCAGGACTGCGGATCTAGCCGGAGCACGCCTCGAAAATCGCGCTCAGCCTCCGTCAGCTGTCCGCGGCTTAGAGCTTGTCGCCCATTCTCAAAAAGCTGAGCCGGATTCCCCGACACTCCCCCATTTTGTTCAGCCGGCGCAGCCCGCTGCGCCCCTGAATTCCCCAGCGTCATCCCCGCGAACAGGAGTCCGGCAACGATACTCGATGTGATTCCCACGCTTGACACTCAGATTACTCTCTGCTGTAGTGTCCGCCAGCGTTCGCTTTGAATTCAAGCGGCTCCCGCGGACGCCAGACACCCTGTTCATTCCGGAACGACCAATTCGTATTCTGCGCAAGGCCTGCCATGGTAACCATTCGCGATGTGGCAAAGGAGAGCGGATTTTCCTCCACCACCGTCTCGATCGTCCTGAATAACGCCCCGCTCGCGCGCTACATCCCGGCAGTCACCAAGAAGCGGATCGAAAAAGCCGCGCAGAAACTAGGATACCGCCCCAACCAGTTCGCCCGCTCTTTACGCAGCAAGCGCAGCCACACCGTCGGAGTCATGGTCTTCGACATGACCGATCCCTTTTGCACGCTCGTGCTGCGAGGCATCGAAAACACGCTGTACCAGGCTTCCTATCTTCCCATTCTCACCGATGTCCACAACGAGCGCAGCCGCTTCGAGCGCTATCTCGAGATGCTCTTGGACCGCCGGATTGAGGCCCTGATCGTTCTCGCGAACTGGCTCTTTCTCGACATCAACCTCCTCGGCGATCTTGAGAAGAGCAGCATCCCCACCGCCATGATCGGATGCGAATTGAAAACCGACTCCATCAGCTCCGTCATTGTCGATAACGAAGTCGGAGGCTATCTCGCGCTTGAGCACCTGCACTCGCTCGGCCACCGCAAGATTGCTATCATTCGCGGCCCGAAGGCGCTGACCGATAGTTCTCCTCGTTGGCGTGGCATGCGGAACTGCGCCAAACAATGCGGATTGGAATTCGATGCCCGCCTGATCGTCGATCTGCCCGAATCGCGCGATCCGATTTCCAGCTTCGAGTGCGGATACAAGCTGACAGAGGACCTCATCCGCCAGAAGCGCCAGTTCACGGCGTTGCTGGCTTTCGATGACATGAGCGCCTTCGGTGCGATCCGCGCCCTGAACCGGGCTGGGATCAAAGTCCCGGAGCAGTGCTCCGTCATCGGTTTCGACGACGTGGCTACCTCTGCGATTTACTCGCCCTCGCTCACCACAGTCCGTCAGCCAATGGAAGCGATGGGGGCATCCGCCGTCGGGATCGTCGTCGACGGTATTAATGCTGTCCTCGAAAAACGGGAGATCGCCGCAAGCCACCGCAAAGTCGCTCCCGAACTGGTCGTGCGCGAATCGACGCGGAGCGTGTCATGAGCCCGACCTGCGGCACGGAGTTCCACCGTAAACGATTCCGCCGAAAAAACATCGACTTACGGTATCCCCGCCTCGCTTTTCTCTTGACAGAGGATGTACACCAAAAGCACTATTCATACGTTTTAATAACCCGTCTCGGGTCTCAATCCAAACGGGCGTAAGTGTCTCGAAGCGAGTTGAGCCGACAGGCTCCGAAAACAGAATAAGCCGACCGAAAACGGCGCGGAATTATCTCTGCGCGAAATAGGGAGCGACCATGAAATCTTCTCGTGTGCTGTTAGGAATGTTGCTGGTCCTGATCTTGAGCGCAGCGGGATGGGCTCAGAACACAGGTTCGATTACCGGCACGGTAAAGGATCCGAGCGGCGCTGCGATTGTCGGCGCAAGTGTGATCGTCACCAGCCCCGAACGCGGTATTACCCGCCAGATGGCGACAAACTCAACTGGGGACTATAACCAATCGGCTCTTCCTCAAGGGACTTATGACGTCATCGTCACTGCCCCCGGTTTTAAGAAGTTCCAGGCGAAGGGCGTTGTTCTAGACGTAGCTGAGAAAGCGCGTGTCGACGTCACCCTGGAGGTTGGCGCCACGACGACCGAAGTCATCGTCCAAGGCGAAAATGTCGCACAGGTCGAAACCCAGTCTTCCGAACTTGCCGGCACCGTTACTGGCAAGGAAATCACCCAACTCGAACTCAACGGCCGCAACTTCACCACGCTCGTTTCGCTCG
>Ga0335081_10019208_pt1 | contig 11051 bp, 9 predicted proteins | sample Lox_Sample_35_FD_206713 | JGI IMG/M metagenome (GOLD analysis project Ga0335081, IMG submission 206713) | Soil microbial communities from Loxahatchee National Wildlife Refuge, Florida, United States - Lox_Sample_3.5 | ecosystem: Environmental > Terrestrial > Soil > Wetlands | place: USA: Florida...
GAACAGACCGCGGCCTTTCTGAAGACCGCCGTTGAGCAACTGGCACGCGGAGCGGTGCAGGCCGCGCTCGTGGCCGCGAGCGAGGCGTGCCACAGCGCGCCCAACGAATCCGACATGCTGATGCGCAACACCCATACCGGCGCGTTCGAGATCTATGACATCAGCAATAGCCAGCTCACCTCGGCCGCCCCGATGGGCCAGGTCGGGCTGGAATGGTCGGTGGTCGGCTTCGGCTCGATCAACGGCGCCGGCTCAAGCGACATGCTGATGCGCGACAACAACAATGGCGCATTCGAGGTCTACGACATCACCAACAACCAGCTCACCACCGCAGGTCCGATGGGCCAGGTCGGGCAGGAATGGTCGGTCGGCGGCATCGCCACCGATCCGCCAGTGAGTGCCGGCGCGCAGCTCGCGCAGGCGATGGCATCGTTCGCGCCGGCTGGCGACGTGCCGAATGATGCGCCGCCCGCACCGGCGCCGCTGGCGTCAAGCACGACCGGTTCGTTGACGCTGCTTACTCATCCTCAGCCGTCCGGCTGATCGGTTGCTTCAGGATCGCTTTGTCAGCGATCCGCTCGCCCGGCAGGTGCTCTAGTCGAGCTTCACCTTGCGCTCGTAATAGGTCCACAGCAGCGGAAACAGCCGCGGATTGAACGTGCCCGCGGCGCAGTCGCGCGCTTCCTCTTCGGACAGCGCAATGGCGCCGCCCATGATCTCGGCCTGGAGCTGGATCTGGGCGTTCTCTTCCAGAAACGTGCAGGCGAAAAACGCCTCTTCGGCGGTGGCGCCGACGACGACGCTGCCGTGGCCGCGCATCTGCGCCACGCGATGGCTGCCGAGCGCGCGCGACAGATCGGCGGCCTGGTCGTCGTTCACTACCAGGCGCGGGTTGTCCCAGGTCGGCACGCCGGTACACAGAAACGAGCCGTGCAGGAACACCGGCTTGAGCGGCTTGCCGGCAATGCCCAGCGCGCGGGCGTGCGGCGCGTGCAGATGGCACACGCACATGGCGTCCGGCCGGTCGCGGTGAATCTGCGTGTGAATGCGCCATTCGAGCGGAACGAGACCGCCCGGATGCTCGATGATGGTACCGTCGATGTTGTAGACGAAGATCTGTTCGGGCCGCACGGTGGCCTTCTCGGTGCTGGCGCCCGGGCTGATGAAACATTTCGGCGTGCCCGGAACGCGGATCGAGACATGGCCGAACATGCCGATCGTGCCCTGCATGTTGAGCATCCGCGTCAGGGTTGCCGTCTTCTCGCGCAGCAGCGTTTCTTCGCTCATCGGATTTCCTTTTTGGATTTTTTGGAAGGTTCGGGCGCTGGCCGGCGATAGCTACAGCGTATTGGCCGCGCCCGCCTGGCGGATCAGTTCGCCCCAGCGGCCGATCTCCGACGCCAGGAATTTTTGCAGTTCGGCGGGCGGCGGGCTCTGCACCGGGATCGTGCCGAGCTTGACGATCAGGGCCTTGACTTCGGGCGTAGCGGCGGCGGCCGCGAGTTCGGCGCTCAAGCGGTCGACGATCGGTTTTGGCGTCGCCGCAGGGACGGAGACCAGCGTCCAGCCGACCGCCTCGAAGCCGGGCACCCCTGCCTCGGCGATGGTCGGCACGTCGGGCAGCGCCGGGACGCGCGTCGTCGAGGACACGCCAAGCGGGCGCACCATGCCGGCTTTGATCTGGCCGGTGACGCTGCCGGCATCGGCGAACATCAGCGCGACATGGCCGCCCATGACATCGTTGAGGCCAAGCGGCGCGCCGCGATAGGACACCGCGACCATCTTGGTGCCGGTCATTTTCTGGAACAGCTCGGCGGCGAGATGAATCGCCGAGCCGGGACCGCCATGGGCGTAATTGATCTGGCCGGGCTTCGACTTCAGCAGCGCGATCAGCTCCGCGATCGAGTGAATCGGCAGCATCGGATTGACCACCAGCACCAGCGGCGTGCGGAAGATCAGCGATACGGATTGCAGATCCTTGAGCGTATCGAACGGCAAGGACTTGAACAGCGTCGGGTTGGCCGCGATCGAGCTCGCCGAGGCGAGCAATGTCCGTCCATCCGGCGCCGCCTTGACCACGTACTCGGTGGCCAGCACACCGCCGGCGCCGGCGCGGTTTTCGACCACAACCGGCTTGCCGAACCGCTGCTGCAGTTTTGCCGCGACGGCGCGCATGATCACATCGATGCTGCCGCCGGCAGGAAACGAGACGATGATGGTGATCGGCCCGGACGGAAAGCTGTCAGCCGCCGTTCGCGTGCTCGGCAAAGCCGTGGCGGCGAGGAGGGGCGCCAATAACAGCGTACGTCGCGTCGGCATTTCGTCTCCCGATGCCGCCCCGTGTTATGGCGGGTTTCTTGCTTCTGACACTATTCTATAGCGGGCGAACTGGGTCGGCGGCTTGCGGCCATTCAAGGCGGTATGGCCGGCGAAATCCAGTGCGCGGCCGTTGTGTCAGTGTCGCACTACAAGCATCCCACGACGTGACCGTGGGAATCCTTGATTGATATCGAGCACTCGAGACGCTTGAGCTGTGTTTTGGCGTCTTCATCGCCGAGCGCGGCCGCTCGCGCGTAGTAATCTTTAGCAGCCTTGATATCGCGAGGGCCGCCGCGGCCGCTGGCGGCGAACGAGCCCATCCATTCGAGCGCGTTCGGATTATTTTGCGCGGCGGCTTTTTCGAACCATGAGCGTGCGGCGACATCGTCCTTCGGCCCGCCGACGCCGTTCGCATACATCAGTCCAAGTTGGAATTGGGCGTCGGCCGAATTGCCTTCCGCGGCACGTGTCAGCAGCTCGCGTTCTCGCGCCGGATCGGCAGCGCCGCCGCTTGCGGCGCCGGCCGTCGCAAGGCGGGTGAGGGCCCGGGGATTGCCGGCCGCGGCGGCGCGCTGAAACAGGGCGCGGGCCTGCGCGTCGTCCTTGGCGATCCCTGCGCCGGCTTCCAGCAGCGTACCCAATTCCACCATGGCGGCGGAACTGCCCTTGGCCACGGCTTTCCGGTAGGCAGCGATGGCCTCGCTCATTTGTCCATTGGCCGCATAGGCGCGGCCCAATTCGTAGAGCGCGCGGCGTGATGCACCCGCGGCCGCTTTGCAGAACTTGATGGCGATCGGGATGTCTTGCTGCGCTATGCGCGGGACGCCGGGAATGGTGGCCGGTTTGTCGGGATCGGTCGGGTCGGCAGCGATGCGATCGCATAGAACGAGATCGGCGGATTGTGCGTGAAGCAGGTTTTGCATCGGCGGTGAAATGAGCGCGCCGCCACCGATCACGCAAGCGAGCGCGATGCCGAGATACCACCGTCTCATCAATGTGCGTCCCATCGCAAAAACACAGCGCACCCGAACGACCTTAAAACCCGCGCTCAGGGCTGGCAAGGTTACGGAAAATGCGGGCGGGACTTGTAAGCGCCTGCTCGGCCCCATTAACATTCAGGCCAACGCCACCGTCGGGGAACGCCGCAATGACGACGCCGATCACGCTCAAGGACATCACGATTTACCCGATTGTCGAACAGCAGGGTCCTTTCTTCAATGCCTTGCAGTTTTTCCCGAAGCTCACCAAGGAGACGCTGGACGAGAACCGCTCGTGGCTGCAGCCGACCTTTATGGATCCCGACGGCGGGGTGATCCTCTGCATCCAGGGTTTTGTCGTGAAAACGGCGCACCACAATATTCTGATCGACTCTTGCGTCGGCAATCACAAATCGCGGCCGATGCGGCCGTTCTGGAACATGATGAACAGCGATCGGTTCGAGAAGGCGCTCGCCAGCACGGGATTGACTGTCAGCGACATCGACTATGTCATGTGCACGCATCTGCACGGCGATCATGTCGGCTGGAACACCAAGCTCGAAAACGGCCGCTGGGTGCCGACCTTTCCCAAGGCGCGATACATCATGTCGGATCGCGAGCTTGCGTATTGGACGGCGCGCGAGAAGGAAAATCCGGAAAGTCTGCCGTGGATCACCGACTCGGTGCTGCCGATCGTCGCGGCCAAGCGCGAGCAGATCGTCAAAAGCGATTTCGCCTTCAGCGAAACGGTACGGTTCATGCCGACGCCCGGTCACACCATCGATCATTTCTCCGTCCTGGTCGGCACGAGAGGTGAGGACGCCTTGATTACCGGCGACATGATCCACTCACCGATCCAGGGCAAATATCCCGATCTCGGCATGCTGGCCGACTACAACTCGGCGCAGGCCGGGCAAACGCGGCGCCAGGTGTTCGACCGCTTCTGCGAAGAGCCGACGCTGATGTGCCTGACACATTTTCCGATGCCGTCGACGGCGCGCGTGCGCCGCTGGGGCGATGGCTACAAGTTCGTCGGGACTGGCGGATAAGAGGGGCCGCGGCGCCGCCGCTTCAGGCCGTCGTAGGTTCGTCTTCGAATTTGAAGCCGATCTGTTGCAGGCCCTGGAGCGCGCCTTTGCCGTACTCGGTTTCGATTTCGCGCGCCAGGCTCGGCGCGTAGGAAATCGGATCGGCCTGCTCGCCGGTTTCCGGCACGATCATGACAAGGAGGCGGCCGGTTTCACTGCCGACATTGCGGAAGCTGCGGTTCTCGCCGCGCGGTACCGAAATCATGTCGAGCGGCTCAAGCACAAGCGTGTGTTCGCCGCGATCGCCCCACGCGATCTCGAAACGGCTCGACAGGCACATGAAGTTTTCGACGGTGTTGAGGTGGCGGTGCAGCCCGGGACCATTGCCCGGTTCGCACTCGGCAATTGTCACAATCAATCCACGCGGCCCTTTGACCGGGGCGCCGGCGCTGCGGCCCTTGTAGTCGGCTGGCGCCATTACCGGGTAGACGCGCCGCGCGGTGATCTTTTCCACGGCGCCGGGCGGGATGCCGTGCGCGGAAAAATTCTGCTGCTGGTAAGTCTGCAGCTTGTTGAAGCGGGCGACGCGCTTTTCCATGTCCGCAGGCGTGGGCGTTGTCGTTGTCACGGCGGTTCCTCCATCGGGCGCGGTTTATTTGCAGGCAATTATTCTCGCCAGCCGCCAAGGTGTCGAGTCCAAAAGGCTTCGATTTCAGGCCGCGGGCGTCACGCCTTCCAGGATTTGCGCCAGCACCGGCATGTCGATGTTGCCGCCAGACAGGACAAGGCCGACGCGCTTGCCGGCGTGACGGTCCTTTTCCTTCATCAGCGCCGCGAGCGGCGCGGCGCCGGCGCCCTCGGCGAGATTGTGCGTTGCCGTGTAATAGAGGCGCACCGCCTCGGCGATCTCGTCTTCGCTGACGGACACGACGCGCGCAGCGCCCGCCTTGATGATCGCGAAGGCGTCTGGCTGCGGATCGCGGCACGCCATGCCGTCGGCGAATGTGCGCGCCGAATTGGTCGGTACCGGATGCCCTGCGGCGAATGATAGGGCGAAGGCTGGCGCCCTGTCGGCGACGACGCCGATAATCTCGGTCTTGAGCCCGAGCAGATCGCGCACGGTGATCAGCCCGCAAATACCGGAGCCCATGCCGATCGGAACATAGACGGCGTCGAGGTCGGCATGGGCAGTGAACAGTTCGAGCGCGTAGGTGGCGACGCCTTTCACCAGTTCGACATGAAAGGACGGAACGAAATGGTAGCCCTGCTCGCGTTCCATCTGCATGGCAACGGCACGGCTCGCATCGAAATCCGCGCCGGCGGTGACAAGTTCGCCGCTAAAGGCGCGCATCGCCGCGTTTTTCTCGGGCGAATTACCCTCCGGAATGACGATCGTGCACGGAATGCCATTGCGCGCGGCCGCCAGCGCCACCGACTGTCCGTGATTACCGCGCGTTGCGGTGACGAGTCCTTTAGGTGCGGGGCCCGTCCGGCGCAGCGCATCGACGTAAACCAGGCCGCCGCGCGCTTTGAACGACCCGGTCGGCGTGTGGTTCTCGTGCTTGACTACAACCGTGGCGCCGGCCTTGGCGGCGAGCAGTGGCCACGCGTAGGCGGGGGTCGGTGGCATAAAGGCGCGCACTATTGCCGACGCCTCGGCCAGCTCATCGAGGGAAAACAATGGCATGCGCCGCTCCGGTGGTTGACGCTGACGATAGTCTTACGCCCTCAAGAACTTAAGCCACACCGAGAAGACGGCAGCCGCCAGTTGCAGAGGGCGCGCATAAATGTCGCATAAATTTCTTGGTCAAATACACAAACAATCCATATACATCCGCGCCGAAGCAGCTCATGTTTTCTCCCGCGTCGGATTTTCGGCCAAGGCCGAAGCAAAAACGGCGTCCCAGGAAGAAAGATCTTTCGGGAGGAACAGGAGGAGAACGCCATGAAAAAGCTGCTCATTGCCGCAAGTTTCGTAATGCTCGCGGTTGGGACGAGCCCAGCATTCGTCGGCCAAGCTCAGGCGGCGGCCGCCAAAGATCCTATGTGCAATCTCGCCGGACAGGAGAAGGATCTCGTCGGCTGGGCGCAATACTACGGCTGCTTCGGATCGCGCCCAACAATGGAACCGGCCATGGCTCGTTCGAGATCCGGCGCTCCGGACGCTGATTTCTGCAAGATGGCCGGGGGACAGAAGGACATGGTCGGCTGGTCCCAATTTTATGGGTGCTGGCACCATTAGCAGGTGGGTCACTGGGGCGCGGCCGGGATAATCCAGCTCATCCTGGCCGACGGCCTCAGGCCCTGCAGAAGCCACTACGATGGGCCAGAACCAAAGGGGGCGAACACGTGGTTCGCCCCCTTCCTTATTGTCTCGCCGGCCCCGATTCCCGATCCAATCTATTTGCGCGCGCTAGAAGCAAAACGCTGCGCCTCCTCGGCGGCGCGAAAAAGCGCTTTTGCCTTGTTGATGCACTCTTGCTGTTCGAACTCAGGATCGGAGTCCGCGACGATGCCGGCGCCGGCCTGGACATACATGACGCCATCTTTGACCAGCGCCGTACGCAGCGCGATGCAGGTGTCCATCTCGGCGCCGGCGGAGAAGTAACCCACACAGCCGGCGTAAAGCGACCGTTTTTCCTTCTCCAATTCGTCGATGATCTGCATGGCGCGCACTTTCGGTGCGCCGGACACCGTCCCGGCCGGAAAGCCGGCGGCCAGCGCATCGAGGGGATCGCAATCCTTGCGCAGCTTGCCCTCGACGTTGGAGACGATGTGCATGACTTGGCTGTAACGCTCAATGAAGAACTGGTCGGTGACCTTGACGCTGCCGATCTCGGCGACCCGCCCGACGTCGTTGCGTCCGAGATCGAGCAGCATCAGATGCTCGGCGCGTTCCTTGGGATCGGCGAGCAGCTCCGCCTCAAGCGCCTGGTCTTCGTGCGGCGTTGCTCCCCGCCGCCGCGTACCGGCAATCGGCCGGATGGTCACGACGCCATTTTCAGCTTTGACCAAAATCTCCGGGCTCGATCCGGCAATCGCGAACGTTCCATAATCGAGAAAGAACAGATAGGGCGAGGGATTGATCCGGCGGAGCGCGCGATACAGGGCGAACGGCGGCAATCGAAACGGCGCCTCGAACCGTTGCGAAAGCACCACCTGAAAGATATCGCCGGCCGCAATGTACTCCTTCGCCCGGCCCACCATGCGCTTGAATTGCGCGGGCGTGGTGTTCGAACGCGGCGCCACCTTAAGCGGGCCGCGGTGGGTTTCGGCCGCGGATTTGCCGAGCGGCCGGTCGAGCGCGGCGATAATCTCGCTCAGGCGCTTGCGCGCCCGAGCAAGTGCCGCCTTCGCAGTGACTGACTTTTGTGGCCGCACTGGAGTGACCACGGTGATCGTGTCTTCGACCGCGTCGAATACGATCACCAGCGTGGGGCGCACGATAATGGCATCCGGAATGCCGATCGGATCGCGGCCAGGCGGCGCCAGCGTGTCCTCCATGAGCCGCACCATGTCGTAGCCGAGATAGCCGAACACGCCGGCCGCCATGGGCGGCAGTGCATCGGGCAAGGCAATGCGGCTCTGTTCAATCAGCGTACGCAGCGCAGCCAGCGGCGCGCCGGCGACCGGCGTAAAGTCGCGGGGACGATCCTGCGGATTGTGGTTGAGCTCGGCACGGCTGCCGCTGGCGCGGAAGACTAGATCCGGCGCAAGGCCGATGATCGAATAGCGTCCGCGCACCGCGCCGCCTTCGACGGACTCAAGCAGAAAGCTCATCGACGGGGTCCGCTTGCGGCGCGAACGCCCCGCGCGTGCTCGCGCGACCTTGAGGAAAGCCGAAACCGGCGTTTCCAGGTCGGCGACCAGCGTTGTCCAAACGACCTGCGGTGAGCCCGCCGCGTAACGCGCGGCGAATTCGCCGGCCGCAGGCGCGATTTGCATTATTCGCTTTCCGGCGGCGTGGTGTTGCCCACGGCCTGCGCCAGCGTGGCCTGATTGATGGTGGTGCCGAGATTGTCTTCGAGCCAGCCGATATATTGAGTGAAAACGTCGTCGCTCATCGCCTGCTGCAGGAGTTGTACAAGCTTCTTGCCGTCGGCTGAATTCGGATCGAGCGGCGGCGTTTTCACATCGCTGACGCGAAAGACCGTCCACTGGGTAGGCTTGTCGCCTTCAGAACTGCCGAATGCGCCGTTCGCGGTGTGAAAGACCGCGTCGACCACTTTGGCGGGGATGCCGTTATTGACGGGACCGCGTTTCAAATCGCTTGCGGTCTGGACCTGAACGTTGTCGGCTTTGGCGAGCGCGTCGAACGGATTGCCGCTTTTGAGCTTGCCGAGCAAGTCGGCGGCCTTGGCTTTGACGCGCGCCGCAACCTGGTCATCGTGCCAGCGCTGCGCGACCTCGGTCTTGACCTCGTCGAGCGTACGGTCTCGCGCCGGCGTCACTGCATCGACCTCGTACCAGACATAACCGCCGTCGGCATCGACCGGGTATGTGTCCACGCCCACGTCGTTGGAGAATGCGCCGCTGATCACGTTGGTGGCTGCGGGTATGGCGGCGACGAATTTGCCGGAAGGATCACGCCCAGAACGGTCGATATCCAGCGTGACCGCATGCAGACCGAGTGTCTTCGCAGCCTCCTCGAGCGTGGCGCCGCCGGCCCGCGCATCCTCCATCTTGTCGTGAAGTTCGTTGACTTTGCTCTTGGCGCGTTCGAGCGCGATGTCGGTCTTGATGAACGGCTCGACGACGCTGAATGGCTTGGTCTCCGCCGGGTCGACACTCAATACGGTGACAATGACCACGCCAAACTTGCCCTGAACGGGCGCGCTTACCTCGCCGGGCTTGAGCGCAAACGCAGCATCAGCGACGGTCGGATCGATGATGCCCGATTTTGCCACCGTACCGAGGTCAATGTCGGTTGCCTTGAGACCTCGCTCGGCGGCGAGAGCATCGAACTTGATGCCCGACTTGAGGCGCGCGCTGGCGGCCTGCGCTTCCGTCATGCTCGGAAACACGATCTGCTCGATGTGCCGCCGCTCGGGCGTCTGATATTGCTTGAGATTGTCGTCGTAGCGTTTTTTGGCGTCGGCATCGGAAACCGTAATCGATTTTGCCAATTCAGCTGGCGTGAGAACGACGGTCACGACTTTGCGATATTCGGGGGCGCGAAACAGGATTTTGCGATCGTTGAAATACTTGGTCAGCTCCTCGGACGTCGGCTGTGGAATGTCGCCGGCCTGTTCCGGACCGAGCGCAACATACTGAATGCTGCGCTGCTGGTTCTGGAACTGATTGACGGCGTCGAGGTATATCTTAGGCACGCTGATGCCGCCGGAGACCGCGTCGGTGATTTCACGGCGCGGAATCGTGCGGCGCAATTCCTCGAAGTAGCGCTGCTCTGTGAAGCCGATGGATTGCAGGAAACCTTCAAATTGCGCGCGGTCGAATTGCCCGGTCGGCGTCTGGAAATGCGGGTCGGCAAGCACCTGCTGCACGATATCGGACATCGGAATGCCGATCCGCATGCGCTGCGCGAGCTGATCGAGGCCTGCCTGCGCCACCAGCTGGGCCAGGACTTGCCGGTCGATCCCCAGCGCGGCTGCCTGCTCGGGCGGAACCGGTCGACCAAGCTGCTGGCCGAGCTGCTGCAGACGCTCGTTATAGGCTTGGCTGAACTGATCCTGCTGGATCTCGGTATCGCCGATCTTGGCGAGGTAGGTTGAGCTATAGCCGTGGAAAATATCGTTGATGCCCCAAACCGCGAAGCTGCCGGCAAGGACCGACAGCACGACGGCCATGAGGATGCGGCCGAGCCAATTTTCGGAGGCTTTACGAATCCCTCGAAGCATAAGTTCCAGCGTGGTTAGGTGAAGAAAATCGCCCCGCCGAAGCAAGGCGGCGCATCATACGGATGGCCGCATTGCGCCGCAATCGACTGAATTGACTGTTAAAACGTCCCTTTTCGCCGTGCAATCGGTCTGCTAACGGCTCTTTGTCGCATTTTTGAGGCCCCAAACATGACGCGCCGCCCGCTCGTCGCAGGCAATTGGAAGATGAATGGCCTTTCCAGCGCCTCGGCCACGCTGGACCACATCATCGCCGGGGCAGCCAAGCTCCCCGCCCATGTGGACGTGCTGATCTGTCCGCCATTCACGCTTGTTGCCGCCTTCGCGGCGCGCGCGCGCGGCACGCGGATTGCGATCGGCGGCCAGGATTGTCACGCCAAGCCATCGGGGGCGCATACCGGGGATGTTGCGGCAGAGATGCTGGCCGATGCGCACGCGACCGCCGTGATTGTCGGACACTCCGAACGCCGCCACGACCACCACGAAACCGATGCGCAGATCCGTGACAAGGCGCTGGCGGCACGCCGCGCCAGATTGTTGCCCATTGTCTGCGTCGGCGAAACGCGCGCCGAACGCGATGCTGGCCGCGATCGCGCCGTCGTGGGCAGCCAGCTCGACGGCTCGCTGCCGGACGGCTCGCCGGACTTTGTCGTCGCCTATGAACCGGTCTGGGCGATCGGTTCAGGCGTGACACCGACGCCGGCCGATGTCGGCGACATGCACGGCTTTATCCGCGAGCGGCTGGTGGCGCGCTTCGGTCAAGCCGCCGAGGCGGTCCGCATCCTCTATGGCGGTTCGGTGAAGCCGGCCAATGCCAAAGAGTTGATGGCGATCGTGAACGTTGACGGTGCTTTGATCGGCGGCGCCAGCCT
>Ga0335081_10019209_pt1 | contig 11051 bp, 7 predicted proteins | sample Lox_Sample_35_FD_206713 | JGI IMG/M metagenome (GOLD analysis project Ga0335081, IMG submission 206713) | Soil microbial communities from Loxahatchee National Wildlife Refuge, Florida, United States - Lox_Sample_3.5 | ecosystem: Environmental > Terrestrial > Soil > Wetlands | place: USA: Florida...
TGCGACAAACCCGCTCTCGGAGGGCCAGATCTCGACGTACAACCACCGCGAGGATCGCGCGCAGAACATGACCCTGGCCGGCGGAATCAGCGTGGGCATCGCCGGCGGCTTTGCGGTCTTCGCGCTGATCAAGGGCTTCGTCGCCAAGCACGACGACGAGCCGGCCGAGCGCAGCGATCGCGGCCACTACGTTCACCGCGACCGGTTCGTCGTGGTTCCGATCGTCTCACCGACGACCGGCGGCGCGACCCTGATGTTCGACTGGTAGGCGTGCTACGCATCGCGGATGGCCCGCGATGACGACGCTCCACACGACGTCCCGCGCGCCGACATCCACCTGACCGACCCGCCGCACGCCGCGGGCGGGCTCGGCGCGCTGTGGGCGACCGCGCGCCACCTGCGCCGCGACTCCGGCCTGATGCGCGGCGGCAAGGCGCTGCTCGCGATGAACCAGCCCGGCGGGTTCGACTGCCCGGGCTGCGCGTGGCCGGAGCCGCCGGCCGAGCGCCGCGAGCGCTTCGAGTTCTGCGAGAACGGCGCCAAGGCGCTCGCCGAGGAGGCGACCACCGCGCGCGCGACCCCGGAGCTGTTCGCGCAGCTCTCGATCGACGAGCTCCGCCTGCTGTCGGACTTCGAGCTCGGCCAGCTCGGCCGGCTCACCCATCCGATGGTGCTCGATCCGGGCAGCCGCCACTTCCGCGCGATCGCGTGGGACCAGGCGCTGGCGCTGTGTGCGGACGAGCTGCGCGCGGCCGGGCCGGAGCGCGCGGTGTTCTACACGTCCGGCCGGACCAGCAACGAGGCGGCGTTCCTCTACCAGCTGGTCGGCAGGCTGCTCGGCACCAACAACTTCCCCGACTGCTCGAACATGTGCCACGACTCGAGCGGCGTCGCGCTGTCGGAGGTGATCGGGGTCAACAAGGGCACGGTGTCGCTGTCGGACTTCGAGCACGCCGACCTGATCCTCGTGGTCGGCCAGAACCCGGGCACCAACCATCCGCGCATGCTGAGCGCGCTGCGCGACGCGGCCCGGCGCGGCGCCACGATCGTCGCGATCAACCCGCTGCACGAGGTCGGCCTGGTGCGGTTCGCGCATCCGCAGAAGCCGCTCGACGTGCTGGGCGGCGTGCCGCTCGCGAAGCACTTCGTCCAGATCCAGATCGGCGGCGACCACGCGCTGTTCCTCGGCGTCGCCAAGCACGTGCTCGAGCGCGACGCGGCGGCCGCGATGACCCGCGCCGCGCCCGCCGACGCGCCGACCGTGTCGCGGCGGCTCGGCGAGCTGGTCGACGTGCTGTTCCTCGCCGAGCACACCGAGGGCTTCGCCGCGTGGCGCGATCACGTGGCGGCGCTGCCGTGGCCGCTGCTCGTCGAGCGCTCGGGCGTGCCCGAGGCGACGATGCGCGAGATCGGCGAGCTCTACCTCGGCTCGACCGCGACGATCGCGTGCTGGGCGATGGGGCTCACCCAGCACAAGCACGCGGTCGCGACGATCCAGGAGATCGTCAACCTCATGCTGGTGCGCGGCAACGTCGGGCGGCGCGGCGCCGGGCTGTGCCCGGTGCGCGGCCACTCCAACGTGCAGGGCGATCGCACGATGGGGATCTACCACCTGCCGCGCCCGGCCTTCCTCGACGCGCTCGGCCGCGAGTTCGGGTTCGAGCCGCCGCGCAAGCCGGGCTGCGACACGGTCGAGGCGGTGCACTGGCTCGAGCGCGGCGAGGTCGCGGTGTTCGTCGCGCTCGGCGGCAACTTCGTGCCCGCGGTGCCCGACAGCGCGCGCGCCGCGGCGGGGCTCGAGCGCTGCGCGCTGACCGCGAGCGTGTCGACCAAGCTCAACCGCACCCACCTGCATCCCGGCCGGCGCGCGCTGATCCTGCCGTGCCTGGGGCGCAGCGAGATCGACGTGCAGGCCGCCGGGCCGCAGTTCGTCACCGTCGAGGACTCGATGAGCATGGTGCACCGCTCGCAGGGCGTGCTCGAGCCGGCGAGCAGCGAGCTGCGCAGCGAGCCGTGGATCGTCGCGCAGCTCGGGCGCGCGCTGCACGGCGACCGCGTGGCGTGGGGCGAGCTGGTCGGCGACTACGACCGCATCCGCGACGCGATCGAGCGCGTCGTGCCCGGGTTCGACGCGTACAACCGCCGCGTGCGCGAGCCCAGCGGGTTCCAGCTGCCCAACGCCGGGCGCGATCGCACGTTCGGCCCGATCGGCGGGCGCGCCAAGTTCACGATCGCCACACCGCCGGACCTCGCGCTGCCGCCGGGCCGGCTGCGCATGATGACGATCCGCAGCCACGACCAGTACAACACGACGATCTACGGGCTCGACGATCGCTACCGCGGCATCCGCGGCGAGCGCCGGGTCGTGATGCTGAACCCCGCCGACATGGTCGAGCTCGGCCTGATCGAGCGCCAGCTGGTCGACCTGATCTCGGAGTGGAGCGACGGCGAGCGCGTCGCCGAGGCGTTCATCGTCGTGCCGTTCGACCTGCCGCGCCGCAACGCCGCGACCTACTTCCCCGAGGCCAACCCGCTGGTCCCGCTCGACAGCGTCGCCGATCGCTCGCGCACGCCGACCTCGAAGAACGTGGTGATCCGCGTGCGGCCGCGTCAGCTGCCCAGCGTCACGCCGAGCGAGACCAGCACCTGATCGTCGGTCGCCCCGGTGCTCGGATCGCGCAGCCAGAACACGCGCAGCCCGAGCTCGCCCGAGCTGTGGTGATCGCCTCGGATCGCGGTCTGTTCGAGGACGATCCCCAGCGACAACGTGTCGCGCCACACCGCGGGGCCGTCCGGCGGCTCGACGAGCTGCGCGCCGGCGCCGAGCTCGAGCCACAGGTCGCCGCGCTCGTAGCTCGTGATCGTCTCCGGGTGGTGCTTCAGCGTGCGCGCGACGCGGCCGGTCCACGCGCTGTAGCGCGGCGCGAGCATCGCCCACCACGCGTACGGTCCGCGCTGCATCTCGCCCGCTTCGCGGTGCGAGTACGTGCCGAGCAGGCCGGCGTCGAGCGCGAGCATCACGCGGTCGTAGCGCGCACCGAGCGCGAGCGCGACGCCTCCGGCGAGATCGTCGTGGTGCGCGATCGCGAGGTTGCCCATCGTGAAGCTCGCGCCGGCGTCCAGCCGCAGCCGCGCGTCCGGCACCGGCCCCGAGTCGTCGGGGACGTCGGCCGCGGCGATCGCCGGGACCAGCACGACCGCGCAGGCGAGCGCCGGCTTCATCCCCGAGGAGCGTCCCGGCGCGCCGCGCTATTCGTGAAGACTGGATTAGTCGAACACGACGGTCTTGCCGGCGTACACCAGGATGCGATCATCGAGGTGGCAGCGCAGCGCGGTCGCGAGCACGCGCTTCTCGAGATCGCGGCCCTTGCGCACGAGGTCCTCGACCGAGTCGCGGTGCGAGCAGCGCACGGTCTCCTGCTCGATGATCGGGCCCTGATCGAGATCGGCGGTGACGTAGTGGCTGGTCGCGCCGATCAGCTTGACGCCCTTGTCGTGCGCCTGACGGTACGGACTGGCGCCGACGAACGCGGGCAGGAACGAGTGGTGGATGTTGATGATGCGCATCGGGAAGCGCTCGACGAACGCGGACGACAGGATCTGCATGTAGCGCGCGAGCACGATCAGCTCGACCCCGGCGTCGTAGATCAGCTCGCAGATCTGCGCCTCCTGCTGCGGCTTGGTGTCGCGCGTGACCGGCAGGTGATGGAACGGGATCGCGAAGTGCTTGGCGATCGGCGCGGCGTCGGGGTGGTTCGAGATGATCGACACGATGTCGCAGCGCAGCTCGCCGTTGCGATAGCGCGCGAGCAGGTCGTACAGGCAGTGATCCTGCCGGGACACCATGATCGCGACGCGGCGCTTGCGGTCGCCGTACAGCCGGTAATCCATGCCGTAGCGCTCGCACACCTCGCGCACGTCGGCCTCGAGCGAGCCGCGATCGCCGACCAGCGTCGACAGGTCGAACCGGATGCGCTGGAAGAACATCTGCGCCGCCGGGTCGGTGTGCTGGTCGGCGTGCAGGATCGCGACGCCGTGGCGCTCGAGCACCTGGGCGAGCGTCGCGACCACGCCCTTGCGATCGGGGCAGCCGACCAGCAGGGTCGCGAGCTGCGGCGAGGTTTTCGGATGGAGCGCCGCGGTCGGCGGCTCGGCGTGGATCTCGAGCGGCGGATCCGAGCGCAGCTCGAGCGGCGTCACGTCGGTAACGTCGCGCCAGTCCGCGGAGCTCGATCGCATCCGTTACAGCTCTCCGCCGAGCGCGATACCGCCGCCGCCCGGGGACAGCCACGGCGCGACCGCGACGTGCTCCTTTTCCATCTTCGCGCTGCCGTAGTACCAGACCACGCCGCCGGCGAGCGCCGCGAGCCCGATCGTACCCACCGCGATGCCGTAGTCCGCGAGCTTGACCGCGGACGACGCCTTGGACAACGAGCTGTCGCCGGGCGCGGCCGCGCACTCGTGGCTCGACAGCGAGCAGTTCGACGGGATCTTGAGCATGCCGACGATCGCGAGCGCGGCGCCGCCGACCCCGAGCGCGCCGCCGCCCCAGATCAGCGCGCGCGAGCCGAGCGGGTGCACGACCTTGGGTTGCCGGTGGATCGGCTGGTCGGCGCGCATCGCGGCCGCGACCGCCGGGGTCGGCACCGGCGAGCCGAACGTGGCGACGATCGTGCGACCCTTCTCGCCGCTGCCGATCACGATGGTCTGCACCTCGTCCTTGCCGTTGTTGGTGAACCGCACGACGTGCTTGCCGGGATCGATGTCGTGCACCGAGCCGTCGAGCCGCGTCACGATCAGCACGTCGTCGACGTAGACCGTGGTGTCGGGCAGATCGGCGCCGCCGCCGTCGCGCGCGATGAAGCTCACGCTGGGCTGGAGCCGGCTCAGATCGTCGGCAAAGCGCGCGCAGTCGCCTTGCACCAGCTGCGGGCACGACGCCTGGGCGCAGGTCAGGAACAGCTTGCGCGCGAGCGACAGCTTGTTCTGCTCCTTGGCGTCCTGACCGCGGCTGTGCGCGTCCAGGCACTCCTCCTTGGTCAGCTCGCCGGCCGACGCGATCGGAAGCCACGCGAACGCGACCGCGGCGGCGGCGGCAAGCAGGGCAGGACGAACGAGGGTAGTGGCGGTCATCGCGCTCCTTTGCCTAGACGCAGGCAGGCTTGAACACCTTTTTCGAGCCTTCGTAGTAGTACGGCGGATTGCAATCGGTGGCGGGCGTCGCGGGGGTGGCGGTCGGCGCGGCGGCGGGTGCGGGCGGCGGCGCCGCGGGTGTGGGCGGCGGTGCGACCAGGTGCGGCGCGGGCCGCGCGATCGGTCGGATCATGCGCGGGCGCGGCGTCGCTGCGACAGCTCGGCTCGCCGCGACGCGCGGCTCGGTCGTCGGCGGATCGACCGGCTGCGAGTCGGTCGCGGCCGGCGGGGGGACCGGCGCCGGCGGGTCGATCGCGACCGTCTTGGCGACCGCGGTCGGCGGGGGCGCGGGCGGCGCGACCGCCGGCGCGGGCAGGGGCGGCGCCACGCTCGCGGCGGGCGGCGCCGGCCGCGACCTGTCGCCCGAGCTGTGAACGAGCACGAAGATCGTGATGGTCAGCGCCAGCGCGACCGCGCTGGCAAGCCCGGCGAGCGGCAGCCAGGCGCGGCGCGAGGTGCGCTCGCCCGAGGCCGGGCGGTTGCCCGGATGGGTCGCGACGGGCACCGCGCGGACCTCGCTGCTCAGCCGGCGCGGCGCCGAGCTCAGCGCGTTGCGCCGCCAGCTCGCCTCCTCCTCGGCGATCACCCGATCGCGGCCCTCGAGGAACGCCTTGCCGAGCGCCTTGAGCCAGGCGGCCACGCCGGTCGGCGACGCGGGCGTGACCGCGCTGGCCAGCGCGGCCTCCATGTCGAGCGCGGCCTGGAAGCGCTGCTTGGCGTCGACGTCGAGCCCCTTCATGATGATCGGCTCGAGCATCTCGAGCTGCTTCCAGCGATTGTTGCCGAGCCATTCGCGCTCGACCGCGAGCGCGTCGGTCACGGTCGGCAGCGAGCCCGACATGATCTCGCCGACCAGCTCGGCCTCGGCCTGCGCGCTGCCGTGCATGCGGTGGCCGACGATCAGCTCCCACAGCACGACCGACAGCGAATAGACGTCGCTCTGGCGGTTCGCCTTGCCGCGGATCTGCTCGGGCGCGGAGTAGGCGAGCTTGCCCTTGAACGTGCCATCGCGCGTGACGTGCGCGGCCATCGTCGCCTTCGCGACGCCGAAGTCGAGCAGGCGCGCGGTGCCGTCGGTCGACACCATGATGTTCTGCGGCGACACGTCGCGGTGGACGATGTTGAGCGGCGTGCCCATCTCGTCGCAGGTCTCGTGCGCGGCGTGCAGGCCGGCGAGCACCTGGCACGCGATCGAGACCGCGACGTTGATCGGCACGTGGGTCTTGGCCTCGTGCGCGGTGCGCAGCAGCCAGTGCAGCGGCACGCCGTGCACGTACTCCTGGACGATCACGACCTCGTCGCCGGTGGTCACGACGTCGAGCACCGGCACGACGTTGCGGTGATGCACCTTCGATGCGATGCGCGCCTCGTCGAGGAACATCTGCACGAACTCGGCGTCCTCGGCGAACTCCGGGTGCAGCCGCTTGGCGGCGACGATCCGCGAGAACCCCTCGTCGCCCATCAGGCGCGCGATGTGGATCGTCGCCATGCCGCCGCGCGCGATCTGGCGGTGCAGCATGTAGCGGCCGATGATGATGCCGTGATGGACGTCGACCGCGTGCGGCGGCTCGACGCGTGTCGGATCGACGCCGTCCACGTCCGGCGGCGGGGTGGTCGTTGGCTTCATGCGGCTACTCGAAGAACTGGATCGGGCTGCCTTCGGTCCAGAAGTAGAGGTTCTTGAACGTGCCGTTGGGCTCGATGCTGGTGCCCCACACCGAGTTCGAGTACTGATGGCTGCTGGCGCTGAACCCGGCGTTCGCGCCGATGCCGAGGCTGAGGTCCGGCAGGTTCTCGAACGACGGGATCAGCGAGTCGGGCGTGAACGGCCCGGTGTGCGCGAGCAGGCCGGCGACGAACACGCGCCCGGCGATGTAGCCCTCGAGCGAGGTGAAGCCGGGCGTGAGCCCTTGCGCGGCGATCAGCTTGTTGTAATCGGTGACGACGTCGCTCTGATCGTTCTGGTAGTTCGGCACGACCTGCGAGACGTAGACGTCCTGGGTGTAGGCCATGTTGCCGCTCGGCGTGACCACGGTGCCGGCGGAGGTGAGATCGGCGGCCAGCGCGTCGGGGCCGACGAACGACACGTTGCTGAAGTAGAGCTGCAGGCGCGTCGCCTTCATCAGCGAGGTCTGCTGGGCATCGTCGGCGAACTGCCACTGGCGGAGCGCCTGGATGAAGTCGGAGCCCGCGCCGTAGGTGTCGGTCATCATCACGCCGACCACCTGCGTGCCGCTCGTGTTCGACAGCAGATCGGCGAGGTAGGTCTCGGCCGCGGCGGCCTCGGCGGGCACGCTGGTGTCGTCGTTGCGGGTGTAGCGGAAGCGCGCGATCGGCGTGGTCTGGTTCGCCGAGCCGGGGAACGAGCCGTAGTCGACGACGTATGCCGCGAGCAGGCCGGAGTAGCCGGCGTCGCCGTAGGTGTCGTTCTGGTCGAACGACATCATGTTGGTGTAGCTCGGCACGCCGCGGTTCTTGAACAGATCGACCGTGGCCTGCGCCTCCTGCGCGTAGCTCGCGCGATAGTTGAAGACGTACTTCGCGCAATCGCCGGCGGTCGAGTCGCGCAGGATCTTGGTCGCGCCGGTGAACGCGCCGAAGTACAGCGTGTGGGTCTCGAGCACGACCGGCGCGGCGCGCACCATCGTCGGGGTGCCGACCGTGCCGAGCTCGGCGAGCACCGCGTCGGGGCCGCGCGAGATCGCGGTGGTCGAGATCGGCGTGTTGTTGCCGTGACCGTCGGGCTCGGGCATCGCGGTCGACGGACACTTCGGCGGATCGGTCATCGAGACCTGCGCGTCGACGAACGCGCGCGCGGCCTGTTCGGCCGACGGCGGGTCGTACGCGTCGTCGCGGAAATCGAGCACGAGCTGACGGCCGCGAATGCCGCCGGCGTCGTTCTGCTCGTCGAACGCCATCTGGATGCCCTGCTTCATGCCGGTGCCGAGCGCCTGGTTGGTGCCGCTGATCGGCGCGCTCTCGCCGACGATGATCGGCGCGTCGCTCGCCTGTACGCACACCGGTTGCGAGTTGCGTAGCTCGCACACGGCGCCCTTGCCGCAGTCGGTGTCGACGGCGCAGGGCATCGGTGCAAACGACGTGGAGCACGCGGCGAGCACGAGCGGATAGGCGAGCGACCCCTTCATGGTGCTCACCCTCGCATGCACCCGAGTGTCGGACGCAAGGGACGTGAAGGTCCACACTGGCTCGGGTCGCAAGCGTCGTTACAGATTTCGAGCACCGCAACAACGTGCTGCGATGTGCGGCGGACGGCGGCGTGCGGCAGCGCTCGGCGAGGCCGGCGCGAGATCGGTCAGCGCCGCTTGCGACGCGTCACGGTCGGCATCTGGATCGCCAGGTCGTTCGCATCGAGCTTTCCGATCGCGGCGAGGTCTCCGCGGCGCGTGGTCGACAGCGTCGGATATTCGCCGCGCGACGCCTCGACGAGCCCGGCGCCCTCGAGCGCGCGCAGCAGGTCGAGCACGTGCTTCTGCGACCAGCCGCGCAGGCAGCCGCGGCCGGGCAGGTCGCCGAAGCGCGGATCGTCGTCGCCGCCGGTGGCGAGCCCGGCGATGCGGGTGCGCCCGAACCGGCCGTGCAGCTCGCCGACCAGCAGCAGGATGTTGCGGACCGCGGCGAGCTCCGAGGCGGAGAGCCCGGTGGGCTTGCCGTGCGCGACCGCGACGCAGTTGTCGCACGAGCCGCAGCGGCGCTGCCGGTCCTGCCAGTCGTCGTCGCCGAAGTACTCGAGGATGAACTGCCGGCGACACCGCGGGTGGTACGCGTAGTCGACCATCGTGCGCAGCTTCTTGCGCTCGAGCTCGGCGCGGCGCTCGAGCGACGCGACATCGAGCGGCGCGAACTGGCCGGGTGCAGGGCGAGCCGCGGCGAGCCGTTCGTCGTCGCGCACCAGCATGCCGTGGCGCTCGAGAATGCGCAGCGCCGCACCGAGCGCCGCCCCGCTCGGCGAGCCGGGCAGGTGCGGCTTCAGCCGCGCCTCCAGCTCGTCGTCACCGCGCGCGCCGGTCGCGCCGAGCTTCGGCTGATCGTGCAGCAGCTTCCACAGCGCGCGCAGCAGCTCGGCCGACGGGAACGACGCGTCGATCAGGAACTCCTGGAGGCGGATGTCGCCGTGGTTGAACAGCACGGCGCAGTGCGTCGGCTTGCCGTCGCGTCCGCCGCGGCCGGCCTCCTGGTAGTACGCCTCCGGGCTGCGCGGGATGTCGGCGTGCACGACGATGCGGATGTCGCGCTTGTCGACCCCCATGCCGAACGCGTTGGTCGCCACGATCACGTCGAGCTCTCCGGCCATGAAGCCGTCCTGCGCGCGCTCGCGGACCTCGCCCTCGAGCCCCGCATGGTAGACGCGCGCCCGCATGCCCGCGCGCTTGAGCGCCGCGGCATATGCCTCGGCGTTCTTGCGGGTCGCCGCATAGACCAGCGCGACGCCGCCTTCGCGCAGCCGGACCAGCTCGACGAGGCGCGCGATCTTGTCGTCGGCGCCGCCGACCTTGATGACCGAATAGGTCAGGTTCGGTCGGTCGAAGCCGCGGACGTGAAGCCGTGCGTCGGGCGCCCCGAGCTGATGCGCGATGTCCCGGCGGACCTCGGGCGTGGCCGTGGCGGTGAACGCGGCGAGGCGCGGCGGCGCCAGCTCGGCCAGCACCTGGCCGAGCCTGCGATAGTCGGGGCGGAAGTCGTGCCCCCATTCCGAGATGCAGTGCGCCTCGTCGACCGCGACCAGCGCGATGCGCGGCGCGATCGCGCGCAGCGCCTCGACGAACCGCGGGCTGCGAAAGCGCTCGGGCGCGACGTACACCAGCGTGAATGCACCGGCGCGAATCCCGTCGAGGATCTCGCGCTGCTCGTCGGCGCCCGCCGCGGAGGTCAACGCGACCGCTGCGATCCCCCGCGCGCGCAGCGCGTCGACCTGATCCTTCATCAGCGCGATCAGCGGCGACACGACGAGCGTGACCGCCGCCCGTTCTCCGGCCAGCACGCGATCGCCGAGGATGATCGCCGGCAGCTGATAGCACAGCGACTTGCCGGCCCCCGTCGGCATCACCGCGATCACCGGCCGGCCGGCGAGCACGTCGGTGATCACCTCGGCCTGGCCCGGCCGCAGCGCTGGATGACCGAACCGCGCGAGCGCGCGAGACAGCACACCGTCGCTGGCGACTGAATCGCCGGCGCCAGTACTTGCCGTGCTCGCACCACTCCACATGCACGTGCAGCCTACCAGGCCCGTACGACATCGCGCAGTGCGCCATCTCCGTCGAGCTCCGTCCGATTTTCGGCCGGCGCGAAGCCGCACGGGGAGAGCGCACGCGGACTGCGCACGAAGTGTCAGCTGCGCACGAGTGTCACCCAACCGGAGCGCATGGGTGTGGAGTGCACGGGGGAGCGCACGGGTGTCACCCAACCGGAAACGCACGGGTGTCACCCAACCGGAGCGCACGGGGAGCGCACGGGTGTCACCCAACCGGAAACGCACGGAGCGCGCCGGGGTGCGCAGGAGGGTCACCCAACCGGAGCCGCCGGGGCACCGCCCGGGGCCGCCCGGGTGTCACCCAACCGCGAGCCGCCAACCGCCCGGGTGTCACCCAACCGGAGCCGCCAACCGCCCGGGTGTCACCCAACCGGAGCCGCCGGGACCGCCTGGGTGCCACCCCAGCCGGAGCGGAGTTCACATGCGCTGGAGAAGGAGAGAGCCTAGCGAGTAGCCGGCTCCGAACGAACACATGACGCCGATCGACCCTGCAGCGAGATCTTCACTGTGCAAGGAGAACGCGATCAGAGAGCCCGCGGATGCCGTATTTCCGTATTCGTCGAGGATGATCGGCGCGAGCTCCCTGGAG
>Ga0335081_10019210_pt1 | contig 11051 bp, 9 predicted proteins | sample Lox_Sample_35_FD_206713 | JGI IMG/M metagenome (GOLD analysis project Ga0335081, IMG submission 206713) | Soil microbial communities from Loxahatchee National Wildlife Refuge, Florida, United States - Lox_Sample_3.5 | ecosystem: Environmental > Terrestrial > Soil > Wetlands | place: USA: Florida...
CCTTCTCGAACGTCACGTCGCCAAACCCGTTCGCCGCGAGCTTGCCGGCCCACGCGGGCTTCACGCCGGTGGTCGCGAACCCGCCCCGCACCCGCCCGTCCGCGTCCCGCGACGCCTGCGTATAGACGACCAGGTCCTGCACCCGGTACTCGCCGCGCTCGTCGAGCGGCAGCACCTCGGAGACGTGGGTGATCTTCCGCGTCCCGTCGGTGAACCGCTCGCAGCACACCACCAGGTGCACCGCGCTCGCCACCTGCGCGCGCACCGCCCGCAGCGGCAGGTCCACCCCGCTCAGAAGGCACAGCGACTCGAGCCGCCGCAGCGTGTCGACCGGCGTGTTGGCGTGCGCCGTGGTCAGCGTGCCGCCGTGGCCGGTGTTCATCGCCTGCAAGAGATAGAAGCATTCCCCGCCGCGCACCTCGCCGACGATGATCCGGTCCGGCCGCATCCGCAGCGCCGAGTTGAGCAGGTCGCCCATCTCGACCAGCCCCTTGCCGTGCCGGTCGGCCGGCCGCGACTCGAACGCCACCACGTGCGGCTGGGTGAGCTGCAGCTCCGCCGAATCCTCGATGGTCAGGATGCGCTCGACCGGATCGATGAACTGGGACAGCGTGTTCAAGAGCGACGTCTTGCCCGACCCGGTCCCGCCCGACACCACCACGTTCAGCCGCAGCCGCACCGCCGCTTCCAGCAGGCGCGAGAGCCGCCGGCTCATCGACCCCAGCTCGACCAGTTTCTGCGCCGTCAGCCTCTCGGCGAAGAACTTGCGGATCGACATCGTCGTTCCCCGCCGCGCGACCGGCGGGAGCACCACGTGGATGCGGCTCCCGTCCGGCAGGCGCGCGTCGAGCCGCGGCTTCTCGTCGCTCAGCGGCCGCCCCACGTACTGCGCCATGTTCCGCGCCGCCGCCAACAGGCCCTCCTCGGTGAAGGTGGCCTCGGTGCGGAAGAGCCGGCCGCGCTTCTCGATCCAGATCTCCTTCGGCCCGTTGACCAGGATCTCGCTCACCTCGGGATCGTCGAGAAACCCGACCACGGGCTTGAGGAACGCGCGCAGGCTCTCGTTGAACATCGTCATGACAGGCCGCCTGGCTGCGAGCATACTAGAGGCCATGCCCGAGGCGAAGACGCGCCGCAGGAAAGTCACGCGCAGGATCCGCAGACCGACGCCGGAGCCCGAGGCGCCCAAGGACGAGCCGCGCGAGGAAGAGGGCGGCGACTGGACGCAGCTCGCCGACAAGGCGGCCAAAAAAGTCCGCGAGATGGCCGACAAGGCCGGCCCCGAAGTGAAGAAGATGGCGGTCGACGTCTCCGAGGGCCTCGACGGCGCGTTCACCAAGGTCAGCGAGCAGGCCCGCGACCTCATGGCCAAGGGCCAGCACACGCGGGTGCGAATCAAGTTCCGCGGCAAGCAGATCGCGGAGTTGCCCATCGCGGTGGTGGCCGCCGCCGAGGTGGCGAGCTTCTGGTGGTTCGGCCCATTGCGCGTGGTCATCGGCCACGTGGTCGGCAAGGCGGTGCTCGACGTCGAGTTCGTCTCCAACGCCGACGCGCACGTGGCCGAGGGCAAGAAGTGGCTGGCCGACGGCGAGCTGGAGAAAGCCGTCGCCGAGTTCGACAAGGCGCTCGCCATGGACCGCCGCTGCGCCGGCGCGCTGCTCGGCAAGGGCATCGCCTTGAAGATCCGCGGCGACCGCGCCGGCGCGCGCGAGTGGTTCGGGAAGGCCGAAGAGGCCGACCCGCGCGGCGAAGCAGGCCGCGAAGCACGCCGCCACCTCGACAATCTGTGATCGCCGCGCTGCTCGCCGCGCTGACGCTCGCACCCGGCGCGCAGTCGTCGCTGACCATCTCCAGCTGGATCGACTCCGGCATCGACCAGCTCACCGACTTCCGCTTCCTGCCCGACGGGCGCACCGTCATCACGCTGAAGACCGGCGAGGTGATGGTGCGCCTCGCCAACGGCAGCCTGGTCCAGGCGGGATCGTTTCCGGTGGACGACTCCAGCGAAAAGGGCCTGCTGGGGGTGGAGGTCCACCCGCAATTCGCCACGAACCACCTGCTTTTCGTCTATTATTCTGAGTCGGATGCGACCGGCGGCACCGATGTCGACCGCCATCGCGTGGCCTCCGCGGCACTGGGCGACGCCAACGTGCTCGGCGAGCCGACCATCCTCCTGCGCGGCCTGCGCGGGCCGGCCAACCACAACGGCGGATCGCTCGCCATCGGCCCCGACGGCAAGCTCTACGTCGGCGTCGGCGACACCGGCTGCAACTCCGGCAAGCCGCCGCCACCGCCCGACTCGAACATCACCAACTACACCGGCACGTGCCTCACCACGGCCAACGGCAAGATCCTCCGCATCAACCTCGACGGCAGCATCCCCGCCGACAACCCGCTGGTCGGCCAGATGGTGCCCGCCTGCGACCCCGACGCCTGCACGCCCGCTCCCGATACGAACGACCTCACCGGTACGCCGCGCACCGAGATCTGGGCGTGGGGCGTCCGCAATCCGTGGCGCTTTTCGTTCGACCCGCGGACGGGCTTTCTCTGGCTGGGCGACGTGGGCGAGGTGACGTACGAGGAGGTCGACATCGTCGCCAAAGGCCAGCACTACGGATGGCCTTACCGCGAAGGCGGCGTGGGAGACGCGGTGAACGTCTGCCGCGCGTTGGGTCCGGGCGGCAACGGCGCCGACTGCGTCGACCCCAGGTACTACTGCAAGCACGGCGCCGCCACGTCCACGCTGGACGGGAACTGCACCGCCATCACCGGCGGGGTCTTTGTCGACTCGCCGTCGTGGCCGGATGCGTTTCGCGGCCTCTACTACTTCGGCGACAGCAGCAACGAGGTGGCCTGGACGCTGCCGCCCAATGCCGCCCGCGACGGCTTCGCCGGCCCGCGCGCCGACTTCGCCAGCGGCCTGCCTTCGCCGGTGCGCTTTCTCGTCGGTCCCGACGGGAACCTCTACATCGGCAACTTCGGCGGCAGCATCGCGGTGGTCGCGCCGCTTCCCGCCGACGCGGGCGCCGCCGATGCGGGGTCGTCGGACGCCGGCGCGGCCGATGCCGGAACCGGCCCCACCGGGTCGGGCGGATGCTCCTGCAGCACGGCCGGCGGCGCGTTCCTGCCCGCTGCGCTCGCCGGCCTCTGGCTGGTCCTTCGACGGCGCAGGCGGACATGAAGCGGCCGGCCGCCGCGCTCCTGCTCGCGTTTGCCTGCGTCCCGCGAGCGAGCGCGACCTGCGCGAAGGCGGCCCGCACGCGCTCTGCGTTCAACTCGCGCTCTCTCCGTGCCAGAGCCTCGACTGCCCGGCATGCGAGAGCCGGCGTTCGACAAGCGCGCAGTGCGCAGCGCAGGCGGCCGCGGCTGTCGGCGCGATAGTGGCCGCGTCTGCAGCCGGAGCGCAGGCTACCGATGCACCGCCCCAGTACAACTGCCGCGGCAACGAGGCGGTCGACCAGTGCCGGAATCGATGTGCGGCATGCGCGGAACGACGCGAGAGCTGCGGGCGGTAGCGGGCGGGCCCTCGCCCCACTCGGGGGCGAGGGCACTTCGGGCGACCTGCCACCGCTTTCGGGGAGTGGGGGTGGGGAGCGGCGCGAAGGCGCCGCGGGAATCAGAAGAAGCCCTCAGAAGCACCTGATTTCACACTAATTTTGCGGCCTTTTTCCGGTGGCTGATCGGGCCGAAACCGGCTACAACGCCGGTTCCCTATGGCAGAACCTACCGGTCCCTCGCTCGTCTCCGTCGCCATCGAAGACGAGATGCGGCAGGCGTATCTCGACTACTCCATGTCGGTCATCGTCGGGCGCGCCCTGCCCGACGTGCGCGACGGCCTCAAGCCCGTCCACCGCCGCATCCTCTACGCCATGTTCGAGCAGGGGATGCTGCACAACAAGCGCTACTCGAAGTGCGCCGGTACGGTCGGCGAGGTGCTGAAGAAGTACCACCCGCACGGCGACGCGGCGGTCTACGACGCGCTCGTCCGCCTGGCGCAGGAGTGGAACCTGCGCATGCCCTTGATCGACGGGCAGGGCAACTTCGGCAGCATCGACGGCGACAGCGCGGCGGCCTACCGCTACACCGAAGCGCGCCTTACCCGGCTGGCCGAGTACATGCTCGCCGACATCGACAAGGAGACCGTCGATTTCGGCCCCAACTTCGACGACAGCACCACCGAGCCGCTCGTCCTTCCCACGCGCTTCCCGAATCTTCTCGTGAACGGCAGCGCCGGCATCGCCGTCGGCATGGCGACCAACATCCCGCCGCACAATCTCGCCGAGACGATCGAGAGCACCGTCTATCTCATCGACCACCCCGAGGCGCCGCTCGCGCAACTGCTCGATCCCAAGCTCGGCGGCACGCTCGCGGGCGGCATCCAGGGGCCCGATTTCCCCACCGGCGGCATCCTCATGGGCGTCGGCCCCATCCGCGCGCTCTACGAGACCGGCCGCGGCATCCTGCGCATGCGCGCCAAGGTCGACATCGAGATCGACAAGAAGACCGAGCGCGAGCGCATCGTGGTCCTCGAAGTGCCCTACCAGGTCAACAAGGCCACCGCCATCCAGCGCATCGCCGATCTCGTCAAGGACAAGAAGATCGAAGGCATCAGCGACCTGCGCGACGAATCCAGCCGCGAAGGCATCCGCGCGGTGGTCGAGACCAAGCGCGACGCCATCACCGGCATCGTGATGAACAACCTCTACCAGCACAGCGCGCTCTTCCAGGACAGCTTCGGCGCCACCATGCTGGCCATCGATCACGGCCAGCCGCGCACGCTGGGTCTCAAGCCCATCCTCGAGCGGTTCATCGCCCACCGGCGCGACGTGGTCACCCGCCGCACGCGCTACGACCTGCGCAAGGCGAAGGAGCGCGAGCACATCCTGCTCGGCTACAAGATCGCGCTCGACCACATCGACGAGATCATCGCGCTCATCAAGGCGAGCAAGAGCCGCGACGAGGCGAGCCAGAAGCTGCAGAGCTTCTACTCGCTCTCCGAAATCCAGGCGAAGGCGATCCTCGAGATGCAGCTGCAGCGGCTGACCGGGCTGGAGAAGGAAAAGATCATCGCCGAGCTGGCCGAGGTGCAGGAGCTGATCACGAAGCTGCAGGCGATCCTCAGCTCCGAGCAGCTCCTGCTCGGCGTGATCAAGGACGAGCTGCGCGAGGTGAAGCAGCTCTTCGCCGACCCGCGCCGCACGGAGATCCAGGGCGAGGCGGCAACCGAGCTGGCGGCGGAGGATCTCATCGCCGAAGAGGACATGGTGGTCACCGTCAGCCACCAGGGGTACGTGAAGCGCAACCCGGTGACGCTCTACCGCGCGCAGCGGCGCGGCGGGCGCGGCAAGGCGGGTGCCACCACCACCGACGACGACTACATCGAGCAGATCTTCGTCGCCTCGACGCACGCGTACGTCCTGATCTTCACCACCAAGGGCCGCGTGCTGTGGCTCAAGGTGCATGAGCTGCCGCAGGCGGGGCGGGCGGCGCGGGGCAAGGCGATCGTGAACCTGCTGCAGCTGCAGCAGGACGAGAAGGTGGCCGCGTTCGTCAGCGTCAAGGAGCTGAAGGCGAGCGAGGATGCCGACTCCACCGGCGAGGCGCCGCCCGTCGAAGAGACGCCGCCGCCGCCGGTCGCGGACACCGACGAGACCGGCGCGCCCACCGCGGAGAGCGAGGCCGCGCGCGCCGCCGCCAACGCGCTGCAGCTCGCGCAGGGGCCGTACATCATCTTCGTCACCGCCAACGGGCTCATCAAGCGCACGCGGCTGCAGGCGTTCTCCCGCCCGCGGCCGAGCGGGCTCAAGGCGCTCGGCATCGAGGAGAACGACTCGCTCATCGCGGTGATGCTGGCGCAGGGCGACGAGGACGTGATCATCGGGACGGCGCAGGGCATGGCCATCCGCTTCGAGCAGCGCGAGGCGCGGCCGATGGGCCGCACCGCCTTCGGCGTCAAGGGCATCACGCTGGAAGCGGGCGACCGCGTGGTCGGCGCCGAGCTGGCCAGGGCCTCCGGCGCGACCACGCTCTTCACCATCACCGAGAACGGCTACGGCAAGCGCACCGCGCTCGAGGAGTACCGGCTCACCCACCGGGGCGGCAAGGGTGTCATCGACATCAAGACCGGCGACCGCAACGGCAACGTGGTGGCCATGCTCCAGGTGACCGATGCCGACCAGGTGATGCTCATCACCAACAAGGGCACGCTCATCCGCAGCCGGGTGGCCGACGTGAGCATCATCGGCCGCAACACCCAGGGCGTGCGGGTGATGGCGCTGTCGCAGGAAAGCGAAAAAGTGGTGGGCGCTTCGCGGCTTCCGGAAGATCGCGAGGCCGACGCGGCGGCGGCGGTGGCCACCGACGAGGCCGACGACGAGGACGGCGAACCGGAACCGTAATTTTACAGGAACCGGCGCACTCACAAGCGCGCAGGATTCAATCGTTGCGGACCTTCGGAACCGATGGTACCGATCCGAAGCAATGGCCATGCGCTCGCTCATCTGGGGGGTCCTCTTCCTGGCGTGTGCCTGCGGTTCGCCCGCGGCGCGCCTCGAGCAGGCCCGCGACCTCGCCCTCTCGGGCCACCGGCAGACCGCCCTTCTCGAAGCCCGCGCGGTGCTGCTGCAGATCCGCGACGACCAGACCGGGAAGGCCGACCAGGTGCGGCGCGACGCGCTCAAGCTGGCCGGCGACCTGTGCGCGGTGTACCTCGACGACCCGCGCTGCGCGGCGCACGAGTATCGCGAGCTGGTGAAGCGCTATCCGACCGCGCCCGAGGCGTTCGAGGCGCGCGAGCGGCTGGGCGATCTCGACCTGCGCATCGGCGACGTGCGCGGCGCGATCGAGGCGTGGCGCGACCAGGTGGCCACCGCTCCCGACCGCGCCGGCGCCGACATGGCGCAGCTGAAGATCGCCCGCGCGCTCCTCGAGATGGGCCAGTTCCACGATTCGCGGGCGGCGTCGGCGGAAGTGCAGAGCCGCTGGCCCAGCTCGCCGCTGGCCGCCGCGGCCGCGCTCTTGAGCGCTTCCAGCTATCACCTGTCGGGCCGGCACGCCGACGCGGTGGCGGCGTACGACGAAGTGGAGCGCAAGTACCACGGCACCAAGCAGGGCGCCGAGGCGCTGTTCGAGAAGGGCAACTGCCTGGCGGAGATGGGCGACGACGAGTCGGCGGTGAAGGCTTTCACCGACGCGCTGCCGCGCCACGACTCGCCCGAGGCGGTACAGTACGCGCTGGAGCGCGCCGAGCGCCGGCTGCAGCGCGGCGCGGCGGTGAACCCGCGCAACTGGGCGGCGGTCTGGGACCGCGGCTACGCCCAGCGCCGGACGTCGACGCACTGAAGATCGCGACCGATCAAGGCTTCCATCCACTGCGGAGACCCAAAGGGTACGCGGAGATCTACCTGTTTCGGAGCCGGCGCGGGCGCCCGAGTCGACGCGCAAAAAGGGAAACTCCGCGCGAACTCTGCGGCTCGGCGGCGCGCTTGAAGCCTTTCCTTGACGGTGCCCTATACAGCGCGCGATACCTGCCGGACTCCAATTTTTCGGGGGCATCCAACATGAAGAAACTCGGCATCGCTCTGCTCGTCGCGGCCACGTCCGCGTGCAGCATGTTCAGCTCGGTCGTCGAAGGCGCCGGCGATCAGGCCGGCCGCAACATCGGCGCGTCGATGGTGGGCAGCTCCGGCGCGCCCCAGGGTGGGGTCAACGCCAGCTACGGCGGCGGCGGCTCGATGAGCATGGCCACCATGAACCCGGCCTTCCTCAACATGTACATGGGCGTGATCTTCTCGTACGCCTTCTCGTCCGGCGGCTACGACATCTCGCAGGTCGACTACAAGGCCGGCCAGTACACGCGCTGGACCGGCCACGGCCAGAACGGCAAGGGAGTCACCGTCGAGCGCGCGCACCTGTTCGACGACGCGCAGGGCCGGCAGTGGTGGAAGGTGAAGTTCACCGACGACAACGGCAAGACCACCATCCTCGAAGGCCTGCTCGACCCGGCGCAGAAGAAGTTCGTCCGCATGCGCGCCAAGTTCCCCGACGACAAGGAAGGGAACGAGATGGCGATGAGCGACCAGAACTACTACCAGCCGGCGCAGAAGCTGACGCCCGAGAGCGTCCAGGGCGCCACCAAAGGCACCGAGAGCGTCTCGGTGCCGGCCGGCACATTCACCGCCTCGCACGTGGTGTTCGGCGCGATGGACGGCACCCGCGAGTGGTGGACGGTGAAGACCGTCCCGGGCGGCGCGGTGAAGCAGCTGATGAAGAACCCGAAGAGCGACCAGGACCGCTGGGAGATGGAGCTGGCCGCTTACGGCAACGACGCGAAGACCGAGCTCGGCACCACTCCGTAATCCGCTTTGACCATGGCGCTCCGGGGCGATAAACCCCGGGGCGCCATGGGCCTCAAGACCGACGCATCGGCGCGGGAGTTCGCCCGCGCGAAGACGCTCTTTCCCGGCGGTGTGAACTCTCCGGTGCGCGCCTTCAAGGGCGTGCAGGGCGACCCGCTGTTCATCGCGCGCGGCGAGAAGGCGCGCATCGTCGACGAGGACGGGAACACCTACATCGACTACGTGCTGTCGTGGGGGCCCTTGCTCGCCGGGCACGCGCACCCGCGCATCGTGCAGGCGGTGGCCGAGGCGACCGCGCTCGGGACGAGCTTCGGCGCGCCCACCGCGCGCGAGAGCGTGCTGGGCGAGAAGGTGCGCGCGCTCGTTCCGGCGATGAAGAAGCTGCGGTTCGTCTCCTCGGGCACCGAGGCCACCTCGCACGCGCTGCGGGTGGCGCGCGGGTTCACCGGGCGCGAGCGCATCGTCAAGTTCGAAGGCTGCTTCCACGGGGCGGCCGACTCGCTCCTGGTCAAGGCGGGCTCGGGCGTGGAGACGCTGGGCCTGCCCGATTCGCCGGGTGTGCCGCAGGCGCTGGCGAAGCTGACCACCGTGCTGCCGTACAACGACGCCAACGCGGTGCGCGACTACTTCCGCTCGCCGCTCGGGCGCGAGACCGCCTGCGCCATCGTCGAAGGCGTGGTCGGCAACATGGGCGTGTTCATCCCGAGGCCGGGGTTCCTCGAGGCGCTGCGCGAGGAGACCGCGAAAGCGGGCGCGCTCCTCATCGTCGACGAGGTCATGTCGGGCTTTCGCGCCTCGCGGGGCGGCGCCGTCGAGCGGTATGGCCTGCAGCCGGATCTCGTCTGCCTCGGCAAGGTCATCGGCGGCGGGCTGCCGGTGGGCGCGTACGGCGGGCGCGAGGAGATCATGGGCAAGGTCGCGCCCGACGGGCCCATCTACCAGGCCGGGACTCTCTCGGGAAACCCGCTGGCGATGGCCGCGGGAATCGCGATGATGGACCTGGTGGCGCAGCCGGACTTCACCGAGAGCATCGAGCGGCGTACCGAGGAGCTGTGTGCGCGGCTGCGCGAGGAGTGCCGCCGCGCGGGCGTGCCGGCGCAGGTGAACCAGGTGGGGTCGATGTGGACCTGCTTCTTCGCGCCGGGCGAGGTCTTCGATTACCCGACGGCGAAGAAGGCCGACACGGCGAAGTTCGGCCGCTTGCATCGCGCGCTGCTCGAGCGCGGCGTGTATTGGCCGCCGTCGCAGTTCGAGTCGGCGTTCATGTCCTCGGAGCACGGGGCAAAAGAAATCGAAGCGACCACTTTGGCGTTCCGCGCGGCCCTTGGCGTTTGAACTACGAACCGCGAGGGCGCGAAGGGCGCGAAAAGCCTTTCGGTTGCAGTTTCGCGTCCCTCGCGCCGTCGCGGTTGCCGTTGCGCTCACGAGGCCAGGTCGCCGATCGTCAGCAGCAACGCGGCCACCCACGAAAGCCCGAGCATGGCGCGGGCGAACTTCGGGCGGACGGGCGCCACCGGCTCCGCGTGCTGGATGGCGCGGGCGATTCCCACCAGGCACAGCGTGAGCGCGGCGCTGAAGAGGACCACGCCCCATCCGCCGAACGCCGGCCGATGCCAGAGCCAGCGCGCGGGCAGATCGAGCGCGAGATAGGCCGCCGCCAGGTACAAAAATGGCAGGGTCCACAGAAGCGCCAGCTGCAGCGCGCCGCCGACGAGCGCGTTCACCATCGCCCGCACGCCGCGCGCCGCGTGCCCGAGCGCCTTCAGCCGCTCGGCGCGGACGCTGGCGCGGCGGGCGGCCCGCGAGCTGCCGAGGAGGCTGTTCGAAGGGCGGAGCATGCCGTCACAATAATAACACGCCGCGTTTGACGGCCATTGCGGCCGCATGCTAAACAGCGCCGCTTTTCAACGGGATGGGCAAAGAAGACGACGACAGCGTCGCCTCCGCGTATCGCAAGGCGGGGCCGTACATCGACGCGAGCTGGCAGCTCGCGGGGGCGGTGGGGCTGGGGTCGCTTCTCGGGTGGTGGCTGGACAAGAAGCTGCACACCGCGCCGTGGCTGCTGGTGGCCGGCGCGCTGTTCGGCATCGGGACGGGGTTCTACCTGTTTTTCAAGATTCTCATGACGCTCGGGAAGAAACAGTGAAGGTGTGGCCCTTCGCGGCGGCGAGCGCAGGGGCGTGCGCGCTCGGCTTTGGCGCCGCCTTGCTGGTGCCGGGCGAGGCGCGCGCGCCGGCGCTGTGGGGCGTCCTCTCGGCCACCGTCTCGGGCGCGCTCGCGCTGATCGCGCTGGCGGCGATGGCCGGCAGGGACAAGGGCGTCAACGGCGTGCTGGGCGGGTTCGTGCTCGGCTTTCTCGCCCGCGGCGCGCTGGTAGCCGTGGGCCTGGTCGCCTCCGGCGCCCGCGGCAATCTGGCGCTGGTGTACGTGGCGGCATTTTTTATCCTGTACGCGGCCACGCAGGTGATCGAAGTGCTCTTCGTGCAGATGAGGTCCCGCGCATGATCTTCCTGATTGCGACCCTGCTCCTGGCGCAGCCCCACGAGACCCCGGCGGAGCGGCAGGCCGAGGAGACGGCGCACGCCGAGAAGGTGGCCGAGCACGAGGAGAGCGTCGCCGATCACATCTTCCACCACGTGCAGGATCAGACGGTGGTGCCGCTCGGCTTCTGGCTCGGGCCGCGGCACGTCGATC
>Ga0335081_10019212_pt1 | contig 11050 bp, 12 predicted proteins | sample Lox_Sample_35_FD_206713 | JGI IMG/M metagenome (GOLD analysis project Ga0335081, IMG submission 206713) | Soil microbial communities from Loxahatchee National Wildlife Refuge, Florida, United States - Lox_Sample_3.5 | ecosystem: Environmental > Terrestrial > Soil > Wetlands | place: USA...
CAGAGATCTTCTCCTTGACACCTCTCATCCCGGCGCCGAGCACGGACCGGGCCGGGGACTTGCCCTCGGCCAGGCCTCTCGCCCCGGTGACGGCGGCCATGAGACCTGGGCCGGCTCCGCCTTCGACGTATTCCTGCAGACGGCCGGTCGTCCCCTCGACCTTGTCGAGCAGCGATGTCACGGCCCGGTTGCTGAGCGCGCCGACCAGGTTGCCGACTTCGCCCCTGAGCCGGTCCGTCAGGGCGTTGCGGTTCTCCGATCCTTCTCGCGCCATGCCGGTCACCTCCTGGCCCGGACGACAGGCGAACGAGTGGTCCTGCGGCGCCGCGGCGCAGGCTCCTCGGCCTCTTCCTCCTCGGGTTCGTCGGCTTCATCCGCCGGCGCCTCGTCCAGGTCCTCTTCTTCCTCATACTCGTCGGCAGGCTCTTCGTACTCGTCCGGCTCCTCGCTGGCCCGGGACCTCTCGCGCCGGACCCGGCCGTTGCCCGACTCCTCCGCGTCCTGCTCCTCCGCGTCCTGGTCCGCCTCGTCCTCGAGGTCGGCTGCCCGGCGACGGCGCCGCAGCCCTCCGACCTTCCCGCTGGCGCGGCCCACGGTCTCACCCGCGCGGCCCACCGTCTCACCCGCGGTCTCACCGACCTTGCCCACGGCGGCTTCGGGGTTCCTCAGCGTCTCGGCCCGCTCGTGCAGGTTGTCGCTGAGCGAGTCGATCCGGCTGGTCACCGCCGCGGCGGCGGCACCTTTGGCCGCGTCGAGCAGTTCCCCGCGAACGGTATTGACGATCTCGGTTACCTGGGGGCCGAGCGCGCCGGCGATATCGGTCTTGCCGAGGTACTTGGCTCCCTGCCGCATCGCGGCCGGCCCCAGCCGGGCCGCGCCTCCAGTTGCCGCCCCGAGGGCCAGCATCGTGGCCAGGCGCATCTTGCGCCGCCGACCGAGGATGTAGCCCACACCGAGCGCCAGTGCGGTCTGTACGCCGCCTTTCATCACAACAACCCCTTCCCGCGGGTCGATTTGTCCCATCACCTCGAACGTTCGCGTTCTTGGCTCCGCGAACCGAAGCCACCGCCTTCCCTACTCAGCTTGGCCAAAACAAGAAATGCCGCGTCGTGATGTCGGCGATCGTGGGCCGCTCGGCCCCCCGGGCCCGTGTATCGGGGCGTAGCACCAGGTCAGCGCACCCATGATCACGTTAAGATTTCGTTCAATCACTCAAGGTTTCTTGTTGACACGCTGTGCTCATGTCACGAGGAATAGGTTTGCTCACGCCAGGTGACCGGCACTCCGCTGACATGCGCGGTACCCGTCCCTCGCAACCTGCCCCCGGCGCTCCCGAGGCAAGCAGCTCGTCCCGTTCGGCCCCTTTTGTCCCGAACGGTGTCTGGTGCCTGTCCCCGGTATCCCTGCCTGCCGTCCGGGGCGGGCGCCGCGGCCTGCCTCTTAGTCCGCGGGCAGCTTGCGTGTATCGCGCAGTTCGGTGAACGGTTCCTTGTCGGGCGGGAGCCCGCTGGCAATAGCGCGACCCCGCTCGAGCTCGGCGTTGAACTCCGCGCCGATCAGCACCGCGGTGTTGGAGATCCACATCCAGACTAGGAAGATGATCACTGCGGCGAGGCTGCCGTAGACCTTGTTGTAGCTCCCGAAGTGGGCTACGTAAAGCGCGAACAGTCCCGATGCGATCAGCCACAGCACCACGGCCAGCACGCTGCCCGGGCTCACCAGCCGGAACCCGTGCTTGGCGTTCGGGCTGGCCCAGTACAAGATGGCGAACATGACGCTGACAATGATCAGCAGCACCGGCCATTTGGCGATGTTCCAGGCGGTGACGGCGGCCGACCCGATGCCCAGCGCATGTCCGACCCGGGCCGCGAGCGCGCCGGTCACCACCACGATCAGGGCGGAAGCGACCAGCAGGACCAGCATGACCAGGGTGACGGCGAGCCGTATCGGCGTGGTCTTCCAGAGCGGCCTGCCCTCGGGAACGTCATAGATGACGTTGGACGCGCGCATGAACCCGGCGACATAACTGGATGCTGACCACAGGCCGACCGCGATGCCGACTGCCGCCAGGATTCCGGCTGCCGCGTGGCTATGTTGCAGGTGGGCCATCGCGTTCAGGACGATCTGGCGGACGGAGCCGGGCGCCGCATTGGTCAGTCCGGTGATGACCGGCTGGGTGGCAGATTTTCCCAGCAGGCCCAGCAAGGAGATCAGGACCAGCAGGCCGGGGAAGATCGACAGGATTCCGTAGTAGGTCAGCGCCGCCGCCCAGTCCTGCAGATTGTCTTCCTTGAACTCCCTGATCGAACGCTTGGCCGCCGCCGCCCACCCGACCGCGCCAAGCCTGGCCGGAGCGTCGGAGGAATCGGGCCGCTCTGAAGTGCCCGGGTCGGCTATTGCGTCTGTCGTCCTGTGGTCCACGGCTGCACCGCCTTTCCTGAAGGCGGTGCTCTACCCCGCCGACGTGGGCCCTAACGTGATTAGACCCGTGCTCTGCCGGGGAGGAGCAGTTGCCATGCAGGTTGTCTACGTGCTCCAGATCAGCGACGACATCGACAAGCCCGTAGCGTTCGCCACGGAGCTACACGCCAAGGACAGGGCGGCCATCGCTGCGCACGATAGGGGCATCACGCTTGATCCGTGGATAACCGGCGACGACGGCAGCTTCATCCGGGCCGAGTCGGCCAGCGCGCTATTTACGATCTACCGCTGTCCCGTACATGAATCCTGACGCGGATCGGCTTGCCCTCCCGCACCCGCCCGTTCGAGATGACTCGTCTCTCACCTTGCCGACGAGGTCCTGACCAACCGGGTCCATGGTGGCGTCAGCTTTCCGATTGCGCGGTCCCGGCGAAGTCGTAGGCGGCCATGGGCCCCAGCAACTGAACCTCGATCCGCCCTTCCCACCCATGGGCCAGATCCTCGATCACCCGCTCCACTTCGGGCTCCTGGTCGACAGCCACGAGGAACGCGACATGGACCGCATCCAGTTCGTGCGCCGGCTCCCGCGCGACGCTGGCCACGCAAAGCCTCTCCATAGCCTGCCTCAAGGCCCGCGTGTCTTCTTCCCGTCTGGCCTTGACCGCCTGGTTGAGGAGCTGGCCGAGCTCGATCCTGGCGTTCCGGGCGGCGTCAGGGTTCTTGCCTTGGATTGTCTCCCGCAGCCCCGCTGCCTGCTTGTTCTGCGACAAGACCTCACCCAGGACGGCGTCTTTGACGTAGCGGCCCTTGACCTGGAACTCGGTGCGACCATCAAGCTGATCGAGAGCGGCAGTGAACTCGTCGTGATGGGCCGCCAGCAAATCCTGGGCCACCGCGTCCTCACTGGGCAGGATCGTTCCGAAACGCAGCGGCACGACGGGCACTTCGGCGGCGGTAGCGTCCAGGATCTCCTGATGGGCCCGCAGATCATCGGGTGACCCCAGCCGTCCGGACGAGTCCACCTCGCTGATCAAGGCGGCCAAGCCGTCGAAGCGGATGTCGCGCAGCAGGCCAGGATGTTCCCCGACGCCGGGTATGCCGACTGCTACCTCGATGTCTGCGGGGAGGATCCCGTAGACATAGATGCGATTCTGCTGCTGCACGCCCGCGGCCCCGGCGGCCGCTGTCGAGGAGCCCTCAGCATTCTGCCCTTTCGAGCGACTGGCCTTAGCCGCCTTCCTGGAACCGGTGGCTCTCGCCGTGGCCCCGCTGACCATGGCTGCCTGCTGCCCCGAACCGCTGGTTTCCGCTTCCTGCCGCGGCCTGCCACCGTGCTGCCGGCGACGCCGCTTGGCGGTGACCTTCCGGGCTTTCGCTACGTACCGGGCTGCAACCCGGCCCAGGGCGTTACCGTCTTTCCGGCAGAGATCAATCTCGTATGCCTTGCCATCGAGCCCGAACGTCCTGGTCTTGACCTCGTTCGTGTCGCCGCATACGTCACAGGTGAGTTTTACCTGAGTGACAGTCGCCATCGTCCTGTTCCCAACCGATCGGTCAGTATCGTGAGCAATCCGGCTACCCGTCCCGGCCGCGGACATTCCTCCTCGACCAAGCAGGCGGGCGGGTTATTACGCGCATGAAAAACCTCAATTCGAGATCATGCGGGGATACCTACGGCAGTTGAAGCGGACCTCAGTCCTCGGCCTTCGGGTGTCCGCGCGCCGCTGCACGTCATCCAGACGGCCTATGCCTGCCCGGGATCTGCTGGCGGCTGGAGTTCGGCGGCGGCTATGTGTCCCTGGACGAGCCTGGCGGAGATCTTTCTGACCCGCTGGTTGGTGTTCTGGGAGTAGCGGCTGAGCAGGTGGAAGGCCTCGGCGGGCGAGACCCCGAGTTCAGCGTGCAAAATGCCCTTCGCCTGCTCGATCACGGCCCTGGATTCGAGCGCTGTTTGCAGGCTTTCGACCATCCGGCGGCAGGTCCCGTACAGGGAGGCGTTGTGCATGCCGGTGCCGCCTTGCGCCGCGACGAGCAGCGCGATGTCATGCGCGGCACCGCGGAACACGTTCGGCTCTTGCCCGTAGAGCGCGACCGCGCCGGCCGGCTGCCGGTCGGTGCGCAGCGGCAGGACCAGGCAGCTGGCGAATCCGGCGGCGGCGGAGGCCCGGCAGAACGCCGGCCAGCGGCATTCGGCCGTCGTGTCATCCACCCGCCGCGGCTCGTTGTGCCGCAGGGTCTCCACGACCGGTCCGCCGTCGCCGTCGAACTGAAGCTGGTGGAGTTTCTCCAGCCGCTGGTCGACGCCGCGAAGGTCAGCGCGCCACTGGCCATGGCGATCGTCACCGCCGCCGCGGTACCGCCTGGGACCAGATCGGCCGCTAGCGCGGTCAGCCGGTGCAGCGCCTCGTCCGGGATCTCATCCCCCTCGAGCAGCTGAGCGACATCGGCGACGCTATCAGCGAAGTCCTGCGTCACGGTGATCATGGCAACCTGTCCTACCCGGCCGCGCAGCACTCATGTGCGTACTATCCGGGCCGATCCGCCGGAGTCGGCCATGCCGGCTCGGCAGGTTACCGGAAGCGAACCGTTCAACCCTAAGGCGAGGTTTCGGCCCCGCTGGTCCGGGTACCTGCCTGTCCGGTAGGGCGACGTCCGGGTCTGGCGCTGAAAAGCCGGGGCCGACCCGAACCCGAACCAGGTGAGCTCCTCTGCGTCGCGAGCCGATTTCAGTCCTGGACTGCGGCCCGGGGAAACCCGGGATCGATGCACTCAAGTGACGAGCTGCTCGTGCGTCGGTACTACGCCGACCAGGAATGGGGCCCGCTGTGACCGGACCGGCACGCCAGCATCACGGCGCATCAGACGCGGCCCGCTACCTCCTCATTACGGGCGCGGGAGGCCACTCGGCAAGCCGACATCATTTTCGGATCACCACGTTTCGGCCGGCCGCCGGGCGCGCTCATGGACGGATCACCTCACCGGTCGCTGGCGCCGCCCAGCAGGCTGCCGCGCAGAGCGGCGAGCAGCTCAGCCGGGCCGGGGTAGACCTCGGCCGCCCCGGCCGCTGTCAGCTCACCGCGGCTGATGCCGCCGCTCAGCAGGCCGATGCACGGGACCCCCGCCTTCCGGCAGGCCTGAACATCCCACACTGTGTCGCCGCTGAATACCGCCTCTTGCGCCAGCACGCCGACGCTATCCAGCGCCGCCTCGACCAGGTCCGGAGCGGGCTTGCTCGACTCGACATCCCCGGCGAAGGTAGCCGCGTCGATCGCGTCCTCGGCGTCCAGGGCGGCACGCAGAGCATTGAACTCGGGCTCATCGGCCGAGCTGGCCAGCACCACGGCCAGCCCGCGGTGCTTGCACGCCCGCAGCAGGTCGGCTGCGCCCGGCAGCGGCCGCAGCCGGGACCAGTACGTGGCGTACAGGGTGCTGTGCGCCGCGCGCACATCCGCATCGGCGTCCTGGTCCCGGTCGGCGGGCAGCAGCTTGTCGAGCATCTGGTCCGAGCCCATCCCGATCGCCCGGTGGATGTCCGCCATCGGCAGCTGGTAGCCGGCCTGCCCGAACGCCTCCCACCAGGTCACCGCGTGCAGGTAGTTGGTGTCGACCAGGGTGCCGTCCACGTCGAACAGCGCCGCCCGTACCGATCGGCTCATGACGCCGCATCTTCCTCTCGCTTCTGGCTTCGGCTTAGCGCTTGCGGTCCTTGCCGCCCTTGGCCAGGTCCCGCCAGTCAGACTCGGAGACCTCGACGTCATAGCGCTTGGCCGCAGCCAGGATCCGCTGCCACGCCTTGTCCCGCTCAGCGTCGCTGACGCCTTCGACCTGGTCGAAACGCGCGATCGCGTTGCGCACATGCCGCGCGTCGGTCAGCGGCTCCTTGCGCTCCTCGGGGAACGCGAACTCCTGGTTGGCCAGCTTGTCCTTGTCCGCGGTGCTCATGCCCTCGCCACTGCGGGGAACGTCCTCGCCGTGCGCCCGGGCGCTTTGCGCCTGCCGGGCCTTGCCAATGTTACGCCGGGCCGCTTCCTTCTGCTTTTCGGTGGCCATGACGTCTCCTCTCGACAGGTCACGGCCTGCTACCCATGACCGGCGGCCGCAATCCTGGCTTGCTCCGTCAGGTGTTTTCCTCGGCCCGCTCTGCGGCCAGCGTCTTGGGCAGGCCGAACGCGCACAGCCACGCGGCCAGGACGAAGGCCAGGTTCAGCACGGTCGCCGACCGTGCCATCATCAATCCGCGTCCATCAACGGGCTGCGCGGCACCAAGACCCTGATCGACTACGCCGCCACCAAGGGCGCGGTCCTGGCCCTCACCTACTCCCTGGCCCAGGCCCTGCAGGACCGGGGCATCCGGGTGGACAGCGTGGCCCCCCGGGCCGGTCTGGACGCCGCTGATCCCGTCCACGTTCGACGCGGACAAGGCCGGCGCCCCGGCAGCCAGGTGCCGATGGGACGAGCCGTCCACCCGGACGAGATTGCCCCGTCCTACGTCTTCTTCGCTAGCGGCCGGCTGTCCGCCAACCTGCGGGCGTCAGCTACCCAGGGCAGATCGTTCATAACGTCCCGATCACATCAGGATCTGGACACGATCACGCGCAGCGGCGCAGCAGCGAGGTGCCCCGAACAACAGGCGCACACGATTACCCACCCTGCCCGGAGGACCGGTTCACCCCCGCCGTCATTCAAGGCGGGCCGGGTCCGGAGGGAACGGAGGCACGGGGTCGGGCGGTTCCGGCGTAGGAATGGGCGGAACCGGTGACGGGGCCGGATCCGGGCCGGGAAGCGGATCAGGGTCAGGAACTGGAGGTATCGGCTCCGGCGGCGTCGGCTCTGGCATCGGTGGCGCTGTCATGGCGTACCTATTACCTTCGGCAGCCAGCAGTAATCTGTGACGGCTAACCTGATCTTGGACGCCCTCGCCTCATATCCGCCGTGACCGCCGGAATAGGTCGTCTAGTGTGATCGTACGTTCGCCTGTGAGTGGTGTTCGTGCTCTGCCGCTGGTTTAAGCCGGAGTCGGGCACCACCCAGGCGTGACTACGGCCGAGCGCTCGTTACCTTCTCTCGCTCATGACCACGATGACACCGTAAGACGTGCGGTCGGCCGGATCCGTGATGTGTCCGGCGAGTTCTGCTGGCGCCTTGACATGCAGCCTTCCGGCTGCCTAAAGTAAAAGGCAGCCGGAAGGCTGCATTTGGGATGACGAGATGGATGACGTGTTCAAAGCGCTGGCTGATCCCAGCCGCCGCATGCTGCTGGACAGCCTGAACGCCGACAGCGGCCAGACGCTGCGCCAGCTGTGCGCCGGGCTGGACATGGCCCGGCAGTCGGTCAGCAAGCACCTGGCGGTGCTCGAGGCGGCCGGCCTGGTGACGACCGTGCGCCGGGGCCGGGAGAAGCTGCACTACCTGAACGCCGCCCCCATCAGCGACATCGCCGAGCGCTGGATCAGCCGCTATGACCAGCCCAGGGTCGAGGCCCTGGCCGACCTGAAGAACGCCCTGGAGGAGACCGAAGTGGAAGCACCCTCGTTCGTCTACACCACCTACATCCGCACCACGCCCGAGCGGCTGTGGCAGGGCCTGACCGACCCGGCCTTCACCCGCCGCTACTGGCAGACGGAGCTGCACACGGACTGGGCCAAGGGATCGCCGGTGACCTGGAACAACCACGGCGTGCTGATCAGCGATCCCGGGTCCGTCGTGCTCGAATCCGACCCGTACCGCCGCCTGTCCTACACCTGGCACACCATGACCCCCGAGCTGGCCGAGAAGTTCGGCTGGAATCAGGAGTTCGCGGCCAAGCTGGCCGGCGAACCTCGCTCCAAGGTCACCTTCGACATCGAGCCCGTTACGCAGGGCGTGAAGCTGACCGTGATTCACGACGGCTTCGAGCCGGGCAGCACCGTGGTCCAGATGGTCAGCGTCGGTTGGCCGGATGTCGTCTCCAGCCTCAAGACCCTGCTGGAAACCGGCGAACCCCTCCCGGCCTAGTGCCACGGAGCCCTTGGTCGCGGCACAATGGCGGCGTGGAGATTCCTGACCACATCGACGCTCTGCGCCGCCAGAGCGGCCTGCTCGCCGCCGCGGCCGAACGGGCCGGCCTGGACGCCCCCGTCCCTCCCTGCCCGACCTGGCAGGTCAAGGACCGGCTGCGCCACGCCGGATACATTCACCGGTGGGCCGCCCGGCACATCATCGAATGCCCGGAAGCCGTCATCGACGGCCCGTCGGAGGAGGAGATCCTCCGGACAGGCGCCACCGACGATGAGCTGCTCAGCTGATTCCGCGCCGGCCATGCCCGGCTGGTCGAGACCCTGGCCGAGGCCGATCCCGCCCTGGCCTTCGCCTCCACCTCGATCGTGGAACGTCGCCGTGTTGTGACATCGGGCTGTCGGTCCGCTTCGTTAGCATGACCTTCATGAGCGAACTGCCCGCCGGTGACACCCACGACGTAATCAGTCATGGCGGCCAGGTGGTAGCCGTGGTCGTGCCCATCGAGGAGTACCGGCAGCTGCGCCAGGCGATGCAAGAGCAGCAGGTCAACGAGGAGTTCGACGCTGCCCGGGCCAGGTACCTGGCGGGTCGTGAGGCCGGGACGATCCGCTACGTGTCTCATGAGGAAGCGGGCCGTCGCCTAACGGTAGTCCGTTAATTCGGGATGTAGAGGTGCAGGCCGCAGCCTGCCGCGACCGAGCTGATCAGGGCTTGCAGCTGCGGCGGCGGGGGGCGCCTTGGACCATGCGGTCCACCAGCGCTGCAGCACGGTCCACGGGGAAAGCCAGGCGCGGACCGCGCGCAGCGCCTGCGGCCAGGACGGCGGCGGGACCGCGGCGCGGGAGCCCCCTCTCTCCGCGGCCGGGTTCCGGCTGCGGCGCCGCAGTCTGGCGTGGCGCGGGGTGGTCGCCGGACCAGGCAGCCCAGCAGAAGGAGAACGCGCAGTTGACCAGCGTCTGGTGCCGGCGGATCGCGATGTCGGAGCGGACCTGGAAGTCGGCCCAGCCCAGCTCATCCTTGACCTGCTTGTAGCTCTGCTCCACCCAGTTCCTCAAGCCGTAGATCCGCACCACCTCAGCCAGGGACGCGGCCGGGTGCGGGCTGTCCGGCTCCCGGGGGCCGCCGGGACGGGGCAGGTTCGTTACCAGGTACCAGGTGGCCTTGTCCGGCAGGGTGCCGGGGTCGGCGGTGGCCACGACCAGGCGCCGGACGCCGTCCGGTCCCCACCCGCCCAGCGTCGCGTCGGCGGCCCACCAGGTCCCGGCGTGCCCGTCGCGGAAGCGCCGGGTCACCGGGTGAAAGTCACCGGGATCCTCCGGCCCGCCCCAGGCCAGCGCACGGGCCGCATCCACCGGGGTGTGCGCGTCGGCGGCCCGGGCCCAGGTCCCGCGGCGTGGCCGCAGCGCCATCACGAACGGCAGCCCGCTCTCGGCGAGTTCGGCGCGGAACCCGTCCTGGTCCCCGTAGGCGCTGTCCGCCACCACCGCACGGAAGCAGAACCCCGCCGCCCGCGCCCTGATCGCCAGCTCCGCGCCGATCGCCAGCTTGGTGCGGAACTCGGGGTCGTTCTTCCCCTTCGCGAAGTGCCGCGCCGGGGTGTACGGCAGCGCGTGCACCGGATAGTAGACCCGCTCGTCCGCCCACACCGTGGTGACGGTGACCACGCCGTTGTCAGTCTTGCCGTACCGGCCCAGGTACTGCCGGCCCACGTGCGCGGTCTTGGTGCCGTCCTTGCGGTCGCCCGAATCATCGATCACCAGCACCCCGCCGCCGTGCGGCGCGGTCGCCGGATCGGCCCGCAGCAGCTCCAGCCGACGGTCATTAACCCTGTCTGGATCCCACACCGACTCGGACAAGAAGAACTGCAGCCGCTGCACCGCCGGCAGCTTGGACCCGGTCACCGGCTCGGCCCCCGCCAGGGCCGTCAGCGTCTTGTTCCGCTCCCGCGGCGCCAGCAGCCCGGCCAGGTACTCGCGGAACCCCCGCCGCTGCGCCACATGCGTGAACAGGTCATCGAAACCGGGCCGCGTACGCCTCCAGCGGACCCGGAGCAGGCGGACACGCTATCGCCTTGGTCATCGCTCATCACCGGCTTCCGAACTCACCAGGAACCTACTTACAGACTACCGCTGAGCAGCCTTGATCCAACGGACTACCGATATCAGAACCCCACTGACCGCAACGTGACCGTACACCGCCCAGACCTGGCTCATGACACCGATCCCAGGCTCCCGAAGGTAAGGCTTCTTACCACGGGCGCGGCCCGAGCAGGACGAAGGACCACCTGGCCCCCGGCGTGCGATCCGCGTGCGATACCCAGATCGCGGGCACAGAACCGCGTGCAACCGGCGAACGCGGGGGAGCGCGAACCCCGGCGGCACTGCGGGACCTCACGCCCCGGGAAACCCCCGTCGCGAACCTTGCGGCGGCGCGCGGGTGGTACAGCGAGATCGTCACGCGGCCGTTCGGCAGCCCGAGCACTGGATCACGTGATGGCGTTACGTTTCTGACCAGGCGGCCGACGTCGGCCAGGTGGCCGCCGGGGCCAGCCCGGCGTTCGCATCCGACCAGCTTGGCCCGCGACACCGCCGGGTCCTAGGCGACCATGTCCAGGAAGGCCGACACCTTGCTG
>Ga0335081_10019213_pt1 | contig 11050 bp, 6 predicted proteins | sample Lox_Sample_35_FD_206713 | JGI IMG/M metagenome (GOLD analysis project Ga0335081, IMG submission 206713) | Soil microbial communities from Loxahatchee National Wildlife Refuge, Florida, United States - Lox_Sample_3.5 | ecosystem: Environmental > Terrestrial > Soil > Wetlands | place: USA: Florida...
CTCGAGACCCGTGTGGCGAGGAGCGTGGAGCACATCCTCGAGCTGCTGGAACGGCACCGGGCAAGGGGAACGTTCTTCGTGCTCGGTTGGGTGGCTGAGCGGCACCCGCACGTCGTCCGTCAGATCTCGGCGGCCGGTCACGAGGTGGCATCGCACGGCTGGGACCATCGCCGCGTAACGGACCAAACGCAAGAACAGTTTCGCGATTCCGTGCGGCGGACCAAGGATGTGCTGGAGCATCTCACCGGGGTGGAGATCATGGGATTTCGTGCGCCCAACTTCTCGATCGTTCCCGGGCGAGAGTGGGCGCTCGATATCCTGCTGGAAGAAGGCTACAGCTACGACTCCAGTCTGTACCCGATCAGGCGGCCGGGCGCAGGCTACCCGTCGTGCCCGCGAGATCCGCACTGGCTCGAGCGCCCGAGCGGGTGGCTGGCGGAAATTCCGCCCGCGGTGTTCCGCGGTCTGGGCATGACGCTCCCGGCCGGGGGCGGCGCATACTTCAGAGTTTTGCCGTACGCCTTGACGCGGGCGGCGCTCAAAGCCTGCGAGCGGCGCGGAGTCCCCGGGACATTCTACATTCATCCCTGGGAGCTCGATCCCGACCAGCCGCGCTTCATCGTGCCTCCATGGACCCGCGCCCGGCACTACGGTGGTCTCCATCGTGTGCGCGCCCGCCTTGCGCGGCTCCTGTCGGAATTCCGGTTTCACGCGGTGGCGGACACCGTGACGGCATTTCGCCAACGCGCCAGCCCTGTGGCGTGACCTGCGTGTCTACCAGCGTTTTCGACGGTGCGGCTCATGAGTGGGACACCTTCGTGCGGCGCACGGAGGGTAGCACGCACGCACATCTCTATGGCTGGCGAGCGCTAATGGAGGAGGTATTCGGGCACGAATGCCTCTATCTGGCCGCCCGCGACAGCTCCGGTGAACTCGCCGGCGTTTTGCCGCTGGTGCGTGTGAACAGCCTCCTGTTCGGGCATTATCTCGTTTCCATGCCGTTCCTGAACTCCGGTGGTCCGATCGGCGAAACGGATGCCGTTCGCCGACTCGCCGCCGCCGCCGTGGAGTGCGCGCGGACGAGCGGAGCCAAGCTGCTCGAGTTGCGCAGTCGCACCGAGCTTCCGCTCGATCTCGAGGCGTCGCACCGCAAGGTTACTGTACTCCTCGATCTTCCCGCGGGCGGCGATCCTGACCTGCTGTGGCGCGCTCTGCCGTCCAAGCTGCGCAGCCAAGTGCGCCGTCCCCAAAAGGACGGCATCGAAGTGCGCTTCGGGGCGGATCAGGTAGAGCCGTTCTTTGAGGTATTCTCGCATCACATGCGTGACCTCGGGACCCCCACGCAGCCACGCCGCATGTTCGAGCGCATTGCAGCGACGTTTCCGTCCATCGTGTCGTTCGGATGCGCCTATTCCCATTCTCGTCCCGTCGCGGCCGGGTGCGGGTTTTCGTGGAACGGAGAATTCGAGATGATGTGGGCGTCGTCGCTGCGGGAGTTCAGCCGCTCGGCACCGAACATGCTGCTCTACTGGGCATTCCTCGAGCAGACGGTGCGTGAGCGTCTGGCCGTCTTCAATTTCGGGCGGTGCAGCCCGGGAGGGCGCACCCACCACTTCAAGCAGCAATGGGGCCAGACGCGCGACATCCCCTTATGGTGGTATCAGGCGTCCCGCGGTCGTGCTCGAGCGACGCCGGCCCCAGATCGCGGTGCGTACGCCCTCGGACCTCTGGTGTGGCGGCGCCTGCCGCTCGCACTTGCGACCGCGCTCGGGCCAAGGATCGTGCGATTCCTGCCGTGAGCGTGCGCCATCAGCTTCCTGCGTACTCACCAATCGGTGTCGACGCCCTCTGGTCGGTGCTGGGGGCGACGTTGCGACGTGGGTGTCACCTCCGTGAGCTCAAGGACGTGTTGGCCGTGGAATACGGTGCGACGGACGTCCGGCTCTTCGAAACAGGGACCCAGGCACTGCAGATGGCGCTCACGCTAGCCATCGCGAAGGTGGGGGGCCCCGTTGCCCTGCCCGCATTCAGCTGCTTCGACGTCGGCGCCGCCGCGGTCGGCGTGGGGGCCACGATCACGTTGTATGATGTCGATCCGGGGACGCTTTCGCCCGATATCGATTCGCTCCGGCGTACGATCGCCGCAGGCGCGCGGGTCATTGTCATCGCCCCGCTGTACGGGTACCCGATCAACTGGGACCCGATTGAAGCGCTCGTTGGTCAAACGGGCGCCATCGCGATCGAGGACGCGGCCCAAGGTGATGGCGGATTCTGGCGTGGTCGCCCGATCGGGTCCTTTGGACCGATGAGTGTTCTGAGTTTCGGGCGCGGAAAAGGGTGGACGGGAGGATCCGGTGGCGCACTTCTGATGCGGAGTTCCGCTACCACCGAGCCGTCCGTGGCCCCCGCATCTGGCGATGACCGTGTTGCGGAGGGCCGTCGCCTGCTGGCATTCGCGGTCCAGTGGGCCATGGGTCGTCCGAGTCTCTACTCGATCCCTGCGGCGCTTCCCTGGTTGCACCTCGGGGAGACCGTGTATCGTGCTCCCGGTCCCATCAGACAGATGGCGTCGAGCGTCTCCGCCGGCATTGCCGCGACGCGAGCGGACGCGCGTCAGGAAGCAGTCGTACGCAGAGGAAACGCGGAACGGTTGACCGCCGCTCTGCAAGCGCGGTCGGCGGTGTGCCCAACCGGGGTCTGCTACGGCGGCGTCGCCGGCTACCTGCGGCTTGCGGTCCGCGTCCCGGGAGGACTCGAGGCGCTGCGCGATCCACGTCGGGCCCGGCGTCTCGGAATCATGAGGAGCTATCCGCAGATTCTCGCCCATTTGCCGGCGGTGCGGTCGCGGATGAAGATGACCGCGAGCCGCTGGCGGGGCGCCGAGAGCCTGGTGAGATCGCTCGTCACGTTCCCCACGCATTCGCTGCTCGCGGCCGAAGACTTCGACGCGGTGGTATCTCAGGTCGGCCTGACGTAGCCAGCTGAGGGTTGTAGCGTCGGCACAACACCTCTCGAGGCGGAACGAGCTATCTCTTTCTCCTGAACGACTTAGCGACCTGTCTCTCGGAGCCCGTGCTTTGCGTCTAACGCCGGCGATGCACATCCTCGGCATCTCTGCGTTCTATCACGATAGCGCCGCTTGCCTGCTGCGCGATGGCGAGATCGTGGCTGCGGCGCAAGAAGAACGCTTCACGCGAAAAAAGGGCGACGCGTCTTTCCCAGCGCGGGCCGTCGACTACTGCCTCACTTCGGCGGGCATCACCGCCGGTGAGCTGGATTACGTGGGCTTCTACGACAAACCGCTGCTCAAATTCGAGCGGATTTTGAGCACTTACCTCGGAGTTGCACCGCGTGGGTTTCGATCGTTTTTCACCGCCGCGCCGGTATGGCTCAAAGACAAGCTGTACATGGATCGACAGATCCGAGAGGGGCTGGGATACGGCGGAGAAGTCCTATATGCTGAGCACCACGAATCCCACGCGGCGAGCGCGTTTTTCCCGTCGCCGTTCGAAGAGGCCGCGATCCTGACCATGGACGGCGTGGGTGAGTGGGCGACGGGCTCGTTTGGTGTGGGGCGGCAGAACGACATCGAGCTCTGGAAGGAGATGCATTGGCCCGATTCGCTCGGCCTGCTCTACTCCGCCTTCACCTACTACACGGGGTTCAAGGTGAATTCGGGCGAGTACAAGGTCATGGGACTCGCTCCCTACGGAGAGCCGAAGTACGTCGACGTCATCTATCGCGAGCTGGTCGAGGTGCGCGAGGACGGTTCCTTCACGCTCAATCAGGACTGCTTCAACTACCTGTCGGGTCTTACGATGACCAATGGGGCCTTCGACCGACTGTTCGGCGGCCCTCCGCGCGTGCCCGAGACCAAGCTCACGCAGCGGGAAATGGATCTGGCCCGATCCGTCCAGGTGGTGTGCGAGGAGATCATGCTGCGCACCGCGCGCACCGTGCACCGCGAGACGGGGATGGAGAACCTGTGCATGGCGGGCGGGGTTGCGTTGAATTGCGTAGCAAACGGCCGGCTGCTCCGGGAGGGCCCATTCAAGCGGTTGTGGATTCAGCCGGCCTCCGGCGACGCGGGGGGCGCCCTGGGCGTCGCGCAGCTGATCTGGCACCGCCACCTGGGCAAGGCGCGGCAGCCGCGGCCCGACGGAGACGGAATGCGGGGCGCGTATCTTGGCCCCGAGTATTCCGCAGAGGCCATCGAGCAATTTCTGCTGTCGGCGGGGGCCGTGTATCAGCGACTCGACCGATCCGCCCTGCTGGAACGCGTCGCCGCCATGCTGGCCGACGAAAAAGTCGTCGGGTGGTTCAACGGGCGAATGGAGTTCGGCCCGCGAGCGCTCGGGTCGCGCAGTATTCTCGGTGATCCCCGCAGCGCGAGCATGCAGGCGCAGATGAACATCAAAATCAAGTTCCGCGAAGGGTTCCGTCCGTTCGCGCCCAGCGTCCTGCGCGAACGCGCACGGGAGTACTTCGAGCTCGATTGCGACTCCCCGTACATGCTCCTCGTGGCGCCGGTCGAGCGCAGGCGCCAGGTGCCGATGACCGCGGAGCAGCGCCGGCTCTGGGGCATCGATCAACTCAACGTCGTCCGCTCGGACCTCCCTGCAGTGACGCATATCGACTACTCGGCGCGCATTCAGACGGTGACCCGTGACACCAACCCGGATTACTACGATCTGATCGTCGCGTTCGACCGACTGACGGGGTGCCCCGTCGTCGTGAACACGTCGTTCAACGTTCGGGGGGAGCCGATCGTGTGCACGCCGGCGGACGCGTACCGCTGCTTCATGCGCACCGGCCTGGACTATCTCGTGCTCGGGCCGTTCCTGCTCGAGAAGACCGCTCAGCCGGAATGGAAGGAGACTCAACACTGGCAAACCGAATTCCAGCTCGACTGACGGCAGCGGAGGGCCGGCGGTTCGGCCTGACGGTCGGGATTGCGTTCCTCGCGCTCGCGGGCCTTGCCGCCTGGCGGGGGCGTCATGCCAGCGCCCTTGTGTTCAGCATCGCGGGGGGCATCCTGGTCGCCGCGGGGCTCGTAGCGCCCACGCGACTCGGACCCGTGTCACGAGGGTGGATGGCCCTCGGGCACGCGCTGTCGCGCGTGACGAGCCCCGTGTTTCTCGGGATTGTGTTCTACGCCTGCCTTACGCCCATCGGCCTGCTGATGCGACGGTTCGCGCCACCGCTCGCGCGGCCGCGCGCCGGAGAGAGCGGATGGGTGCCGCGGGCACCGGAGGCGCGTCGACGCCTCGACATGCAGCGACAATTCTAGGGGGACTTTCATGAGCAGCATCGCGCTGGTGAAGGAAATGTGGGCGTTCCTGCGAGCACGAAAGAAGTGGTGGCTGCTCCCTATCGTGGTCGTAATGGTGCTCGTTGGCGGGTTGCTCGTATTCGCGCAGGGCTCGGCGCTCGCGCCGTTTATCTACACCATCTTCTAGCCTCGCCTGCCGTCGCCGGGGGGGCCGGAGCCGCAGGGAACCTCCCTCCGCAACGCGTCCAACGCCATAACAGACTCGTTGCTCCACGTGCGGAGCATCACGTTTCACCGTATTGCACCCCTGCTACACACGATGCGTCGTTCCTGCGCGAACGGCGCCGCACGTGTGCCAACCCGCCTTGGTGTCGCTGGGTGCGGCACTTGCCAATCGCCCGTCCGCAATTCGGGCAATGCGACTACTTCTCTGTTAGGAGAGCGTTCAGTGCTTCGACGAATCGGCCGCATGCATGTGGTGAGGGTTTCCCTGGCCTGGGCGATGATGGTTGGCGCGCTGGCCTGCGCCGGGGATCAGGTTGCCGCGCCTCCGCCAAAGCCCGCGCTGGCCATTGCGTCCGGCGGTGGCGATGCTCAATCGGGAACCGTGGGTTCGACGCTGCCGCAGCCGATCGCCGTGCAGATCACAGGAGTGTCGCAGCTCGACGGCCAAGTTCTGAACTTCGTCGTCACGTCGGGTGGGGGAACCGTCTTCGCCGGTGTCGTCATGACAGGCGCGCCGACAAGCGGTCCATGGGCCGGGCTTCACGGAATCGCGACGAATACTTGGACGCTCGGACCGACCGCAGGACCGCAGACTATCCAAGCACGACTCATCGATCCCACGACCAACGCGACGATCACACAGGCGACGTTCGCGGCGACCGCGACCGCGGCTCCCGCTTCCGTCATCAAGGTCGTCAGCATCGATCCCCAGACGGCAGTGGTGGGAAGCGCAGTCAAGTCGGCTCCCTCGGTGTTGGTGACAGACCAGTATGGCAATCCCGTCGGCGGCATCGGCGTGAGCTTCGCAGTCGCGAGCGGGGGTGGGACGATCACGAGCCCGAGTCAGACGACCGGGACGAACGGCATCGCGACGGTGGCGAATTGGACGCTGGGGCCGACGGTCGGGACGAACACCGCAACCGCGACGAGCCCGGGCCTCACCGGCAATCCGCTGACATTCACCGCGACGAGCACCGCGGGTGGAGCGGCGACGCTGATCGCGCCGAGCCCGCAATTCAGCGCGCAAGGCGGCACGACCGTGCATCCGGTGGTCAGGGCGGTCGATGCGAATGGCAATGGAGTCGCGAACATCGCCGTCACGTTCACGGTGACCGGTGGCGGTGGGTCGGTGGATGGGGTCGGATCGGTCACCACGCTCACCAGTGCGGGCTCGACTCCGGGTTCTGCGACCGTCAATTGGACGCTCGGCTCCACGACGGCGGGCAATACGCTGCAGGCGACGGCGGAGGGGCTGAACGGGAGCCCGGTTGTCCTCAGCGCGGTGCAGCCTCCCGTGATCACGTCGTTCACCCCGGGGGCCGCAACGATCACGAGCGGCACGGCCACGACGCTCACCGCCGTGTTCAGCAACGGTAGCGCGACCATCGACCATGGCATCGGGGCCGTGACGAGCGGCGTCCCGGTTTCGACCGGCGTGCTTACGGCCACGACCACATACACGCTGACGGTCGTCAACGTCGCCGGCGTCTCGGTAACCTCCCCGGTCACCATTACGGTGGTACCGCCTCCGGTCATTACCTCGTTCACGGCCGCAGCAGGGAGCGTCAGCATCGGCGGGGCGACGACCCTGACCGCCGTATTCAGCGGCGGGACCGGCACCGTCGATCATGGCATCGGCGCGGTGACGAGCGGCGTAGCGGTTTCCACGGGCGCCCTGAGCGCGACGACGACCTTCGCGCTGACCGTCACGAATGCGGCCGGCGCGACTGCCACGGCCCAGGTAACGGTGTCGACGCCCACGATCAAGTCCTTCGTGGCGGCCGCGCCGACCATCACGGCGGGAACCAGTACGACGCTCAGCGCGGTATTCAGCGGAGGCACCGGCGCGATCAATCAGGGTATCGGTGCGGTGACGAGCGGTGTGCCCATTTCCACGGGCGTGCTGAATGCCACGACCGTGTTCACTCTGACCATCTCCGACGCCAGCTCGGGGTCGACAGCCACTGCCCAGGTCACAGTGACGGTCGTGCCCGCACCCGCAATCGTCTCATTCTCGGCCCAGCCCACATCGGTGAACTCCGGGACCGCGAGCGTGTTGACGGCCGTATTCACAGGTGGGTCGGGCGTGGTTGACGGCGGCATTGGCCCGGTCGTGAGTGGCACGCCAATATCCACGGGCAACCTGGCTGCGACCACCACCTACACGCTGACGGTCACGAGCCCGGCTGGCGCGCAGGTGACCGCGCAGACCACGGTCACCGTCGTGGGGGTCCTGCCCGTGATGAACGGGCTCGTCGTGCTGCTCGACGCCGGAGTCGCCGTGTCGTCGGTAAACTCCGGCGGCCACACCTTCGTCACGTCGTGGGGGGATCCCAATACGGGGTTCCACGCCGACGCGCCGGATAGCGGGTCCCGTCCACAGCTGGTGACGGGCTTGGGCGCGCCCGCGATCCTGTTCAGCGGCGCTCAGCGGCTGCTGTTCCCAGCGAATGAGGTGCCCGGTGGGGCGATCTCCGCCTACACGTTCATCGCCGTCTGCTCGCGCGACGGAACCGTCAGCGCGGATGCCGAATATCAGACGCTGATGACCGCGTACTGGTCGGTGGTTACGGCCTCGAACCCCGGCTTGAACCAGTGGGGGGTCTATACGGGCGACTATGCCGCTGCGTCCGCTGCGAGTACGAACGTTTCCCATCTCTGGTACGGCGGAGCGAGTCTCGGCCGCAAGCTCATTTCCATCACGTTGCACGCCGATAACTCCAGTGATTTCTATGAGAACGGGGTGTTCGTCAATACGAACACGCAGCGGCAGGGGAACACCGATCGCGCCTACACGGCCTTTGGCCAAGCGTCGGTCGGTGCTGAGCCAGCCGGCGGCATTCCGCTCGTGGGGCGGATCTGGGAGCTCGTGGTCTACAACCGCGCGCTGTCGACGGCGGAGCTGACCCTCGTTCAGAATGCCCTCAAGGCCAAGTTCGGACTGTAAGGCACGGTGAAACGGAGACGCCGAGCCGCGGTGAGCGGCTCGGCGTTTTCGCGTCCGCAGCCATGAGCATGGAGAACTTGTTGCGTCGGCGCTACACCATCCCCGAAAATGTTCCGGTTAGTCGATCGGCCTACAACTTGCGCTTCTTGGGCCCCGTCCTTTGGCCCTTGGGGGCACTGCATGCTTCGTAAACGAATGAGCTACCTGTGGTTCGCCGTGGCGACCATCACTCTGGTTGCCGCCTGTGGCGAACAGGCACTGGCTCCAACTGGAACCCAGGCACGGCTCGCAGTCGACGTGAATCTGGCTGGGACGGCGGTCGCGACGGTCATCGTCCAGGTGAGCGCGCCGGACATCCCGACGCCACTCGTGTTCAACCTTGTCATCTCGAACAGCGTGGCCTCCGGCACCATCACCCTGCCGGCGGGCTCCAACCGCACGATCACGCTGCTCGCCTATGATGCGTCAGGCGTGGAAACTCAGAGTGGATCCATGGTCGTGAGCATCCAGAGCGGTACGAACTCGCCTATTTCGGTCACCCTAACGCCCCTGACCGGAGATCTGCCGCTCACGGCGAATCTCGGGGCATACGCAGTGACCGTGACGCCCAGCTCGGCGAGCGTGGCGCTCTCGGGCGGCGACACCGTGCGGCTCTCTGCGTCGATCAAGGACACGCAGGGGAACCCGGTTACCGGGAACGTGAGCTGGGCGACCCTGAATCCGGGTGTCGCGATCGTCGACAGTACCGGGCTCGTTTCGGGCACCGGGGCGGGCACGACGAAAGTCTCGGCCGTGTTCAAGGGCGTGACCGGAACCTCCAACATCACCGTCACGCCGTAAGGGGCGCACACCAGTGCGCCGCAACACCGCGGGGATCGCGCTTCTGCTCGCATTGCTGTCGTGCGTGCAGCAAGAGCCACTCGGTCCGAATTCGCCGACGGGAGCTGCACGGGCGACGCTGCTCGTGCAGGCGAGTCTCGTGGGCACTCCGGTCGCGCGCCTGGTCGTGCAGGTGAGCGCGCCCGATATTTCGCCCCCCGCGGTGTTCAACATCCCGATCGCGAACGGCATGGCGGCGGGTACGATTACGCTGACCGCCGGCTCACAGCGTGTGCTGACGTTGCAGGCGTACGACGCCGGCGGAGTCGAAACCGACAGCGGGTCCGTCACGATCACCGTGCAGCCGGGAACGAATCCCCCTGTCTCTATCGTGCTCACGCCCCTCACCGGCAATCTGCCGATCACGGCCACATTGGGAAGCTTTACGGTGTCCGTGACGCCAGCAGCGGAAAGCTTGACGGTGGGAGACACGGCGAAAGTCACCGCGTCTATCCTTGATGCCAACGGACACCCAGTGACGGACCAGGTGACGTGGGCGACGTTGGCGCCGACAGTTGCATCAGTCGTCAGCACGAGTCAACTGACTAGCCGCATCACGGCAATCGGCCCCGGCCAAACGACCGTGTTCGCAAGTTACGGGGGCGTTGGAGCATCGGTGGCGGTCAAGGTCGTCGCAAGCGGGGCGCCGACGCTCGTCCAACATGTCAGCACCCCCAATACACACAATTCATTGGCGAGCGTGTTCAACGTCGTCCTGCCGAACAAGACCCTGGCCGGCAACGCGATCGTCGTTGCGTTTCAGATTTCTTTTGGTGGAACCGTGAAATCGGTGACCGACAACCAGGGCAACAAGTACACGGCCGGACCTTCTACCGGAAGCCAGTGCTTCATGTATTACACTCTCGGCGCGACCGCCGGGGTGACGAGAATAACCGTCACGTTATCCACGACTGGCGCGTACTTCTCCGCGGTCGCGGCGGAGTTCGCGCACGTTGCAACGGCCACAGCGGCGGACGGGTCGAACGGCGCCAACAGCAGCAACAATAGCGTCTCCACGTGGTCGACGGCGCCGATCTCGACGACGGCGGACGGTGACCTGCTGTACTACGTGGGGTTCGATCTCTCGTATTCCAACATGGGCACGCCGCCGGATTTCTCGGGTGTCGCGACGCTCGGAGCGGGCCTCAAGTTCGCCGCCGCCGATCTGCAGGAGGGCGCGTTCGCCGCGTACACTGTTCAATCGACGCATGGTTCCGTGACGCCCAGCCTGACGGTGAACGCCCCGCGCCGATATGGTGCGCTCGCCTTGGCGCTCAAGGGTTCCGCGGCATCGGGCACGCTGCCGGGCCCGGGGATTCGGATAGTGCGTATCCAGCACGGGCATATGGACACGGGGACGTCGGCCAAGATGCAATTCCCGTCGACGGGAAATCTCATCGTGCTGGGATGGACGGAGGGCGATGGGACGTTCAACATCAGCAATCTCGGCGATACGCAGGGCAATACGTACACCCAGGTGAGTGGCAGTCCGATCACCACTGGGGCTGGCGGGACCGTACAGCTCTACTATGCCGCGAACGCGATTTCCGCGAACGACCTGTTGCTGTCGCTGTCGCTCACCGGCTCGAGCATCGGCTCGGAGGCGGTGTTGTACGACGTCACCGGGGCCGCTACCGCGCCATTCGACGTCAGCGCGACCGCCTCCGGCTCGTATCCGATGCCCGCAACCCAATTCACGAGCGTTGCACTGACTCCGGCGGGCGCGG
>Ga0335081_10019214_pt1 | contig 11050 bp, 4 predicted proteins | sample Lox_Sample_35_FD_206713 | JGI IMG/M metagenome (GOLD analysis project Ga0335081, IMG submission 206713) | Soil microbial communities from Loxahatchee National Wildlife Refuge, Florida, United States - Lox_Sample_3.5 | ecosystem: Environmental > Terrestrial > Soil > Wetlands | place: USA: Florida...
ATGGTGGATCGCTGTTTCTTGTGATGGACGAAGATTATTGGTCAACGTTGGAAGATGCGAACGTAAACGATATTATCAAACCGTTTGATATACAATTTGGCACAGAAAGTCCGGACTCAGCCGTAGGAGGACGTACGAAGGCGGGCCTCATTGCCGAAAAGTCTTTGAAAATCACCTATCAGCAAGGGAGAATCATAAAAGGAGGCACGCCTTTCTGCTTTACCAACCAAAGCGAGGAATATCCGTTCGGAGTTTTCAAGACACTGAAGAACGGGGGAAAGATTATCGTGATGGGCGATGGTATGACATCGTTATACATGACGAGTTGGAAAGGAGTTAACGATTACCAGTGTGCTGAATTTATGCACGATGTCTTCAAATGGCTTCTGGACCGGCAATGAACAGTCGTCAATGATCATTGAGAGCTGATTATTGAGAACCTGAGGAAGGGTATGCTGAAGAATTATTTCAAGATCGCACTTAGAAATCTGCGAAGCCGAAAGGCTTACACGTTCATCAACTTAAGCGGGCTGGCGGTAGGAATGGCCTGCGCGCTCCTCATAGGGCTGTGGGTTCAGGACGAGATGAGTTTCGAGGATTTTCAGGCAAACAGGAATGAGCTGTATGCAGTCTCAATGAGGGATTCGCGTGATCGTGACACACGTGAATCTACATCTTTTGTCATTCCATACGCTCTTGTCCCGCTTATGAAGGAGGAATTTCCGCAAATAATCGAATTTACGCGAATCCAACAACGCTCTAGGTTTGAAAGCTGCATGTTGAAATATGGCGACAAAGCTTTCTACGATGATGGAATACTACTCGTCGACCCGGCCTTCTTTCAAATGTTCACATACCGATTTGTAGAAGGATCTCCCCAAGCGGCATTGGCAGATAAGAATTCCATTGTCATCACGCGAAAGACTGCGGCAAAGTTTTTCGGCAACGAAGACCCAATCGGCAAGATACTCAGATTCAATAACCGCGAGGATCTTATGGTCTCAGCAGTCGTCAAAGATCCTCCTCATAATTCTGAAATACAATTTGATGCTGTAGCCCCGATTCAAATTCTCGGTGCAGAAAAGTTGAACAAGTGGTGGTGGGAAAGTTCTTCGTACATTCTGGTTCGGAACAACACCGACGTAGCTAAGCTTGGGCAAGGAATAGCGGGGATGATTCAAAAACATCACCCGACCCCCGGCATGGACGTAACTGTCGGCATCCAGCCTCTCGCTCGTATTCATCTTCACTATGGGGACGGCGATATCAGGCTCGTCTACGTGTTTGTATCGGTGGCGGTTTTCATGTTGCTGATTGCGTGCATCAATTATATGAATCTTTCGACGGCTCGCTTCAGCAAACGGGCGAGAGAGGTGGGGCTGCGCAAGGTACTGGGGGCTCAACGGGGATCTCTGTTACGACAATTCTTGTTTGAGTCCGCATCGTTATCAATTGCTGCCTTGATTATCTCGTTGGTGCTTGTTGAACTTGTGCTTCCGGTCTTCAATAGCGTTACCGATAAGAATCTGTCGCTGATTTCATCCGGCAGCCTGCAAATGATCTGTGGCCTTGTCGCGCTAGCGCTTCTTGTTGGCGTAACGGCCGGCAGTTATCCCGCCATCTTTCTCTCATCTTTTCAACCTGCCGCTGTTATCAGAGGAATTACGAGAACGAATTCCAGAAGCCCACTATTGAGGACTATTCTTGTCGTTACCCAATTCAGTGTTGCGATCATTCTTATCATCTCAACGATCATGGTTTATCGACAGTACGAGTATCTGATTCACAAAGATCTTGGGTATAACAAAGATCAGATCGTCTACTTCCGGTTTAACAAAGAGATCGAGCAGAAATATGAATCCGTAAAGAATGCACTTCTCCAAGATGCCAGCATCAAGAATGTTACTCTTGCGTCAAGCTTGCCTAACGAGGTGGGTAACGTCAATCCAATAAGCGATTGGCCGGGGAAGCAGGGCGACGGGGCCGTGTTCGTTCGCTTTGCCGTTACGGATCGTGACTACCTCAACACGTTTCGGATGAAGCTATCAGCCGGACGGAATTTCTCGAAAGATGTGGCGGCAGATACTTCAAATTTCGTTGTCAATAACAAAGCGGCAGCGTTGATGCATCTCAAAGACCCGGTTGATACGAGAATTAGTTTCATGGGGCTGAGCGGGAAGGTGATAGGTGTTGTCGACGATTTCAACAACCGTCCCCTCGAAGAGGAAACTAGCCCACTGATTCTGACGATCAACCCGAAATTCTATGGTTACTTCGTGAAGTATGTACTCGTTAAGATCAACTCCAATGACGTTCCGGCCACCGTGGGGTATCTTGAGAGCAGAATCAGAGAATTCGCTCCGGGTTATCCGTTTGAGTTCACATTCCTTGATCAGACCATAAACACCCTCTACAGCTCCGTCGAGCGTACATGGCACCTCTTCGAATCCTTCGCGTTCCTAGCAATATTCATTTCCTGTCTCGGGCTCTTCGGGCTGGCGTCTTTCATGACGGAGCTGCGGACGAAAGAAATTGGCGTGAGGAAGACGCTTGGCGCTTCGGCACAGGGGATTCTCATGCTTCTGTCCAGGGAATTCGCCAGATGGGTGCTCCTCGCGAATCTCGTTGCGTGGCCGGTTGCGTACCTTGCTATGAACAAATGGCTTCAGGGTTTTGCATACAAAACGGACCTTAATCCTTGGATATTCGTTGTTTCTGGGCTGGTGGCACTGGCAATTGCAATGCTGACGGTCGGGTTTCATACAGTCAAAGCGGCGACGGCAAATCCGGTAGAGGCGCTGCGCTATGAGTAGCACCGAAATCCCGCTTTGGCGGGATGGACAGCTTGCGTATGAATGAGGATATCGCTACTCAGGATTTTACTCTCGTAGCACGAATCAGATTTCTTTTTTTTGAACAATTGAAAGGAAGTGAAATCATGAAAAGAGCTAATCCGGCACTGTTGGTGGCCTGTGTGATGACCTTTGTTTCATTTGTCTGGTGTGTTGCCCATGCGCAGGAGCGTACGGCAATAAATGATTCAGTCTATTCCAATGTCTTAAAAGAACAACGATCCATCAAGGTTCTACTGCCCGAGTCTTATAAGCCCGGATCGACCGACAAATATGAAGTCATTTATGTAACGGACGGAGAATGGGCGATGGATCCATTTTCATTCGTCTATAAATGGGCGCAAGGTGAAGGTTTCGTTCCTCCTGCAATCATCGTGGCGATTCCAAACAGATATATTGAAAAAGTGAACCAGCGCGACAGGGATTTCTTACCAGTGCACGTCCCTGAACCCGCGATATCAGGCGGAGCGGGTAATTTCCTTGCCTTCATGAAAAATGAGCTTATCCCGTATATCGATAAGAAATACCCTGCCAATGGGACCAATTCGATCTACGGACACTCGTATGGTGGTGTATTTGTATTGTACGCGTTACTGAGTGAACCGCAGCTGTTCGAGTCATATTACGCAACCGATCCGCCGTTTGGGTGGAATGATGACTATCTGATCAAGATGGCAGATGAAAAGCTGAATGCTTTACCTCCAGACAAGGTGTTTTGGATCGCCGGTAGATCAGAAAATCTGGACATTGGTCGTTTGGATACGCTTCTTCAACTCAAAGCACCGAAAACTCTGCATTGGAAGGCGGTCACCTACCCGAACGAAACGCATAATTCCGTGAGGTTGAAAGCAATGTACGACGGAATAAAGTTCGCTTATTCGGGCTACTCAAATGGCCCCATCGAGTTTCATCCGATGAACGGTATTTTGTTGAAAGACAAATCGATCATGATATTTGTTAACGGCAGTTACCCTGATCTCAGATACACCGTCGATGGCACGGAACCAGAACGTACATCTTCCAAATTCGATCAGAGTATTACGATAACAGGACCCGCTCAATTGGTGGTGAAGTCATTCTCAGCCAGCGGAAAATACGATAAAACGACCAAGGGCAGTTTCCCACTAGGAGCAGCCCTTCCTCCTGTTCCAGAGCCGGAAAAAGTCAGTTCCGGTGGTCTGAAGTATTCATACTACGAAGGAAGCTGGGAGAAACTGCCTGATTTCAAGGACCTGAAACCCGTGAAGACCGGAGTAGCGGACAGCGCCTTCAATGTCACCGGTCTTCCGAAGAAAACCAATTTTGCGTGTCTGTTCGAAGGCTACTTCGAGATTGTAAAGGATGGTTACTACATCTTTGCACTTGTTTCAAAAGACGGCTCGAAGCTGTTCCTTGGAGACAAATTGATTCTTGATAATGACGGCGTTCACTCTGCTCCGAGCGTACGATCATTTGTTCTTCCTTTGGAAAAGGGATTCTATCCCGTTCGTGTTGAATACTTTCAGAAAGAGGGAGGCGGTGTCCTTCAGTTGCTGTACGTCAGTCCGGATTCGAAGAACGCGACACAGATTCCTCTCAGGTACCAGTATCGTGTGGATTAGGAGGTAACCATGTTTGGGAATTACCTCAAAACGGCTCTCAGAAGCCTCCTCAGGTACAAAACATACTCGACGATCAACATCGTGGGGCTGGCGATGGGATTGGCGTGTGCGATTTTGATCTTGCTCTGGGTGCAGGATGAACTGAGCTACGACAGATTCAACAAAAACGCAAGTTCCATTTACCGCGTCCTCGTTCAGTATTCCGATCAAACCGGCAACCTGAACACTGCGCCCTATGTTCCTTCGCCTTTAGTGAAAGCCGCCAAGGCCGAAATTCCTGAGGTCATTGAAGCCGGGAGACTCGAGCGGTGGGGCGACAAAAAAGAGCTCATCAAGTACAAAGACAAGGTGTTCTACGAGGATGGAATCGCCTCATACGATCCGGAGATATTGAGGATACTCAGCGTTCCGCTTGTGAAAGGTGAACTGAAGGATCTTCTCAACGATCGTAATGATGTGGTCATCACCGAAGCAACAGCCAGGAAGTATTTTGGCAACGAAGATCCCATTGGAAAAGTGCTGAATTGGAACAATTGGCAACTCTTCACTGTCAAGGGTGTGCTCAAAAACATTCCGCGAAATTCACACATCAGGTTCAACGTGCTGACGCGTTATAACAACGAAGAGAGGTCCTGGCCGCAGGGATTCACCTGGTCCAGTTTCAACCGGCCCATCTACGTGCAACTGAAAGAAAACGCAAACGTTGAGGAGGTCAACCGCAAACTGACAGCGCTGGTCAAAAGAAACAACGAGCGATCGAACCTTCCTGTGATCAAGCTGTTCCTGCAGCCCCTGAAAGATATCCACCTGACGGCGGGCTTGATGGGCGAGTACGCCGACGTGCGTGACAAGAAATACGTCTACATCTATTCGATCATCGCGGTGTTTATCCTGTGTATTGCCTGCATAAACTTTGTCAATCTCTCGACTGCCCGGTCTGCCAAACGGGCGAAGGAAGTCGGCTTGCGCAAAACTATCGGAGCCAACCGGTCCCAGATTTTCAAGCAGCACATCGCTGAATCCTTCTTGCTGGTCTGTATGAGCCTGGCGATTGCTCTGATCCTGGTGGAGATCCTGCTGCCGATGTTCAACAGGCTTTCCGGCAAAGAGCTCACGTCCGCTATTTTGGACCTGAAATCACTGTTCGGTGTGTTGGCGATCATTCTGATTACGACCGTGCTGGCCGGGAGTTATCCGGCGCTGTACCTTTCGCGATTGAGCCCGATCAGTGTGTTGAAGGGGGGCACGCAGGCTGGAGCGGCGGGCACAGTTCTCCGAAAGGGGTTGGTGGTCACACAGTTCTCTTTGTCCATCATTCTGATCCTGAGTACCATTATCGTGGCGCGGCAGCTTCATTTTTTGAAGAACAAAGACCTGGGTTTCAGGAAGGAGAACCTCGTCTACCTGCCAATTAAGGAGAACGTCGGCAGAAGCTACAACCTCTTTAAGACCCGGTTGCTCCAGAACCCGAACATTCTGAGCGTTGCCGACAAGGACATTTTCCCGACAGGCAGTATAGAAGGGGCACGCGTGGCAAAACAGGGAGAAGACTCCAACCACGGCGTGGACGTTATTGTTGTTGGCGTTGGCTACGACTATTTCAAAACACTGAATCTCAGCATCCTGGAAGGGAGAGACTTTTCACCTGAACATCCGACAGACTCGACTGAGGCTCTTATGGTCAATGAGGAAGCCGCCCGGCAGCTAGGGTTGAATTCTCCCGTCGGCCAGAAAATCCATTCTTTGGGAGGCCGGGACCGGACCATTATCGGCGTTGTGAAAGACGCAAACTTCAAGTCATTGCACTACAAGATCGAACCTCAGATATTTCGAATGCTGACAGACCTGACTCCTAGTGAAGTGAATTTATACGGCGTCATTTTAGTCAAGATCAACGGTCAGAATCAGCAGGATGCGTTGGCAGCGATCGAGAAGGTGTGGGGTGAGATCAATCCGGGGTTTCCGCTGGAAATCAATTTTCTGGACCAGCGATACAGCCAACTCTACAGTTCTGACCAGCAGATCGGCACGATCGTCAACTACTTCACGTTTCTCGCCATTGTGATCTCGTGCCTGGGTTTGTTTGGACTGGTTTCCTTCACTGCGGAACAGCGCACAAAGGAAATCGGCGTTCGAAAGGTCCTGGGTGCTTCCGATGCCGGTGTTGTGGCGATGTTGACGAAGGATATTGCCGTGTGGGTACTGTTGGCGAATATCATAGCCTGGCCGATCGGCTGGTTTGCCATGAATAAATGGCTTGAAGATTTTGCTTACCGAATTGAGATTAGCTGGTGGATGTTCGTGCTGGCAAGCGTACTTGCGCTGACCATTGCACTGTTGACTGTCAGTTGGCAAGCCTTAAAGGCGGCGACGGCAAATCCGGTTGAGGCGCTACGGTACGAATGAGAAATTGCGAGATTGATACATCGCGTCATTGAGAGATTGGAAGCGATGTGGGCCTGGTCAATGGTTCAATGACGCAATGACCAAATGACGAAATGGATTATTTCATCACGGTTGCAGGGAGGGTCTGTGCTTACCAACTATCTCAAAGTCGCGCTGAGGAACCTCGTTAAACACCGGTTGTACTCGTTCATCAACATTGGCGGGCTTGCCATCGGACTTGCGTGCGCCATCCTGATATCTCTGTGGGTACGGGATGAACTGAGTTTTGATCGGTTTCACAAATACGCCGACTCCATATACCGCGTCAACTGGGATTTCAAATGGGAAGGAAATGAGGGAATTGGTCCGGGAACACCACCCCCTCTTGCTGCAACTCTTCTTCGCAATATCCCCGATGTGAACGCGGCCGTTCGTCTTCGCCGCATGCCGAGCGCAATCCTGCGTGTCGGAGACAAATCCATCGTCGAAGATGGCGTGGTTGCAGCAGATTCATCCTTCTTTGAAATTTTCAGTTTTCCACTCTTGTCCGGCGACCCATCGACTGCACTCAAGCTGCCGAACAGTGTCGTCCTGACCAAAAGCCTGTCCGCGATCCTGTTCGGGAACGAATCTCCGCTCGGTAAAAGCATCCTCATCGACGATAACAAAGTGAGCCGGTTCGGAAGGTATCAGAATCTATTTACGGTAACCGGTGTTGTGCAGGATCCGCCTTCGAATTCCCACATCCAGTTCAGCATGCTCACATCCATGTCGTCGTATCCCGAGGTCGCCTGGTTCAACTGGAGCTGGGTCTGGATGCAGGTGGTAACCTACGTGAGATTGCAGGATGGAGCACAAGCTGCATCGATTGACGCGCAGATCCCGGACCTCGTAAAGAGATTCGCTGCTGCCGGATTCAAACGGGTAGGCATGTCGTATGACCAGGTGATCAAGAGTGGAGGACGCTGGAATTTCGTCCTTCAGCCTTTGACCAACATCTATCTGGGATCCGCCGGCATCGGCAATCGGCTCGGGCCCATTGGCGATCGTTCACAAGTCGTTCTCTTTTCTTTCATCGCGTTGTTTATCCTGGGCATTGCCTGCATTAATTTCATGAATATCACGACGGCGCGATCGATGAATAGGGCAAAGGAGATTGGGGTTCGAAAGGTTCTCGGGTCCGATAGAAAATCCCTGATGACACAATTTCTCATTGAATCCTGCCTCTCCAGCTTCGTAGCAATGCCCGTAGCACTTTTTCTCGTTGAGCTGTCGATCGTACCGTTCGATCACCTCTCCGGCAAAACGCTCGAGTTTTCCTTGGTCGATCCGGCGTGGCTGCCCGATGCTCTTGTTCTTCTGACAGTCACAGTGGGTCTGGTTTCCGGACTGTATCCGGGACTGTACCTGTCGTCGTTCAACCCGGCCCAGACGGTCAAAGGTGTTGTTGGATCATCGACCGGAGGCAAGAACTTCAGAAATGCTCTGGTGGTGACTCAATTCGCGATCACGATCGGACTTATGACGTGCACGCTGCTTGTGAAGAAACAAATGGATTACATACGTGAAAAAGATCTCGGTTTCGAAAAAAGAAACGTTGTTGTGATTTCCAATGAGAACAATCGCCTGGGAGTAAAATCCAAAGCGTTCAGGGATGCCCTTTTGAACCAACCGCAAGTGATCAACGCATCACTGGCAAACGGCGTGCCCCCGGGCTATGGATTCCAGGATTCTTACGCTATCCAGGGAAAAGAAGAAAGTCGCTTCGAATTGAATTCATACATGGGAGACGATAATTTCATTGCGACGATGGGGATTTCGATTGTCCATGGGCGCGGGTTCTCCAGAGAATTCGACGATTCTTCCAGTGTCATCCTCAACGAATCTGCCGTCCGCATGCTGGGATTATCCAACCCCCTTGGCACCGTGATCGACTACCCGGGAGGCAACGGAGCCAAATACCGCGTTGTCGGGGTGATGAAGGACTTTAATGTTTCTTCCCTTTATTCGCCGATAGCGCCCTTTGCCCTGTTCTCACTTTCATCCAAGTCGTATACGATTCCGTCTTCGTATGTGATTGTTCGCGTCCACAAGGACAACCTTTCAGGCACGCTGCAGATGCTTCAGTCAGAATGGAAAATGTTTGCCCCCTCTACCCCGTTTGAATATACATTCCTGGATGAGACCATCGAGACTCAGTACCGATCAGCCGAGAGGCTCGGCCAGTTGTTCCTCGTGTTCTCCGTTCTGACGATTCTGATTGCGTGCATAGGACTCTTCGGACTGGCTACATTCGCAACGGAACGACGAACAAAGGAGATAGGCATTCGCAAGGTCCTGGGCGCATCCGAAGCTGAGGTGGTGGGCGTGCTTTCCAAAGATTTCCTGATCCTGGTGCTGATGGCCAACGTGATCGCCTGCCCGGTGAGTTGGTATATAATGAAGAACTGGCTTCAGACATTCGCCTACCGCGCTGATATCGGTTGGCTGGTTTTTGCGGTGTCCGGAGGAATGGCCCTCTTCATAGCGATGCTGACAGTAAGTTTTCAAGCCATCAAGGCGGCTCTTGCAAACCCGGTCGAGGCAATGAGGTACGAATAAACGAAGAGAATCGACGCATTCTATTCACATTCATATTGATACCAGGAGGGAAGGACGATGATCGGGAATTATCTGAGGGTTGCACTGAGGAACATGAGGAACTACAAAGCTTTTTCGCTTATCAACGTTGTCGGCCTCGCTGTGGGGATTGCGTGTTGCATCGCGATCCTGCTCTTTGTTGGGGACGAACTGAGCTACGACCGGTTCAACGTCAACGCCGACCAGACGTACCGCATTCACTTTCACGCATTTTTCAACAACAAGGATGTGAACCTCGCGGCGAGCTGCGCGCCTTTGGAACCCACCCTTTTGCACGATTTTCCGGAAGTGGCGGCAGCCACAAGAATTCGGAACTTCGGTTTTCCCGTTATGCGCTACAAGGACAAAGCCTTCAGCGAAGAACGATTCTATTGGGCAGACTCGACGTTTTTCAATGTCTTCACCGTCCATTTCCTCGAAGGAGATCCCAGGACGGCACTGACCAAGCCCAATACCGTTGTCATAACCGAGGCAACTGCAAAAAAATACTTTGGCGACGAGGATCCGATGGGAAAAATTCTGAACGCCGACCGGCGACGAGATTACATGGTGACGGGCGTGGTGGATGGATTTCCGCCCAACGCTCATTTCCAGTTTGACTTCCTTGGATCGCTGGCGTCATACGATGCCGACAGCAGACAACAAATATGGCTCAGCAATAACTACTACTCTTACGTCGTCTTGCGGAAAGGGACTGATCCTGCGGCATTTGAAAAGAAAATGAATGAGGACCTCAGGAAATACATCGGTCCGCAATTGAAAATCGCCACCGGAGTCACCTACGCACAGTTTGAATCGGCCGGGAACAGGATTGGGTTTTACCTGCAGCCGCTGACTGCCATCCATCTTCATTCGCACCTCGATTATGAAATTGCACCAAACAGCGACATTGCATATGTCTGGGTCTTTTCCGCGATCGCGCTTGCGATCCTCCTTATCGCCTGCATCAATTTCATGAATCTCTCTACAGCGCGATCGGAACGCCGCGCGAAAGAAGTCGGCATCCGAAAGACCCTGGGCTCTACACGAGGGAAGCTGATCGCTCAGTTCATGTCCGAATCCATCCTCACGAGCGTCATCGCCGTGTTCATTGCCGTGGGACTTGTTGAGCTCCTCCTCCCGCTCTTCAATGACATCTCCGGCAAGCATTTGACCGTGGGGATCTTTGACAATTTCTATTCGATACCATTGCTCGCCGTCTTCGCTTTGATCGTGGGGCTCCTTGCCGGAAGTTACCCAGCCTTTTACCTTTCATCATTCCTCCCCGTGCAGGTTCTGAAGTCCGATGGAAAAAAAGGAAATCGCAAGTCTTTGCTGAGAAGCACCCTGGTCATCCTGCAATTTGTCGTTTCGGTCGTATTGTTCATCAGCACGCTTGTCATCTACGACCAATTGCGTTTCATTCAGGACAAGAATCTCGGCTTCAACAAAGAACAGGTGGTCATCATCAACAAGACGGACGATATCGGCGCCCAGCTGGCATCGTTCAAACAGGAGTTGCTTAGCAACCCCGCTGTGATCAGTGTTTCGAATTCCACTGGCATACCGGGAAATCAATCGGGAGATGATGTC
>Ga0335081_10019215_pt1 | contig 11049 bp, 9 predicted proteins | sample Lox_Sample_35_FD_206713 | JGI IMG/M metagenome (GOLD analysis project Ga0335081, IMG submission 206713) | Soil microbial communities from Loxahatchee National Wildlife Refuge, Florida, United States - Lox_Sample_3.5 | ecosystem: Environmental > Terrestrial > Soil > Wetlands | place: USA: Florida...
TTGGCAAAAGATGGGGAGCTCGCTTATAATCTTTTCGCGGGGTGGAGCAGTCAGGTAGCTCGTTGGGCTCATAACCCAAAGGTCGCTGGTTCAAATCCAGCCCCCGCAACCAATGGAATCATAGGGTTAGAGAGAATCGGGCAGGAAAAACAAGTACCAATTCGTACCACCGATAGGGGCCGCTCACGACGGCCCCTTATTTTTTGAGTAGGAGTTGCACCACTTGATGGGCCGCCTCGCGCTTGGCGCCCGACACCGCTTGAGTGTAGATGTTCAAGGTTGTCGATGAAGGGACAGCAGGGAGGGTGCAACCTGTGCAGAAGCTCCATTCTTGCCGGCAGAATCGGCGTTTTTCTGGCGATTTCAAGCCAAAAAGTGCCAGTTTCGCGAGCCATTTATGTCTCTCTCAACGCCTTATGATTATGAAAGTTCGCACTGTTACTCCGCCCGAAGCGCATCGGTTGGGTTCACCGACGCGGCGCGGCGCGCGGGCAGGAAGCTTGCCGCCATTGACGCCAGACCGAGCAACAGGGCGACGCCCCCCAGTGTCAGCGGGTCCCACGCGTGTACTCTGAACAGAAGGTTTCGAATCCACAGCGACGCCGCCACTGAGCAGACCAGCCCGATTGCCAGGCCGGCGAAGGTGAGCCATCCCGCATGCAGCATGACCAGCTTGTACACCGCGCTGCGCTGCGCTCCCAGCGCCATCCGGACGCCGATTTCCCGCGTCCGCTGGCTCACCGCGTAGGCGGTTACTCCGTAAAGCCCCAGGACACCGAGCACCAGCGCCATCGCCGCGAATCCACCCACCAGCCAGGCCGCGAAGCGGTGCAGCAGTGCTGCCTGCGTGGCGTCGATTCGCTCGTTCATGGTTGCTTCGTCAGAAACGCCCAGGCGCGGGTCGATCTGATGCAACGTGCTCACCAGCGCCGGCAGCAACTCTCCCGGGTCTTGCCGGGCGCGCACGGCCAAGCTGAACGAGTGGTCTCTCGTCTGGTTGATTGGGAAATACTCCGCCGGCCAGACGTCTTCATCAAGCGCGCCCTCGCGTAAGTCGTTCACTACGCCGACAATCTCCCACGTGTGCGGTGTCCCGAACTCGTCATTGGCAATCCTCTGGCCCACCGGGTCCTGGCCGGGAAAATACTTTCGGGCGAGCGCCTGGTTGATCACTGCAACTGCCGGCCTGGAGGCGTCGTCGGAGTCGGTAAAGAGCCGTCCGCGGACGAGGCTGGCCTTGAGCGTGTGCAGATATTCCGCGCTCACATGACGCTCGTCCACATCATTATGTTCGCCGTGGTACGGCCTTCCCACAATGCGGATCCGGTCGATGGCGCAGTTGCACTGCACCGGGAGCATGCTGGTCGTCCCGTCGGACTCTACGCCCGGCAGGCTTGAGACGCGGCTCGCAACTTCTCGATAGAGCCACGCCGTCTGTTGGTCGGTTTGATAAACCGTGTCGGGAGCCGTTACTTGCACGGTTGCGAGATGGCTTGGATCGAACCCCAGGGGGACGCGGAGCAGGCGATAGAGGCTCTTCCCCAGCAGCCCCGCGCCCACCAGCAGCACCACCGCCACCGCCAGTTCCGCCACGACCAGGTTTGCTCCCAATCTGCGCCACAGCCGGCCGGCGGCGCCGCGATCTCCCTCGGCCAGTGCGTCACGGGTCACCCAGCGCGAAAGCCGCAGCGTCGGTGTGGCGCCCAACAGCAACACGGCCAGCAGTGCGATCGACGCGACGAACGCGCCCGTGTGGGCATTCAAGCCGACGCCCTCCAGAAACGGCATGTTCGACGCCATGTCCTTCGGCACCAACTGCGCCAGGAACCTCATGCTCCCGCCGGCAACAACCGCGCCCGCCAGACTGCCGGACACCGCAAGCAAAAGTCCCTCAGTCACAAACTGAAAGGCCAGCCGCGCCCGCGTCGCGCCCAGCGCGCGCCGGACGGCCACTTCACGCCTGCGGCTCTCCGAGCGCACCAGCACCAGGCTGGCCACGTTCACGAGGGCAATCAGCAACAGCAGTCCGGCCGCTTCCAGCAACGTCAGCAGGATCGGCCGGACCTGGCCAACGATGATCTCGGAGAGGGGAACGACGCTAGCGCTCAGGTCGAACCCGGTGACGCCAAATTGCCGCTGGAGTTGCTTCGAGAGGGCCGCCAGTTCGGCTTGCGCCGCCTGAACGGTTACCCCGTGGCGCAGGCGCCCGACTCCCCAGAAGTTATAGAAAGTCCGCGATTGTTCGTGAGGACTTAAGGTGTTGATGGGGACCCAGAACTCCGCGTTGCCGCTCGGCCCGAAGGAAAACGTGCGGGGTAGCACGCCGATAACCGTAAACGCCTTGGCGTCCAGGTCTACGGTCTCGCCCACAACGTCGCGCCGTGCGCCGAATCGACTGAGCCATCCTCTGTAGCTCAGGATTACGACGTTGGGACCGCCCGGCCGGTCCTCACCCGGATAAAAATCACGCCCGAGGGCTGGACGAACGCCGAGGGTCTGGAAAAACTCTCCGCTTACCCGCTCGGCCTGCACCGGCTCCGCGCCTGAAGGAGTACGCAGGAGATAGCCGATGCCGCCATACACGCTGAGCGAGCTGAAGGATTTGTTCAGGCGCTGCCAGTCAAGATAGTCCGGATACGAGAGCGGCCAGCGCGGCGAGTCGACGCTGCTTTCGTTCACCGACATAAGTTGTCCGGGATCGGGATACGGAAGGGGCTCGAGCAGCGCCGCATCCACAAAGCCGAAGATCGACACACTCAGGCCCATGCCCAGCGCGAGAATCAGGATTGCTGTCAACACAAACCCGGGGCTCTTCCTCCACTGCCGCAGGGCAAAATGCAGGTCGAGCAGCGCCGTCTCCGCTCGAAATGCCACCACGTCCTGACTTTCATCCCTCAACTTCGCGGCATTGCCGAACTGGCGTATCGCGGCGTAACGCGCCGCTCCCGGCGGCATCCCGCCGTCTATCAATTCATTTTCCACCTGGCTGCGATGAAATGCCATCTCCTCGTCCAGTTCGCGCTGGAACTTCGCGCGGCGGACGAGAATCGAGAGTCTCTTCATGAACCGGGTGAAAGCGGTCATCTACGCCTCCTGCGCATCACTCAAAACCCGTCCGATCGCCGCCATCATTTGCTCGAACCGCGACAGCTCCACGTTCAATTGCTTGCGCCCGGCGGCGGTCAGCGTATAAAAACGAGCGCGCCGGTTGGTTTCAGTCATCTTCCATTCGGCCTTCACCCAACCCTGCAGCAGCAGCCGCTGCAACGCAGGGTAGAGCGAGCCCTCTTCCACCGTGAGGGCGTCGCCGGAGAGCCGTTTGATCGAGAGCGCAATCCCATAGCCGTGCAGCGGCGCACGACTCAGAGTTTTCAGAATGAGCATGTCGAGCGTGCCGGGCAGCAGGTCGGATTTCTTGGCCATGACGTCAGACCGTTATGCGAATCCCAACGAGAATTCTGTTCTCGTTGTAGCGCCGGCTTCCAGCCGGCATGCCGCCAAGATGGCGGCGCTACGGGATATCAAGGGCGAAGCCCTTGGCTAGTTAGGATAGATCACCTATGGATAGGACGTCAATGGGTTTGCTGAATGCATGCCCTATAAACGATTTTCTCCGTCGCGGATACGTTTCCTGTCGCCGTTATAGATGAGCCACCCTCGCTTCGACGGTTTTCCCCTTTCGGAGGATTCCTTTCTTATTAGAAGATAACGCGGTATCTTTTAACAACGCTGGGCGTTGTTAAATTCGGATGAAAGGGAATTTACGACTCAAGAAGGAGGGTAGCATGCCTGACAATTCCTATACCGAGGTGACGGGACAATCCTGGTTTTCGAGAATTGTCGAATCGATCAAGGCCGTGTTTTTTGGCCTCGTGCTTTTTGTGGTAGCCTTCCCGGTACTCTTCTGGAATGAAGGGCGCGCGGTGAGGACGGCAAAAAGCCTTCAGGAAGGTGCCGGCGCGGTGGTAACCGTTCCTGCTGACACGGTGAACGCCGCCCACGAAGGAAAGCTGGTCCACATGATGGGGGAAGCCACCACTACGGAGACTCTGTCCGATCCGGAATTTGGCGTTACTCTTCCTGCCATCAAACTGGATCGGCGAGTGGAAATGTTCCAGTGGCAGGAGGAGAAGAAGTCGGAGACCAGGAGCAAGCTCGGAGGCGGCTCGGAAACTGTGACGACCTACAGCTACAAACAGGCTTGGTCGCCGAGCCTCATCGACTCCAGCTCCTTCAAACAACGCGAAGGCCACGATAACCCGCGTGCGATGCCGGTGAGCAGCGAGGCTTGGACCGCCAAGAAGGTCACCCTGGGCGCTTTCACACTTTCGGGGCAGCAAGTGGCGTCACTAAACAATCTGGAAGATGTGACGGTTGAAGAGAAGGCCGCCGGCGAGCTTCCGCCCGACACAAAGCAAAAGACAAAGTTTTACAACGGTGGTTACTACCTGGGTGGCGACCCAGCGTCTCCGGCGATTGGCGACGCGAGGGTTACCTTCCAGGTGGTCCGGCCGGCCACCGTGAGCATCGTGGCTCGCCAGATTGGCAGCACGTTTGAACCTTATCAAGCCGCAGCGGGCGGCACGATCCTGCTTCTCACTTACGGGAGCGCCAGCGCGGGCGCCATGTTCAAAACGGAACAACAAAGCAACGCGCGCGTTACATGGTTCTTGCGATTGGCCGGCTTTCTGGTAATGGCGCTGGGTCTTTTCCTGGTCTTCAGGCCGCTGGCCGTGGTCGGCGACGTGGTCCCCATCTTCGGCTCCCTCCTGAGTGCGGGAATAGGACTCTTTGTATTTGTGGTGGCGTTGGCTCTGACCTTCGTGACCGTCGCGGTGAGCTGGCTGTTCTATCGGCCGCTCCTGGGAATTGCCCTGTTGCTGCTGGCGGCCGGCGGGATGGCGGGATTGATCCGCCTGGGAAGGCAGAGGCGGGCGGCACGGCAACAAGAACCACCCGCACAACCGGCGACCGTCGTCTGACTAAGGTGCCGCCCGTGCCAACTCAAAAGAACCTGGGAGCGCGGGCGTCCCGCCCGCTCTTGGTCTTGAGGAAGGTAGCGACGACCTCCGGTTTAGGACGGGGTAGCGCAGCCCGCCCGCTGTTGGTCGTAGTCTCTCGACACTTAGGGCGAAGAAGCGGGCAAGACGCCCGCGCTCCCAGGATTATTTCACGCCTTCTTTGGGAGGCGCCGGGTGAGGGTTGTCAACAATTCGATCGGGCAGGACACTAGCCTCTCAGAAGAGGCTTGACCCAGGCATCCATGCTGTTATACTGATTGTTATGGCTGACGAAAGAGGAAAGGCCGGTTGCAAGTCCCGCCCGGCTGGAGAAGCAAGTTGCGGTACTCATGAGGTTATACATAGAAAATTATTCCGGATAATTAATTGTGTTTCCAGGCTGTTTTGCCGATTTTGACCTTCGAACCGGATATGTCTTGTGGCTCTTATAAGTTACAACGAGGACGACTGGAGCATTGGCGGTAAGATATTGAAAACGAAGGGCTAACCAAGTCGCCCGAGGTGGACGGTGGAAAAGTTAAGCCCTTTAGAATCTTCAGACGGTCGGTTACGGGAGGAAGTGAGAGGAGAGAATGGGAGGTTATTTTCGGCTCAAATCTGGCATGTTTTGGTGCTTTTCTTGCCAAAATGAGCCCTTTTCTTGCACAAATCCGTGGCCCGGCCGAGGGTCCGACGTGCTTTTTGCTCTGGTTGGGAGCGATGAAGTCAAGAGTTGAGTTGGAGGAATAGTCCAATCATGCTCCATCGTCATTTGCCGGTTTTGGGCGCCGCGCTCGCCTGCTTGGCTCTTTCGCTCGCATCCGCCGCACCGGGCGCGAAGGCACGAGACTCAGCGCAGACGAAACGGGGTCCCATCGTAAAAGCCCCCGCAGGCAAGATCGAAGGGCAGCTTGATGGCAAGCTGCGCGTCTTCAAGGGCATCCCGTATGCGTTGCCACCGTTGGGAGAGGCGCGGTGGAAGCCGCCAGTTCCGGCGCCGCGATGGACAGGGGTCCGAAAGGCGCTGGAATTCGGGCCGGCATGCTATCAGCCGACCATCAAGATCAAGTCGGTCTACTCGCGCGATCCGCTGCCGATGAGCGAGGATTGCCTGACGCTCAATATCTGGGCACCCGCCGACGCTCGCCATGCGCCCGTCTTCTTCTGGATTTACGGCGGCGCGTTGACTTCGGGCGCGAGTCGCGAGGCGCTCTACGACGGTACGCGGCTTGCCGCACGAGGCCTTGTCGTGGTGTCGATCAACTACCGGCTCGGAGTACTTGGCTGGCTGGCGCATCCTGAACTCAGCGCCGAGTCGCCGAACGGAGTGTCGGGCAATTATGGACTGCTCGACCAGATCGAAGCGCTGCGATGGGTCCGGCGGAATATTCGCGCGTTCGGCGGGGACGCGTCGAACGTGACCATCGCTGGCGAATCTGCGGGCGCGCTGAGCGTTATGTACCTGATGGCGGCACCGGCCGCACGGGGTCTGTTCTCGAAGGCCATTGCCGAGAGCGCCTACATGATCTCGACGCCCGAGCTGAAGCAGCGCCGTCACGGCTCCGAGGCGGCGGAAGAGAGCGGCAGGCGCCTGGCCGCAGCGCTCGATCGGCCGAATCTGGCCGCTCTGCGCGCCATGGATGCGCAGGCGCTGACGGACGCCGCGCCGGCGGCAGGCTATGCGCCATGGGGCACCATCGACGGGAAAACTCTGCCGCGCCAGTTAGTGGATGTCTTCGACCGGGGCGAACAAGCGCCGGTACCGATTCTCGCCGGCTTCAATAGCGGCGAGATCCGTTCCCTCATGGTACTCGCTCCCAAGCCTCCGGCGAATGCCGCCGAGTATGAGCGCATTATTCGCGAGCGCTATCGCGACCTCGCAGACGAATTCCTGAAGCTCTATCCCAGTACCAGCATGGAGGAGAGCATACTGGCGACAACGCGCGATGCCTTGTACGGATGGACCGCCGAGCGGCTGGTTCGCAAGCAGGCGGCGCTGGGCGTGCCGTCGTTCCTCTACTATTTCGATCACGGCTATCCGGCTGCCGATTCGGCAGGCCTGCATGCGTTTCATGCCAGCGAGTTGCCCTTCGTCTTTGGGACGTTCGATGCCACCACACCGAATTGGCCGAAGATCCCGGCGACTCCCGAAGAGTCGAGCTTGAGCGAAGCGATGATCGAGTATTGGACGAGTTTCGCTCGCTCGGGCAGACCCCAGGCCGCGAATCAACCCGATTGGCCGGCCTACGGATCGTCGCACTCCTACATGGCGTTCACGGACGCGCCACATCCGTCGGACTACCTCTTACCGGGGATGTACGAATTCAACGAGGCCGTTGTTTCCAGACGGAGGGAGATGGGCAACGTTCCCTGGGGCTGGAATGTCGGCATCGCCTCGCCAAAGCTTCCGGATCAGAAGGCACGAGGCAAATAGTTCGTCCGAGCGGCTGGTGTGGCCGGGTTGACCGCGAACAACGGAGATGAGCTGATCCGCGGCTATGGCTGGAGCGAGAGGAAGCCGGCCGCCATGAATTTCGCTGGGGCAAGCGGGCCTTACTTCATCACAGCGGGGCCCGACGGCGCGTTGTGGTTTACCGAGGAGGGACCGGCGTAACGGGATCGGGGCGTATCACGACATCTGTAGACATCTTTAAGTATCAGCTGCCGCCGCCAACGGCGATGGATCCCGTAGTGGGGACCCTTTCGGCGGGGCCAGACGGTTGCCTCTGGCTTTTTCGACTTTATGGCACGGTGAGTGCCCAGAACGAGCTCTGGCGAATTCCGGGTCTGGCAGCGGCGATTCTATGACATGAACATCTGGACGGAAAAGAGGCGGGACGGGAAGCTCAATTACATGCGCTACGATCCCGTCAAGAGGCGGTTGGTGAAGGAGCCGGGAGAATGGCCATGGTCGAGTTGGAGATTCTATTATCTGGGGGACACCTCGCTGCTGACGATAGACCCCACGATGTGATCGGCTGGGCGCAGACATCCAACTACGATGTCTGCGCCACCCGTCCATCCAACTACGATGTCTGCGCCACCCGCCGACGAATTCCTACATCCCAGCTCCTCGGACGGCTGTCTGCTTGAACCAGGAAACAAGGAAGAGGATTCCGAGAATCAACCCTGGCAAGGCCAATACTGTCGTCATCCCTTCGCCGGGTCCGAAACGAATCGAGAACGCTTCCATCCAGCAAACGAGGGCGAACCAGAGGAGAAGAACCGCGCCTGCAATGAGCTCATTTGACCATGACGCGGCATAGCCCAACAGGAACAGGAGGCACAGCAATTGCGTCAGGGCGAGCTCAAGACCCATAGACTCAGGCCGGGTGGGCTCGATGATCAGGCTTCGGGTAGAAGGGATCGTTGCGAGCACTTCAAATGCGACATACAGAAGCGCGTAGACTCCCGTGACCCACTGTAACTTCGAAGGCGCCTTTTTCATGACTACCCCCTTCACTGCCTCACTGACTGAAACCGTGATTTGCATTTCAGGTCTCTCTAGCATGCATGTCGAGACTCAGGGCGTCGGTGCAGTTCTTCGGCTGGCTTGGCGCAGCAAGGCTGTGCGTCTCGCGGTCTGCGCCCTTCCTGAGATCGCAGAACTTCGTTCTGCAGCAGAACTTCGTTCTGCGTCAGCCGGCGGACTAGGGCGTCCTGAAGAAGGCGCGTGGTATCAGCCCGTGTTCAAAGGCCTGGCGCTCCAGGTCCTCGCGAAAATCCGGATGGGCCAGCGAGATCATGGCACGAGCGCGTTCGGGGATCGACTTGCCTTTCAGATTGACCATTCCGAACTCGTTGACCACGTACATGATATCAGTGCGCGGGGTGGTGACGATGTTGCCGGGCGTGAGGTCGAGGACGATGCGGCTCCTGCGGACGCCTTTCTTCTCGTAGACCGACGAGAGGCACATGAACGACTTGCCGCCCTTCGAGGCATAGGCGCCGCGTGCGTATTGGAGCTGGCCGCCCGTGCCGGAGATGTGACGGTGCCCGTCGGATTCCGACGCCGCCTGACCCTGCAGATCCATCTGCGTCGTGTTGTTAATGGCGACGACCTTGTCGTTCTGCATTATGACGTGCGGCAGATTGGTGTAATCGGTCCCGCAGCACAGCATGTCGGGGTTGCCGTCGATCGCGTCGTACATCGATTGCGAGCCCCATCCGAACGTAAAGACCACCTTTCCGGGGTCGAGCGTCTTGCGCGCGCCGGTAATGACCCCGGCGTGGTACAGCTCCATCAGACTGTCCGTCAGCATTTCGGTGTGAACGCCCAGGTCCTTCGCGCCAGAGTCGCGCAGCAACGAACAAACCGCGTTGGGCATGCCGCCGATGCCGATTTGCAGACAGGAGCCATCCTCCACTTCGGCGGCAATCCGGGATGCAATCGCGCGATCCACATCCGTGATCGGCGGGCTTTTCAGTTCCGAAAGAGGAGCGTTGTCTCCTTCGATGACGAAATCGACTTCGCTGACGTGGATGCCGTTGTCCACTCCGCAGAGGCTCGGGACCGCCGTCGACGTCTCCACGATCAGCACTTTTGCACGCTCGACAAGCGCACGATGCCAGGTGTTCGTGGGACCGAAGTTGAAGAAGCCGTTCGCGTCGGCCGGCCGGACCTTCAAGACGACGATGTCGATGGGATCGATGAAGCGGCGATAGTAGTCGTGGATCTCTCCCAGATTGGGAGGGATGTGATGACAGATGCCGGCATCGGATTTCGCCCGCTCATACGCGGTGAAGTGCCAACTGAACCAATGGAAATGGGCCCCTTCGGGATCGCTCTCCAGCACGGCGCGCGGCTTCGACGCGAGGCTGGAACGAAACCTCACATTCGAGAGTTCCCGTACCCGGGCCGCCAGGGCCTGGTCAAACACATCGGGCTGGCCGAGGCAGGCCCCATAGTCGAGCCAGTATCCCGACTTCACCAAAGAGGCGGCTTCCGCGGCGGTGATCTTCTTGGCTCGGGCAGATGCAGTTCGCATAGACATAAGGGGAGGTGTTTCTCAGCGTAAACGCGCCCAATAGGGGTGCGCGCCACGGAGACAATGACAGCGTCGCGAGTCACGTCAGGCGCCTTTCATTTGCGGTGGAATGTAGCCAGCCTTGCTCAACTCGAGCTCACTCTGAGCGAAGCCATATTCCGGGATCATTTCATCGCGCCGGTCCACTACCTCCGCCCATCGCGCTGTCAACTCTTCCGGCGAGGGCGGATCGCCGGCGACATGAAGGCCCTTGGTCAACGTGATGTTGGCGGCTTCGAAACTGCCCGCGCCGGCGCAGAGGATGGTGCGCGTCGGCGCACTCTCCGCCACCAGCGCCAGGAGGCCCGGGGCCACGAGCTCGGGCCGCAGCAGGTTCAACTGATCGTCGGGCAGGATGCCCTGGGTCATCTGGGTCGCGGCCGTGGGTGCGATGCAGTTTACCCGGATGCCATATTTGGCACCTTCAATCGCCAGGGTCTGCATGAGACCGGCAAGCGCCATTTTGGCCGCACCGTAGTTCGATTGACCGAAGTTGCCGTATAGACCAGACGACGAAGTGGTCATGACGATGCGGCCGTATTTCTGCTGGCGCATCGCCTCCCAGACAGCCTTGGTGCAGTGGACGGCTCCCATCAAGTGCACCTCAACCACCAGGCGGAAATCGTCGATGCTCATCTTGCCGAACGATTTGTCGCGCAGGATGCCTGCATTGTTGACGAGGATGTCCACTCGACCCCAGTCGGCCCGAGCCCGCTGGACCATCTCCTCGACCGCCGCGGCATCGGTCACCGAGCAAGCTTGGGCCCGCGCCTGCCCGCCGGCAGCGACGATCTCTCGTGCCACCGTCTCGGCGCCGGTGCCGAGATCGTTCACGACGACGCGAGCGCCGCGCTCTGCCAGGAGCCGCGCATAACACCGTCCCAAGCCGCCCCCCGCTCCCGTGACGATGGCCACTCGACCCGTTAGATCAATCACTTTCGACCCGCTTTCTGCCCGCAGCTGCACTGATGTGGCGCGGAAATCCCGCGCCCGATTCGAACGGGCGGAACCATCATAACATT
>Ga0335081_10019216_pt1 | contig 11049 bp, 6 predicted proteins | sample Lox_Sample_35_FD_206713 | JGI IMG/M metagenome (GOLD analysis project Ga0335081, IMG submission 206713) | Soil microbial communities from Loxahatchee National Wildlife Refuge, Florida, United States - Lox_Sample_3.5 | ecosystem: Environmental > Terrestrial > Soil > Wetlands | place: USA: Florida...
GGCCGTCGGCATGGAAGCGGCCGCGGCAGCCACGGGCGCCGCTTCGGTGTGGAACCGTCCCCATTTCCACGCGATCTCCTGCCAGGAATCGATCGCGTTGCCGTCGCCGGAGTGTACCGCGGGCAGAAAGCGCAGCTTGCGGACGCAGTCGACCGCCGCCTGATCGAGGCTCGGGGATCCGGAGGACGAGCTGACGGAGAGGCGCGACGGCACCCCCGTCGGTCCGACGAGGAACAACACCAGCGCGGCGCTGCGGTCCTGCGTATCGGCGTGCGTGAGCTCGGGGCAGCGGCCCCTGGGGTCGAAGCCCATGGCGATCTCCGCATCGCGGATCTCGGCCGGCGCGGGCGGCGCGCCGCGCGCCGTCCCGGTCCACGCCGCGAGGGCGAAGAGGACCACGCAGGCGGGACTCGAGAAGCGTATGGACATGCTCACCCCCTGAAGGGCTATGTTATCGCGACTGACCGTGCCCCGATTGCGCGCCCTGTGGCCCGCAGCCCGGCGTCTCGCAGCCGTCTTCCTCCTCGATCTGCACGGTCGTGTGCTCGACCCGCAGCCGCTGCGCGAGCCGCGCGTGGATGGCGGCGATCGCCGCGCCGTGCCCGCTGCCCGCGGCGAGGTTGGCGTGCAGCGTCACCGTCGGCCGCTCGCCGGTCATCGACCAGACGTGCACGTGGTGCACGCCGACGAGCCCCGGGACGTGGCCGATGAGCTCGGCCTCGATGCTGCGCTCGTCGCACCCGGCGGGCGCACCCTCGAGCAGCACGTGCGCCGACGCGCGCGTCAGCGTCCAGGCCGAGCGCAGGATCAGCGCCGAGACGAGCAGCGACAGCAGCGGATCGGCGAGCGTCCAGCCGCTCGCGAGGATCACGATCGCCGCGGCGCTCGCGGCCGCCGAGCCGAGCAGATCGCTCAGGACGTGAGCCCGCGCGCCACGCTCGTTCAGCGAGCGTGCGCCGGACAACGCGAGCAGAGCGGCGAAATTGGCGACTCCGCCGATGAGCGCAATGTAGAGCATCAGCCTGCCGTTCACTGCCGGGCGGCTCATGAGGCGCTCGACCGCCTCGTACACTACCCAGGCGGTGAGCGCGAGCAGCACCTGGCCGTTGATGAAGGCGGCGAGCGGCTGGTAGCGGCGGTGTCCGTAGGTGCGGCGCGCGCTCGCCGGACGCGCGCTAACCCGGATCGCGACAATGGCGAGCAGCAGCGAGGCGGAGTCGGCGAGCATGTGCGCGGCTTCGGCGAGCAGCGCGATCGAGTTGGCGAAGTAGCCGCCGGCGGCCTCGATGAGCGTGAAGCTGCCGAGGATGGCGAGCGCGGTGATCAGCCGCCGCGCCGGTGCGCCGGCGTGATGGTGATCGTGATCGTGATGATCGTGGCCGTGGGTGTGCGCGGCGCCCTCATGGTGCTCATGGGTGTGGTCATGGCCGTGACCATGGCGGCGCGATTCGCTGGAGCTCATCCGGAGCCAAGGTTAGCAGTGCCGTGCCGGGGGCGCGAATGCGCACGCTAGCCCACCCGGCGAGCGCCGGGCCCTCCTGCGCGCCGAGGGGAGTCGGACACGCAGGAGGGCCGGCCTCTACGCAGCGATCAGTTGCCGGCGGTCACCCGGGTGGCCTTCACCGTCCCGGCGATCGTCGCGAGCGGCGTGCCGCTCTCATCGAACGGGTCCGTCGTGGAGTCGCCGTACTGCGAGACCGTGAAGCTGCCCGTGTACGACTTGCCGGTCGGGTCGACCGTCACCGTCATGTGGAAGTGCGCCAGCCCGAGATAGGCGCCTCCCGCATAGGCCATGGCGACGTGATTGAGCCTGAATTTCGACCAGCCGATCTGCTGCCAGGTGCCCATGCAGACGTCGCCGTCCGCCGGGTTGCGGCCGCCCGAGATGGTGATCTCGGTGCCGTCGTCGTGCCACTGGATCGTGCCGAAGTCGAAGAGGGCGCCGTTCACCGTCATCTCGAACTTCCACAGGCCGACGATCGCGGCCTGGGGCCCGCCGTTCTCCGGCTCGTAGGAGGTGCGAATGAAGGCGCCGCCCGCGGCATAGACCGCCGGGGCGGAGCGGCCGGATGCGAGCGCGAGACCCGCCGCCGAGGTGCTGCAGCCGGCGAACGCCTGACCGGCCGCCAGCAGCCCGAAGAGGCCGAGGCCGGCGTACAGCTTGGTTGACTTGCGAATCATGACAGGTACCTCCGATGGTTGAACACGGAGATGAAAGCTAATAGTCGTGGGCGGCCGAGTCAGCCCCATAGGAATGAGGGATTTGTGAGGATCGCTGTGTCGCGCACGCGCATGCATTAAGGTAGCCACCGTGCGCTTTCGTCCGGGGGTCCTCATGTCTCAGGCTAAGAATGCTGATACCGCCCTGACCGCCGCACTCGCGCGGCAGCTGCGTGGCCCGGTGCTGCGTCCGGGCGATGCCGCCTTCGGCACCGCCCGCCGGGTGTGGAACGCGGCCATCGACCGCAGGCCGGCGGCCATCGTGCGCTGCGCGGACGCCGAGGAGTGTGCGCTCGCGGTGCGTATCGCCGCCGAGCACGCGACGCCTGTCACGGTGCGCGGCGGCGGCCACAACGTCGCCGGCCGCGCGATCGCCGAGGGCGCGCTGCTCATCGACCTGTCGGGCATGCGCGAGGTGTCGGTGAATGCTGCGGCGCAGCTCGCGACGGTGCAGGGCGGAGCCCTGTGGCACGACGTCGACGTGGCGACCGCGCGGCACGGTCTCGCGACCACGGGAGGGCTCATCTCGAGCACCGGAGTCGGCGGGTTTACGCTCGGCGGCGGCACTGGCTGGCTGATGTGCCGCCACGGGCTCGCGATCGACAATCTCGCCGCGGCGACCCTGGTGCTGGGCGACGGCCGCTGCCTGCGCGTCTCCGCCGAGGAGCACGAGGAGCTCTTCTACGGCGTCCGCGGCGGCGGCGGCGGGCTCGGCATCGTCACGAGCTTCGAGTTCCGACTGCACCCGGTGAAGCAGGTGCTCGCCGGAGTCGTGATCCGCCCGACTGCGGAGGCGGGCCTCGGATTGCGCGCCTTCCGGGATTTCGCGCTCGAGGCGCCCGATGACTACTGTGGCATGGCGGTGCTCGCCTCGGGGCCGCCGCTGCCGTTTCTCGATGCCGCCTGGCACGGGCGGCCGGTGCTCATCTCGGCGATGTGCTGGAGCGGGGAAATCGCCGCCGGCGAGCGCTCGCTCGCACCGCTGCGACGAGCGGGAGCCCCGCTCGTCGATCACGTCGGTCCCATGCCCTACGTGCAGTGGCAGCACCTGATGGACGGCGGTGCGCCGGCGGGACGCTACCAGTACTGGAAGACGGCCACCTTCAGCTCGTTGAGCGAGCGGACCATCGACATACTGGCGGAGGCGCTCACGGCACTGCCGAGCCGCACCACAGAGGTCCACGTGCAGCACCTCGGTGGCGCGGTGGCTCGCGTGCCGGAGGCCGATACGGCATTCGCGGCACGCGGCGCGCGGTTCTTCGTGAATCTCATCGGCGTCACGCCGTGGCCGGATGAGTTCGAGGCCGTGCGGCAGTGGATACGGCAGCTGCACGCGCGGCTCGAGCCGCAAGCCCTGCCCACGCCATTGCCGAATTTCACCGGGGTGGACGACGGCGAGGTCATACGGCAGCTCGGCGCCTCGCGTGCGCAGCGGCTGACGGCGCTGCGCCGGCGCTATGACCCCGCGGGCGTATTCGCGGCACCGCCCGCATAGCGCTTTAGTCGCTCGCGCACCTCGTTGGCAGCGTCTTCATCGCGCATGCGCCGCCCGGCATCCGACAGCGCCTCGTAGTCCGTCGGCCCGAGCCTGGCGCGCAGCGTCGCGTGTGCCGCCTCGTTGAGAGGCACCCAGAAGTTGAAGAGCGGCACGCCGGTGCGCTCGCGGATTCCGGCCGCCGCCGCGAGAAAGCGCGCTGCATCCGGCCACTCTCCATGCCGGATGGCGAGGTAGCCGCAGCCCTCGATGGAGCCGGCCATGCCGCGCAGCGTGAACACCGCCGCGGCCTCGTTCAGGGCATCGAGGAACTGGACCGCCGCCGCGGCATCCTCGCCGAGGAAATACAGCGACAGCGCGATATACATGTCGATGAAGTGGTGCTGATGCACGTCCGGCCCCAGACGTCGCACCGCCCGCAGCGTCTCGAGCGCCGCCCGGTAGTCATGGGTGCCGATCTGGATCCATCCGCGGGCGAGCCCGGCGAGCCCCTTGAGCAACGGATCGTCGAGCTCGGCTGCGATCCGCTCCACGATCTCGACGTGCGGCGGGGCCTCGGCGGAGCGGCCGTCGTTGCTGAGGTTCATCGCGTAGTAGCCATTGGCGTAGGCCTCGGCCCACAGGTCCTGATGCGCGCGCGCGAGCCGCGCCGCCTCGAGCAGGTCGTCGCCGGAGTGGGCGAAATGCACCAGGATCACTCCCCAGCAGAGCAGGGCGCGGGCGCGCTCCTGGGCGGTGGAACCGCGCGTAGCCTCGAGCATGCGCTGCAGCCCGGCGATCGTGGCACTACGGGCCTTCGCAAACAGCAGCAACCCGCCCGCAATGCGCAGCGCCGCACCGGGATCCGCGCCTGCGCCGAGAGCATAGTCCACCGCCGCGTTGATGTTGCCCTGCTCGCGGACCAGCTGCTCGATGCGCCCCGTCATCCTCCCGCCCACCATATCGGCGTGCGCCGCCTCCGCCATGCGCACCACGAGGTCGACGTGCGCGCGGCGCGCACGCGCCTCCTCCGCGCTCGATCGCAGCTGCTCGAGCGCATACTCGCGCACCGTCTCGAGCAGCCGATAGCGCGGCGGCATGACACCGGGAGTTACCGCCACGAGTGACTTGGCCACGAGTCCCGTGAGCAGGTCCACGGCCGTCTCGGGATCGTGGCCGAGTAGCGCCGCGAGCTCGATGGCGGACTCCATGGTCCAACCCTGCACGAACACGCCGAGCCACCTGAGCAGCTGCTGCTCCTGCGCGGACAGCAGGCTGAAGCTCCATTCGAGCAGCAGCCGCAGGTTCTGGTGACGGCCGTCACGACCCGCCACGGTCCCGCGCAGGAACTGGAAGCGCTGATCCAGCCGCTGCAGCACCTGCTCCGGGGACAGCAGCGCGAAGCGCGCGGCCGCGAGCTCCAGCGCGAGCGGCATGCCATCGAGATGCCGGCAGATCTCGACGATGGCGGCGGCATTGGACGGGGTGACATGGAATCCGGGCTGCACCGCGCGCGCGCGCGTGACCAGCATCTCGACCGCGGGCACCGCGGCGATCTCCGCGGGCGAGGAGTGTGCCGGGTCGCTGGCGGGCAGCGCGAGCGGCGGCAGACGCAGCAGCTGCTCGCCGGTGAAATTGAGCGGTGCCTGGGACGTCGACAGCACCTTGAGGTTTTCCGTGCCACGCAGCACGTCGATGACCAGCGCGCCAAGCTCGGGGGCTACCCGATCGCAGTTGTCGAGTACCAGGAGGGCCCTGCGACCCTGCAGCACCGGCAGGATGTGCCCCATTAGCTTGCAGTCGTCGGCACTCGGAATGCCGAGCGCGGCGCCGAGGGCACGCAGCCATTCCGCGCCCTGCGCAAGCGGCACGAGGTCGAAGAACCAGACGCCGTCGGGAAACTCTGGTGCCAGCCGGCGCGCGAGCTCGAGCGCAAACTGTGTCTTGCCGATGCCGCCGGGGCCGAGCACGGTGACGGCGCGGTGCCTGGCGACCAGCCCGCTGAGCGTCTCCAGCTCGTGCTCGCGACCGATGAGTGCGTCGACGCGTGCCGGCAGACGTGCCGCGGGGGGCGGCCCGAACCGCAGCGCACGCTCGGTGCCCGGCTGCTCGCGCTCGCACGGCCCCGTATACCGGTAGCCCGCGCCGTGCACGGTAACGATGTACTTCGGCTCCGCCGTGTCGTCGCCGAAGGCGCGGCGGGCGAGGGCGATGATGCGGTTGAGCGTCGAGGGAGTGACGTAGCGGTGACCCCACACCGCATCGAGGAGCTCGTTGCGGGTCACCAGGGTGTTGGCACGCGCGAGCAGCTGCAGGATCACCGCGAAGGCGCGCGGCTCGAGCGGCACCTCGAGGCCTGCGCGGGTGAAGCGACGGTTGGCGGCGTCGATGCGGAACTCGCCGCAGCGGTAGCTGACCGCCTCGGCGAATGCGGCGTCGCCGAAGTCATCGCCGTCGCGAGCGCCCGCCCGGGAGGCGGCCGCTCCCGCGGCGCGCAGCGCCTCCGGCATCAGCAGCTGCCTGATGCGCTCGACGAACTCGGGAGGTGTCTCCCCATCCGGCAGGCGGGTCCATTGGAGCTCGGTGAACTTCTCGGGCACCGCGGCGCGGTCCGCGGGGGTGCCGTCGAGGACCACCGGAACGAGAAACGTCCGCTTGTGGGTCATGTCGCGGGTCCGGTCGACCGCCAGGGACCACTCACGACGGAAATACCCCTCGTCGCGGCGCTCGGTGTTGGCCGAGACCACGGGGATGAAGAGGCGGCAGTTGCGGATCTGCTCGCGGATCCTGCGGTCCCAGGCGTCCCCGCCCCGCAGCTCGCTCTGGTCGAACCAGACCTCGATGCCGGCGGCCTGCAGCGTCTCGCAGATGCGTCGCACTGCATCGCCGTCCTGCGAGGCATAGCTGAGGAACACCGCTCCCCTCGGCGTGCTCGCAGGCTCCGGCGACTTACCCCCCATCGCCCGCAGGATGCCCTGAGGAGCCGGTCGCAGGCAACGCAGCGTTATGTAGCCGAACGTACTCCCCGGTGGACCCTGACTCGCGTACCCTGACGACGGACATGACCGCCACACTCGACCTGGTTGCCATCGGACGTGTCAGCGTCGACCTGTATGGCCAGCAGCTGGGGACCCGGCTCGAGGACGTGGCGAGCTTTGCCAAGGCGATCGGCGGCAGTCCCGCCAACGTCGCGATCGGCGCTGCCCGGCTCGGACTCAAGGCGGCGCTCATCACCCGCGTGGGGAACGAACCGATGGGCCGCTTCGTGCACGAGCAGCTCGCGCGCGAGGGGGTCGATACGCGCGGGGTGCGCACCGACGGCGAGCGCCTCACGGCGCTGGTGCTGCTCAGCGTGCGCGATGCGCAGTCCTTCCCGCTCATCTTCTACCGCGAGAACTGTGCCGACAGCGCCCTGTGCGAGGACGATATCGACGAGGAGCTGATCGCCAGCGCACGTGCGGTGCTCGTGACCGGCACGCACTTCTCGCTCGCCGCCGGCGCACGGGCGCAGCGCAAGGCCTTGCGCATCGCCCGGGCACACGGGCGCCGCGTGGTGCTCGACATCGACTACCGGCCGAATCTCTGGGGCATCGGCGGGCACGACGCCGGCGAGACTCGCTATGCACGCTCGGCGCGCGTCACGGCCGCGCTCGCTCCGGTGCTGCCGGATTGCGATCTGATCGTCGGCACCGAGGAGGAAATGCACGTCGCCGCCGGTGAGGAGGACACCCTCGCAGCCGTGCGGCGCATACGCGCGCTATCGAACGCGGTCATCGTGCTGAAGCGCGGCGCCGCGGGCTGCATCGTGTTTGCCGGCCGCATCCCGCAACGGCTCGAGGACGCTCTCGTGGCCCCCGGGCTCGAGGTCGAGATCTACAACGTGCTTGGCGCGGGGGATGCTTTTCTCGCCGGGTACCTGCTCGGCTACCTGCGCGATGAGCCGCACGAGGCGAGCGCGCGCTTCGCCAACGCCTGCGGGGCCATCGCGGTATCGCGGCTCATGTGCTCGCCGGAGTACGCGACGCTTGCCGAGCTCGGCCACCTCCTGGCGCGCGGCAGCGCATACCACGCGCTGCGCGAGGACCCGGAGCTTGCGCACCTGCACTGGGCGACGACGCGCAGAAAAGCGCCGGGTGCGCTCTTCCTGCTGGACGCCGCGGCGCTCCCGCAGGCGCATCGGGGCGAGCTCGCGCCACTCATGGTCGAGGCGGCCGCGCGGGTGGGGGCGACCTGCGCAGGAGTCGGAGTGCGGCTGGATCGCGACTCGCGGAGCGCGGCGCTGCGCGCGGCGCAGCGGCTCGGCCTGTGGATCGCGATGCAGGCGGATTTGGCAGGCGCGCAGCCGCCGGAGCTGCTCGTCGAATGGCCGGTGGGCCTCACGGTGAGCTGCCGATTCGCCGCGGCCCGCGAGCGTGAGCTCCTGCACCTGTGCGCGGTTTGCCGCTCGCAGGGGCGCGAGCTCCTCATCGACCTCGAGCCCGGCGATAGCGCGCCGGCGGTCCTGGGGCACCTCTATGAGCTCGGGATCCGACCCGACTGGTGGGCGCTCGCGCCGCTCACCGGGAGCGCTGCGATCGAGGAGAGTGCACGCCTCGTCGCCGCGCACGATGCGCACTGTCGCGGGCTCCTGCTCGGGAAGGGCGAGTTCGCCGGCGGGGCTGGGAGCGCGCTCGTGCGCGGCTTCATCGCCGGCGGTAGCATGCTGGAAGCGGTGACGCCGGCATGGCTCGCGGGGCGGATGTCGGATGAGTCGCTGATCGGCGAGGTGGCGGATCGCTTGCATGCGCAGATCCTCGCCTGGCTGCGGATGCGCGAGGGGAACAGGCGTTGACCACGACTCGGCTCACGGTGGCGCAGGCACTGGTGCGGGCAATGGCCGCACAGTGGACCGTGGTTGGCGGCGAGCGCCGGCGCGTGTTCGCCGGCGTGTGGGCGATCTTCGGGCACGGCAACGTGGCGGCGCTCGGTGAGGCGCTGTACGCCGCGCGCGATGTGCTGCCGACGCTGCGCGCCCACAACGAGCAGGCGATGGGGCACGCGGCCGTGGCTTTCGCCAAGGCTTCGCGCCGGCGCCGCATGATGGCCTGCACGACCTCGATCGGCCCCGGCGCCACCAATCTCGCCACCGCGGCGGCGGTGGCACACGTCAACCGCTTGCCGCTGCTGCTCCTCCCCGGGGACGTGTTCGCCAGCCGCGCGCCCGACCCGGTATTGCAGCAGCTCGAGGACTTCGGCGACGGACTGGTGACCGCCAACGACTGCCTGCGGCCGCTGTCGCGCTACTTCGACCGGATCACGCGGCCCGCGCAGTTGCCCGCGGCATTCCGCCGCGCGATGCAGGTGCTCACCGACCCCGCGGACTGTGGTCCGGTGACTCTGGCGCTCTGTCAGGACGTGCAGGCGGAGGCGCAGGTGTGGCCGGACGAGCTCTTCGAGGAGCGGCTGTGGATGCCGCGGCGCGCGCCGCCGGCATCCGCGGAGCTGGACGCTGCGGCCGGGCTGCTGCGCCAGGCGCAACGGCCGCTCATCGTCTGCGGGGGCGGCGTGCTCTACTCGGAGGCGGAGGCGCAGCTGGGTGAGTTTTGCGTGCGCCACGGGGTGCCGAGCGGCGAGACCCAGGCCGGCAAGTCCGCGCTGAGTCACGGCCATCCCCTGAATCTCGGGGGTATCGGCGTCACCGGTACCGAGGCCGCCAACTCGCTCGCGGCGGAGGCGGACGTGATTCTCGCCGTCGGTACGCGGCTGCAGGACTTCACCACCGGCTCGGGGAAGCTGCTGCGGGCCGCGGGCCGGCGCATCGTGGCGCTCAACGTCCAGGCCTTCGATGCCGGCAAGTACGGGGCGCTGCCGCTGGTCGCCGACGCCCGCGAGGGACTGGCGCGTCTCAGCGCCGTTCTCGGCGCCTGGCGCGCGCCGGCGGCGTGGAGCGGGCGTGCGCAGAGTGAGCGCGCACGGTGGCTCACGACCGCGGCAGCGTTCACCGCCGCGGGCGGGAGCGGCCGACCCTCGGATGCCGAGGTCATCGGCGCGGTGCAGAGGGCGGCGCTCGAGTCCGACATCGTGGTGTGCGCCGCCGGGGGGCTTCCCGGGGAGCTGCATCGCCACTGGCAGGCGGCACAGCCGCTCGGCTACCACCTCGAGTACGGCTACTCCTGCATGGGCTACGAGATCGCGGGGGCGCTCGGTGTGAAGCTCGCGCTGCCCGCGCGCGAGGTGCTCGTCATGGTGGGCGACGGCTCCTACCTGATGCTCAACAGCGAGATCGCGACGTCGGTACGCCTGGGTCTGAGGCTCATCATCGTGCTGCTCGATAACGGCGGCTTCGGTTGCATCGAGCGCCTGCAGGGTGCGACCGGCAATGCGAGCTTCAACAACCTGCGCGGCAGCGGGCCGGGCGCGAGCCTCGACTTCGTGGCGCACGCGCGCGGCCTGGGCGCGCACGCGCGCGCGCTCGGCGGAATCTCCGAGCTCGGCGGCGCGCTCGAGGAGGCGCGCCGCGCCGATCGCACCTCGGTGCTGGTGATGGCCACCGACCCCCTGGCGAGTACCACGGCCGGCGGCTGCTGGTGGGACGTGCCGGTTCCGGAGGTGTCGGAGCGTGCCGAGGTGCGCTCGGCCCGCGAGCGCTACGTGGCGGCGCGCGGCACGCCCGCCGGGGATGAGTGACATGCACGTCCGCCTCGGCGCCAATCCCATCATCTGGTCGAACGACGATCTGCGCGAGCTCGGCGCGGACATCACGCTCGAGAGCTGTCTGGGTCAGGCGCGCGACATCGGCTTCGAGGGCATGGAGCTCGGGCACAAGTTTCCACGCGACGCCCGCGAGCTCAGCGCGGTGTTCGGCCGCTTCGGGCTGGCGTGCGTGTCCGGCTGGTATTCCGCCGAGCTCCTCGTCTGGGGTGCGCGCGAGGAGCTGACGCGGCTGCGCCCGCACCTCGAGCTCCTCAAGGCGCTGCACAGCCCCGTGCTGGTGTTCGCCGAGGTGACCGGCGCGGTGCACGGCGACCTCAAGCGGCCGCTGTCGGAGCGGCCGGTCCTCACGACCCGCGACTGGCGCAGGCTCGGCAGGCACCTCACCGAAGTCGCGGCGGTCACGGCCGCGGAGGGCGTCAGGCTCGTCTACCACCATCACATGGGGACCGCGGTACAGAGCGCCGAGGACATCGAGGCGCTCATGCAGTCCACGGGACCGGAAGTCGGGCTGCTGCTCGACACCGGACACGCAGCGTTCGCCGGCGCCGATCCGCTGCTGCTCGCGCGGCGCTACGCCGACCGCATCTGCCACGTGCACGCCAAGGACGTACGCGCCGCGGTCGCCGCCCGCGCGCGCGCCGGCAACTGGAGCTTCCTGCGCG
>Ga0335081_10019217_pt1 | contig 11048 bp, 9 predicted proteins | sample Lox_Sample_35_FD_206713 | JGI IMG/M metagenome (GOLD analysis project Ga0335081, IMG submission 206713) | Soil microbial communities from Loxahatchee National Wildlife Refuge, Florida, United States - Lox_Sample_3.5 | ecosystem: Environmental > Terrestrial > Soil > Wetlands | place: USA: Florida...
TGGCCAGAACGTGATGACGCCGAACATGACGCTGGCCATTGTCCTTCTGGCAGCGATGGCCGCGATTGCGCTCCGGGCCGCGGCCAGACGGCCAGCGCCACGGTGGGCGCCCGTCACCGGATCCGCGCCGATTGCGGTGCGGACATCCGGTTCCCCGGGCCGGCCGGCTAGTGCCGTTGAGCAGATGCAGGACATATTTCACGAGCTGCACGCCGATGGGCGCAATGCTGCCTGCACAGTCTGCGACGGCCAGTACTGACTGGCATAACCTCCCAGTGGACCGCAGCCCGAACCTCCGGCCAGGCCGTGCGCCGATAAGAGCACGCGTAGCGCCTGGTCCCCATCAACGAGCTCGATCCGGCTGAACTCACCGGCCGCGTGGCCGGCCTGGGGGACGGTTTGGGCGATGAGCCAGGCGCGGACCACGCGCGACGGTGCTGGTCCGCCGATCGCGGCCTGGTGGTCGGCGAGCACGGGTCGTTCCTCATCGGTCCAGCGGCCGAGGCCGCCGGTTCCGGTGCGGGCGACGATGTGTGTCTCGCGGCGGCGCCAGTGCGGCAGCGGGCACCGGTAGCTGAAGCCCTCCGGCAGGCAGCAGCTCCAGTACCAGGTCAGGTCCTGGCCGTCGTCGAACTCCAGGGCGACGCTGAGGTAGTCGTGAGTCAGTGCGGTGTCCTCGGGCAGGCGCGACGGCAACGTGTCGACCCGCCATGACCATCGCAGTCGCAGCGAGGGCGTGAGCGTGATCTCGGCGGGGTGCCGGATGATTGCGGACGTCCAGCCGGCATCCGCCGTGATCCCGGAGTCGGAGGGGTGGAATGCCTGCTCGCGTCCGGCGAGCGGGTGGGTGTCCCATCCGGCGGGCGGCGCTGGCGGGTCGGCGAGGCGCGCGGCCTCGGCGGCACACAGCCCGGACGGGTCGCGGTCGGCGATCGATTCCAGCGCGCGCAGCGGGTCGGTTCCTGGTGTCCAGCGCGCGACCACGGCCGAAAGCATCCCCGACATCGCCCGGTAGGGGATGAGATCTGTCGTGATCGTCGCGTCCGGCTGCAGCTCGCCGCAGCGCCCGCCAGGCTGCCTCGTGCACGACGACCGCGCGGACCAGATCCGGCCGGCGGCCCGCCAGGTCCAGCGCGATGGTCGGCCCGGCGCTCGTCCCGACCACCACCGCCGGCCTGGCTTCCAATGCGTCCAGGATCGCCGCGGCATCGCGCGTATGCTCGGCGGCCGACCGGACAACCTCGCCCCCCGACCGCGTGTACCCGCGCCGGTCATAGGCGATCACCCGGCCGGCTCCGGCCAGATCACCGACCAGGGTCCCCCACGTGGAGGCGGTAGATCCGGCCGGGGGGATCAGCAGGATCGGCGGACCCTCGCCCTGCTCCTCGTAGTAGAAGTCGCGCCCCCGGGCCTTGATGAACCCCATCGCCAGCCCCTCCTTAGTCACTCGAACGCACCGTTGGTGCCGGGTCCACGAACCGTATGACCAGTGCCGCGACGGCCAGACGCCCATACCTAGCAAGGGGCGGGCGCGTGTACTGACCGGGTGAGGTCGTCGAGGGTACGGCGCACGCCGTTGGTAAATATCTCCAGGTCCGGGCAGCTGTCGTGGTCGGCGACGGCGGTGAGGTTGAGCTGTCCGGCGTAGGACAGCACGGCGACGACAAGGGTCAGGTTGCCCATCACCGGCATCATGGGGAACAGTTCCAGCAGCTCCGCGCCTGCCAGGTGCAGCGGCTCCGGCGGCCCGGGGGCGTTGGTCACGACCAGGTTCACCGACCGCTGCCGCGGGAAGTGCCGGTACCAGGCGCGCTGGCCGACGGCGAACCGGAATATCCCCGTGCCCGCCTGCGGGCGGTCCTTGTGCTTGCGCGCGGCCGTCTCGGCGGCGATCAGCTCAAGCCGGCGCGCCGGGTCGGGTTCGCCGAGCGGCAGCGGCACCATCATCCACCCGGGCTTGTTGCCGCGGGCCTGCCCGGGCTGCTCGTCGTGCAGCGAGATGGTCACCATCGCGCGCTGCACCAGCCCGGCGACGTCCTCGCCCCGGCTGGCCAGCAGCTGGCGCAGGCCGCCTGCCACCGCGGCCAGCACCACGTCGTTGACGGTGGCGTGATGGCCGTGGGCGATCTGCTTGGCCTGGTCCAGGCGGCCGCGGATGATGGCCAGCCGGCGGCCGGCGCCGACCGGGTGGTTGAGGCTGGTCCGCGGGGCAGCCCGCTCGGCGAGGACTTCCCGCCAGGCCGGCCAGGCCGCCCGGGTCCGGGCCAGCGTCTGGCCCGGATGCGTAAGGCCCGACCAGCCGCGGCCTAGTTCCAGCTGGCGGCGGCGCAGGTTGTCGGCTAGGAGCCGGCCGGTGTCCGGGCTGGGTGCTGGGGTCCATGGCGGTGTGGCCGGGGCGGGTGCGCCGGGAACGGGGTCCAGCAGTGCCCCGAAGGCCGCCAGTGCCGCGCCTCCGTCGGCCATGGCGTGATGCAGTCTCAGGTACGCGCCCACCCGCCGGTCGGGCAGACCTGGCAGCAGCCACAGCTCCCACAGCGGCCGGGCCGGATCCAGCCGCTGCCGCGCCAGTTCCTGGCATGCGGCCAGCAGCTGGGCTTCGCCGGCGGGAGCGGCCAGCGGGTGGACCCGGACGTGGTCGGCGAGTTCGAACCGAGGGGCGTCGACCCACAGCGGCCAGCCCAGCCCCAGCCGGGGCCGGTACAACAGCTGCCGGAACCGGGGGACCAGGTTCAGTCTCGTCTCGAGCAGGGTCCGGACCGCCCCGATCCGGACCCGGCCGTCGGCGTCGAGCAGGCGGGTGCCGTCGCAGATGGCCAGCCCACCGATGTCGCTGGACCAGCCATAGTCGTCCCACATCAGCAAGAACAGGTCCGAGGCGGTCAACCGCTCCAGCACAGGTGTCCCGGCCATCACGTCACGCTCCTTCCTCCGCGCGCTGGTTCACGCCTGCTTGGGCACGTGCCCGGCGTACACCAGGCGCATGATTTTGTGCCCGAGATCGGCAGTGGGCCCGAACATCAGCGGGCAGCCGCCGTCGATCACGGTGATACCGTGCTGCCGGCCGTAGCCGGTGGCGGCGGGCGAGACGCTGCCCGCGCCGGGGCCTCGGTGCATCCAGACGTGCTTGATGCCGAGTTCGGCGCACTCGCGCATCGTGTCCTCGGCGAGCTCCGGCCGGGTCCCGATCACCACGGCCTGAACTCCGCCGGGGATTGCGGCCAGGTCCGGGTAGCAGGTGTCGCCCTCGACCTGGCCGGTGTTCGGGTTGACCGCGAACACCTGATAGCCGCGCTCGCGCAGCCGCCGGTACACGTTGTTGCTGCCGTGCGTCTTGGGTGTGCGGGATACTCCGGTGACCGCCACCCGCTTGCAGGCCAGGAACGCGGCCGCGGCCTCTTGGATGCTCTGCATGGCTCCTCCCTTGCGTCTCACGGGACTGCTGCCGCTGGCACGCCGGTCCGATCGTCAATTACTTGCCAGACCTCCTGGTCCAGCTGGTTCTCCTTCCAGATGCCGTAGGCGGTCCCCAGCAGCACCGGCGGGACCGCCACCAGCCCGATCGCCCCGCTGATCGCCGTATCGACCCACTCGTGGCCCCCCAGGCCGATGCTCAGCTGAGCATCCCCGGGGGTGAAGACCACGGTCAGCGCATAGGCGACCCCGAGCAGATGGCGCCACAGGCTCTCCTTGCGCGCCTGCATCACCGTGCGGTCTCCGCTGGCGCGGAAGACCTGTGCCTCGAACTCCTGCGCGCGGAAGTGGTCGGCCAGCGCCCGGGCGAGCTCTTCCGCCGGGACGGTGGTGCTGTAGATCCGCTCGACGTTCAGCGCCGGCACTCCGCCGGTGCGCAGGTCTTTGCCCTGCTCTGCGTCCATTTTCGTTTCCTCCGTTCTGGCCGGCTCCACTAGATGGCTGCGGCCTGCTCGAGCCCCTGGACGAAGGAGAACTTGCTTACTCCTCCGGCGTGCTTGGCGAACAGGTCGCTGAGTTGCTGCGAGATCTCGCCGTACACGCTCATGCGATGGCCGAAGGCGTAGTCCCTGAACCACGCGTCCCTTGCGGCAACGACATGCTGGTTGTGCTCGATGAGCCCCTGTTCGCCGAGGTAGGCCTCGTGCACCTCGCACTCGGTTTGGTCCTTGTTGAGGAACCAGTCGTAACGAAGGGTCTGGGTGTCCTTCTCTCGCGCCAGCCGGAGGATCTCGGTTGCTCGGGTCTGGAACCCCTCGAGCTGGCCTGGGCGGACCTTCACCCGGGCGATGACCTCCAGATGGCCCATGACGTCTCCCCGAACAGGATCCGGCGATTCAAGTCCCTGGGTGAACGCGAACACCTCCGGTGGTCCCATCCGCTCGGTGACCAGGTCGATGAAGCCCTGCGACACGTCGCCGTAGACGGCCGCGTGGTGGTCGAAGGCGTAGTCCCTGAAGAGGACCACGGTCGCCTCCATGGTGTTCATCTTGCGCTCGATCAGTCCCTTTTCATCGGGAAACAGCTCGTGGACCTCGCACTGTGTTCGGTCCTCGCTGATGAACCAGTCGCAGCGAAGCGTGTGCGTGTCTTGCTCACGGGTGGCGCGCAGAATCTCGGCCACCTGTGACTTGAATCCCTCGAGCTGGCCCGGGCGGATCTTCAGCCGGGCGATGACTTCCAGATTGTCCATGGCGAGCATGCTGACCTCCGCTCACGACGCCGCAGCGGGTTGCGGCAGGAGACCGAACTGGGCCGCGACGGCCAGGTTGTCGTAGTAGAGGTTGTCGACCACGATCTTCCCGTCCCGGACCTTCACGAACTCCATGCCCGGCATCTCCACGCGCTTGCCCGTGGCAGCCAGCTCGGTGCCGTCGGACAGCTGGAGCGGACCGGTGTGTGTCCCGGCGAACACCCACTCGTCGGCGAGGGAGCTCGCCGCTCGCGCCGGGGCGCGCGGGCACCTCGTCCTGTCCGGTGCGGCGTCGGAGTTCGAGAACGACCTGCCGTTCTCGGTGTTCGTCGACGCGCTGGATGAGTATGTCGCGGGCCTGGAGCCGGACCGGCTCGCTGTGCTCGACGTCGCCGTCCAGGCGGAGCTTGCGCACATCTTCCCGGCATTGTCGGCGCTGGCTGGCGGCCACCAGGTATCGCCCCAGCACGAGCGGTACCGCAGCCACCGTGCGGTGCGGGCGTTGCTCGAGCATCTCGCCCAGGCCCTGCCTCTCGTCCTGGTCCTTGACGACTTTCACTGGGCAGACTCGGCATCGGTCGAGCTGCTCGGCGCCCTGTTGCATCGACCGCCCGGTGCTGCTGTGCTCACCGCGGTGGCGCTCCGCCCCAGGCAAACCCCGGAACGTCTGGCCATCACGCTGGAACGAGCACACCGTTCCGCGGCGGTGACCCGGGTCGACCTCGGCGCTCTTACGCTGGATGAGGCCCGGCAGCTGCTCGGCAAGCGGTTCGACGTGGCACGCGCCGCCCTCCTGTACCAGGAGAGCGGGGGAAACCCTTTCTACCTCGAGCAGCTGGCCCGATCGCCCGCGCGCGCGTCTGACGTCGCTTCTGCCGCTGAGATCTCACTGACCGGCCTGGACGTCCCGGCGGCGGTCGCCGCCTCGCTGGCCGAAGAGCTCACCCTGCTGTCCGACGTCGGACGCCTGGTGCTTGAAGGAGCTGCGGTGGCGGGTGATCCATTCGAGCTAGAGCTGGCGGCTGCGGCCGCCGCGGCATCTGAGGCGGCGGCGATGCAGGCGGTCGACGAGCTCTTGGGGCTTGATCTCATCCGTGCCACGGACGTTCCGCGACGCTTTTGTTTCCGCCATCCGCTCGTCCGGCGCGCCGTCTACGAGGCGGCCGCGGGCGGCTGGCGGCTCGGGGCGCACGAGCGGTGTGCGGAGGCACTTCGGGCGCGGGGGGCGTCTGCCGCGGCGCGCGCTCACCACGTCGAGCGGTCGGCGCGGCAGGGCGACCTCGCCGCCGTTGCCGTCTTGCGCGAGGCCGGCCAGGCGGCAGCACGCCTCGCGCCCGAAGGCGCTGCCCGGTGGTTCGGCGGGGCGCTGCGGCTCCTTCCGCAGACCGCGCCGGCGCGGGACCGCGTTGAGCTTCTGCTCGCCCGTTCCTGGGCCTTGGCGGCAGTAGGCCGTTTCACCGACGGTCATGAGGCGGCGCTGGAGGCGGCGGCACTCGTCCCGGGACAGCCGGGTGCGCTCAGCACAACCGTCGCGACGGCGTGCGCCAGCGTTGAGCGTTTCCTCGGGCGATACGAGCACGCCCACGCCCGCCTGGTGAGGGCGCTTCACCTCCTCCCCGAGCCGGCCTGGGTCGAGCGCGCCGAGTTGCTGATCGAGCTGACGCTCAACGAGTTCTACCGCTCCAGATACGAGGCGATGCGCGATTGGGCCGCGCCCGCGGTGAGCGCAGCCAAGGAGACGGGAGATGCCGCCCTCATCGCCGCGGCGGCCGTCATGCCCGCGTTCGCCGACGCCATGACCGGCCCGACCGAAACCGCTCGAGCCCGGCGTGCCCACGCCGCCGCGCTCGTGGATGATCTGCCGGACGACGAGCTCTCGCTCCGTCCCGACGCGGCGGGCTGGCTCGCTATCGCCGAGGTCTACCTCGACCTGTACGCCGAGGCCGACGCGCACGCGAGTCGTGCCCTCGGGCTCGCTCGCGCGAGCGGGCGGGGGGATCCCTTGCACCGTCTCTATCCGGTCCTGCCCAGGGTTTGGTACGTACGCGGCAAGCTGGCCCAGGCGGCCGAGCTCCTGGACGGTGCCATCGAGGCCGGGCGTTTGCTCGGGTCGCCGCCCGCGCTGGCCGGGAACCTCTTCAACCGGTCCGTCGTCGCACTCGCCGCCGGGGATCTGGACATCGCGCTCGCCTCCGCACAGGAGAGCGTCGAACTCACGCGTGACCTGGACGAAGGTTTCGTCACAGCTTGGGCCGCGGCGAGGCTCGCCGGCGTGCTGATCGAGACCGGGCAGCCAGAACGAGCCATCGAGCTGCTCCTCGGCCGCGCCGGTGGTGAGGCGCTGACACTCATTCCAGGCGGCTGGAGGGCGCACTGCCTCGAGCTGCTCACCCGGTGCTGGCTAGCTCTCGATCGGCCCGGCCAGGCCAGGCGCGCGGCCGCTCTGGCCGAGGAGATGGCAGCAGCCGTGCAACTCCCTCTGGCTGCCACATGGGCCGGCCGAGCCGCCGCCGCCGTCGCGCTTGAGGCCGGTAACGCTGCCCTCGCCGCGGAACGGGCACTGGCCGCGGCCCATACGGCCGAGGCCGCCGGAGCCCCGATCGAGGCCGCGCTGTCGCGCACGATTGCGGGCCGGGCGCTCGCCGAAACCGGCGACAAGGATCATGCCGTGGCCGAACTTCAGCGCGCCGCGGCCGCGCTCGAGGCCTGCGGCGCGTGCCGCTACCGCCAAGGCGCGGAGCGAGAGCTGGGAAAGCTCGGTCATCGTCCGCACCGGCGCACCCGGCCGGGCAAGGCCCACGAGGCAGGCATCCAGGCGCTGACCGGACGCGAACTCCAGGTAGCGCGGCTCGTCGTCGACCGCAAGACCAACCCGCAGATCGCCGCGGAACTGTTCTTGAGCCAGAAGACCGTCGAAACCCACCTGCGCAACATCTTCCACAAGATGGGCGTCACGACACGCTCCGGCCTCGCGCGCGCCGTCGAACGCTCCAACCCGGCAGCGCACCCGCAACCGAGATAGCCGGCACCCGGGAAGCTGGCTCTCGGCCGGGGGCGTCCGCACGCCGGCGGTTACGGCGCTGTCACGTTGAGATTCGAGAAGTAGGCGGGATACCAGCCGCCCACCTCGATGCCCGGAATCCCTCGTTTGAGGGTGGAGTCGGACAGCGAGGCCAGCCGCTTGCCGTCGAGGCGGACGGTGATGGTGGTGCGTGATACCGACAGCGACAGTTTGTGCCAGGTTCCCGGGCTGAATGGGACCTTGCCCGGGGCCAGCAGCGTAAGGCGCGGAGATATGATTTGCTGCTGCCCTGACTGGGTGTAGGCGGCGGTCCCGCCCTTGCTCAGCATGAGCATGAAGGTTCCGTTGGTATTGACGTCGAAAACGTAGCCATTGAACGTGCCTTCTGATGCGGAAACGGCGTGGTACCGGCCGAGCAGCCCGACCGAGCCAGCCCGCGGGAGCATGACGTCGACGCTGACGGCGTAGTTCGCCCAGTTGCTGCCGATTATCGCGTAGGGGTGACGTGGCGGGCCGTCCCCCCACAGCAGCGGTCGCCCGACGGTTGTCTGCTTGGTACAGGTCGTGCTGCCGTCAGGGGCGTGGCAGGCAGCTAGCTCGAAGGATCCGTCCTCGGCGGCGAGCATCGTGGGCTCGCCGTTGTTTCCGGCGGAAAGGTTGTTGCGGTATGGAAGCCGGAGGCCTGCCGCGGGCGGGCTGGCCGCCGTCCCCTTGCCCTGGCCGGAGGTGGTGGTGAGGGAGTACACGTACCCGGGTTTGATGGTCAGCGTGAACCTGCCATGGACCGGCGTGATGTCGGGCTGGCGCACGAACCATTGCCTGGGGCCGCCGGTGGTGAAGCTGAAGTTGCTCGACCACACGTGGACGGTCTTGCTGGCCAGCCCGTGGCCTCCCTTGACCGTGAAGCTCGCCCGCTGCGGTCGGGTGACCCCGGCGGTGGTCTCGATGATGGTGGACCATTGATCGCGGGAACTGCGCAGCAGCGTGACATATGAGCCGTTGGCGCGCTTTCCCCGCAGGAAACCGCTGGCCGAGTTGATGTACCTCCAGCCGCCGGGGTTGCTCGCGGTGGGAGGCCACACGAACTGGGTGATCTGCGCGAACGCCCACGTCATCGCGTTGACCTGGTAGCTGCCCGACCAGGGCTGATCCGCGGTTAGCAGGCCGCGGTTCTCATACGGCAGCACCGCCGCCGGCATGGAATCGATGGTCGGCCACTCCAGCGCTCCGGTTACCCGGGCGTCGACGTATTCGCGGACGAACGCGCGATCCATGGCCGGGGCACAGGGCACCGTGCAGCTTGGCTGCGCCCCGGCGTCCATCCGGCCAAGTTCGTTTCCCCACAGCGGCTTTCCGGAGGCCCGGGCCGCAGCCGTGCTCACGCACCTGGTCCGGGCACCCGCGATCCCGGTCGGGTAGCCGCAGTTGTTGTGCGCCCCCAGGATCGCGACGTCCGGGCTGGAGGCGTATTCCCACAAGCCGTCGCCGGCGACTATCTGCACCTTGCGGTACCCGGCTGCGTTCAGTGCCCGGCGCAGGGCGTGATACCACCTGGCATGGGTCCCGTTGTCCCGCTCATTCCAGCCGCCCAGGTAGCTGATCATCAGGCCGTTCCGCGCCGCGCAACCCAGCCAGTGGAGCAGGTAGGTGATATCCGCGCTGCTGAACCGCGAGCCGACCCACCCAGGTGCTCCCCATTGCAGGCCGTACAGCTTCAGGTCAGGATTGATCGCCAGGGCCTGCCGCGCGATCGTGAATTCATAGCCGGCGTGGCAGTTGATGGTGCCGCGGGTGTGCTCCACGCTGGGCTCGGAGCCATCCGAGGAATTCCCGTCACCGCCGATTTCCAGCTTCAGAAGCTGGAGAGCCGCACCGTAGCCCGGCTTGAACAAATAGTCCAGGATGCTGGCGCGCCGCCTAGCCGGGTAATCTTCCAGGTACCGGGCATTGCCGCCGCCGCCCAAAATCGCGCCGACGCCGTCATACACCCGGGCGCCGCCGTCACCGTTGACCGTGATGAATGTAGTCGGCACCGCCGCGGCGGACGCTGTCCCAGCAGGCGCCAGGGCCTGCGCCATCGACATCGAGAGCACGAAGGCCGCGGCAAAAATAGCAATTCTATTCACAACGTCCACCTAGGCCGTTCAAGCCTGTTGGCGAGATCATATACGCCCGCGCCGTCGGAGCGATAGGCGGACGCGAGCGAGTCCCAAATGGACAGGATGAATAGAGGCTAAAGCCCTTAACGGCGGGTGAATGGCCGATCATGCAGCGCAGCCGGAGACTCTCGGCACACGATCGAACCGCATTGCAGGCGTCGAGTCCTTCCTCCACCGTTTCGATCTGCGGCACTGGAACCCCGGTGAACCGGTCAGCGCCGAGACTGTCCTTCAGTTCGGGGAGCCGGCCGGTGGGCTGAAGGGGAGCTGTCTGCTGTCCGCTCCCGCTGACAGCACCGTCGCCTGGTTCGAGATCGGCGCCGCAGACGTCGACGCCGCCAAGGCATTCTACGGACAGCTGTTCGGCTGGTCATTCGCCCCCGACGGGGCATACACGCTGATCACCGCCCCCGGTTCTGCCGGTCCCTCCGGCGGCATCTTCAACACCGGCGGCAACATCCCGCCGTACGCCGTGTTCGTCGTCCAGGTCGCAGACGTCGCCGCGAGCGCCGCCCGGACCGAGGAACTCGGCGGCACGGTCGTCGTCGCGCCGATGAAGCTGGAGGACGGCATGGTGGTCGCGTATCTCACCGACCCGCACGGCAGCATGTTCGCCCTGTTCAGCCCAAAGCCGGATAGCTGAACAGCCGACCGGGCGTGCCCGTCCGCCACTCGCGATCACCCGGACATCATCGGCCGCGGCGGGCCCCAAGTGGCCTGGCAGCAGATGAGCCACTGGCGGCCCTATCGGCCCGGCGGCATCGAGCCCGCGCACGAGCCGCGCCGCCGAGGGCGGAAGCCAAAGGCGGCCTCGCGATGCACAGCTGGCCCGCCCGGTCCAGGGCTCTGCGCGAATGTCCCGGGTACCGCCACAATCCCCATCACGAGAGAGGAAATAGGCATGACCGACGTCACCAGCCCCGCGCTTCAGGCCGCACTGGCCTACTACCAGGCCTGGACGCGTCACGACCTTGACCAGGCCATGAGCTATGTCGCCGCCGACATCATCTGCGACACGCCGGCCGGGCGCCTGGAAGGCGCCGACGCCTACCGGGACTTCCTGGGCCCGTTCGTGCAGATCACCACCGGCGCGAAGATGCTTGCCGCCTTCGGTGACGACGAGACCGCGCTGGTCATGTACGACACCCAAACCGTCCCGGTGAAAAGTGCTCCTGGCGCCGAGTGCGTGACCGTCAAGGACGGC
>Ga0335081_10019218_pt1 | contig 11048 bp, 9 predicted proteins | sample Lox_Sample_35_FD_206713 | JGI IMG/M metagenome (GOLD analysis project Ga0335081, IMG submission 206713) | Soil microbial communities from Loxahatchee National Wildlife Refuge, Florida, United States - Lox_Sample_3.5 | ecosystem: Environmental > Terrestrial > Soil > Wetlands | place: USA: Florida...
CAGCGTCGCGGCAGCCAAGACAGCATTCGTGCGCATCAGCGGCAGGTTGCACTGCGCCCTTGCGAGCGCGTCGGGCAGGCAGGGATGCACAGAATTCTCTTAATCGATCACGGCAGCCTCGGAGCCAGCCTTGCCTCAATGCTCGAGCTGGAGAATCTTGGCGTCCTGATCGAAGCCAACCCCGTCGAGGGCTTGCGCAGCGCATTGCAAAACAAGCCGGAACTTGTGCTCATCAATTTGCCGATGCTGGGGATGACGTGCGCTGAATTCAGCGCGGGGCTGCGTGAGTGCCTCACGCGGTTGCCGCTTGTAGTGCTCGGGGACGGCGACGAAGCCGAGAGAGTGCGCCTATTCGAGGCCGGAGCCGACGATTATGTGGTCAAGCCGTTCAGTCTCCGCGAGCTGCTGGCGCGGGTGCGGGCCATTCTGCGGCGCACGGCCGGTGCCCCGACCGGGGTGATCCGCTTCGGCAGGATCGAAGCCGACCTGGAGAGGGGAAGGGTGATACGGGATGGCGCAGAGGTCGGCTTCACCCCGGTGGAGTATCGGCTTCTGGTTTTCTTCCTGCGCAGCGGCGGACGGGTCGTGCCGCGCGAGGAAGTGGTGCGTTCGGTCTTGGGATACGCCGGCCGCTTCCAGGCAGGGAAAGCGGATGTGCACGTGATGCGGTTGCGGCAGAAGCTGGAGTGCAATCCGGCGTCGCCGAGGCATCTCCAGAGCGTGCAGGGGGTCGGGTACCGGTTTCTGATGTGACGTTGCCAAAGAATCAGATCCTGGCGAGCACAATCTCAACCGGCACCCAAATTTCCATCACAGTTTTCCGCACGAGGTGGAAGCCTGCCGATTCGACGCTGCGGCTCGGAAAGATCGGCCGGCAATCGACAAAGTTTGGAAAATGGCGGTGCGACCATTCGTACAATTCGAGCATCAAGCCGCCGGGGCCTTCTTTCGACATGGCAGCGACGACGATCCTGCCGCCGGGCCGAAGGACCCGCTTGCACTCCTCGAGTACGCCTGGGATTTCGGGCGTGTCGAACAGTTCGAGCGTGAACGTCATGAACACAGCGTCCACCGAGCGCGAGCGCATCGGCAGGCGGAGCCCGTCTCCACAAAGAAATCGCGCCAGATCCATCAATCCGGCTGCATCGGCTTGCGCCCTTGCTCGATTGAGCATCCGCTCCGACAAGTCGATGGCCAGGACGCGGCCCTGAGGTCCGACTGCGCGGCCGATCGCGGCCAGGCTATGGCCGGTTCCACTGCCGATTTCCAGAATCCGTTCCCCCGGGGCCGCGGCAAGCATGTCGACGGCGGCAGCGCGAACCGGGGCTTCGCTGTGATCGGCGAGGGCGTCGTAGAAGTCGCTGATCTTGTTGTAGAAGTCGCGGGTTTCCCGACGCGAGGTGAAGACGCGCGAGATGTTGTCCCTATCGGGCATTGACGGATCCACACGCCGGCCCGCGGCGGCGCGGACATGACAGTGCCATCTTACTGCCTGGCTACTTTCCCGGGCCTGCCTCCGAGTTTTCCATTTGCCCTGGAAGCACGCGGCGTCGGATTAGCGAAACAATACAGCCGGGTGCGGGTGCGGATGTAGATACGATCGCCGTCGATAGCGGGCGTCGCGAGGGTGTCTTCGCCGAGGTCGTCGACGCCAAGCACTTCCCATTGCGCTCCGGACCGGATTACCGTGACCTTGCCCTCCAGGCTGATGGTGTAGACTTTGCCATCGGCGCCTACCGGTGAGGAATAGTAAGTGCCGGGAGCGCCTGTAAGGCGGGCCTGCTTGAGGATTTTGCCGGTGGCCGGGTCGAGGCTGGTCAGGATGCCGCCATCCTTGACGATGTACAGAACGTCTTTGTACAGAAGCGGAGAAGGCACGTTGGGAAGGAACTTCTGCATGCTCCAGACCACGTTGGTGGCGGTCAGGTCGCCGCGGCCGCCGTGGCGAACGGCGAGCAGCGCGTTGCGCGCCGCGCGGCGGGCACGATAGAAATCCCACTCGCGGCGGTCGACGAAGCCGTTCTGGTCGAGGTCGAGGTCGGCGAAGGAATTCCTCATTCGCTCGGGCAACTCATCCCGCGAAAGCCTGGCGTCCTGGTCGGTGTCGTACTTTTCGAGCGTGGCTTCAAACGTGGGCGTTTCGGTCGGCGTCTCGGCTTCGCCGCCGGTCTCCCAGGAGTGGACGTAAATCATGTCGCGGGAGATCACGGGCGCCGATTTCGGGTGCCACGACATGCCGCGCACCCACCACAGTTTCTCGCCGGTCTCGACCGCATAAGACACCAGCAAGTATGCGCCGGGGACGATCACTTCGACGGGCCCGTCGGCGGGGCGGAAGATGGCGGGTGTGGCATAGCCGCGCGTGATCTCCGGACGCTCCACGCGCCACCGCGGGCGGCCGGTCTTCTTTTCGACCGCGATCAGAAACGATCCCGAGTCCTGATCGCAGAGCAGCACGAGCAAATCGCCTTCGAGGATCGGCGAGGTGCCATGGCCGTTCATATTGTTGAAGGGGCCGAGCGGCAGGCGCCATTGTTCTTTGCCGTTCCAATCGAAGGCCACCAGGCCGAAGTCGCCGAAGAAGACGTAGACGCTGCGTCCGTCGGTAACGGGACTCGGCGAGGCGGCCGAGTTTGTGACCTGGTATTGCTCGCGGCGCGGACGCGGCACCTGGCTCCGCCAGAGCGTTTTGCCGGTGGCCTCGTCCAGGCAAATGGTCCACAACTTACCCTGGCCGGAATCGGCGGCCTTGTCGCGCGAGATTCGAACCAGCGACTCGCTCTCGACGGCGGTGACGAAGATCCGTCCGCCGGCGATCACCGGGGACGAGTGTCCGGGCGGCAGGTCCACCGCCCAGACCTCGTTTTTGCCGGGGCCGAACTGGATTGGCAAATTGTGGGCGTCGGCCACTCCGGAACCGTTCGGCCCGCGAAATTGCGGCCACTGGGCGGAGAGCGGAAGGGCGGCGAGAAGTAAGAGACAGAACCTCATCAGACAGCCCAGGTTCGAGGATACTCCATCAAACGGTGGGCCGCGCGTGCGAAAGGGGCCGTGGATAACGGTCAGGGAGCCCGGCCCCGTCCCAAATCGCCACAACGTTCTCGATCCACGTGCATCGGCAGTCCCTCATTTCAGCACTGACGGCACCCAGGAGGGCAGCAGGGCGGGGGTGGCGCGCACGGGGGCGAACAACGGGCCGGAGCCAGGCACTTTCGCGTAATTTCCGTAGGACAACCATTTGGTCTGACCCCAGGTGGGCAGGGGATCACGCAATCCTGCATACACGCCCCGGTGTCATCGCAGTAGCACTTTCCACAAGTCAGCTGGGGCGCGATCTGCCCGGAGTCAAAGAAACCTACAGCCATCTGGTAGTGGTTACTGGTTTTATAAACAGAGTTCTCAGCATTGAACCCTGGCAAATGCATTTTACTTACCTCCTATTCGAATATCCGGTGCCGAACCTCGGCCGGCGCGGGACCGCTGGGATCGTCGAGCCGTGCAGTAGCCCCGCCTGCCTGGGCAATCGGCGCTTCCGCAAATTAAACCCAGGGACTGTCAATGTGATACCTCCATGTCAGATTGAGCGATCGTAATAAGGCGATAACTTAGTGACCAGGAACGGAAACTCCTCGGTCACATCGACGCGAACGAAAAACTTATCCGTTACATCGGTGTCACGGCTGGTGTACGAAAAAATCACATCAAGCACCCTGCGCGTGCCGCTCAAAGACGATGGGAGAACATCCACGCTGGTCAGCGATGCGTTGCGGCCAAACGCTTCGGCCGCTTTGGCATAGATGGCCTGATAGCGGACTGCCAGATAGTTCGAAGCACGATGTTCATCGGTGGCGCCCGCGTTGTCCGCCATCTGCATGATGCGGTCGAACAGCTCCTCTGCTGCCCCGGCGAACTCTTTCGCTGAAGCCTTTTCGGGCTTGGGAATCGCCTTGATCAGAGCGTCGCGGTCGAAGGAATAGATCTGATCGAACGCCACGATCGGAACCATCAGCCCGTTGCACATTTCTGGAGGTGCGATCGGCCCGCGAACCCCGATCACGCAGTCAAGATCCCAGGGCTGCGGCGTGGGACGTAAGGCGCCGACCAGAAGATCGAAGTCCGCGGGGTCGCGCGGCGTGAGGATGTAGGTTTCCAAGCCTTCGATGGTCACCACCCAGCACAACTGTCTCACCAGGTAACGGTTCTCCCTCTTGGAAAGCACCGCATGAACCGCTTGCCGGTCAGTCAAACCGGCCGTCGCAGCCCTCCCTGTGGCTTGGGAGAATTCCTTTTCCACGGACATCCGGGGAAAACGCGGCTCGATCTTGCCAATGGCGTAGATGTAGCTCGAAGCGGCTCCGCCATTGGCGGCGGGAGTTGTTCCGCAAGTTGGACACGCCTGGGGCGCGAGCGAGTTCGCCGCCAAGACCGCGGCAGAGGTTGCGGGCGCCCCGGCGCCATTCCCGGCGGCAGACATGAGGGCCACTGGTTCTTTCGGTTCTGGTTCTTCCATGAAATTGCTCCTCCTTCCTGAAGTCGTAACGGCGCTTTCCGAGAACTATCCTGTAAAGCGCATCCATCGATTGAGCGCCGCTGCACGCTTCTCACATCCGCCACAGGGCTTGATCCCCATGGCGTAGGTGACTCGCTTGATGGCGTCGCCCAAACCGGTTTCCTCGTCGATGAGGAAGCCCGGGAGGCGGACTCGATAAGGCCGAGGCTCCTCTTGGGCCTGATTCCTGGTCCTTTCAGTCCTCCTCATGACACGTTCCCGCCGATGTGAGTTGATGCCATCGCCTGATAAGCCGCGGAAGCGTTAAGTACGGGCGGGGCGATGGTCTGCCGCCTTCGCATGCCGGCGTGCGTCACGGCCAGCTTGACCTGTGCCGCTGTTGCATCCGGGAACTCCGACCAGAGCAGCGCGATCGCGCCGGTCACGAAAGGCGCCGCGGCGCTCGTTCCGCCAAACCTTCGCGGCCTGCCGTCCGTCCCGAGGCTAGTCACACTCTCGCCCGGCGCGCTCAGCCCCCACCTGCCGATCGACCCGCCCAAATTCGACTCGCTGAGCGGCCAACCTTGAACATCGCAGGCCGCAACCGGAATCACCCACCAGTGGCTCGTGATGGTGGAACTGCCCACCATCCCTTGATTACCCGCCGCCGCCACGACAATCACGCCTCTGTGCGCCGCGTGGTTGAGCGCTTCTTTCAGCCTCACTTCGCCTCTCCGTGAAGACTGAACGAGAGCCGAACTAAGATTGATGACGCGCGCGCCGGCTTCGACGCTCTCGATAATGGCGTCGGCAAGTTCTTCCGGAGTCGCGCTCGGCATTTGGCCGCCGCCCTTGGATGACTCGGCAAAAATGGGCCGCAGGAACAGCGTGCAGCCCGGGCAGATCGCCGGCGCAACAGAGCCCCTCCGGGCACAGAGTATGCCGGCCACAAACGTCCCGTGAATGCACGCAATACTGGCGGCGATGCTGCATGCTCCCCTTCGATTTCCAGAAAGTTCTCGGATAGACGCCGCGGCAAGGTCAGGATGGTCCAAGGCCACGGGTCCGTCGACCGACGCAACCGCGATCTCCGGCTTGCCTTGACTGCGCTCCATCAAGGCGGAGAGCCCGACCAGATCGAGGGGGGTCTTCATATCCCGCTAATCCATCGGTGCTGATGGATTCCTCTTCGAAGAGGGGACCGCGAAATGTCAGCCGCGCAACTCAGACTCACAGCCGACCTCTGTGTGGACCTTCCGACCTACCCAGGACCGTAATCGGTCAGAGTTGTTCGGAAGTATACAGCAGGTGAATGGCGGATACCAGTCTCTTGATTTCGAGCGCGTATCATTCGGAACAGTTCAGTAACATCGGACAAATTGTGCAAGTATCGGGCTTAGATGGAAAGACTCCACGTCACGGTGTAAGTCGTGAGGGCAGAATTCGGTCGATCAGCGGCCCGGTCATCAGAGTGGTGGTCAGGGCCCGTGATGACCATCATGGAAAACAGGGTCGGCGAGATGATGTGCAGGTCGAGCCCGACATTGAGGTGACCAGCTCAACCAGCCCTCGCGTATTCACCAGCACGCCGACGGCGAGGGAATCGCGCCAGGGAATGCCGCTGGCGCGGACACAGACCGTACGGACCAGGAGCTTGCTTCCGACCGCGATCAACAGGATGAGGCCGCACAGCAGCCAAGCGCCGGCGGAGTTCAACAGGGCGACGCTGGTTCGCAGGCCGGTATACGCAAAGAAGAGCGGCAGCAGCAGGACCAGCGTGACGGATTCGAGGCGGTCGCGATTCTCCGCTTCGAGCTTGCCGCCTTTCGGCATGACGATGCCGGCCAGAAATGCGCCGAACAGGGCATGCACGGAAAGGGCTTCGGTCACGCAGACCGATCGCAGGAGAAAGATCATGGCGCGAGCCTGCAACGCGGGACGCGGTACAATCCGGCAATGCGGGCGCTGTTGGCGGCTGGGGTGGCACTCGGAGGGCTGGCGGCGCAGACCGCGAACTGGCCGCAGTTCCGGGGTCCGAATGCCAGCGGCGTCGCCGCGGCCGATGCGTCGCCTCCGGCAGAATTCGGACCATCGAAGCGGATGCTCTGGAAGCAGGCGCTTCCGCCGGGACATTCCTCCCCGGCCGTCTGGGGCGATCGCATCTTCCTGACAGCGTTCGACGCCGCGTCGAAAAAGCTGGAAGCGATCTGCGTGGCCAGGAAGACCGGGCAGGTGTTATGGCGGCGAACGGCGCCGGCGGAGCGGCTCGAGGAGACGCATGCGGTGAGCGGTCCGGCCACCGCGTCCCCCGCCGTGGATGGGGAGCGCGTCTACGCATATTTCTCTTCGTACGGCGTGATGGCCTTCGACCATGCGGGCGCGATCCAATGGACCGCCCCGCTGCCCATGCCGAAGACGCATCACGGCAGCGGAGCATCGCCAATCCTCGCCGGCGATCTGCTGATCGTGAACCACGACGCCATGCAAGGCGGATACCTCCTGGCGCTGGACCGGCGCACCGGCAACCCGTCGTGGAAGCAGGAGTACCCCGTAGTGCGCGGCCGGGTGGAGAGCTACTCGACGCCGATCGTGTGGCGCGGTCAACTGGTGCTGCACCGGGCCGGGATCATCGAGGCGTACGACGTGTCCGGCGGGAAGCGGCTGTGGTCGCTGGCGGCGAACACCTCGGGAGCGAGCACCGCTGTCGCCACGGACTCGATAATCTACGTTGCCACCTGGAACGTCTTGGGAGAGGAGGACCAGCGTTCGGCCCTGCCGGACTACACGACGCTGGTCAAGCAATACGACAAGGATGGGGATGGTAGGATCAGCGAGGCCGAGTTTCCCGCTAAGTTGAAATACACGGCGCGGCCGGAGTTAGACGACATTCCTAACTCGCAGAATTACGTATATTTCAGGAGCGTGGACAGGAATGGCGATGGCGTGGTGCAGGAATCCGAGTGGGCGGCGTTTCGGACGCGAATCAGCACGACGACCCAAGACCACGGCTTGCTGGCCATCCGGCCGAAGGAGGACACCGCGGCAATCGAATGGCGCGAGAATAACTCGATTCCGGAAGTGCCATCGCCGCTGCTCTATGACGGGCGCCTGTACCTGGTGCGCAATGGCGGCATTGTAACTTGCCTCGATGCGGCGACCGGTAAGGTGACTTATCGCGGGCGGGCGGGCGCACCGGGAGCGTACTTCGCGTCGCCGGTGGCCGCGGCAGGGCGCGTGTACCTGGCGTCGGGGGAGGGGATGGTGACGGTGATCGCGGCGGGCAAAGAGCAGCTCGAGGTCCTGGCACGGAACGAGCTGGGCGAAGAGATCGTGGCGACCCCGGCGATTGCGGGAAACGCAATATACGTGCGGACGATGCAGCACCTGTACGCGTTTGGAGAACGGTGACGTCATCTGCCCGGCAAACCGGGGTCAGACACCTAACATCGGCAAACCGCGGCGATATCAAGTGTCAGACCCCAGTTTGCGGCGCGGCTAGCCCAGGTCCACGGCCATCATGTTGCGGCGGTCGCGGATGTAGAGACGCGAGCCGACCAGGACGGGCGGCGTCCATGCCAAAGAAGTCAGTAGCGACGCCTTGGAGGCGACCTTGAATCCCTGGGGAGTCGGGTGCACGATCATGAGATCGCCGTCTCCGTTGAGGGTGATCAGCTTCTGGTCGGCCCATACGAACGTGGCTTTGGCGATGCCGCGGTCCTGCCACAGGACCTTGCCGCTGGAAAAATCCACGGCGGTAAAGATGGCCACGCTGCCCTTGCCTCCGCTGGAAAAGTAGAGCGTGCCGCCGATACACATGGCGTTTCCGTGGTGGAGGCGCAAGCGATTCGATGTCCACACCTCGGTTGCTTTGACCTGATTGCCGGTTCCCTCGAGGCGCATGACCTTGGCGCCCGCGTCGTACTCGGCAGAGAAAAAGAGGAGGTTGCCCGGCCCCCACACGGGTGTGGCGACCGCAATGCCATAGCTGGCGCGGAACGGCGTCTCCCATTGGAGATCGCCGTTGTTCGGGTTGACGGCGAACACGGTGCCGTCCATCAGCACGACCAACTGGTCGAGGCCATCCACGTTGATCAGCAGCGGAGAGGAGTAGGCGTTGGGGTAATCGTTTTTCGCCCAGGCGACGCTGCCATCCGCCTGCTTGAACGCCATCACGGATTTGCCGCGTCCGCCGACGGGCACGATCAAGGTATCGCGCCACGCGATGGGGCTGGATGCGTAGCCGTACATCACCCGGGTGCCGTTGTGCTCGGCCCAGAGTTGCTGGGTCCAGAGGAGCTTGCCGGACTTCTTGTCGAAGGCCTGAAGCCGCCCGGCGACTCCGGTGGTGAAGACGCGGTCGCCGGCGATCAGGGGGGTCGAGTACGGACCGTTGCCCATCACCTCCGCGTAGTCGCTTTGGAAGGTCATGGGCGTGTTGTGTTCCCAGAGGGTCTTGCCGGTGGCGGCGTCGCACGCGGTGACCACTTCTTCGCGCGGCCTGCCGTACAGAGTGTACAGCGTGCCGTTTTCGACCGCGGGGGAAGAGTAACCTTCGCCGAGCGTGCGCTTCCAGATGACTTTGGGTCCGGCGGCCGGCCACTGATCCTTCAATCCGGGGGCCTCGGTCTGGAAGTTGCGATGAGGACCGCCCCACTGGTTCCACGCAACTTCCGGGGAGGCCTTGGGAGGCTGGGCGAACGCAGGCGCCGCCGCGGCCACTTGCAGGAAGCTACGCCGGTTCATTGAGTCAATAGACGGGCCTTGAAGGAAAATGTTCCCGGGGCCGGGCGCGATTTGCAGCCGAACGGTCGCCGGCGGTACTCTTTCCACATGAGGGGAAGCCGTTGGATCGGCCTGCTGGCCGCCGGATGCTGGGTGTCCGCGTGCGCCGCCGATTGGCCGCAATGGCGCGGGCCGAATCGGGACGGCATTTCGGCCGAGACCGGGCTGCTCGATTCGTGGCCGGCCGGCGGACCGCGCATGGTCTGGAAGGCGCAGGGATTGGGCGAAGGCTACTCGGCTTTTGCCGTGGTGGGTGAGCGGCTGTACACACAGGGGCAGCAGGGCAACCAGGAGTTCGTGCTGGCCTTCGACACCAATGCCGGCAAGCTTCTCTGGAAGACTGCGAGCGGCCACGCATATCACGAGTCGCGCGGAAACGGGCCTCGCGGAACACCCACGGTCGAGGGAAATCGCCTTTATGCGCTGGCAGCCGACGGCACTCTGCTCTGCCTGGACACGGCCAACGGCGCGCGCGTCTGGGGCTTGAACGTCGTGGAGAAGTTCGGGGGGCACGTGCCGACATGGGGGATCAGCGAGTCGCCGCTGGTGGAAGGCGACCGGGTGATTGTCACGCCCGGCGGGCCCGGAGCATCGGTGGTGGCGCTGGACAAGGCCACGGGGAATCTGTTGTGGAAGTCGCAGAGCGATCCCGCGGGCTATTCTTCACCGATGGGGATCTCTTCGGGCACGTCGCGCACGGTGGTCGTCTTCACCGCGCATGGAGCGATGGGGCTCGACTTGAAAAGCGGCGAATTCCAATGGCGGTACGACAAGGTGGCGAACCGCACGGCCAATATCGCCACGCCGATCGTCCACGACGGCTACGTATTTCTTTCCTCCGACTACGGCACGGGATGCGCCCTGCTCAAGCTGACGCCGGGCGCGCGGGGCGTGAACGCTTCCGAGGTGTACTTCAATCGCGAGATGCGGAACCACTACAGCACATCGGTTCTGATCGGCGATACGGTGTATGGATTCTCCAGCGGCATTCTGACCGCGATGAAGTTCGCGACGGGCGAGGTGGCATGGCGGAATCGCAGCGTGGGCAAGGGGTCGGTGACCTATGCCGAGGGCCGGCTGTACGCGCTGAGCGAGGATGGGGTGATGGGGCTGATCGATGCCACGCCGCAAGAGTACAGAGAGAGGTCGCGTTTCGAGATTCACCGCGGCAGTTATCCCACGTGGACGCCGCCGGTGATCGCCGACGGGAAGCTCTACCTCCGCGAGCAGGATAATCTCTATTGCTACAACATCCACCGTTGAGGGTACTGGCGCTGCTGTTGGCGGCGTGGCCCGTCTTGCGCGCGCAGACCGGCGCCGCGGGTGAAGACTGGCCGACCTACGGCGGCAGCTACGGGGCGTGGCGCTACAGCTCGCTGGAGCAGGTAAATCGCGGCAACGTGCGCCGGCTCGCACCGGCTTGGGTGTTTCAAACCGGCGATTACGAGAACGGGCTGCAGGCCACGCCGATCGTCGCGGGCGGCGTGCTCTATCTCTCGACGTCGAATGCGTGGGTGTTCGCGCTGGATGGCGCCACGGGCCGGCAGCTTTGGGAGTACAAGTTTCCGCTGTCGCAGTCGATTCCCCTTTACGGGAAACAGAATCGGGGCGTCGCGGTGGGACGCGGCCGCGTGTTTCTGGGCACAGCGGACAATCATCTGGCGGCGCTCGATCAACGCACCGGCGAAGAAGTCTGGCGCGTGAACGTGGAAGATTCGCGGCAGTGCGGGTGCAACATCACGGGCGCTCCGCTGGTGGTGAAAGACATGGTGATCAC
>Ga0335081_10019219_pt1 | contig 11048 bp, 9 predicted proteins | sample Lox_Sample_35_FD_206713 | JGI IMG/M metagenome (GOLD analysis project Ga0335081, IMG submission 206713) | Soil microbial communities from Loxahatchee National Wildlife Refuge, Florida, United States - Lox_Sample_3.5 | ecosystem: Environmental > Terrestrial > Soil > Wetlands | place: USA: Florida...
CGGGGAATAGTAGCGGTCAGGAGTGGCCGCGATCAGTGAAGCAGGTCACACGCTCTGCGGACCGCGCTTCTTGTGTTGCTGACACTTCGTCATGATCGCCGAACGTAGCCGGCTGCGAAGGTCTTCGGGAAGTTCGTAGAGTTGGGAGTCGCGATAAATCTCGATGGTCTTCTTGGTAGTGTCGCAGACAACGTAGCAGTTATGGCACCAGGAGAGATGATTCTCCAGCTCGCTTTTTGTTTTTTCGTCGAGAACGCCGTCCAGATAGCTGGTCAGCTCGTTAAGAAATTCAGAACATTTCACTGGTTGCCATCTCCGCTCGCGACATCGCCGTTTTTAACATCTCCATTTCTGGTATTTCCTGTCTTGCCATTCTCGCCGTCACGCCGCTGGAAGTACCGTCCCAGGCGCTCGCGCAGTTGCAGCCGGGCCCGCAACAGCCGCGATTTTACCGCAGGAATGCTCAATTCGAGCGCCGCCGCGGTCTCTTCCGTCGACAACCCTTCCACGTCTCTCAGGACGAATACCGTCCGGAATCCCGGCGGCAAGCCCTGAATCGTCTTGCTCAAAATCTCTCGCAGTTCCGCCTGCGTGTACTGCTGCTCCGGATTGGGGCTCCAGTCCGCGATCTCGCGGGGCAGGGAGTCGTCTTCCGTCTTGATGTCCTCGTCCAGCGAAACCGTGCGCTCAGGCTTCCGCCGGCGCAACTTCATTAGCGCTTCGTTGACGGCGATCCGCACCAGCCAGGTATAAAACTTCGACTGCTCCTGAAACTTGGCCAGGTTCCCGTACGCCTTCAGGAACGCTTCCTGCACCACGTCTTCCGCATCTTCGCGGTTCTGCGTGATGTGCTGCGCGATCCGGAACACGTTCCGGTCGTAGCGGCGGACCAACTCTTCAAAAGCGGAGTCGTCACCTTTTTTCGCCGCTCGTACCAGCGCCAGCTCTTCGCTAACAGGCTCTTCCAGTTTGTTTTGGATGGCTCCCATAGTCCCGACGATGCAAGATTTTCCGACGAATCCAACGGTTCGAAGGTAACTCCTATTCTAACGGTAAGCCCCGATTTTGCCCAATCGGGTGAATACGGCCTTGGATGGAGGCTTCCGTAGAAGTGCAGCCCCCGATTCTTACCGCTGCAGAGGATCGCCCCCGCAGCCTCCGGTTTCCCCTCGGAGTGAAATGATATCGTTCCCCTTGAAGCGTCTATGTTGAACGAACGATGAACGAGAAACCCTTTCGCGTACCCGTTGTCGTCCTGCTCGACAACGTTCGCAGCATGTATAACGTCGGGGCATTTTTTCGTGCAGCCGACGGCGTCGGGCTCGAGAAGCTGTGTCTGTGCGGGATCACGGCGCATCCACCGAAGAAGGCGATTTCGAAGACGGCGCTGGGCGCCGAGCAGACTGTCCCGTGGGAGCATGATTGGGACGCCGTCCACATGGCCGACGCACTGCGCCGCAGCGGATTTCAACTCGCCGCCATCGAGACCAGCGCGCACGCCGTCGACTTGTACGACTGGCGGCCGCGCTTTCCCGTCTGCGTCGCCTTCGGAAATGAAGTCGAAGGCCTGCGCCCGGAACTGCTCGAGATGGCCGATGCGCACGTCCGCATCCCCATGATGGGCTCGAAAGAATCCCTGAACGTTGCCACGGCGGGCGGCGTGGTGCTCTATGAATTGCTGCGAAAATTTCGTGGGTGCCCCATTTCTGGCTGATTTTGCCAGAAGTGGGGACTTGCCGTGATCGATAAATCGTTCATGAAGGTTCGCAACCTCTGCGCTCTTCGCGTCCTCTGCGTTGAGCAAATTCCGGGAAGGGCACGGCTTCAGCCGTGCCGCTTGGAAGCGCAAAGGAGGCGGGCTTTAGCCCCTGAGGGAGCGCACGCCCTCGGCGTTGAGCTGCTCCTACAGCGGCGTAATCACCGTCTCCTTCTTGGGGATCTTGCGGAGGAAATCCTCTCCCGTCGCGATGTGCTGATTGACGAGGCGCGATGGCGTGTGCGCGAGCCATTCTGCCAGCGAGATGTCCTGATACTCAGGAGTAGGGAAGACTTCGAGGAACACGAGTTCGGTGTCGCCGATGTTCTCGATGTAATGCGGCTTCGAGCGCTCGATGTAACCGACCTCGCTGGGGTGAAAGTCCATGGTGCGGGCGCGTCCGCCCGCGAAAAACACTGTCATGCGCGCGTCGCCCTTTACGTAGTATTGCCATTCGTCTTCGTCGGGATGCCAGTGCAGTTCTCGCATGCCTCCGGGCTTGACGCTGACGATGGCGGCGGCAATGTTCGTGGCCGGGAAATTCTTGCGGTCGACGATCTTGACGCTGCCACCGGCAGTGATTTTCGTCGGCTTCATCTGGCTGGCAAAAAATGCAAACGAGTTCGGCACCGGGCCTGAGCCTTCGGATGCTTCATCCTTTTCTTCGGCGAGCGGGCCGGGCAGGTCGCGGGGGAAAATGAAGAGCTCGCGCTTGGGCAAGTTGTCGAAGGTGGAGGCAGGCACCGCGAAATTCTTCGCGAGGACTTCTTTCGGGGTGTGCTGCATCCAGTCGGTGAGCAGGAAGGTTTCGAATTCATTGAAGTTGCCGTCATCGAAGACGAGGATGAACTGGCATCCGTCGGGCTCGAGTCCCTGGATGGAATGCGGAATTCCTCCCGGGAAGAGCCACAGATCGCCCTCGCTGACGTCTTCGACAAAGCCGTGGCCATGTTGATCGACCGCTGTAATGCGCGCTTTGCCGGCCGTCATAAATGCCCACTCCGCGCCGACGTGCCAGTGGAGTTCCCGAACACCGCCGCTGATCAGGCGCATCTCGACACCGGCAACTTTTTTTGAGACGGGAAGCTCGCGGACCGTCACTTGGCGCGTCCAACCCCCGGCCTCGACGCGCTTATGTGCGTAGGCGAAGGGATATTTGAAAGGAGGCTCGCCTCCAGCGTCAGTCGTGGGAGGCCATGCGGAATCCGGCTCCGATTGGTCGAGCGTGCGATTGTCTGGACCGGGCTGCGTCTCGTTGTGTCCCTTGTGAGTGTCGCCGCTGAGATCGCGAGTCTGTTGAGCGGAGGCGAGTATGGGCACGCTGGCCGTCAAAGCCAATGCCGTTGAGGCGCGTTCCAGAAAATTGCGGCGGCTTAGATTTCTGGCGGCAAATTGAGCTTCGGAATTGGCGCTATTCTTGGTTTCGTCGGTCATCAGGAGTCCTCGGGTGAACAGAATCTTAGCGCTTCATCCGAACCCTCTGCATCCTTTACGCTGCACAACGGCCCGTGATATTCTCTAAACGTCACAAAGACAATCGATTAAAGACAGGAGTGCAGGAACTGAGTGTTAGCCAGAGAGCAAAAGAAATCCCTCATTGACCGGTACGCCACGCACGCGAGCGATACAGGGAGTCCCGAAGTTCAGATCGCCCTGCTAAGCGAGCGCATCGGCCAACTGACCGAGCACTTTAAGACGCACCAGAAAGACCACGGCTCGCGCCGCGGACTTCTCATGCTGGTCAGCAAGCGTCGTAGCCTGCTGAACTATTTGAAGAAATACGATTCCGAGCGTTACAAGACGGTCATCGGCAAACTCGGCATCCGCAAGTAACAACTTGGCCTGGGGCCCTTCTTCGTTTATCGCATTCGACAAGGGCAGGCATCCTGAAATTTTCAACGTGCGCAGCGTTTCATCTTCCTTTGTGGAACTTTGAAACCGTGAGCTTTGGAAATGTTCCAGCCATGAGGCCTTCAATCCCAGGCGATTTCTGAAAACCGTTTCCGGTGAGACGGTCAGCATCGAGGAAATCTCCACACGTGCGTTTCTCAAGCGCAAGCGATCCTTACCAAGTCGACGGGTGCGGTGTCTCGAAATCCGTGGCGGCTTTCTCTCAGCGTAAAACACGAAGGCCACAGTTCGTGGCCGACAGTTCATCGTCTCCGAAGGAAAATCAATGAAACCAGAACCAACGACAGTTACAGTCAGTCTTAGCGGCGGCAAAGTCATATCTTTTGAAACTGGGAAGCTGGCCAAGCAGGCCGGCGGATCCGTCGTCGTCCGGTTGGGCGAGAACGTTGTTCTCGCGACCGCCACCTCCAATGCCGACCCCCGCGAGGGCATCGACTTCTTTCCCCTCACCGTTGACTACCGTGAATACACCTACGCCGGCGGACGCTTCCCGGGAGGCTTCATCAAGCGCGAGGGCCGCATGAGCGAGCGCGAAGTCCTCACCAGCCGCCAGATCGACCGGCCGATCCGTCCGATGTTCGCCGAAGGATTCAAGTGCGAGACGCAGGTCATCTCGTTCGTGCTCTCCGCCGACACCAACAACGATCCGGATGTTTGCGCCATCAATGGCGCGTCGGCCGCTCTGCATGTTTCCGATATTCCGTTTCTTGGGCCGGTGGGAGCTGTCCGCGTCGGACTGGTGAACGGACAGTTCATGGTCAATCCGACGTACACCGAGATGCGCGAGAGCCTGCTGAACATCATGGTGGTCGGCACCAGCGAAGGCATCGTAATGATCGAGTCGGGCGCCAAGGAAGTTTCCGAAGAGACCGTCCTCGACGCGATCGAATTCGGGCACACCGAGATCAAGAAGATCTGTGCGGCGATTAATGATCTCCGCGACAAGGCAGGGAAGCCGAAGCGGAAGGTCGAGCCTCCGCAGTTCGACGACGCGTATTACAACCAGCTCAAGGGCAAGGTCGGCGCCGAACTAACCGATGCGCTCGATACCCAGAAGCATCCGAAGCTCGAGAGCTACACGCTGGTCAAGGACGTCAAGAAAAAGCTCCAGGCCGAACTGCCGGAAGACGACGAAGACGCGAAGCGCAAGCTCGATCATTACTACGAGACGCTGCGCGAGCGAATCTTCCGCGAGCAGGTGACGAAGCAGCGGAGGCGTCCCGATGGACGCGAGTTCGACCAGATCCGCGAAATCTGGATCGAAGCTGGAGTTCTGCCGCGCACGCATGGCAGCGCAATCTTCACTCGCGGCGAGACGCAGGCGCTGGTCACGACCACGCTCGGCACCAGCGATGATATGCAGAGGCTCGAAGGCTTCGAGGGCGAAGCCAAGAAGCGCTTCCTGCTGCACTACAATTTCCCGCCATTCTCGGTTGGAGAAGTGGCATTTATGCGCGGCGCGGGGAGGCGCGAGATCGGCCACGGGGCCCTCGCTGAGCGCGCGATTTCTGCCGTACTGCCCATCGAAGAGAAATGGCCGTATGCGATGCGCGTCGTCTCGGACATTCTCGAATCGAACGGATCGTCTTCAATGGCGACCGTCTGCGGAGCGTCGCTCTCGCTGATGGATGCCGGCGTCCCGCTGAAGGCTCCGGTTGCCGGAGTCGCGATGGGCTTGGTGAAGGAAGACGAGCAGTACTCGATCCTGACCGACATCGCTGGCGCGGAAGATCACTACGGCGACATGGACTTCAAAGTCGCCGGAACTCGCGACGGCATCACTGCGCTTCAGATGGACATCAAGGTCACGGGCATTACCTCGCAGATCATGCGCGAGGCTCTCGACCAGGCCAAGCGCGGGCGCATGTTCATCCTTGGCAAGATGGAGGAAGTAATTTCTGAGCACCGCGCGAAGATTTCCGACTACGCTCCACGCTTCTACACGGTGCAGATCCCGACCGACAAGATTCGCGACCTGATCGGGCCGGGCGGAAAGATGATCCGCTCGATCGTCGAGCAGACTGGAGTCAAGATCGACGTCGAAGACTCCGGATTGGTGAAGGTCGCGTCGAGCGACCAGGCGTCGGCGCAGAAGGCGCTGCAGATTATCGGTGACATTACGGCTACGGCCGAAGTAGGGAAGACCTACCTGGGCAAAGTGACGCGGCTCGCGGATTTCGGAGCGTTCGTTGAAATCATTCCGGGCACCGAGGGACTGCTGCACATCAGCGAAGTCGCCGAACATCGGATTGCCGATGTCCGCGACGAACTGAAGGAAGGCGATCAGGTGCTGGTGAAAGTCCTGGCGGTCGAAGGCAACCGCATCCGGCTGTCGCGCAAGGCCATCTTGAAAGAGCAGCGCGCGAAGATGGCGGCGTCGGGAGGCGGCGGAGAAGCTCCGGCCGCTGCGAGCGTCGAAGCGGAGTCTGCTCCGGGAGGTACGCTGGTGATCGAAGGCGGCGGAGATTTCCCGGACGAGCCGGATGAGCCGAACTTCAACCGCGATACTCCTCATGGCGGTGGCGGCCACGGCGGCGGCAACGATCGTGGACGAGGCGGAGATCGTGGTGGAGATCGTGGGCGCGGAGGACGGCCTGGCGGCGGGCGTCGCGGACGCGGCGGTCGCAGTGGTGGACGCCACGGCGGTGGCGGTCATGGTGGCCACGGCAGTCACGGTGGTGGCGGGGCCGGAAATCGGTAAGTCGCTGGCCACGGATTTGCCCTGATTCACAAGGATTGAACAAATTGGAAGAGCTGCGATTGAGAGATCGCGGCTCTTTTTGTTTTCAAACCGGAGTGACGATCTTGGCGCAATTGGGCCGATATTTCCATGTCTTTCCAATGACGCGAAGTAGAATCTCAGACAAGTTTTCTCTTGGCGGTAGAGCCGCTAACTGGGGGAAGTATGCTGGGAGGACTCTGGGTTGATCTTCGGCTAGCAGTTCGAAGTCTTCGAAGAGACCGCAACGTAACGCTAGCAGCTGTTCTCATGCTTGCTCTCGGAATTGGGGCGTCAACAGTTGCATTCAGCGTGTTTTACCATCTACTGATTGATCCATTCTCGTACAGAGATTCCAGCAAACTCATTACGTTTGGCATCCGAAATGTGACCAACAACGGGTCGAGTGAAGGGCGGGATTTCTTTTCTGCAGACGAGTTCCGAGAACTGCGAGAACAGAATCGCTCGTTCGAAGACATGGTGGGCTACCATCCCTCAGCCAGCGTCCTCTACAAAGATGCGGCGGGCACGCGCGCACTGCCAGGAATGGCTCTCGTTACCGGCAATACGTTTGACTTCTACGGAGTCGCGCCTCTGCTCGGACGGCCCCTGTTACCGGCGGACTGCAATCCGGTTTCGCCACGCGTGTTCGTAATGAATTATCGGCTGTGGGAAACACAGTTCAATCGAAATCCCGCAGTACTGGGACAGATATTTGTACTAAACGATGAGGCAAGAGTCCTCGTCGGGATCATGCCTCCCAGATTTGATCTGTACGGTGCCGGCATCTGGGTTCCTCTCCTAGAGGATTCGAATGAGGGAGCCCTGCAGATCGTCGCGCGGCTAAAGGCGGGAGTTTCCCTGCGAAACGCTGCGGCAGACCTCGACGTCATTGTCCATCGACTGACGGAAAATGAGCATGGCTATGTGTTGAATCCGGAGCGGTACACCGTCAAAGTCGAGAGCCTGCTCGATCAAACGGTGGGAGGTTTTGAGAAGGCGTTATATGGGTTGCTCGCCGCAGCCCTCATGTTGCTGATGATCGCTTGTGCGAATGTTGCCAGTCTTCTGTTGGCGAGGGCAACCATTCGAGAAAGGGAGATCGCCGTACGCTGCGCTTTAGGAGCAACTCCCGGCCGGGTGTTTGGTTTTGCGTTTATCGAGAGTCTGATGATATCGGCGGCAGGTTGCCTCTGCGGCGTTTTACTCGCTTTTGTGGGACTGCGCGCCGTTGTCGCAGCGATACCACGCGGAACCGTACCAACAGAGGCCGTCATTGCGCTGGATTCACGAGCACTATTATTTGCCCTCGCAATTGGTGGCTTTACGGCTTTCCTGTGCGGATTGGCTCCAGCAATTCATTCCGTAAGCCGAGATCTAGCCACGGCGCTTGCAGCAGGGGGAGTAGGTCGGATTGGTTTTCGACATCAGACATTGTGCGGCTCGTTAGTGATTGCGGAATCTGCTTTATCGTTGGTCCTGCTCGTTGGCGGCGGTTTGTTCATGCGCAATTTTCTGGACCTTACTCGCCAGAACTTGCCCTTCAACCCAGCCCGAACGCTGTACGCAGAGTTGGCGCTTCCTCGCGACCGCTACTACGGAAAACGCGACGAGAAACCCGCGTTCTTTCGGGAACTGCTCCCGCGAATCAAAGCGCTGCCGGGAGTCATCTCCGTGACAGAAAGTCTCATGCTACCACCTAACGAGGGCGCCTGGACCGATGTGATGGTGCCGGGCAAGCCTCACACCGAGAGGTGGGTTGCAGATCTGGAGCTCTGCAGTGAAGGCTATTTCCAGACTCTTGGCCTTTCGCTGCTACGAGGTCGGTTGCTTGCGCAATCGGATCTTGAGCAAAAAAGATTCGTGGCTGTCGTCAACGAGACTCTGGTTCGTAAATATTTCAATGGGGAAGACCCCATTGGGAAGAAGATCAAATTTGAAGTTTTTGATCGTCCGTTCGTGGATGCGCCGCATAACACATACTTCGAAATCGTCGGCGTCGTTGCTGACTTCAAGTCCAGGCCTGAAAGAAGAGAGTACGCACTACGGCCAGAAGCATTTCTGCCCGCCACAACCGCCGGATTCGGCTCTCGTCTGCACGTTGTTGCTAAGACCGCCGTGGATCCTCATTCCCTCCTCAAGAGCGTTTCTCTCCAAGTTTGGTCAGTGGATCCGGATGCCGCGATTAGTGAATCGGGATCTCTCGCAGATCTCCTGCGCGAAGACTTCCGCGGCCCGAGGTTTGAATTCATGATCCTAGGTACGTTCGCTGCTATTGGGCTTGTGCTGGTATCGATCGGCGTCTTCAGCGTGATGACATTCTCGGTATCGTCACGAACGCGAGAAATTGGAGTTCGGATGGCTCTAGGGGCAGAGAGAAGCGGCGTTCTACGAATGGTGCTGCAGAATGGCCTCCGACAGCTCGGAGCGGGAGTCCTGATCGGCTTGATCATTAGCGTTGCCCTGACTCGACTTATCAGAGGGCTCCTTTGGGGCGTTTCCGCAAGTGATCCATGGGTACTCTGTTCGGCCGTCGTGGTGCTGCTTTTGGTCGGATTGGGTGCCAGCCTACTTCCTGCACTACGCGCGGCCAGTACAGATCCGCTAATCGCGCTTCGGTGCGAATGATTACTGACGAACTCCAGGAGCAACACCGAACCGACCGGGAAACTTTTCTTCTCCCAAGCAAGAAATGCTCGTACGCATTTGTCCACGAAGAGCGGAACGCTACAGGTTTTCGCGTAGCTTGTTACGAAACTTGCTTCAGAGGCGTCCGCGAATTTCTCCCAGCTTCGCTGCTAAGCCGTGCAGTTGCAACGTGCGTGTTTGTTGAACGATTTGTTTGTGCTAGTGGCAGACCGGTTGCAACAACCTGACGAGATATGAGCCGCAACGGCTCCTGGAGGATTTGTGAAGAAGTTTCAGTACCTATCGTTTCTCGCCACCTTGGCGATCGGGATCGGCATGATCTCCTGGGGCGGCGTGCTCCATGCGCAAACGTCGCCGTCGACGACACCAAGCCAGACGCAGCCTTCGTCTCCCGACGCGACGCAGGGACAGCAGCCAGCGACTCCGCCTGGCACCGCGCCGGGACAAGAGCCGCAGACTCAACAGACGCCAAGTCAAACGCCGCCTTCTTCTCCATCAACTGCAACGCCGGGACAGGCTGCACCGCAGAATCAGCCGACGCCAGAACAGCCGCCGGCATCGCAGCAAGCGCCGCAATCGCAGAATCCGAATAACACTCCGAACACGCCTCCGGGCGCGAACACTCCGCAGTCGGGCACGCCTGGTTCCAACAACTCGGGCACGACGCCGAACTCTGGTACGCCTCCGGGCGCGGCAACCAGCAGCGATACGCAGACTTTCACCGGGACAATCGTGAAGCAGGGCAACAAATACGTTCTGCAAGACGCCTCGGGAAAGAACTATGACATCGATCATCAGCCGGAAGTTGCCAAGTTCGAAGGCAAGCGGGTGCGCGTGCGCGGCACGCTAGACCAGACAGGCAACAAGATTATGGTGAAGTAAAGCGAGTCCTTGATTTGTCTCCGCGAGAGAAAGGCGCCAAAGGACGATTGTCCGCTCCGTCCCAGGCGCCAATCTTGTTTTTGAGACACCTTTCAACGCAGAGGGCACAGATACGCAGAGGAATTTCGGATTCGGCCCATTACGGAATGTTCGACGTCAGAGTGCACACTCTAAGCGGTTTCTGACTGAGGCGCAGAAAATCGCGGCGGGCAGTATAGTTTTGGAGTGAACGCTCATCCAAATAAATCAGCCGCCGAGTGGATCAGCGAGCTGAAGCTTGAGCCGCATCCAGAAGGCGGATATTTTCGCCAAACCTACCGCTCTGATATCGTGATCGCGCCCGAAGCGCTGCCTCCGCGATTTGCCGGACCGCGGGCTGCATCGACCGCCATCTATTTTCTTCTCGAAGCGAAAAACTTTTCGGCGTTTCACCGGTTGCGCTCGGACGAACTTTGGCATTTCTATGCCGGATCGCCGCTCGCCGTGCAAGTAATCGATCGGGAAGGGAAGTGCTCGGCAATTCCTCTGGGAAATAATCCCGGCGCAGGTCAGGTATTTCAGGCGGTCGTGCCGGCGGGATGCTGGTTTGCTTCGCATGTGGCCGACTGGAAGTCGTGGGCGCTGGTCGGATGCACGGTGGCCCCGGGTTTTGATTTTGCGGACTTCGAGATGGGCAAGCGGGAGGAGTTGCTGCGGGACTATCCGGAGCATCGGGCGATTATTGAGAGATTGACGCGGGAGTAATGGGCCGCCGAGGCCCGGCGCAGGGACATTCACTTCAGTAAGCCGGTCCTGACCACATTCCGGTTGTGTTCGTTAGTCTGAACCCGGCAACATAGAAGCACGATGCGTAAGACACTCTGGATCCTTCCTTTCATCCTATTGTGTATGGTCGGCGGCGCATTCGCTGCCGATACGGTGTTAACGTGGCCGCCTGACGGCAAAGATGCGATCTTGCGTTTCAATGTGGGGAAGTTGCGCCAGATCAGTTCAACTTCAGGCCAAAACGATCTTCTGGGTGAGGCCTGGGCAGAGAACCTCACTTCAAAAGCAATTCCTTCCGCGTCTTTCTACCTGTATCTGCTCGACAAGAGCGGTAAGCGGGTCGGCGAAGGATATATCGAGGTCACG
>Ga0335081_10019220_pt1 | contig 11047 bp, 9 predicted proteins | sample Lox_Sample_35_FD_206713 | JGI IMG/M metagenome (GOLD analysis project Ga0335081, IMG submission 206713) | Soil microbial communities from Loxahatchee National Wildlife Refuge, Florida, United States - Lox_Sample_3.5 | ecosystem: Environmental > Terrestrial > Soil > Wetlands | place: USA: Florida...
GATCAGCTCGGACGTCGCGACGCTCTTCCTGGACGAGAAGCTCAACATCCGGTTCTTCACACCGCAGGCGAAGTCATTCTTCAGGATCATCGACTCCGACATCGGCAGACCGCTCGCGGACCTCTCTCGCCTTTCCGATGACGGCGATCTCCTCGCCGATGCCCGAGCGGTACTGGCGAACTTTGCACCCGTCAATCGCGAGATCGAAACCGACAAGGGGATTTGGTACATCCGCCGTATCCTGCCCTATCGCACACAAGACGACCGTGTGGAGGGGGTGGTTGTCACCTTCACCGATATATCCGAATCCAAGGCGGCGGAACGCGAAATCGAAGCGGCACGGTCCTACTCCGCGAGCATCGTCGATACCGTGCGTCAGCCGCTCGTCGTGCTCGACGCCGAGCTTCGCGTGGTCTTTGCCAGCCGCTCCTTCTATCGAGCCTTCTCGGTTAAGCCCGACGAGACCGTCGGGCGACAGCTAGGTGCGGTCGATGACCGACGCCTCGACGTTCCGGCGCTGTACGGCTTCCTCGATCGACTGCGCGCGGGAGAGACGGACATCGAGGATTACAAGATCGTGATCGAGCTGCCGTCGACCGGGCGACGGTCCCTTCTCATGAACGCCCGAGAGATCGGTGGAAAGCCGTTGACCGGCCGGCAGATCCTGGTGGCGATCGAGGATGTTACCGAGCGCTATCGCGTAGCAGCGGCGTTGGACGTCGCCAGACAGCAGGCTGAGCGGGCAAATATCGCGAAGTCGCGTTTCCTCGCCGCCGCCAGTCACGACCTGCGTCAGCCGCTGCAGACCATCAGTCTCCTGCAGGGCATCCTGGCGAGAAAGCTCAAAGATGAGGATACCCTAAAGCTGGTTGCCAGGCTCGATGAGACACTCGGCGCCATGTCGGGGATGCTGAATACGCTGCTCGACATCAACCAGCTCGAAGCCGGAACCGTCGAGCCCGAGCGCGCCGATTTTCCGGTCAATGATTTGCTCGCGCAGATGAAGACGGAGTTTTCTTACCACACGGAGTCGCATGGCCTCGACTGGCGCATGGTGCCGTCGAGCCAGGTGGTGAGGAGCGATCCGCGGCTGCTCGAGCAGATGATCCGCAATCTGCTGTCGAATGCGGTGAAATACACCCCACGAGGCAGGATCTTGCTCGGCTGCCGGCGGCGCGGCGACAAGCTTCGTATCGAAGTCTGGGACACCGGCATCGGTATCCCCGAAGAGCAGATTCAAGCGATCTTCGAGGAGTTTCACCAGCTCGACAATCCCGCACGCGAGCGCACGCGCGGCCTCGGCCTCGGGCTTTCGATCGTCCAGCGTTTGGGCGATTTGCTGGACCATCCAATCGATGTCCGCTCCGAACGGGGCAAGGGCTCGGTGTTTTCCGTGGAGGTGCCGCTTGGAGAGCGCGTGGTAGTCGGATTGGCTCGGCACGAGCAAGCGACTGCAGATAACTTTGCGGCCCGCACCGGTGCAATCCTGATCATCGAGGACGACCCGTCGGTGCGCGAAACGCTGGATCTCCTGTTCCAAAGCGAGGGGCACCGCACGGCGCTCGCCGGGGAAGGGACGGCGGCACTGACGCTTGCGGCGCGTGGGGTGATTCGGCCAGACGTCATTGTCGCCGACTACAATTTGCCCTGCGGTCTGAACGGTCTCCAGGTTGTGGCTGCCTTGCGCGCAACGCTCCACCGAGAGATTCCCGTCATCATTCTCACCGGCGATATATCCTCGCAGACCATGCGAGAAATCGCGCAGCAGGGCTGCGTGCAACTCAATAAGCCCGTGCGGGCGGACGAGTTGACGCGCTTGATCCAGAGCCTGCTCGCGGTGCCGGGCGCTCCCGTTGCAAAGCCGCATGGACCGCAGCCGATTGAACCGGCCGTCGATGCGCAAGTGCTCACCGTGTTCGTCGTCGACGACGAAAGCGAAGTGCGCGAAGCCATGCGTGAATTTCTCTTTGCGGCCGGCCGACCTGTCGAAGTCTTCGAGAGCGGCGAGGCCTTTCTCGATGCCTATCGCTCCGATCGCAGAGGGTGCCTCATCCTGGATGCAGGTCTACCCGGCATGAACGGGCTGCAGGTTTTGGAGCGCTTGAAGGGCGCGGGACGTGCCCTGCCGGTCATCATGATCACCGGTCATGCCGATGTTCCCATGGCAATCGCGGCAATGAAGGCCGGCGCACTCGATTTCATCGAGAAGCCTTTCCGCCACGATGACCTGCTGGCTGTGATCGATCGCGCCCAGAAGACCGCTTACGATGCGACGGAGCGCTCGATGCGGCGCCAAGCGGCGATGACGCGCATCGCTCATTTGACCGGGCGCGAGCAAGAAATCATGGATCTGGTGATCGCCGGTCACGCGAACAAGGAAATCGCCTTCCGTCTCGATATCAGTCAGCGCACGGTCGAGAACCACCGCGCCGCCGTTATGACGAAGACCGGCACCAAGTCGCTTCCAGATCTGGTCCGCTTGGTGATCGCCGCAACCTGACGCAGAACATCCGCGGGCTCGTCACCGCCGGCCGCTGGGTAGAGCTGCAGCTGCCGCCCGATCTTCAAACTTCCTCGCCATCCCAAGATATCGAGCCGACAGCTCCGTATACTGGTCGCGGAGCTTGAAGTCCCGTGTGGCTTGGGCCTTCTCCCAATAGAAGATCGCTTTCTTCCGCCATTCCGCGAGTTGATTCATGCTCCACCTCCTGCCGTTCGATGAACCTAACCGTCGGAAAGCCAATCGCCCGCCGACGATGCATCTAATCGACGCTCGGTACCAACGCTATGCCGAGCCGGATTATCCGACGTCGGAAGCGCGCTCAACGAAGCCCGAATTTCCAAGCGACGAACATAACCAAAAATACAGACACTGATAGCATCACCATCAGCGGGATCATCTTCTTCTGCATGCAGGTTATCCTCCGTGCCGCCGTGGCCTGAGCAGATGCCAGGCGTCATCAGGGCGCTACGAGATATCAATCATCGCGGACGAGTCCACCGAGACGATGGCAGGACGGCCGCTACCGGCCGTTCGCCATTTCGGATTTGTGCGCCACCCTAGAACTCGAACCCACTGAAGTCAGTCCTCGGAAAATACTCACGGAGGCATGTTCGAGTACCGATTGCGCCTCGGCTTTGTGCAGCGACCGGCGTGGCGGTCGGCTCTAAGTGGTTTCCGACCCGTCAGCGATAAACCAGCATCGGAATCTTGGAACGCGTGAGTACCTTGACCGTCTCGCTGCCCAGCACGATCGCGGAGATGCCATGGCGGCCACGCGAAGGGCGGAATCCCGTTCGGACGCATGGAATTGCAGTCTCGGCCAAATAACGATCCCTTCGCCCGGCCGCCAAAACCTGCAGACAGAACAACGCGTTATGCCGGCCGCTATGGTCGCTTCCGAGCCAGCCTGATGCTGCAGTGCAATAATTTTTGCCGATGACATTGAACAAACGCCTATGTAGGGCCACATCTCGGTAATGCTGCAGTGCAGCAATTGGACAAGACCCTCACTACACTATGGGATGGCGAAAATGATCAATGGCAAGTTCTTCGATACGACGGGAGTCGGCAAGATGTTCGCTGGCTTCACATTCCCGGGCTTCGATGTCGGAGCCCTGATGGCAACTCAGCGCAAGAACCTAGAGGCGCTCACCGAGGCAAATCAGCTTGCGATGGCGGGCTTCCAGGCGCTTGCGAATATGCAGGTCGAACTGACCCGCGCCGCGATCGATGAGACGTCCGCGATGGTCCGCGATTGGACAGAGACCGGCGCTCCGGAAGCGAAGCTCCGGAAGCAGGCGGCATTCGCCAAGAAGGCGGTTGCGACGGGCGTGAGCAATACCCGCGAGTTGGTCGAGCTCGCCGGCAAGACCCAGGCCGAGGCGTTTGACGTGCTGAGCAAGCGCTTCAACGAAAGCCTCGACGAGATGGCCTCGTTCGCGAAGAAAGAGACCAAGAAAGAGATCAAGAAAGCGACCAAGATGACGCGGCGCCACTGATCCTTTGTCGCGCTCAGACAGTACTCTCAGAGGCCGTCCTTCGGGGCGGCCTTTCTCTTCGTGCACAGATTCAGATCTCGAGACTCGTTGCTGCACGCCGGCGGAAATTGGCGGTCGCTGGTAAGCGCCTCCAAAGAGGATCTAGCCGATACCTCGGAGCCCGCCGACTGCCCAGAGGACCACAAGCACCACGAGTACGAGGCCAAGGCCGCCCCCGAATGCGTGCGAGTAGCCGCCGCCGTAATAATAGCCACCGCCGCCACCCAGCAAGATGACGATGAGGATGATAATTAGGATCGTGCCGAGAGACACAGACGTTCTCCTTGCGTAGTGGGCGACATCCGCGTCAAGCGGCGGGGCAGCCTCAATTGAATTCGAAGCCTCGAGTGGAGAATAGCCGTTGGCAAAACGGTGCCGATAGGCTCGGAAACTACTCAGGCACCTCGGTGCCGCGTCTCGTCACCGAGCGTCGCTTTCGCAAGCAATTCACGGTCGTTCAATTCACTGCTCGGTCGAGCACTCGGTAGGTCTTCAAGCCGTAGTGACGAGCGAGAGCGCTTGCCCTCTTCCTTGCCTCTGCCTTGCTTTTGATCAGGAAGACTTCAGTGCTATTGCTCTCCGCTTCGCCTGGTTCGCTTTGCGCACGGAGCGTCGCTTGCAGGCCCTGATATGTGTCCTGAATTTTCAGTCGGACAATCACGACGCTTTCCTTTCATCGGCTTTCGGGCGATGCGGGACAATCACGGTGGCAGAGGTCCTAGAAATCCATGCCGCCATCGGGCATCGGCGGCGCCGCGTTCTTCCCCGGCCTTTCCGCCACCATCACCTCGGTGGTGATGAGGAGCGCGGCAATCGACGCCGCACCCTGCAGCGCCAGACGCACGACCTTTGCGGGGTCGATGATCCCGGCCTTCACCATGTTCACGTACTCGCCGCTCTGCGCGTCGAAGCCGTAGTTGACGTCGCCTTTCTCCAGGAGCTTGCCGGTCACGACGGAGCCGTCGGCGCCCGCATTCTCGACGATCTGCCGCGCCGGCGCCTGTAGGGCACGGCGGACGATATCGATGCCGACCTTCTGGTCATCGTTCTCCGGCCGCAGCCTCGCGAGCGCCTTGATGCCGTAGAGCAGCGCTACACCGCCGCCGGGAACCACGCCTTCCTCGACCGCAGCGCGGGTCGCATGCATCGCGTCATCGACCCGATCCTTGCGCTCCTTCACCTCGACCTCGGTCGCGCCGCCGACTCGAATGATCGCAACCCCGCCGGCGAGCTTGGCGAGGCGCTCCTGCATTTTCTCCTTGTCGTAGTCCGAGGTAGCTTCCTCGATCTGCGTCTTGAGTTGGCCGATGCGGCCCTCGATATCCTTCTTCTTGCCGGCGCCGTCGATGATTGTCGTGCTCTCCCTGTCGATCCGCACTTTCTTCGCCTTGCCGAGCATGTCGAGCGTGACGCTCTCGAATTTGATGCCGAGATCATCGGAGATCACCTGACCGCCCGAGAGGACCGCGATGTCCTCAAGCATCGACTTGCGGCGATCGCCGAAACCCGGAGCCTTCACCGCCGCGACCTTCAATCCGCCGCGCAGCTTGTTGACCACGAGTGTCGCCAAGCCTTCTCCCTCGATATCCTCGGCGACAATGAGCAGCGGCTTGCCGGACTGCACCACGGCCTCGAGTAGCGGGAGAAGTGCCTGAACTCCCGGAAGCTTCTTCTCGTGCAGGAGGATATACGGGTCCTCTAGCTCGCAGAGCATCTTCTCGGCATTGGTGACGAAGTAGGGCGAGATGTAGCCGCGATCGAACTGCATGCCTTCGACGACGTCGAGCTCGGTCACGAGGCTCTTGGCCTCCTCGACCGTGATCACGCCTTCGTTGCCGACCCTCTGCATCGCCTTGGCGATCATCTCGCCGATCTCGTGGTCGCCATTGGCGGAGATCGAGCCGACTTGCGCGATCTCGGCATTCGTCGAAACCTTCTTCGAGCGCTTCTTGACGTCCTCGACGACTGCTGCAACGGCGAGGTCTATGCCGCGCTTCAGGTCCATCGGATTCATTCCCGCAGCCACCGCCTTCACGCCTTCGCGTACGATCGATTGGGCGAGCACCGTCGCGGTCGTGGTGCCATCGCCGGCGCGCTCGCTGGTGAGAGTGGCGACCTCCTTGACCATCTGCGCGCCCATGTTCTCGAACTTATCGGTGAGCTCGATCTCCTTCGCCACCGTCACGCCGTCCTTGGTGATGCGGGGCGCGCCGAACGACTTGTCGAGCACGACGTTGCGGCCCTTGGGGCCCAGCGTCACCTTGACGGTGTTCGCGAGAATATCGATGCCGCGCAGCATGCGATCGCGCGCGTCGGCATGAAATCGTACTTCTTTGGCTGCCATGACGTTCTCCCTAAGCGGCTTTGCGCAAACGAGAATTCTCGATCACGCCCATCAGATCCGTTTCCGGCATGATGATTAGCTCTTCGCCGTCGAGCTTGATCTCGGAGCCCGACCATTTCCCGAATAGGACTCGGTCGCCGACGCGGACGTCGAGGGGGTGAACCATCCCATCTTTGGAGCGACTACCCGGTCCTACGGCGACGACTTCGCCCTCCATCGGCTTTTCCTTCGCCGTATCGGGGATGATGATTCCGCCAGCGGACTTTTCCTCCGGCGTTACGCGGCGAATCACCACGCGGTCGTGCAATGGACGGAATTTCATCGTGTGTCTCCCTATAGCCGAGCGAGCGCCAGACGGCTCTCGAGCCACCAGGCTCGAGCCATCTGCGAACATTCCCGCACAAAGGTTATGTGCTGTGGTACAGCACATGGGGTGACGCGCAAGCATCCGCAATGGGCGATGTGAGCCGTCGTGGCCCACACCCCAAAGATCACGAATCGACGCGCACGCCGAGGAACCCGCCCGCGCCGGTGAGGGAATGACGATACATGCGGATATTTCCCTGCACGCAGACCTCAAAAATCACCAACAGACAATTTCTGACCCACGTCGCACGAGGATCCCTGCGGAGCGCACGCCACGCCAGCGATGGAGCGTCGTTGGTCTGCTGAGCACACCTTTCAACCGGAGCCGGTGATCGGTATCATCGTGGCCAAGCCCTTGCGCATGGGAAATCCGCGAGTCCGCTCGCCCCATTCGGCATCTGCCGGTTTCGTGGCGGTGAGCGCTCGTCACAGGGAGGGAGAAAAATGAGATACATCAGGTCGATGACCGTCGGCGTTTTGACCCTCGGGGCGCTGCTCCTGGGCGGTGGAAACGTGCGCGCGGAGTCCGTGCTCAATGTCGGCATGGCGGCCGCCGATCTCGGTTCCCTCGATCCCCACCGCACCGCGACGACGCCGGACAAGGCGATCATCGGCTGGATGTTCAATGGGCTTGTCCGTTTCAAGCCGGGAACGATGAACCCGGAGTCGATCGAGCCCGACCTCGCGGAGAGCTGGGACACCTCGCCCGACCAGCTCACCTGGACCTTCCACCTCCGAAAGGGGGTGCAGTGCAATAACGGCTACGGCGAGCTCACCTCTGACGACGTGGTGTTCTCGCTGAAGCGCGCCGCAGATCCGAAGGTCTCTTCCTTCTCGTCGGATTTCGCGGACTTCGCCTCGATCGAGGCGATGGATGCCTATACCGTCACGATCAAGCTGAAGCAGCGTCCTCCCAGCCTTCTCGGCATCCTCACGAACTACCAGGGCGGCAACATCGTCTGCAAGAAGGCGGTGGAGAAGCTCGGCGACGACTTCCGCACCAAGGCCGTGGGGACGGGACCCTTCGCCTTCGCGGAATACACTCCCAACCAGTCCATCACGCTCGTCGCGAACAAGAACTATTTCCGCGGCGCCCCCAAGATCGACAAGATCGTCTATCGCTACATTCCCTCCGACGCGACGCGCGACCTCGCCTATACCTCCGGCGAGATCGATCTGATTTACGGCCGCCAGGATCAGGTCTGGGCGGAGCGCATGAAATCCGATCCGCACACGGTGGTCGACGTCTTCGGACCCGGCGAGCTCTCGGACATGAATCTCGACATCACCAAGAAGCCGCTCGACGACCTCCGCGTACGGCAGGCGATCGCCTATGCGGTGAACCGGGCCGAGCTCGTGAAGTTCAAGGGCGCCCTGACCGCGCGCGAGGCGGTCTCGATCATTCCCCACGACTATCTCGGCACCGACGAACACGCCCCGCTCTACCCCTACGACCCCGAGAAAGCGAAGCAGCTCCTGGCGGCGGCAGGGTTTGCGAACGGCGTCACCATCAAGGCGATCCAGACGACGCTCCCGAGCATGCTCAACACGATGCAAATCGTGCAGGCGCAGCTCAAGAAGGTCGGGATCGATTTGCAGCTCGAGGTGGTGGACCATCCGACCTTCCACGCGCAGATCCGCAAGGATCTGAGCCAGGTCGTGATGTACGCGGCGGCACGGCTGCCCGTCGCCGACGTCTACCTCACTCAATTCTATCATTCCCGCAGCATCGTCGGGACACCCACGGCGGTGACGAACTTCTCCCATTGCGGCATGGCCGACGCCGAGATCGACGGAGCGCGGACGGCGACCGATTCCGCCAAGCAAAAGGAGCTCTGGAAGAAGGCGCAGGACATATTGGTGGAGCAGGTCTGCGCGGTTCCGCTTTATGAGCAGCTCCAAGTCTGGGCGCATCGCGACAAGCTCGACTACGGCTACAAGCTGGACGCGTCGCTGACCTTGGGCCCGATCGTCAACGAAACAAGCACGCTGAAATAGGCGGGGAGGCGGGCGGCAAGGACTGCAACCGGCCGCGCGGCCGAGCCGAATGCTCACCTACATAGTGAAGCGCCTGCTCGTGGGGGTGCCCACCCTGCTCGCGGTGCTGACCGTGGTGTTCTTCTTCGTGCGCATCGCGCCGGGCGATCCCGCCTTCATCATCCTCGGGGATCAGGCGAGCCCCCAGGCGCTCGCGGCGGTGCGCCACGATCTCGGACTCGACCAGCCGATGCTCGCGCAATACGCCGATTTCATGGCGATGGTGCTGCGCGGCGATCTCGGCAATTCGCTCGTCACGCATCAGTCCGTCTGGGGCGAGGTCGCGAAGGTGCTGCCCTACACCATCGAGCTCACGCTCACGGCCCTCGCGATCGGCACCGTGCTGGGCCTTCCGCTGGGTGTTCTCGCGGCGCGGCGCCGAAACGAGTTTATCGACTACGCCGCCCGCTTCCTTTCGCTGCTGGGCTTGTCGTTTCCAGCTTTCGTCTCGGCGATCCTGCTGCTGCTGGCCTTCGCAATCGAACTGCGCTGGTTTCCCGTGATCAGCGAGGCTCGTGCGAACGATCCCATGAGCCGTCTCTCGGCGTTGGCGCTCCCCGCGGTCAATCTCGGCCTCATCATGGTCGCCTACGTCATGCGCGTCGCACGGTCGAGCATGCTCGGCGTCCTCGGCGAGGATTACATCCGCACCGCGCGCTCCAAGGGGGTACCCGCGGGGATCGTGGTCTGGCGGCACGCGCTCAGGAACGCGCTCATTCCCGTTGTCACGGTCGTCGGCCTCTATCTCGGCGTACTCATTGGCAACTCCGTGCTGACGGAGATCGTCTTCAACCGCCCCGGCCTCGGCAAGCTGATCGTCAACGCTCTCAATCAGCGCGACTACACGATGCTGGAGGGATTGATGGTGATCTACGCCTTCTTCATCGTGATCGCGAACCTGCTGACGGATCTCACCTACGGCATGGTCGATCCGCGCGTGAAGCACCAATGACCGTCGCACCCGCGACGCGCGAGACCGGCGCGCTCGCGCGATTTGGGACGGCGCTGCGTCGGCACAAGATGGCGTCGCTTGGCGGCGGCATCGTCGTGCTCGCGGCGCTGAGCGCGATCTTCGCGCCCTGGCTTTCGCCGCACGATCCGCTCGAGCAGGACGTGCTGCTTCGTCTCGCGGGCCCGTCGGCGGATTTTCCTCTCGGCAACGATTCCTTCGGCCGCGACATCCTCTCGCGTATCCTCTGGGGCGGACGCGTCTCGCTCTACGTCAGCACGGCGTCGGTGCTCATTGCGATCGTGCTCGGCGGAGCGATCGGAATTCTCGCGGGTTATGTCGGGGGCCTCTTCGATCGCATCGTGATGGCGGCGATGGATGTGCTGCTGTCGTTCCCGACGCTAGTGATGGGATTGCTGGTGGTCGCCATGCTGGGACCGACCGTCGGCAACTTGATCCTCGCGATCACGCTGACGGCGGTGGCACCCTTTGCCCGTATCGCCCGCGCACCGACGCTCACGATCAAGGAGCGGGACTTTATCGAGGCCGGGAGGGCGCTGGGATTCTCGAATCTGCGCATTATGATCGTTCACATATTGCCGAACGTGATCGACGAGATCCTCGTGATGGCCTCGCTCTGGCTCGCGACCGCGATCCGCACCGAAGCCTCGCTCAGCTTCATCGGCCTCGGCGTGAGACCGCCCACGGCGACCTGGGGCGGCATGATCCGCGAGGGCTTCGAGAACATCCTCGATCAGCCCCTGCTCGCGATCTTCCCGAGCATCGCCATCCTCGTCGTCATGTTCGGCCTCAACATGCTCGGCGACGGCCTACGCGATACCTCCGACCCGAGGCTCCGCCATGAGTGATGCGAGCGGACGCGAATTGGCTCTGGACGTCCGAGGCCTTACGACGGAGTTTCGCATCAACGGCCGCTGGTATCCCGCCGTTCGTGACGTGAGCTTTGCGCTGAAGCGCAACGAGACCCTGGCCCTGGTGGGAGAATCCGGTTGCGGCAAGAGCATCACCGCGCTCTCGATCATGGGCCTCGTGCCCAAGGCGAACGGACGGGTCGCCGCCGGGCAGGTGCTGCTCGATGGACGCAATCTCCTCGCGTTGAGCGAGCAGCAGATGGAGAAGATCCGGGGCGGGGCGATCGCCATGATCTTCCAGGAGCCGATGACGTCGCTCAATCCGGTTTTGCCCATCGGATTCCAGGTCGCCGAGGCGCTTCGCTATCACACCGATCTCTCGGAGTCCGAAGCCAAGGCCCGCGCGCTGGAACTCCTTCAGCATGTCAAGATTCCTTC
>Ga0335081_10019221_pt1 | contig 11047 bp, 11 predicted proteins | sample Lox_Sample_35_FD_206713 | JGI IMG/M metagenome (GOLD analysis project Ga0335081, IMG submission 206713) | Soil microbial communities from Loxahatchee National Wildlife Refuge, Florida, United States - Lox_Sample_3.5 | ecosystem: Environmental > Terrestrial > Soil > Wetlands | place: USA...
TGCCCACGTCGCGACGATCCCGGCACCTGACGGGTACCGCGGCCCGTACCGCCGGGGAGACGACGGGTGGGTGCAGCGGTACGCCGCCCACATCGATGATGCCGCCCGAGCGCTCGGCGACCGCGGCTTCGCCGCCATATACCTGGATCCGGCCTTCACCGCCGACGGCATCCTGTCGCCCCCTCCCACCTACCTGCAGGAAGCAGCCCGCCGGGCGCTGACGCTTGGAGGGCTCGTGGTGGCCGACGAAGTGCAGGCCGGTCACGGCCGGTCCGGGACACACCTGTGGAGCTTCCAGGCGTCAGGGATCGCGCCTGACATGGTGGTGATGGGCAAACCGATGGGCAACGGCTTCCCGGTCGCCGCCCTAGCGGTCAAGTCTCAGCTGCTCGGGGCCGTACCCGAGGAGATCGAGCTGTTCAGCACCTTCGGCGGCAACCCGGTAGCCTGCGCGGCCGCGCTCGCGGTTCTGGCCGTCATCGAGGAAGAGGGCCTGGTGGCCAACGCCGCGAAGGTCGGCTCCTACCTCCGCCACGGCCTGCTGACACTCGCGGGACGCCACCCCCTGATCGGGGACGTCCGGGGCGAGGGCCTCCTGCTCGGCGTCGAACTAACCGATGAGGCGCGCGGGCCAGCGGCTGCGAGCGCCCGCGAAGTAACTGAGGCGATGCGCGAGCGGGGGATACTGCTCAGCGCAACCGGCCCGGCCGGAAACGTGCTCAAGATCCGGCCGCCCCTGGTGTTCCAGCACAAACACGCCGACCTCTTCCTCCAGGCCCTCGACGAGGTTCTCGCGGGTTCATGACGGCATACCGGGCGGACGCGAACCACTTTCCGGCGGGGTTGATGGCGAGGTGCAACCCGGCGATGGACGTCCCGCCACTGCCCGGGCCAGAGCCGGCACCGCGGCTAGCCGGAGCTACTATGCCTAGTGCTCGCTCGCGCCGCTGAAGAGGGGCCGGCCATGGCTGACATGCGCGTCCTGACCACCTGCCCGCGGGACTGTTACGACGCGTGCGGCATCGAGGTGTCACTGCGGGATGGGGCGGTCCGCCGGGTGCGCGGTGACCGTGATCATCCGGTCAGCCGGGGGCGGCTGTGCCGCAAGTGCGCGACGGCCTATAACGGTGTCCTGCTAGATCCCCGGGCCCGGCTGCTGACGCCGCTTCGACGCGAGGGTCCGAAGGGCAGCGGCCGGTTCACGCCGGTGTCCTGGGACGAAGCGCTGGCGGAGATCGCCCAGCGCCTAATGGCGGTCGCCGCGGACCCCGGCGCGAATGCGATCCTGTCTGCCCATTACACCGGCACGTTCGCGCTGCTGGGCTATCATTTCCCGAATCGTTTCCTGCGCCGGCTCGGCGTCCGCGAAGTCGACCCCGACACGATCTGCAACAAGGCGGGGCAAGTCGCGCTGGAGTACATGTACGGGACCTCGCTGGATGGCTTTGACCCGCGCAGCGCCGGGGATGCGGCGTGCATCATGGTCTGGGGTGCCAACCCGTCGGCGTCCGCGCCGCACCAGCATGAGCACTGGCTGCCCGAGGCGCCCGGGCGGGTGATCGTCGTTGACTCGGTCCGGACCCCTACCGCCCGTCAGGCCGACCTGCACCTGCAGCCATTCCCAGGCAGCGACGCCGCGCTGGCATTCTCGATCGCGCACGTGTTCCGCCGTGACGGCCTGCTCGACCGCGGACTGCTGGCCGGGCACGCGATCGGCTGGGAGGAACTCGAGCCGCAACTGGAGCGCCATACCCCGGGCTGGGGCGAGCGAGTCACCGGCGTGCCGGCCGCCGCGATCGAGCAAGCTGCCCACTGGTACGGCACTGGGCCCTCGCTGTTGTGGATCGGCCAGGGCTTCCAGCGCCAGCCGCGCGGCGGCAACGCCGTCCGCGCCGTAGCGCAGCTCGCGGCGCTGAGCGGGAACCTAGGCCGGCCCGGCACGGGCTTTTTGTACCTCAACGGTGCGGGCAACAGGATGCTGGACGAGGATTACATCGCCGGCGCGGACCTGGCTGGCTCGCCGCCGGATCCGATCAGCCACATGGACCTGGCGGAGTGCCTGGAGGATCCGCGTCGCTCCCGTGCGCTGCTGTGCTGGAACATCAACATCGCCGCCTCGAACCCCGACCAGGCACGGCTACGCCGGGCGCTCACCCGCACGGACCTTTTCACCGTCGCCATCGACCTGTTCGCGACCGACACCACCGACCTCGCCGACATCGTGCTGCCCGCCGCGAGCTTCCTGGAGTCAGACGATCTTGTTGCCTCTTACTTCCACCTCAGTCTGGGCGCCCAGGTGAAGGTCATCGAGCCGCTCGGCCAGTCGCTGCCCAACACCGAGATCTTCCGCCGGCTTGCCGCCGCAGCCGGGTTCAACGACCCCGAGCTGCACGAGCCAGACGAGCAGGTCATCGCCGAGGTGCTGCGCCGCGCCGGCCTGGGAATCGACTTCGCCTCGCTGGCCCGGCAGGGGACAGCCTGGATCGATGGCGAACCGCGCGTGCAGTTCCCCGACCTGAAGTTCCCCACGCCCAGCGGGAAAATCGAGCTGGCCAGCACCCGCGCCGAGGCCGACGGCCATCCGCGCGTCCCGCAGCCGCACGCCGACCCTCGCCCCGCGGACGGGCGGCTGCGGCTGCTCACTCCTGCCTCGCCCTGGCTGCTGAACGACAGCTTCGCCAACGAGGCCAGGCTCGCCCGCCGCATCGGCCCGGCCACGATCGCCCTGCACCCCGCCGACGCTGCCGAACGCGGCCTCGCCGCCGGAGACCGCGCGCTGGCGCGCGGCCCGGCCGGACAGCTGGAACTCATCGTAACGCTCTCACCCGACCTGCCCCGCGGCGTCGCGTTCTCGGCCAAGGGCCGCTGGCCCAAGCTCGAGGGATCCGGCGCGAACGTCAACGCCCTCAACCCCGGGACGCCCAGCGACATGGGGGCCAGCACCACCGTGCACGGACTCGAGATCACCCTGACGCACGCCCCCTGACCGGTTGTTCCGGCCACTGCCCCCACGCCGTGGCAGTGCGACCCGTGGACGGTGAGCCGGATGAACCGTTCCTCCGCGGGGGACGCTGCGGTACCGGCACGGGCGATAATCCAGGGGTGAGGGAGTTTCCTGAAGGCACCGTCACGATGCTGTTCAGCGACATCGAGGGGTCGACGGCGATGGTGGGCCGTCTGGGTGACCGGTACGGCGAGGCGCTGTCAGCCCACCGCACGCTCATGCGTGCGGCGTTCGCGGCCTGGCGTGGCCGGGAGATGTCGACGGAGGGGGACAGCTTCTTCGTGGTGTTCGGGTCAGCGGGCGATGCGGTGGCCTGCGTCGTGGCGGCGCAGCAGGCCCTGGCGGGGTATGGCTGGCCGGACGGGGGAGCGGTGCGGGTGCGGATGGGGCTGCATTCGGGGCAGCCGACCCCGCATGAGGGCAACTACATCGGCATGGACGTGCACCGGGCGGCGCGGATCGCCGCGGCCGCGCACGGCGGCCAGGTGGTGCTGTCGGAGGCGACGGTACTGCTGGCCCGACCGCTGCCGGACGGGGTGTCGGTGCTGGATCTGGGGTTTCACCGGCTGAAGGACATCACCGAGCCGGAGCGGATCTACCAGCTGGCCGGGCCCGGCCTGGGCGCGGAGTTCCCGCCGCTGAAGAGCCTGGGGGCGCCGACGAGGCTGCCGCTGCCGGCCACGCCGCTGGTCGGGCGGGATACGGACCTGGCCCTGCTGCGCGCCGCGGTCACCAGGCCGGGGGTGCGGCTGGTGACGCTGACCGGCCCCGGCGGGGTCGGCAAGACCCGGCTGTCCCTGGCCGCAGCGGCGGCGCTGGAGGGCGCGTTCCCGCATGGGGTGTTCTTCGTGGCGCTGGCCGCGGTCCGCGACGCCGGGGTGATGTGGAAGACGCTGGCCGGCGACCTGGACGTCGACGGAGACGGCCCGGCCGCTGAGGCGGTCGCCGGCTACCTGGCCGGGCGGCGGGCGCTGCTGGTGCTGGACAACCTGGAGCAGGTGCACGGGGCCGGCGAGGTCGTCGCGGCGCTGCTGATGGCGGCTCCCGGTCTGGTGGCGCTGGCCACCTCGCGCGGTCCGCTGCATGTGCAGGGCGAGCAGGAGTTCCCAGTGCCGCCGCTGGAGATCCCCCGCGGCGCGGGCACCGAGGCGGTGGCGGGCTCGGCTGCCGTGCGGCTGTTCGCCCAGCAGGCGGCCATGGTCCGGCCCGCCAGGCCGGCGCCGCCGAAGCCATCCGGCGCGAGCTGGACATGCGGATAACAGAGCCGCAGGCCGCCATGCTGGAGGAGCACCTAGCCCCGGCCCGCCGCACCGTCACCCCCCAGGCCTGGGACGCTGAGCTGGCCGCCGGGCGGGCGCTCACCCAGGACGAGGCGCTCGCCCTGCTGCTCTCAGCCAGCCCGGCACACAACATGCCCGGCTGACACAAGCGGCACCATAAGGGACCTCAGCCGCGCGCTGTCAGCGGCTGGCTCAGCCGCACGTGGTTGCCGCTGGGGTCACGGACGGCGGCGTCGCGGACGCCGTAGGGTTGGTCGATGGGCTCCTGGAGGATCTCCGTCCCGGCGGCCCGCAGCGACTCGAAGGTCTTGTCCAGGTCGTCGACCTGGATGAAGACCGCCAGGTCACCCTTGGCGACAATCTCGCGCATCACCTGGCGGTCGGCCGGCGGGATGTGGTGATCCACGGCGGCCAGCAGCAGGTCGTGGGTGTCACCGGGAGCATGGACGGTGAGCCAGCGCATTTCTGGCCCCATCGGTACGTCGTCGTGGACTTCGAAGCCGAGCCGCTGGGTGTAGAAGGCGAGCGCCTCATCCAGGTCAGTGCAGAACACGGGCGTGTGCGTGATGGTAAGTGCCATGTCAGCGACCCTACGCAGGAGCGGCCAGGAACGCTTCTCCAATCCTGCACGGTTGCGCGATCCACCCCGGGCGTGCCCAGGCCCGCGTCATGCACGGCGGCACTGGTGTGAGCCGTGAATGGTCACGTGCCTTATAGACAGACGGCGGCTCGCCCACCAGGCGCGTGAACGTCGAGCTGAACGAGCCGAGCGAGGTGAATCCCACAGCCATGCACACATCCGTCACGGACATGTGGCCACGGCGCAACAGCGCCATGGCTCGCTCCACCCGCCTGGCCTGCAGATAGCCGTACGGTGTGTCCCCATAGGCCTCGCGGAACCGGCGGGCGAACAGTGACGGCGACATCAGCGCAGCGCGCGCCATCGCAGGGACATCCAGCGGCCGCGCGTACTCGCGGTCCAGCAAGTCCCGGGCCCGGCGCAGATGCGCCAGCTCAGCGACCTCCATACGGGGACCGTACCGCATTGGAGAACAGGACGAACCTTGCCTGACGCGGCACCAGGGCCGTTCCGGCACCATGGACCTCAGCCCCTGGTCGGGCTCGGAGGCTGAGGTCCCGGTGTCCGCGCCTGAAGCGCTGCTATGTGGGTCGTTTCTGCAGGTGGCCGGTGCAGGTTCGCCGTCGGCGGTGCTGATGGTGCCGTCCGGGCAGGCGCTAGACCAGGTGAACGCAGAGTTGACCTGGCGCCGCCCGTCCTGCGTGCTGGGGAGGCCCGGGCCGCCCCCAGCGCTGAGGTGGCAGATCAGCCCAGCGCAGAGCACTGGCCGCTGGACTTTCCGCTGACCTTGTTCGCCTGGCCGTTGTCGACCGGCGGCGGGTTGTTCCCCGAGCAGGACAGCGACCCGCCGATCGTGTTACCGGAGACGACGGACGGGCCGGTGTCGTTGGTCAGCGACACCGAGCCGTTGATCTTCGACCCGGACAGCGATGCGGCCTTCGGTTTATCCGGCCAGCGCTTGCCGCCGATCGTAAGACACCCGGGCGGCCGGGACCGGGATCACCGTTGCCCCGGTTTCCAGCGGGCGGCAGTCCGCGCATAGCGGGTTTCCGCGGGGTCCGTAGACGCCGGTGCGGGCACGGCAGCGGACGCATGGTCCCTCTTCGCTCGCCAGCCAGGCGTCGATCACGTCAGCGACGGGGAGCGTGCTGGTTCTCGGCTCGGTGCCGATGATGTCGGCGCGGAGAATGCCTGCCAGCAAGACCATGGCGGTATCCGTTCTGCCGTGTCCGTTCCGATGATCGTCTAGCATTATTGTATCGTGCCTGTCAACGGGATGTTTTCGCTGCTTGTAGCGATATCTCCGGCGTGGCCGCCAGGTCGTCCGATATCCGTTTGGATGGCCAGCGCTGAAGGATCCAGGGCTGACGCTGGCGTTGACCTGGGAGCGGGGGCGTCCCGGTCGCCGGCCGGAACCTGGTCCAGTCCGGTGGCCGCGGCCAGGCCGTGATCGGGGTCCGCCGTCGGCGGCGACCTGATCCAGTCCGCAGGCGATGACGAGGACGACGGCTGACAGCCCGCAGGCTCCGGCAAGGCAAGTGACCAGCGGGGCGCCTGCTACCGGGGAGCATACCGACCCGGTAACAGGCGCCCCCGGCTACCCGGAACCATCACGGGCGGGGCAGCATGGATGGTATGGAGGACCAGCCGCGGGGCCTGCCGGATACCAGCAGGCCGAACGTGGCTCGCGCCTACGATTACCTGCTCGGCGGCATCGAGTCCTACCCCGCTGACCGCGAGCAGGCAGCGGCGCTGCTCCGGATCTGCCCCGCCCTCGGCATGGCCGCCCTGGAAAACCGCTACTTCCTCGCCCGCGCCGTCACCTGGGCGGCAGAGCACGGCGTGACCCAGTTCGTCGACCTGGGCGCCGGGCCGCCGATCCGCAAGGCCCGGGCCGGGGTTCTGGAAGACATTCACCTGACGGCCCAGGCAGCCTGCCCGTCAGCGCGGGTGGCCTACGTCGACCACGACCCCGTCGTCTGCCGGCGCTCCCGGACGTTCCGGGCGCCCGCCCGCGGCGTCGCGGTCACCGCGGCGGACATGACCGACCCGGCCTCCGTGCTCGCAGACCTGGGCCTGCGCGCCGTCATCGACCTGGCGCAGCCCGCATGCTTCATCTTCGGCCTGGCGCTCAGCCTGCTCCCGCCCGGCCTGGCCCGCCACGTGGCGGCTGGCTACATGCGCCGGGCGGCGCCGGGCAGCCTAGTGGTGGTCTCCTGCTGGCGGTGCGAGGACGAGGCGCTGTGGAAGCAGCTCAGGAAGGCATACACTGCGGCACCGGCCTATAATCACGCACCCGGCGAGGTGCAGGGGTTCCTGGCCGGCCTTGACCTCGTCCCCCCGGGGATCGCCGCGACGCAGCACTGCCGGCCCGGGTGGCGCGACGCGCCCGTAACCCCGCCAGGTGCCGTGTACGTGCTCGGCGGCATCGCCCGCAAGCCGGGATAGGTGCTGCTGATTTCGCCGGAACCCGGGTATGGTGCGCCGAGCAGGCATTATGTGGCCTAGCGGGGGCCTGCCGCATGGCGGGGACGGGCTGCCGGGTCCGGATCTGCGGCCGGGTCCTGGTCAGCTTTTGACGTCGGCGCTCAGCGCCCGGCACACCTCGGTGATGTCGATCACTCCGAGGAGGCCGACGGCATCGGCGACCGGCAGGTGGCGGAGATGCCTGGCGGTCATGATGGTGGCCGCGTCGCGGATGCTTGTCGTAGTGGTGACGGCCGGGCGGGTGATCGTCACGGCATGGACCCGGACGTCGTTGAGGTCTTTCCCGTTTGCGACTGCGCGGGCGATGTCTGCCTGGGTGATGATGCCGGCCGGCTGGCCGGTTTGCGCGTCCATGACCATGAGGGCTGTCGTGCCTGCGTGCTTCATCAGGTAGGCGGCCGCGGCCACGTGGTCGTACTGCCCGGCCGTGGCCAGCGGTGGCCGCATGATGTCTGTGACGGTGGCCGTGGCCGCGCGCGGATGAAGTGGCGATTTCTGCGCCGGGGCTTTTGTCGTAATCTGCTGCATTTCCGGCTTCCTAACTATTGGATGGCGATCGTGTTGTGTTGGGTGGGCGCAGGCACGGTCAGCGGGCCGCAAGCTGAGCTTCAAGATCATCCGGTCGCGGGGGCCGCGGGGTGCGTGCCGATTCCGGGTGTGCTGGCCATGAGGGGGTTACCGGTCTGCGGGGGCTACGTGTGGCCGCCGCGGCACGTGCCAGGTGGCGGTGTATCAGGGGGATGGCGGCGGCGCCTTCGCCGACCGCGGAGGCGACCCGTTTGACCGATCCCCGGCGCACGTCGCCAGCGGCGAACACCCCGGGCAGGCTGGTCTCCAGCGGCAGCGGCGGCCGGCTCGCGGGCCGGCGGGCGCGGGAGCTGGCGGGCAGGTCTGGACCGGTGAGGATGAACCCCCACCGGTCGCGGGCGACGCTGTCGCCGAGCCATTCCGTTCGCGGCTGGCTGCCGATGAGCACGAACAGAGCGTCCGCGGGGACGGTCCGCCACGCCCCGGAGGCGGTGTCCAGCAGGACCAGCGATTGGAGATGGCCGGTGCCGGTGCCGCCGGCGACTTGCACGCGGTAGCGGATGTCGATGTTCGGGGCAGCGCTGATCTGGCGGATGAGGTAGTCGGACATGCTGGCGGCCAGCGATGGCGCGCGTACTAGGATGGTCACCTGGCTGGCCCATCTGGCCAGGTGCAGCGCGGCCTGCCCGGCAGAGTTGCCGCCGCCGGCGACGAACACGTTCCACCCGCGCATGGCCGGTGCCTCGCTGGCCGCGGCGCCGTGGAAGACCCCCCGGCCCTGCAGGTCCTCCAGGGCGGGGATGCCCAGCCGTCGGTAGGCGACGCCGGTCGAGATGACCACGGTGCGCGCGGCCAGGACGCCGCCGTCAGACAGCCGCAGCCGGTAGTGGCCGGCGTCTGTCGACAGGCTCTTCACCTGGCGCATGTACACGAACGTGGCGCCGAGGGCCCAGGCCTGCCACCAGGCCTCCTGCGCCAGCATGGCGCCGCTGATGCCCTGAGAGAAGCCGGGGTAGTTGCGGATCATCGAACTGGTCCCCGCCTGGCCGCCGATGGCCTCATGCTCGACCACCACGGTCGAAAGGCCTTCCGAGGACGCGCCGACCGCGGCAGCCAGCCCGGCCGGGCCCGCGCCGACCACCGCCACATCGAAGACCTCCCCGGGCGGGATCGGCCTCATGACGCCGAAGGCGTCAGCGATCTGCCGGTTGGAAGGGTTGACCAGCGCCGGCCGCTCCGCGGCGAACCGGAGCACGACCACCGGCAGTTCCGGGGACTGCAGGCCCAGGTCGCGCAGCATCTGCCGGCCGTGCCCGCGGGTGGCGTCGTAAAAGCCGGCCGGGACCCGGTGGCGGGCGAAAAGGTCACGCAGCTCCTGCGACCGCGCCGACCACCGCTCGCCGATCACCTGCGCCGCCTCGAAGCCGCCGCCGCGCTGGCTGCCCCACTCCCGCAAGAACTCGGTCACCGAGTGGTGGAACTCCTCGGCCGGGGCCTGCGCCGGACGGTTCACCCAGTGGTCGAGGGCGCCCAGGGCGACCGCGTCGAACACCGACCGCACCGATTGCCAGTCACCCCAGCCCACCGCGGCCACCCGAAGGGCCGCCGGGTCGATGGCGCGGACCGCGGCCAGCACCTCGATACCATCCGGGTCCTCCGCACCGACGCCGCCGATGACCAGCGCGACCGCCAGACCAGCGGCCCGCAGGTCCCGCATCCGGGCCGCCAATTCCGCCAGTTGCCGGCAGGCCATGATCTGATAGTCCGCGCCATACCGCTGGGACAGCTCCCGGTGCAGGATCTCCCGGGTGCGAGATTCATGGCTGACGATCAGGATGGCCGCCGGTGCCCCGGCAATTTCACCCCGCACGGCGGCGGCCGTTCCTTCGTCCGCGGCAGTGGCAACGCCAGCTGATGTACTCATGTCGCCTCCTTCAGGTACGTCGCTCGAAAATCTGTGCACGGCCCGGCCGGACGCCCGGAACGAGGCGCGTTTCCGGCGCGCCTGTCAGGCGGCTGTTTTGGCCCTGGGTGGGCGGAGGGATATGGCTGGGGCAGGGCGTGTCCTTGTACCGAGTCGCACAGAGCGTGATGACCGTCGTGGCCGAGATCTGGATCCCGCCGAGCGCGATGAACACGCCGGCGTGGATGGCAATGGCGCTTGCTGTGGTCAGAACGGACGCCAGCAGCCATGCCTCAAATGCCAGCCGGCTGACGCCTGCCGAGCAGCGGGCCCTGACGATGTGGGAGATCTGCGGCACGTAGGCCGCTCCGGCCAGTCCGGCGCCGGCGAAGCCCGCGATCTCCGTGGCGGTCAGCATCGCTGATCCTGCCCGGTGGTCCCGCAACGGGTGGCAGCGAGCCCGCCGCTGCGGTCCCGGCGGGAATGGAGGTGACTCATGGTGGTCTCCGATGCAAAGTGATCAGCGCGCGGCGTGCCTGTGGCCGATGTCAAGGCGCTGGCCCCGGGCTGGCCTAGGGAGGCCCGCCGATTGGACGCCTGCTGTCCTGCCTGGCCCGCGGGCGCCCGGTCGTGGTGACGCCCGGTGATCCTCACCGGGTCGGCGAGGAGTATCAGCGGAGGGTGAGAATGGTTTCCAGGTAGGTCGCGGGGACGGCGATGCTGCCGCCGCGGCTCCGGTCCCATTGCCGGGCCAGCTGCGCCAGGTCGCGGGCCAGCGCGGCGCGGCCGTCCTCGTCGAGTACCTCGAATGCCTTCAGGACCGGCCCGTACCAGCGGCGGAAGAACCACACGAGCTCCTCCGGGGAGGTGAACCGCCACGTGCAGGTGCGCTGCACGGACCGGGCATCGGCGACCACCGCGCCGAACAGGTTGGACAGGTGCCGTTCGGTGCCCCACAGCAGCGGCGACGCGACACCAATCGGCCCGGGCACGTGCCGGGTGATGACACCGAACATCTGGCCGATGAACCCGTCCGGGGTCCACGAGGCAAGGCCCACGGTGCCGCCCGTGCGCGTGGCCCGGATGATCTCGTCCGCGGCCAGCTGATGGTCGGGCGCGAACATCGCCCCGAAGACGCTCAGCACGGCGTCGAAATACCCGTCCGCCACGGGCAGGTCTTCGGTGTCGCCGAGCCGGAACTCGACGTCGAGGCCCTCGGCCACCGCGCGCTCGCGTCCGCCCTCGAGCAGCCCGGGAACGTAGTC
>Ga0335081_10019222_pt1 | contig 11047 bp, 15 predicted proteins | sample Lox_Sample_35_FD_206713 | JGI IMG/M metagenome (GOLD analysis project Ga0335081, IMG submission 206713) | Soil microbial communities from Loxahatchee National Wildlife Refuge, Florida, United States - Lox_Sample_3.5 | ecosystem: Environmental > Terrestrial > Soil > Wetlands | place: USA...
CCGCCATCTTCTTCTCAGCCGCAGCCGTATCGCTTCCCCAATTGACACTTCTCTAATTATTTAAAGCTCTCTGGCAGTTTCGGGGGATTTCTTGCAGCGGTATGCCATTTGCTTTCGTTTGAGGGGACTTTTGATGTGGTAGGGTTTGAACCAGATGGCGGGCATCGGCGGCCGTCCTGGGTGGGCTTGGATCTTCATTGTCGAGGGTACAAGCCTCTGTTGCTCGTGGAACTTACACATCTGCGTCCAGGGGGGTTCACGATACTCATTGGCATCATTTCATACTGGGTCATTGTCGACTTTCCCGACGATGCTACCTTTCTAACCCCTGAGGAGAAAGAGATCGTAAAACGTCGATTAGAGGCTGATGGCCAGCACGGCGCAAGGAGAGAACAGTTCCAATGGTCCGAGTTCAGGGCCAGCTTTGCAGACTGGAAGACTTATACTGGGGCTGTGATGTATATGGGGGTCGATGGAGCCCTTTATGCCTTCTCCCTTTTTCTCCCGACCATTATCAAACAAATCAATACATACACGCCCACGGTCGTGCAACTTATGTCAGTCCCACCCTATGCCTTCGCTTGCATCCTGGTAATATGTATCCGTGTATGTGGCTTTGACATCTCAGACCGTGATTGTTGGTTATTTTGCGGATAAGACCCAACAACGGGGTTTATTCAACATGGCCATGTCCAGCATTGGGGTCGTCGGTTTTCTCATATTGGCGGTCTCCACAAGTCCAAAGCTGTCCTACTTTGCTGTCTTCTTGGGGGCAGGAGGGATTTACCCGTGTATCTCCAATACTATTACCTGGGTCGGGAACAATTGCGATGGCGTCTATCGACGGGGTATCACTCTTGGAGCTGTGATTGCCTGGGGCAATCTAAATGGGGGTAAACAGCCGCCTTATCTGTTCAGCTAATCTTGGCGTAGTGGTCTCCAGCAATATATATCGTGCAGAACAAAAGCCCTGGTATCGCACGGGGCATTGGATCGTCTTTGGTTATCTCGGGTTCTTCCTCTTCATTGGATCTGCGGTGAACTACGTCTGCCTCAAGGCAGCGAACAAAAAACGGGGCGGCGTCAATGGACGGCTTTTTACGTTGTAGTTTCTAATCAGGCAGTACATTGACCCTGTTCTTTTTTGGAGAATGCAACCGTTCCAACTAGTACAACTAGTACAATCCCTTTGAGTCGACTAGTAAGCGGCCTTGGGCTTGCTTGCCTCTTGGACGACTTCTGATGACCCATCCACTGACATTCGCCCTTGTTCTCATTCCCTTGGTCTTCCAGCCCCACACACCTATTGGTCAAATTCCGTTTCTTGGAAGGGAACGGTTGTTACTTCTAGTGTGTTTGTTTCCCTTGGACTTGCCTCGGCCGCCACCATGAGGATGGTCGACGGCATTCATTGCGACACCTCTGACGGTGGGACGGATGCCTAGCCATCTCATCCGTCCAGCTTTTCCATACTTGACGTGCTGGTGCGCTTCGTTGCTCATCACACCGACTGTGGCACAGACACTGCTCCAGAATCTGCGCACTTCGCCGCTGGCAAGCTTGCACACCGTATGCTCTCCCTCCTGCTGCAGTACTTGTGCGAATGCCCCCGCTGCACGACATAACTTTGCTCCTCCGTGACGCGTCAATCCCAAGCCAAACACGATGGTGTTGAGGGGCATCATTCTGAGGGGCAGACAGTTGCCCTTGACGATGGTTTCGACTGCCACGACACCGGGATCGATATTGCCACCCATTCGCTTCATTAAATCTTGGGGGATGCCTGCTCTGTAGCTCTGGACCTTGTCACCCGCTCGGAGGCCCTCCGCAGCGAGGATGTAGGACTGTTTGTCTGTTTTGTCGTGCTGAATGAGGGCGATGTGGCCAGACCGGCCAGGGTCGTACTCGATTCGAACGACGGTCTGAAGCCCTGGTTCGTTGCGATGGTAGTCGATCAGGCGAATCCGCCGTCGGTGACCACCACCCCGGTGACGGACGGTTACCTTGCCGCTGTGATTCCTGCCGCCGGTGCTTCGCTTTGCAACAGTTAGTTTGCGAACAGGGCCGCCCTTCCATAAATGGGCATGGACGGGTCGCTGCAGATGCCTGCGTCCAGGAGAGATGGGCATGTACCGCCGCAGCTAGAAAGGGAGATGAGAGCATGAAGGAGATGAAATTGACAAGGAGAGGGAAGGGAAGGGAAGGGAGAAGAAAGCAAGGGGGGGGTACGATGAGGGTGGATCTGCCGCGGAGGTCGATAGCGTCGACTTCGACAGGCTTGACAGTGATGTACTTGTCGGGGTCTGTATTCCTCCTCTTCGTCTTGTGCAGTTGCTTGGGCTTCTTGACCTCGAGGCGTGTTCCACGGATGAGCCGTTTGATGCGATTCTTCTCGAGCGGATGCCGTCGCTGGATCCTCTTGACCTTCATCGATCCCCAGCGAACCTGCTGCGGCGCTGGCCCTCCCGCTGGGCGACAACCGGCCCGACTGGTAGCACCAGCACCAGCGCCAGCACCAGCAGCCGTCGCAGGACAGAGGGGCAGCAGCCGTGCAAGCGGCCACAGCCGGCACCCAATTGTCCGAGGCAGCAGCATCCACACAGCAGCCTGTGAATAGGGGAGCACAAAAGTGAGCGGCCCTTGAAGTTTTCGTTCGTGTTCGGCGTGCGCCAGCGTCACAAATTGCCGTCGAAATTTCGGACAGGATAATTGACGGTTAAATATTTTTATGAAATTTTGCCAGACGAATCTGAGACGAGCCTTCGAGGCTGAATCGACGGAGCAGAGTCGACGACGCCTGTTCGGTGTAGCAAATCCAGAGTCTTCCGCGGCCTCGCTGCGTCTCTTCTGTGAGCACACGTCAGACATACACACCGGAAATAGCCATCCATCGACAGGACAGAGTCGGAGAGACGCACGTCCGGCTTCTCGCGCGGAGGACACGGGCGTGACCGACTGCCTGCCCATCTCCACTTCCGAGCATGAGGGTCGCCGCCAGAGAACTGTGTCTACGAGGGCGACTACTTCGCGTCTCCCGCCCCTGCATTGTCAGCACATGTCGCTTCTCCACCGACCCTCCCCGTCCTCCTAGTCCTCCTCTTCCACCACGGCGAGGATCTACCGCCAATCCCAGACTGCACAGCTTTTTTCCTGGGACGCATGTCACAAACCTCGTTAAACCCGACGTTCTGTTGGCTGTCATCAGAGGCAATAACCCGCCCCGCTCGACTCGCTCTCCCTCCCTCGACGACGAAACTCAATTCCGGCCAGCCGAGATCGACGACGCATCAGCAACAAACCCTGATGATGGACAACATCAGGAGTCCCGAACTCTGCCGATGAAAACTAATGAACGAGACCCCGGCTACATCTTCGTACATGCCGTCGCCACCGGTCGCAACATCCATATCACTATCACAGACCACAAACGCAATCCCCTCATAAGTATGTCTGCAGGCCAGATTGGTCTCAAGCACAGTAAACGAGGCACCATCGAGGCAGGCCTCGAGACCAGCATTCGCGCCTTTAAGAAACTTGCAGATTTAAACCGCGACATAGAAAAGGTCGAGGTCGTCCTCAAGGGATTCAGATCGGGGCGCTCTGGGTTTCTCACTGCACTCATGGGTCAGCAAGGCGATTTCCTGCGGAGAAAAGTAGTTAGAATAACGGACGCAACACCCTTGCGAATAGGGTCTTCTAAAGTCAGGAATATGAAACGAAGATGATAGCATAATCGAAATTTGCATGGACCCCTTGAATCTCTATGAATCCTCTCGATGGCTTTCTAGACAGCATTCCATATCTGAACCTAGGTGCCGCAGCGTGTCGACAAGTCATCGTGGTCCATATCTGACGTACTTGGGCTATTGAGCCTCTCGAATGCAGTTCTCGCGGCTGAGGATAGCTGGCATTGAAAGGGTTTCGTTCAAGGGATCTTTGTGACTTCGCTGGCCTCATAACACTGTGGGATACAAACAGTACATGTCCACAGTAAGGACGCCGCCGATCATTGACTTCCCTGTCCCATGGCACCGCAGCCCAACTCGACCGTTGTGCTGTCAGGGCACAAGGACTGCGTGCGAACGGTGGCATGGAACATCACCGGCACGCGCCTCGCCTCCGGATCCACAGACAAGACAATCCGCGTCTGGAATCCCGAGAAGCCCGAGGTGCGTTATTCCCTCCAGCTCAAGGGCCACTCGCAGACTGTCGACCAGCTCTGCTGGGACCCAACAAATCCCGACTATCTCGTCAGTGCCTCCCATGACAAGACCGTCCGCTTCTGGGACTACCGATGTACGTCCATACTGCCCCTTTCCGGCCCCGCATCGTCGCACAGCCTAACTTTTGCCCTTCGCAGCGCAACACACCGTCAGAGAAATCCCGACCAAGGGAGAGAACATCAACATCGCCTGGAGTCCAGACGGTGCCACCGTCGCAGTCGCCAGCAAGGCATCCGCCGGTCCCCATCCAGTGGCAAGCTAACCTCGGTGTAGGATGACATCATCACCATCATCGATGCAAAGCAGTACAAAATAATAAAGTCTTTCAAAGAACCGCTAGAGGTAAATTGCTCCGCTCTGCTCCATCACTCATCGTTCAAGACGAACGAAATGGCATGGTCGCACAGTGGAGACCTTTTCCTTTTGACAAATGGCTCTGGCAGAGTAAAAATATTAGAATGGCCCTCGCTAGATTTGTTGCACACGCTGTACGCTCACACGAGCAACTGTTTCTCTCTTGAATTCGATCCTCGAGGACGGCAAGCCCCTACAGTTGGCCAAGTGCTAAATTGACAAGGTATCTCGCTGTGGGCGGAGCTGACGCCATCGCGTCTCTATGGGATTTGAAGGAGTGGATATGTGTCAGGACCTTCGACAGGCAAGAGTAAGCAGTCGACTTTCGATGTTCTGATATTTCCTAGTTGGCCAATTCGGACGCTAAGCTTCAGCTACGACGGCGTGTATTTAGCAACTGGTTCAGAGGATTCCGCCATAGATATCGTCCGTCCCCCCGCCCACCTTTGGACATCAAACTAAGTGCAATCCAGGCCTATGTCGAAACGGGCATGGAAGCACGCAGAGTACCAACAACGGCAGCGACAAATAGCCTTGCTTGGCATCCTGGGAAGCACTGGCTTGCATATGCAGGAGAAGACAAAGACGGATCACTGAGAATATTGGCTTTCCAGGATTCCCAATAGCTTTTGAGATTTACTTCTTTCATCTTCCAAACGACAGCTTTCCAGAATTATTACTTATATGTCGGATAGAGGCTGCGAGGATATCCTAAACATAGCTGTGGATCAGACCAAATAGAACCCGAACTCTTTGTGTTCCAAGCCGCTTCGTCCTCCCAGACTACATGCCCGACCGGGGCGCCTATTTTGGGGGATCTACAGGATGCAAAATTTCGGGCGAGACGACATGACGGAAGCGAGCGAATTCCTCGTGCGGTTCGTGCCACAGCATGCGACATTCCGGCTGCCAGAGCTTGACTCGTGTGCATTGCTGAGTGGCATGCACGTCGAGACACCGTTAACGTTTGTTGAATATGACGACTCCCTGCCCTTCGCAATTATCAAATTGGCAAATGAAAAGACCGCGACGGCTCTAATTCGACGGTCTATCCTTGTCCAGTAAATCAACACCCGCTCGTCTTCTCTTCTGATAATCCCAAGATCTATCCTTGAGCTCTGGGGTGTTGCGTCCTCGTACAGCGAACTCCATGAAGACATCGTCCGGAGGACCAAGTCACGATGGGCATCCTTGGACTTCAGAATATGCCTAATGGTAGAACCACTTCAAGCAGTCCTCCTTCTGCTTTCAGTTCGATATCTTCAATAATACCCGAAGTGCCAAGGAGCAAATTTGCTTGATCGAGTCGTTTTCCTATCTGGGTTTTGAAGGTCCAATCATGCTGCAGGAGCCAGAGCAAACTTTCGTTCTTATGGAACTATGGAGTGAAGAGCGACCGAGGAAGCTAATCAAGGTGTACCTCGGCCGATTTGTACAAGCTTCTTAAACATCTGCTCTGATGACTACAGCTTGGCAAAGGCAGTCGCGACCTGATATCAAAGTACGATTTGAAGACTAGGCGATACATTGGGAATACTTCGTTCGAGGCCGAATTGTCTCTGGTCACTGCAAATCAAGCCTTGGTATGACATTCGTTTACTATCTGCCGCTAATCTTTTGATCAGGCGCAGCCTGGAAGGCTGATTTATGACCCCTTCGTGGGCACCGGCAGCTTCTTGTATACATGTAGTCACTTTGGAGCAGTAACGCTTGGTAGACCCGGTACGGTTAGGTCGACTGATTCATTTAGGCTCAGACATAGGTTGCCTTGTTTGCGGCACTTAAATCTGATTTAAACAGATGGGCGAAATATGCGTGGAAAAGAAGGAAAATCAGTCAAGTCCAATTTCGTTCAATATGGTCTTACGTCGCTATTTCTAGATGCCCTGACTTTTGACGTCACGCGCAGCCCGATTCGTGAGGGGACCGTCTTCGATGCGATTGTGTGCGATCGTAAGCTTTTCTGCATCTCGTGAATCTGACAAGAAATCACAGCCCCGTACGGGGTTCGCGCGGGGGCCAAGAGGCTCGGCAGTAGGAAAGATATGTCCAAGCCTGCAACAAGGCCAGACGGATCTGTTGCTCACGCGTGAGTTTCATCCGTTTATATTTTATTGACATCGAAGTCGCTCTGATTTTGTGTTTCCCACAGTGGTGTATGGGATATCAGAAGTCCTGCGCGATCTCATGCATTTTGCCGCCATGCATCTCCGGGTCGGAGGGCGGTTGGTCTTTTGGCTCCCCGTTATTAAGGAAACGGGATGTCAAAGCACGATCCCGCGACATCCAATGCTGGATCTCATATCAGTCTCGGAGCAACCTTTCGCTCAATGTAGTGGCTCACGTCATGTCAAATAACCTGCTAATCTGACGGTAGGGTCTCGAAATCTGTTGACATATATCAAGCTCGACGCACCGAGTGTCAATCGAACATATTCGGCAGACCCTGAGGAAGGTCAACCTGAATTCCGTGAGATGGCAAGTCCTCCAAGAGTCCTGTGCGGGCTAGCTAACAATGAAGTATTTTGACAAGGCTCTAAGGAAATGAACGGTCGAATGCCGCTAGACTACTAGTCCGAGTAGAATTGCAGTAATTTATAATCATATTTTGTAAATCCGGCAGCCGGCGGGGTTAGGGTTCTGGCTATGAAGGCCAACGTGTTTTTCGCCTGCCGATTGTCGTGGTATCAAGCAACTGTGCGATGGGTGCTGTCCTTCCACGCTCATTTCGTCTCCTCGAGGAACTCGAGAAGGGCGAAAAAGGTCTGTCAGCGGCCCGCATTCTCGTTTCTATCGTTTGGTTTCTGTCTCCCTCTGACTGCTAGGTCTCGGGGATGGCTCTTGCTCTTATGGACTGGCCGACGGCGACGACATTATGATGACCAGCTGGAATGGAACCATCCTTGGCCCTCCACACGTACGTATACCACCCCAGCAACGTGGGGCTGATGATGACTGTTAGAGCGCCCACGAAAACCGAATCTACAGCCTGCGAATCACTTGCGGACCTCAATATCCTGATGCGCCCCCTCAAGTCTACTTCACCTCAAAAATCAACCTTCCTTGTGTCAATTCAACTACCGGAAAGGTACGTGTCTGCTCTTGCCTGTCGTGCATCTGGTTCCTTTACTGACTGGTGTGGTTCAAGGTGGAGCCGGCCAAATTGAACTGTCTAGGCAACTGGCGACGCTCAAATACACTGGAAACAGTCCTTGTCGAACTGCGAAGGTGCTCTCCATCTTGGCAGTCTTTGCTGAATCTGTGCAGAGAGATGGCCGCCCCTCAGAACAGGAAGTTACCGCAACCTCCCGAAGGAACCACTTTCTAGTCGCTTTCTCTGTGTTGCTTGTGACTGCTGAATCTGGAGGACGCGACGGGGAATAAGATGGAGTTGGGGGCACGGCAAGGTTGTCTGTTAACAATCATGTTTCTTCTGTCAAGCTGCTTAACCTTGTGTATTGCTCTGTCCGAGATCATAGCATGACATAGCGAGATTTTTCGAACAACAAAGTATTCTTCAAGCGGTTGTATGACATTTGGAACCAATGCTTGGTCAATATCAACCAGCGTGCTCGTCTATCCCAGACATGACCTGCCTTCTGCATGCCTATCAATTACCATCCATTTCTTTAATTGCAGCAATCTGGTATACCGCCTGTCTGGATAGTTGGTATTACGGTTATACGTTTCGGTTGTACGTTTCGGTTATTGGGTTCGGGTGGGCAAGGGTTAGGGCAAGGGTCCGTATTTTTCACACGTATCCGGTCCCGCGAGCGTCTCCCCCCTACGAAGCAAAAAGAGAAAAATTCCTTCTCCTGCATCTTCTCGTCGCCGGCTGAGTCCCCCGTCCCGATCTCTCCATACGTACCCCGCTCTGTCTGATCTTCTTTCCTCCACAGCCTCTCTGAAGACCGTGGCACAATGGGTTTATCAAGTAAGCTGCCTCCTAAATCACAGCTTGCTGTGGTCCATTAATCCCTCTCTCCGTCCCCTTCCCATTCCACGGCTTTTCGGGTCTTCTGCTTGCCCGCCCCCCTTCAGCGGTGCTGATTTGCCTCAGTCTCGAAACTGTTGTCCGGCTTATTCGGAAAGAAAGGTACTGGGCCTATCGCCGCCTTCAGTCGGAGGGTTTTTGCTGACTTTTCGCGTGTAGAGATGCGAATTTTGATGGTTGGTCTCGATGCTGCCGGAAAAACCACAATTCTGTATGTTTCCTTCTCTTCTCTTTTACCGGGTACATTCATTGACATGCTTCCAGATACAAATTGAAATTGGGAGAAATTGGTACATTTCATGTTCTCTTTGACTGCTTGTTTTCATTCGACTAACCACCTTCTCTGTCCAGTCACCACGATACCCACCATCGGTAACAATCCTTTCCGATCTCCTGCACAAATAGATCGTTGGTTGACCATCCTCTAGGCTTCAATGTTGAGACTGTGGAATACAAAAACATCAGTTTCACTGTCTGGGATGTTGGTGGACAAGACAAAATTCGTCCTCTCTGGAGACATTGTATTTTTCTATCTGCCTCGTTTGGCCTTGCTTATTTCGTTTAGACTTCCAGAACACCCAAGGAATTATATTCGTAGTTGATTCCAACGATCGTGAACGTGTTTCCGAGGCACGCGAGGAGCTTCAACGCATGCTCAATGAAGATGAACTCCGTGATGCCCTCCTTCTCGTTTTCGCAAACAAACAAGATCTTCCCAATGCCATGAACGCTGCCGAAATTACGGATAAATTGGGGCTTCACAGTTTGAGGCAAAGGAGTTGGTACATCCAGGCTACTTGCGCTACTAGCGGCGACGGTCTCTACGAAGGTATCGGCTCCACAGCTCTATGTCGTAAATCTAACCTTTCCTTCCTCTAGGCTTGGAATGGTTGTCCACCAACCTCAAGCGCCGCACGTGATTATGTCCATTCAGGATTTTTGTTTCATGGTAACTGGGTTATTCGTGGCGATGTCGTGGAAATCATTGAATATGAGAGTGTGTGGAGCCTGTTGTTCGCCTTTTCCTCTCTGAGCAATGTCTATTCTTTTCTTCCTCTTTTCCGCAAGTTATTTTCATTTTGGGTGGCTATTTTAATCGCAATCGTCGAAAGGTCTTAGAATTGTATTTTAAAATTGCAACCCTCTTTCATCAAATATCGTTCCAAAGTTTTTGTTCGCCTCGAACTTGTCAATTGGCCAAATCCGCGTGATAGTGGTTATAGAACCCCTATTCATCATCGGGAACACCCTCATGCATAGCCCCGTGCTGTCCCCCCCTCTCGACCGCCGTGATATAGCCTGCGCGAATGACCCAGTCTCCAAAATGCTCTTGATACCCATTAGCTTATTTCAGAGTCCAGACGTACCTCCATCATGGCGCTCTAGAGCATATCTCTTGAACATCGGTCTCAGGATCTCAAGGATTTCATCTTCATTGACAGACGCTCTGGCATTGTAAGCCCGTGAATTAACTTGATTGTCAAACCTGTAGAGCTTGTTGAGACGTTCGCCGTGATAACCTCCGCCCAGCATGAGATTGTACGTCCCAGGAGCCTTTCCAACGCAGGCCAGCTCAGCGACCCATGGCCGAGCACAGCCGTTCGGACAGCCTGTCATCCTCATGACAATGCTGGAGTTACGCAACCCTACCTCTATGAGGGTATCTTCGAGTTTTGTGATGAGAGTTGGAAGATATCTTTCACTTTCGGCCATCGCCAAACCACAGCTAGGAAATCAGCAACCGTAAAAAAGGGCATTGGACGTCGGGAAGGCTACGCATGCAGACCTAGCAAAATTAGCAAACACAAGAGGGATATTTACGAGGACAAGCGGAGACCGGAAAAATTCAAATTGTCGAGTTTGAATTTCGCCAACAGCTCCTTAATACGAGGAAGCCGCTCGGACGTAATGCCACATAGAATTACATGCTGATTTCCTGTAAGACGGAAATGTCCGGCTTGGCTTTCATGCATGCAACGAGCAATCTCAAGCAAACCCATTTTTGCACGAAGTTCGGAACCGTCCTCGACTCTCCCTGTACTATTAGACGAGAAAATAAGAAACAGTGCCGTTTTCAATGAATACAGTATGACTGTACAACCCATCATCACCTTTAACCCATCCGCTGAAATCATCGATATTTTTAACGAATGGCTGATGCTTGCGAGGAGCTAGCATAGACCGACCGAGACGTTCTTCCACCTGCCGTTTGAACTCGCCCAGACCCATATCATCGATCGTATACTTGAGACTGAACATCAGTGAGATCCGCCCAGTCGCTTCCTTGGTCTTACCGAGCGTGCTTCCTGTTTTTACGGTCGCCGTTATCTCTTTGGACAAGCATGATGGCCTCGGCCACTTCGCTAACTTCTTCGGGATGGCAAAATCCGAGTAATTGTCCAAGGCGCGCGTAAGTCTTTTTGCTGCCGTGCGTCATCCCCATTCCCCCTCCAACAAGAACATTGAACCCCGAAAG
>Ga0335081_10019223_pt1 | contig 11047 bp, 7 predicted proteins | sample Lox_Sample_35_FD_206713 | JGI IMG/M metagenome (GOLD analysis project Ga0335081, IMG submission 206713) | Soil microbial communities from Loxahatchee National Wildlife Refuge, Florida, United States - Lox_Sample_3.5 | ecosystem: Environmental > Terrestrial > Soil > Wetlands | place: USA: Florida...
TGTACCCATTGCTCGTGTGGGTCCTGCAACTTTTATTTCGCAAGAAATTTCGCCGCGAGGAACAGTTCCCTTCGGTCGCAGTTCTGGTTGCCGCTTACAACGAGGCAGCGGTCATTGCGGACAAAATTCACAACAGCCTCGCACTGGATTATCCCAGTCATCTTTTGGAAATCGTCATCGCGTCGGATGGTTCCACCGATCGCACCGCAGAAATAATTCGGCAGGTCATTCAGGATGTAAAGCTCGAGCGAGTACGTTTGCTCGATTTCCCGCGCAATCGGGGTAAAGTTGCGGTGCTCAATGACGCCGTACCCCTCCTGAACGCGGATATCGTGGTTTTTACCGACGCTTCGAGCATGCTGTCAGTGGATTCGGTTCGCCAGCTTGTTGCTAACTTTGCTGACGCGCGAGTTGGGGCGGCCAGTGGCGTCTATCGCGTTATGAACGATCATCAATCGGGCCTCGGATCACAGGAAAGTTTTTACTGGCGCTACGAAACCTTTATCAAGCTGCAGGAGGCGCGGCTCGGATGCATGCTTGGTGCGCATGGCTCGCTGTTTGCTGTCCGGCGAAGTTTGTACCGATCGTTGCCTGCAAAATCCATCAACGATGATTTCCTGATTCCTTTGCAAGTCGTGCAGCAAGGTTACAGCGTTGCGTATGAACCCTCAGCCATCGCTTATGAGCAGGCGCATGAAATGGAAGGCTACGGGAGGCGGGCACGGATTGTGGCCGGAAATGTCGAACAGTTGATGGAGATAAAAACTCTTCTCTCACCCCTTCGCCCAATGGCTCTGTTCTGCTTCCTCTCGCACAAGGGCGGACGTTTGTTTGTGCCAGCTGCTATGGTGGCGGCCGCTGTCTCCAGCTTTGTGCTGTGGGGACATCCGGTTTACAGATTGGCCGCAACCTCGCAAATCCTGTTTTATCTGCTGGCGCTTCTGGGCGCCTTTCTTCCACTACGGCCACGCTTGCTTCGTCTTCCGTATTATTTCTGCATGATCAATAGCGCTCTCTTCGCGTGGATCTATCGCGCTATTTCACTGGGACAATTGATTCCATCGCGACGCGAAATGGATGAGTTGAGTCGAAAGGAATGGAAGCGCTCGGCTTGAACTAACAGCTAGCCTGCGCCGAAAACAGTTCTCAGCGTACCCCCTTAGTCGCTTCGTCAATCGCATCGAGATCCGCGCCTGGATCTTTGTGGTCAGATGCCGTGTGTCTGAACTTGCTGTTCGAGGAAAGGTGATAGTCTCCTCCCTTGCCGTCCGCGTAGTGGACAAAGCCAACTTCGGACATGCTTCCCAGAATCTCATTGTCCTTCGGCCAGCCGCCTCCGCCGCCAACAACGATGTTGTGCTCGAACTTATACGAAGAAAAACATGCCTTGAGGATGCCCGCAATGTCCTTTTTTCGCGGTGGAGCAGCGCAATCCAGTTCCGGGCCGCCACCTGGCGTAGCAACAACCCGCACCCCGGTAGTAAAGATACTGTTCGTGATCGAGATGTTCGACATCCTTGGGTCTTGGCGCGGGCCGCCAATGATGAATAGGCTCCGTGAGGGAAACGCAGTTACGTGGTCGATAACCACATCATGAAGCGGCGGAGCCTGACTTCCATGAACCCCCGTGCCGAGCGTAACAAAAGTTCCAAAGCCGTTATAGAAGTCGTCGCGAATATCGTCTACAACCACATCGTGGATGCTGTAGTGACCCCCGTCTTTTGCTGCGCCGCCGACTCTGGTTATTCCGTTTCCGATCGCCAGGCCGCTGGCAACGTGGCTGATGCGGCAGTTCCTAATGGTGATGTCGGTCACCTTGCAATCAGGGCAGACGCTTGTTCTCATCTTAGATTGCTGGTTCTTGGGCGTGAGCAAAAGGGCAAATCCAGCCTGGCTAAATCCACCCCAGCTGTTCTCCAAAACATTGCCTTCAAATAAGACACGCTGGGCGTTCTTGATCTCAAAAAGATTCTTGACGACAAACGGGCTGCCGTCTGCGCCACCGACAAACCCCGGTTGACCTTTCATCCAGGTCATCGGCTTGAACATATGATTGTGTGCGATCACGATGTCGGCGGGCGTGGCGATGCCGGCCCCTCCCCCAAATATGATGTTTTCTCCGGCAGCCTCCAGAAAATTATTCACAATCTTGAATGGACCCATGGGGTCATCGCCGTGTCCGCCGGCAATCGCCTGGGAGTCGACACAGTTGCCTGTTCTCGCGATGCAATGAAAGTCCGAAAAATAAGAATCCACAACCGCTATGTACCGAATGTGAGCCATCATCACGCCGCGCACAGTTTCGCCTTGCGCTGTGCCGTGAACCCACATGCGATCAAAAATAATGTGGTCCGCAGTTCCATCGCGGGGACCAATCAGGTCATAAATGACCGCGGGTGATTCCGCGCGGGTAACCTCCAAGCCGATGAAGCGATAGTGATTTGCACCAGGCTCAAGAAAAACCGGCCCGCTGCCGGCACGACCAGTAAACTCGATCTTGGCAAGCACGTTCTCCGGGGACTTACATTCGAAAGCCGGCCGCCCTGGAAGCGAAGCAACACCGGCGTAGCACGGAGTAAGCCTCGTCCCTTCCGGAGGCAGCCGCGCATCCGGCGCGCTTGTGCGAATAATGATCCAGTGAGAGTCGTCGCATTTCTTCTTCGGCACTACCAGTTGAGCGAATGTGGCTCCTGCCTGGAGTTGCACAATGTCTCCGCAGGAAGCTCGCTCCAGTGCTTCCGAAGGATCTCCGCCCGCGCGCACTAGAATAGTTTTGCCGGGAGCAGGGGTGTTGGATAGGGAACTGTTGATGTAAATCCTTGGTAGTTCAGCTGGGCCATCGTGAGTTTCGGGTGCAGACGGAGTGGAAGCTTTAGCGAGAAGAAGAGCATTTGGCAGAGATGGACAAAAGCATAAAACGACCAACAAAAACGCGTACCTCCGCGCTAGGTAATGTGGACGAGGGGAATTCATATGGCCGGCGACGGACAAATCGGTGCTCAATTGCAACGAGGCAGAGGCTCGATTATATCGCATGGTGCGGATTCAGGATCGCCATTGCGCACAGAACGCTGATATAAAATTAAGGCGAGTCACGGGCCGTGCGCCGACATCCGGCACCTCGGATGACTACTCTCAGACGATCTACATGAGAGATTCTTGCCGACGCCGCTTGCGTCAGAGTGCATCACTATCGAGCTAGTATGCTGGAAATCCTCAAAAGCTGCGCCCGCGCAAATGAAGTAGTATTTGCGTTTCAGCGCACAAGGGCGGCTCCAAAGCTGCTGGCAAGCCATCTGGATGGAGGACCCCCGCGCTTCCCTTTTGATGTTCCGCTGCGAGGGGGGGGGACAGTTCGAGTTTTCAGCCGAGGCGAGGCACGGGTTTTTTGGCAGATCTTCATTCACCGATGCTATCGCCTGTGGTCGGATTGCAAAACAATTGTTGATGCCGGCGCGAATATAGGGATTTTTTCCGTGTGGGCGGGACGGCAACTTCCTGTTGCGAGTATTGTCGCGCTTGAGCCTTTTCCTGAGACGTTTGCCAGGCTACAACACAACCTTCACGCGAATCACTTGGGTGACCGCGTACAAGCTGTGCAGCTGGCTCTTTCCGCGCAGCCGGGAACTCGCGAGATGCCGATCGAAGCACCATCCCAGCGGCGTAGCCTGGTTGCCTCCGACCGCGAAGGCAGGGAAAGCAAAGTTGTCAAGGTGCCATCTTCCTCATTAGCCGACCTACTGGATCGCTATAACCTCCAGCAGGTGGACTTGCTAAAAATGGATATAGAGGGCAGCGAGTGGGAAGTTCTTCTTTCAACTCCGGTCCCTGTCCTGGAACGGATCCGGAGAATGCAACTCGAGTATCACGAGGTACATGCGCGCTTCGGATATTCGAAAAAGTCGCTTTTCGCCCACCTCGCCGGCGCCGGGCTTAAGTTGACTCATAGCTTGGAAGATAAACTTGGCACAGGGCTCGCAGTGTTTGAGCGTGAGCCGAACCCCAAGCTGCTGTGCAGTTAACAGCGCGAATTTCGGTGTTCGGATACCAGACTATTGCGGAAGTTTTTGGTGAATAAAGAATCTGGCAGCCGGCATTTTTGTTCTGAAATAGAGTTTGCTGGCAAGAAAAGCATGATATTGCGCGCGCAAAAGGTGTAGCCGTAGATTTCCCGAGCCGGAGTTTGTTTCGGCCGGATACCCAAATTCCTGCAGGCCATCGCCTACCAAGGTCTCGAAAGTTTCCAATTCCTCAGGGGAGTAGAACTTCTTCCATCGTCCGACCGGAGAAAATGTACCGTCGCGGCGCTCCTCTTTGAAAGAGGTATTGGGCTGCGTGACGGAACCGACCGGCGTCCTCTGAATTTGATCGTAGTCAAGTTCCTGATCAATAAAGGAGCCCAACCGTTGCAGTGTCTGGCGAGGATTGTTGATCAGATCCTCGTAATGTACCTCGGTATAGTCGGAACCCACCTGCAGCCCGGCAGTGCGTCCCCGACGAACTATCCACTCCCAATAAAGTCCTGCCGCCATTCGACGCTTGGTGCCGTCCCAGGGCAACTGCTTGGGCCATCCTTGCTTCTCCATGGAGAGCGCTGCGTCGCGGCCGTCGCGGATGATGTGAATGATCAGAGCGTCAGGGATGGTTTGCTTGATGCGAGCGAGATTGAGGATGTGATCCGGAGTGCACTCCGCCCAGCGCGCAACTCCTTGATTCCGTGCCACTTCCTGCATGACAATCCGTAGGAAATCTCCGCCGTTCCGACATTCGGCCATGATCTTTCCTTGCAGAGTTCGCTTCGTCAGACCCGTCGCCGTGAACAGCCGACTGTTAAACCATTCTTGTAAGAGACGGGTCTTGTTGTTGGGTTGGCTAAGATCTCCGAAGCGTGGTTCGAGCAGATGAAACACTTCCGATTCCGCATGATAGATGGCGAAGTTCCCCGCCGAGAGCAGCAGGTGATAGAGATAGGTCGTGCCCGAGCGTGGGCATCCCAGGACAAAAACGGGCGCAGTACTTCTTGGTGTAGCCTTCGACGAAACGCTGGAGACGCGTGCTTCCGACATTTCTGACCGATCGCTGCTCAGTTTAGAAGTCAATTCGCCTGCCCGACTTGCAATGCACTGCAACTTCCGTCAACACCCGGCACAGTGTGAGCGAATCCTTTTGCCTCGAGAAAGTTCCGGTGCCACAACTCGAGCACCAGCATCTTCCATAGGACGCCAGAACGGTTGCGTCTCCCTTTTAACTGCTCGTTGATAATCGAGCGTACTGCGTCTGAGCGAAAGTAGCCGCGCTTCAGGGTTCGGGGTTCCAGCAAAATGGCTAAAAGTTGCTCCTGCAGTTCGTTGCGCATCCATTCCACCAGCGGTAACTGAAAACCCTGCTTGCGCCGATGCAATACCTCAACGGGGACGGCGAGCCGTTCAGCGAGTTTCTTGAGAATGTATTTCCGTATTCCAGAGCGGAACTTCCACTCGACCGGCATCGCCGCTGCCCACTCCACGAAAATGTGGTCGAGTATTGGGACGCGCACCTCGAGTGACACGGCCATGCTCATTCGATCAACTTTGGTGAGAATGTCGCCGGGCAAATATGTCCTGAGGTCGAGGTACATTAGCCGGCTGAGAACATCGCTGGCTGGAGCTTGCTGATAGTAGTCCTGAAATTGCCTGAGAGGATCACAAAGCCTCGCTTCCTCCAGGAATTCATCGGAAAAAACCGATCGTTCGCGGTGCAGAGCAGGGAGATAGGAAACGTCGTCGAGATAGCGCTCGCATGGCCCCAAAAGCGCATTCCATGCGCGGTTTCGCCCGTACATGCCGTAAGGTGTTCGATGGTGAACGTAATCCTGATAGAACTTTGCGGCCGACCTCGGTATCCAATCGAATTGCCGCCGATCCATCGCAATCGAATACCGGTCGTATCCGGCGAACAGTTCGTCACCGCCGTCGCCCGAAAGCGCCACCTTCACGTACTTACGCGCCATCCGGCAGACGAAATACGTCGGAATCATGGAAGAGTCGCCAAACGGCTCTTCCAGTCCGCTCGAAATCGACTCTAGTGCCTGCTCAAAATCTGGATTGACGAATAACTCCTGATGCTCGGTGCCGAAATGCTTGGCTACCAGGCGCGCATATTTTGTCTCGTCGAAATGCTCGTTGCGAAAACCGATGGAAAAGGTTTTGACAGGACGGCTGCTTGCCCTTGCCATGAGCGCGACGACAACCGAGGAATCGACACCGCCGCTCAACAAAGCTCCCAACGGCACATCGCTGACCAGACGCATGCGCACAGCCTCTGCAAGCCGACCTTCCATTTCCTCCAGAAGGTCTGTTTCGCTTGTTAGGCTGGGAACACCTACTGCAGGTATGTCCCAATACCGCTCGATATGAGTTTCGCCGTTGTTGTATTCCAGCAGATATCCGGGCGGGAGTTTATGTATGTTTTGAAAAGCCGTGAGCGGATCGGCAATGTATCCAAAATAAAAATAGCTCAGCAGCCCTTCATGGCTGATCTTCGCCAGCTCCGGAACCACGGCCAGAATCGTTTTAATTTCCGAGCCAAAAAACAGCTTTCCTCTTTGCAGTGCATAGTGTAACGGCTTCTTGCCCAGACGGTCACGAGCCAGCAACAAGGATTGGCGCCGTTCGTCGTAAAGCGCGATTCCGAACATCCCTCGCAGCTTCTTGATGCAATCCTTACCCATCTCTTCGTAAAGATGGGGAATCACCTCGGTATCGCTGCGCGTATAAAACTGATGGCCGCGGGACTCGAGTTCGTGCCGCAGTTCGCGGTAGTTGTAGATCTCGCCGTTAAAAACCACCCAAATCGTCTGGTCTTCGTTGTGTATAGGCTGGTGTCCGCCGGGCAGATCAATAATGCTCAGGCGGCGAATGCCGAGGCCCGCGGGGCCACGGGCATAGATACCTTCATCGTCGGGCCCGCGATGAACGATGGTCTGGCACATGAGATGGATCGCGGCAGGGTCAACCGAGTCTCCTCGACTGCCGACCATGCCGGCTATCCCGCACACTGGCTGACCTCAAGGGCTGTATTGGCGAGAGCAGGTTTGACAGAAACAGGGCGCCTTCCCTGCACCGCAATCGGCTGCTCGATCACTTTCAGATCTTCCAGGCCGCAGCTCTCAAACCACCGGAAAACCTCCTCATAGGTGTGCTTCGATTGGTACCAGGGCGAATACCAATCAAAAGTGTCGAGCATGCGCCAGTTGCGGTCGGGATGAAAGGCAATGGGGAGTACGTATGCCAAGCCTGCGCTTGCAGAACGGCCCACCAGGGGAACTTTCCTCAGCATTCGATGAATTCCATACAGCGGAACGACACCGTAGCAAAGGGTGTACAACAGACGCGGAGACATTCGCCGCGTCACTTTGCGGTAAATGTCGCTCATCCGGTACCACGAGTTATATCCGCTATACAGCCAGATGGCGATTTTACCTCCCGGTTTCAACAACCCAGGAAGCGCTTTGAACGCTCGTTCGCAATCGGGCGTGTGGTGCAGTACGCCGATGCTGTAAATGAAATCGAAGCTTTCAGGCGCAAACGGCAGATGAAAGACATCGGCCTGAAACATGGTTGCATCGCGGCCGGCAAGGTTCCGGGCCGCTACTTCTGCCGCCACGCTCAAATCAATGCCGACGACGCGCGCTCCCCAACGCGTGGCGACTTCTGCGAAGCGTCCCATGCCACATCCCACATCCAAAACCAACTTCCCTGCGAGGTCTTCAGGCCTGAAACCGGTGCGCCGCCGGAAAGCCTGTTCTGAACGCTTGCTCTCTTCCGTATCCAGCTGAGTACGGGCGTGGAGATGCCACTGAAATCCAAAATTGGCCGCGTATTGCTGCTCGCTTACGAAACGAACTACGCCATTGATTCGCGAATATTTTCGGCCACACCCCAGGCATTGCAAATCGCTGCCCTTATCTGCAAGCTGGTCACCACAAGAAAGGCACCGCAGCAAGGACAAGACTTCGTCATCGACTTCTGACAGGTTGCATTCCAAGTTTGCGTTCATACATTGCCGTGCTCGGAGCCCGATCCTTGCTTTGCGCGGAGGACTGCCTTGTGATTCGCAGCATCGCACATGTATAGCCCACAGTGAGGTAAGGGTAGAGATTGTATTCGGTTGAGGCGAAGATTGAACCTGCCAAAAACGCAGCCAGCGAGGCCCATAACGCCTGCGTCAATAACCTGGTTTCCTGGTCTTCGGCATAGAGCCGCGACTTCTTAACTTGATTTACGTTCCGGAACGCACCCGCGAGGACCATGAGGAACAGTATCAGGGCTGGCATGCCGGATTCCGCCGCTATTTCCGTATAGGCATTATGCGCCACCTTCCACGTGTTATCGACCAGCGGGAAACATCCCGCTCCCACGCCGAAAACCGGGTGCGTTATGGCTGTCATCGCGCTCAATTCCATGAGCTTTATGCGCGCTTCGCGCGAGCCTTTATCCATGGACCCTTCGATGTTCCCCAGGACAATACTCTCAACCCGTGCCCGGTATTGCGTGCTCGAGAGAGCCAACCCAAGTCCCAGCACGAGCGCTGCGATTGTGACCACAACAACATGGGTGCGCTTGCCTTTAATCCCGTATTGCCAGACGCAGATCATGATGCTGATCACTAACGCAAGCAAGCCGCTGCGCGATTCCGTCAGGTAGACGCCGAGAACCATGAATGCCAGCGCCGCGGCCCATAGCAGCTTTTTGAAAACTTTTGCCTGAAGAATGAAAGCCACACAGATGGGAAAGCTGATCGCGATATTGATGGCAAGATCGTTGGGATTCGACAAAATGCTGTCTTGAATGCCCGCCAGCCGGCCATCCGGGTTGTAATGTTTGGTCATGATCGACAAAAAGGTGACCAGCGCGACGGCACTGAGCTGCACCCAGAGCAACCGGCGAAGCTGAGCCAATGTGACAACAGACATGCTGATCAGCATGGCTGCAATCACGCTCTTGGCGTACTTCCCATACGTCGTAGAGAAAGCTTGAGTCCGCCAAAGAGCAAACGGAATACAGATCGTCATTTGGACCAGCAACAGCCATAACAACTTGATCTCTCTCGGCACGTCCAGATCCGAACTGCTCAGCATTGCCGCAATAAGCGCAACGAACCCGAAGACCCCTACGATCTTCGCCATGGGGATGTACGCGAGCGGCGTGATGAAATCCTCTGGGCGATAATAGTAGAGCCAGCAAATAACCAGAATGGAGCCAAACACAAGCGGACGGCGCTGAGCAGTGACTGCTGTTTTCGTCCTCGAGAGACCTTCCGAGATACGCCGCTGACCCGCCCAACTGCTTCGCTGGGCCATGAAAGCGGATCCGGCGATGGTGGCGTTCTCCTGCAGGGGCTTCATTTTGCACCACGCCCGATCAGCACGATTTTGATTGTTTGAAACATAATGAGGACGTCCAGGCCAATTGACCGGTTCTTCACGTAAAACAAATCATACTGCAGCTTTTCGAGCGCATCCTCGAGCGTGTTGCCGTACTTATATTTGATTTGCGCCCAGCCGGTAATGCCGGGAGGAACCGAGTGGCGAGCATTGTAGTATGGGACCTCTTTACCCAGCCACTCGACAAACTCAGGGCGCTCGGGACGAGGACCCACGAAGGCCATGTCTCCCTTTAAGACACACCACAGCTGAGGAATTTCATCCAGCCGGGTAATACGCAGAAATCTGCCGGTCCGCGTAATGCGAGGATCGTTGTCGCATGCCCAGGTTGGCCCGGTATCGGCCTCCGCATTTTGGTGCATGGTGCGAAACTTGTAGCAGTTGAAGATCGCGCCGCCAAGGCCGACCCGTTTCTGCCGGTATAGCACCGGGCCCTGGGAATCCAACTTAATGGCGAGAATAATGAGCGGGATCAGCGGCAAAACAGCCACCATCAGCACCGCAGAGGCAACCAATGCAACCATGCGGCGGACGACTCCGAGCCCTGTGCTATAGCGAAACCCGTCCCCGAAGACGAACCAACTGGGATAGAGTTGCTGGACATCAATTCTGCCGGTAATCTTCTCCAGCAGCGACGTGGCTTCTTCGACCTTGACGCCCTCGAGCCTAAGCTGCAAAAGCTGCGATACGGGCAGCGATCCGCGGCGATCCGACATCGCCACGATCACCCTCTGCAATCGGCCCCGCCTGGCAAGGTCCAGCAGTTGGTCCACGTCGGACCTTTCGCACTCGTCGCCGCTCCATCCCACCACGTGAATCCCCAGCTCGGGACGGTTCCCCAGCCCGGAAACCAGTTCTTGCGCGCGTGCTCCCTTGCCCAGCACGTAGACGGGTTCGCGCAGATAGGGAAGTTGCGAGAACCAGGTGTAGGCCCGGCGCCAGCAGAACAAAACCAGGGTCACAATCGGAATCGCGAAAACGGCTGAGTTCCCGCTTATCACTCGCGGAAAAGCAAAACCCAGCCCGGCCAGCAACAACGACAGGATCCCGGGAACCAGCGCCAGCTTGAAAAAAACCTCGCCGTCGTTGCTGAAAGACTCGCGGTCGTACAGCCCGCACCAATGGGAAAGCAAAAGCACCAGCGCGGTCGCGACCAGGATCTTCTGGTATCCGTACTCGAAGTTAAGAACGAGATAGGCATCCTCACGAAAACGCAGCAAAAACGCCAGCAGAAAAGACAGCGACACGACGATCGCTTCGCCTACAAACAGCACCAGCACGCGTGCCGGATAGTAGACATTGAAAACACGAATCATGAAGCAACCTTACTGGGCTCCTGATGGCCATGCTTCCTAGCGGACGAATAGTAGCTGTAGTAATAATGTGTGTAGGGCGATTGGTCGGGGTCGACACCATTTAAGATGGTGCCGACGAGCGGCCTCTCGTCCAGCTCGCGCCGCGCCTTTCGCACAACGTCAAACGGCGTCATGCCAGAGAGGATCACCATGATGACGCCATCGCAATACGCCGCCATTATGACGGTGTCGGAGACTAGCAAGGGCGGAGAGTCGACGACAATCCAGTCAAAGAAGCCGCCGAGGCGAGTAAACAGGCCCTTGAGTT
>Ga0335081_10019225_pt1 | contig 11045 bp, 6 predicted proteins | sample Lox_Sample_35_FD_206713 | JGI IMG/M metagenome (GOLD analysis project Ga0335081, IMG submission 206713) | Soil microbial communities from Loxahatchee National Wildlife Refuge, Florida, United States - Lox_Sample_3.5 | ecosystem: Environmental > Terrestrial > Soil > Wetlands | place: USA: Florida...
GCTCATGAAGGTCGAGACGCACAATCATCCGACCGCCATCTCGCCGTTCCCCGGCGCGGCCACCGGCTCGGGCGGTGAGATTCGCGATGAGGGCGCCACCGGGCGCGGCGCCAAGCCGAAGGCCGGTCTCGCCGGCTTCTCGGTGTCCAATCTGGCGATTCCGGGGTTCGTGCAGCCCTGGGAGAGCGACTTCGGCCGCCCCTCGCGGATCGCCTCGGCGCTGGAGATCATGCTCGAGGGCCCGATCGGCGCGGCTTCGTTCAACAACGAGTTCGGCCGGCCCAACATCTGCGGGTATTTCCGCACCTTCGAGCAGCGCACCGCCGCCGATACCGCGGCGCGCATCCGCGGCTACCACAAGCCCATCATGATCGCCGGCGGCATGGGCAACGTGCGCCGCCAGCACGTTGAGAAGGCGAATGTGCCGGTCGGCGCGAAGCTCGTGGTGCTCGGTGGACCTGCGATGCTGATCGGCCTGGGCGGCGGCGCGGCGTCCTCGATGACGAGCGGCTCGGTGAGCGCGGAGCTGGACTTCGCGTCCGTGCAGCGAGGCAATCCCGAGATCGAGCGACGCGCGCAGGAGGTCATCGACGCGTGCTGGGCGCTCGGTGAGGACAATCCGATCGCGCTGATCCACGATGTCGGCGCGGGCGGCCTGTCCAATGCGGTGCCGGAGGCGGTCGCGCACAGTGCGCGCGGCGCGCGCATCGATCTGCGTGCGATCCCGAGCAGCGAGCCCGGCATGACCCCGCTCGAGCTGTGGTGCAACGAGGCGCAGGAGCGCTACGTACTCGCCGTCACGGCTCAGGGCCTGCCGACATTCGCAGCGCTCGCGGCGCGCGAGCGCTGTCCGTTCGCGGTGATTGGGACCATCGACGATACCGGCCAGCTCGTGGTCCGTGATCCGAAGTTCGCCGACGCACCGGTCGACATGCCGATCGAGGTGTTGCTTGGCAAGCCGCCGCGCATGACGCGCGAGGTGGCGAGCGTGTCCGCACCCCGGCGCCCCTTTGCGACCGCGGCACTCGACTGGCGCGATGCGGCCTACCGTGTGCTGCGGTTCCCCGCGGTTGCCGACAAGACCTTCCTCATCAGCATCGGTGATCGCACGGTCGGCGGTCTCATCAGTCGCGACCAGATGGTCGGACCGTGGCAGGTGCCGGTCAGTGATGTCGCCGTCACGCTGTGCGATCACTTCGCCCATGCGGGCGAGGCCATGGCGATGGGCGAGCGCACTCCGGTCGCCGTGCTCGATGCGCCGGCTTCCGGACGCCTGGCCGTCGGCGAGGCGATCACCAACATCCTTGCCGCGGACGTGGAGTCGCTGAGCGACATCCGCCTGTCGGCGAACTGGATGGCGGCGTGCGGGGAGCCGGGCGAGGATGCCGCGCTTTACGCGACCGTGCAGGCAGTGGGCGAGGAGCTGTGCCCCGCGCTCGGCATCGCGATTCCCGTGGGCAAGGATTCCTTGTCGATGAAGACGAGCTGGCGCGACAGTGGCGGGGACAAGGCCGTCGTCGCGCCGCTGTCGCTCATCGTCTCCGCGTTCGCTCCGGCCGCCGATGTGCGCCGGACGCTGACGCCGACCCTGTCGCTCGATGCGGGCTCGAGCGCTCTGTGGCTCATCGACCTCGGGGCCGGTCGTAACCGCCTCGGCGGATCGGTGCTCGCACAGGTCCACGGCGAGATGGGAGAGGAGCCCCCCGATCTCGATGATCCAGCGCTGCTGGTGCGTTTTGCGGCGGCGCTGCGCGAGCTCAAGGCCGCGGGCATCATCCTCGCCTACCACGACCGCTCCGACGGCGGGCTGTTCGCGACGCTGCTCGAGATGGGCTTCGCCGGGCACTGTGGGCTCGAGATCGAGCTGCCAGGATCCCTCGGCGGCTCATCCGCAGCCTTCGCCGCGCTCTATGCCGAGGAGCTCGGTGTGGTGGTGCAGATCCGGGACGCCGACGAGCCGCGGCTTCGGGCCATCCTCAGCGCTCACGGCCTCGAGGCGCTTGCGCAGCGGCTCGGCCAGCCGACTCACGACATGCGGATCCGCATTCGCGCCGGCGGCGCGCTGCTCGATGAGGCGTGGACGGACCTGCGGCGCGCATGGTCGCAGACCTCTTTCGAGCTGCGCCGGCTGAGGGATGATCCCGAGTGCGCGCAGGAGGAGCTCGCGGCCCAGAGCGACCCCGATGATCCGGGGCTCAGCGTCGCGCTGAGCTTCGATCCGAGCGAGGACATAGCTGCCGCGTATGTCCTGCGCGGCGCGCGTCCTGCCGTTGCGATCCTGCGTGAGCAGGGAGTCAACAGTCAGGTCGAGACGGCGGCGGTCTTCGAGCGCGCGGGCTTCGAGTCGGTCGACGTGCACATGACCGACCTTCTGAGCGGCCGGCGCTCGCTCGAGGACTTCAAGGGCCTGGTGGCGTGCGGAGGCTTCTCGTACGGGGACGTGCTCGGCGCGGGGGAGGGCTGGGCGAAGTCGATCCTCTTCCACGAGGCAGCGCGCGAGGAGCTCATGCGCTTCTTCGCCCGGCCGGACACGTTCTCGCTCGGCATCTGCAACGGCTGCCAGATGTTTGCCGCGCTGCAGAGCCTCATTCCGGGCACGGAGCACTGGCCGCGCTTCGTGCGCAATCGCGTCGAGCAGTTCGAGGCGCGGTTCACGCAGGTGGAGATCCTGCGCTCGCCCTCGGTGCTGCTCGCGGGAATGGCGGGCTCGCTGCTGCCGATCGCGGTCGCGCACGGCGAGGGTCGCGCCGAGTTCGCCTCCGCGGCCGCCGTGCGTGCCTGCGAGGCAAGCGGCACGATCGCCTTCCGCTACGTCAATCACCACAAGGCTGTGGCGACGACCTATCCGTTCAACCCCAATGGCTCCCCGCTCGGCATCGCGGCACTTGCGAACGCCGACGGTCGCGTCACCATCACGATGCCGCATCCGGAGCGCTCGCGCCGCTACGTGCAGAACTCCTGGCACCCCGAAGGGGTGGCCGAGGACAGCGGCTGGATGCGGCTGTTTCGTAATGCACGACGGTTCGTGGATTAGTCACTGACCACAAACCGGCCGAAGGCCGCGTTTGCCAAGCCGACCTAGGCCATCAAGTCGAGCAGCGCGTCCTTGCCGTGCGACCAGCCGCGCAGCATCTCGGCGAGGCGCAGAACATCCTCGCTCGGCATCTGCTGCAGCACCACTCCCGTCTCGCTGTTGCGAATGGTCGCGACCGTGATGCCGCTTGCGAGATCGACGCGCAGCTCCATCACCCGGCCGTAGGCAGCGAGGTGCGTGTTGACCTGCTGCAGCGCGGCTTGCAGATTCTGTGGCGTCGGCGTCAGGTTGGGCCGAGCGGCCGGCGTGGTGGAGGGTGCCACAGCGTTCCGGCTCCCGCCGATGTCGATCGCTCCCGCCGCTCCAACCGCACCTATCGAGTCAATCCCTTTAGACATGACTGCCTCCGCCTGTGCGGATGCCGGGCCGCACACTGCGGCCGGCGGTAAGTCATCGAGTCTGCGGCGGGCGGGTAACCGCCGGCGCCGTGCTCGCCATGGCCGTCGGGGCGCCGGGCGCGGCGCCGCTTGCGGCGGGCCGCACTTGTGCTCCGATCGCGAACCAGGCGCTGCGGATCTCGCCGAGCAGACCCGCGACCCCGCTCATGAGACGAGCGTCGCTCTTGGCGTTCGCCAGCATCAGTTGGCGAACCATGTACTCGTACAAATCGCTCAGGTTCTGAGCAAGCTCCCCGCCCTTGGCGAGATCAAGACTGCCGCGCAGCTCGGCGATGATGTTGACGCAGCTGTGCAGCAGCTTCGCCTTGCGGGCGATCTCGCCGCGCTCGATGCAACCGCGCGCGGTCGTGATTCGTTCCACTGCGGCGTCCAGCAGCATCAACACCAGACTGTGAGGATCCGCGCCGGCAACCGCGCCGTGTGCCGAAACGGCCTGGTAGACCGCCAGTTTCGGATTATGTGCGTAGCCATTCACAACGCGCTGCTCGCTCTGGCGTCCATACTTTCAGTTATCGGCTGCCCGCCGACCAACTTGAGCCACGCGGGTCGTCTAGGCGTTGCTCTTGGCCTGCACCTGGGGCAGGGTCGCGAACTGCTGCGATAGCTGCGCGGATTGGGTCTGGAGCGAAGACAGCAGTGTGTTGAGAGCCGAATATTGTTGAGTCAGACTCGTCGAGAGCGCCGCCATTTGCGCATCGAGCGCGTTGGTCTGATCCGTCAGCGAATTCTCTTGCGTGACGAGGGTCTGGCTGCGCGCGCTGATCACGCCGCTTGAGTCGAGAGCGTTCGTGAGCTGAGTATTGAGCGTGGCGGCGATACCCGTCGCGCCGCCAAATAGCTGGCTCACCGCGCCGAAGCTGCCCGACAGGGCCGTCGACAGGGCCGCCTGGTTCAGGCTCAGGGTGCCGTCCTTGTTGGTCGTGATACCGACGCTGGGGAGCGTGGTGTACGTTGACGAACCGGTATTCACGACGGCGTTGAGCGCTCGCTGGATCTGGTTCTGAATTCCCGACAGGACTGGATCGCCGAGCATGGGCCCGGCCGTCTGGCTCGCGGCGTCGTAGCTCCCGAGCGGCGCGATCGTCGTCACCAGGGCGTTATACGCTGCGACGAAGCCGGCGATGTTGGACTGCACCGTCGCCGTGTTGGTCGCGACCGTCAAGGTCGCGCTGCTGCCGACGTTGGTGCCGGCGAGATTCAACGTGACGCCGCTCAGCGCGTTGGTCACCGTGTTGCTTGGGCTGGTATAGGCGACGCCGGCAAGCGTGAAGCTGGCATCCTGGGGAGCCGCATTCTGCGTGTAATGGCTCGTATTGCCGCTACCGTACGTAAGCGCCGACAGGCCCGTGCCGCCATCGGTCTCGGTGACCTGGATGGTGTTGGCCGCACCGGTCAAAGAGGATGACAGCACCAGATGGGCACCGTCGGTGCCGGTGATGATCGTGGCCGTGACACCCGGGTTGTTGCTCGCGGAATTGATGGCGGCGGCGACGCCGGCCAGGGTGTTGTTGCTGCCGTCGATCGTCACCGCGAAGCTGCCGGCGCCCAGCGCCACTTGCAGCGCTCCGGTGCCCACCGTCGCTGAGCTGCCGCCGGCAAACGGCTTCGAGACGAGCTGCTGCGCGCTCGCGAGTGACGACACAGTCAGGCTGTAGCTGCCGCCGACTGCCGATGAGCTCGCGTTGGCGGAGAATACCGACTGATCGCTGCTACTTGCCGTCTGCACATTGAAGCTGGACTGCGTATCGAGCGAGCTTAGCGCCGACTGGAAGCTCGACAGTGCGCCCTTCAGAGTGCCGAGGGCGGAGATCTGAGCCGTGGTCGCCTGCGTCTGGCTCGAGATCAGCGCGTCCTGCGGGGCGCGCTCCGCCGCAACCAACTCTGAGACCAGGCTGCTGACATTGATCACCGAACCGCCGGCCGCGGCGGCGCTGTTGCTGCCTGCGATCGAGACGACGGGTGCCGAGGTGCTGCTGCTGGTGGTGGTCATTTGCAGCTCACTTGCGATGCAACGAAGGGCGGGCACCTTGCGGCGCCCGCCCCCGTTGGTTACGAGTGTTGGATAACTCGATGATCACCTAGGTCTTACGCGATCTTCTGGAGCAGGGTCAAGACGTTCTGCGGAATCATCTGCGCCTGCGCGACCATCGCCGTGCCCGCCTGCTGCAGGATCTGGGCGCTCGAGAGCCGAGCGGTCTGCTGCGCATAGTCCGTATCCACGATGCGGCTGCGGGCGCTCGTCAGGTTCGTCGCGGTCGTCTGCAGACCCGAGATCGTGTTCAGGAAGCGGTTCTGATAAGAACCGAACTGAGCAGCGGTCGTGTTGATCTGCGTGAGAGCCGCATCGATCGAGGTGAGCGCCGTGCCCGCCGCGCCGGTGGACAGCACGTTCGAGTTGGAGATCGACGTACCCGTCAGCGCGACGTTCGTCGTAGCAGCCGTCAGGCCCGAGTTGCCCACCGTGCCGGCGATGGCGAGGCTACCGCCCGCGACGCCGGTGTAATTCACCGAGTACGTCGAGGTGGTGGTGGCGGCGGCCATGGTCGTGTCGCTTGCCACCAGCGTACCGGTGTACGCGACCGTGATGTTGGCGCCGGTTGTATTGGTGAGCTTGAGGTTGCCACCGCTGTTCGACGCCGTCACGCCCGTGGCGGCCGAGACCGCATTGATCGCGGACACCGAGGCGTTCACGTCCGTGGCCTGCACGCCGGCCGCCGTGACGGTGCCCGTCGCGACGCCATTGATCACGATCGTCCCGGTGTGGCCGGCATTGGCGGCATACGCCGTGGCGCCCGTGACGCTCGTGGCCGCGGCCGTCGCCGTGACGCCGGAAATGCCCGCCGAGTTGATCGCGGAAGCGAGCACGGAGGCATCGGTCGTGGCCGTGGTGTTCGTGCCGATGGCCGTACCGTTGATCGTGATCAGCGACAGGTTGGTCGTGGTCCCGCCGGTCAGGGCGCCGCTCGTGACGCTCGCCTGATAGTTCTGGCCGAGCACGCTGGTGCGGGCGCTGGACACGGACGACACGGTGATGGACTGGCCCGAGTTGGCACCGACCTGGAAGGTCGCGCCCTGGAACGAGCCGTCGAGCAGATTCACGCCGTTGAACGACGCGTTCTTCGCGACGCTGTCAATGTCGGCGCTCAGCTGCTGGAAGGACTGGTCGAGGCTCGCCCGGTCCGAGCTGCTGTTGGTCGCATTCAGCGACTGCACCGCGAGGTTGCGCATGGTCTGCAGGTCGTTGACCACTTCCTGGATCGCGCCCGCGCCGGTCTGCGACAACGACACGCCGTCATTGGCGTTGCGCGCGGCCTGGTTGAGGCCGTTGATCTGCGCCGTCATGCGGTTGGAGATGGCGAAACCCGCGGCGTCGTCGGCTGCCGTATTGATGCGCAGACCCGAGGACAACTGCTGCAGGGCATTCGACAGCGTCATGCCAGAGGTGGCCAGGCCGTTCTGGGCGACCAACGCGTCGATGTTCGAGTTGAGGACTAGTGACATTGCTGACTCCTGATGTTTCGTTCAGGCGCCGGACACCAGTCCGTCGCGCTGCTACCTTACGCGGCCTTAAAGCCGCCCTGTGTTCAGATCGCTGTATCGGTGGGAGCGCTCCGAACTTGAACGGTAGCGAGTGGGGTCGGCAAAACTGTCGATTGCATCACACCGCATGCAAGGCGTACCCACGGAATCACGAGATGTAGTTGAACAGCGATAGCTTGGCGAGCGAGGCATACGAGGCTTCAGCCGCCTGCAGAGCGAGCTCCTGCGTGCTCAGCTGGGTGGTCGCAGCCGCGAAATCGGTATCCGACAGCTGCGAGACCGAGGTCTGCAGCTGAGTCTGCGTCGCCTGCTCGGAGGTTCCCGCTGCCGTTATGGCGTTCAGCCGGGCGCCGACGGAGGCCGATACGTCGCTGAAGTTGGTGATCGCGCTGTCGATCTGCTGGAGCGCACCGCCGATCTGGGTGGCGAGCTGCCCGTTCGAGGCTGTCGAGCCGAGGACGCTGGTAAGGTTGGCAAGCGTCGCGAAGACACTCGCCTTGCCGGCGGTAGCCACCGTGAAATGATCACCCGTGGCCGGTGTGCCGCTGATCGTGACCTGCACGCCATTGAAGGCGATCGCGCTGCCGCTGGTATACGCACCGGAGGTCACCACGCCGCCTAGGCTGTTCATGACCTGGTACTGCGTGGGGCTGGTGAACGAGATCGTGTAAGTGTCGGGGACCCAGGCGGCCGGATTGCTCACCGTGCCGGTGTCGATCGATGCGCTGCCGGCGTTGCCGGGAGCGACCGCCGTGGTGAACGTGCCGTTGCCGGCGGGGATGTTCATGAACACGCTGCTGCCAGTGTCGCCGCCGGAGATGTGCTGATTGGCACTCACCTGCAGCTGGCTTACCGCGCTCGATCCGGAGTACACGACAGAGTTGCCGAGCTGGGCGAAGGGCTGGGTCGTCGCGTCGTAGCCGGAGAACAGATAGTTGCCGTTGCTGTCGGTGCGATTGCCGATCGCGACGAGCTCCTGGAGCTGCTGCTGCAGCTGCGTGGCGATGTCCTGGCGGTCCGAGGCTGAGAGCGTGGAGTTGTTGGCCTGTACGGCCAGATCGCGTGCGCTCTGCAACAGGTTGGTCGCATCGGTCAGCGCCTGCGCTTCCAGCGACAGGTTCGTGGTCGCGGCATGCTGGTTCGTGACGTATTGCTGCGAGGCAGACAGCTGCACGTTGTACTGGTTGACCTGGGCCATGGCTGCCGGGTCGTCGGCGGCCGACTGGAGCTTCTTGCCGGTCGACAGCTCAGTTTGAGTCTGGGCGAGCGCGCTGCGCAGCGCATCGAGCTGGTCGACAACGTTGGTCTGGAAGCCGATGGTGGAGATTCTGTCGCTCATGGTTAGTGGTTCGTGATCGCGGTGAGAAGTGAATTGAACATCTGGCCAGAGGCCTGGATCATCTGCGCCATCGCCTGGTAGGCCTGCTGGTAGCGCACGAGGTTCGCCGCTTCCTCGTCGAGGTTGACGCCGGAGACGTTGTTGCGTGCCGTGACCGCATCCTGGTTCACGGTCTGCTGTGCCGAGGCGTTTTGCTGGGCCTGCTGCGTCGTCACGCCGATCTGGCTCACGAGGTCGTTGGCCGCGCTGGTGAGCGAGGTCGTGCCGCCGTTGAGCGCTCCGGAGGACAATGCCTTCACCATCGCGAGCGCGTTGGTGTTATCCCCGGTGCCGCCGACGTTGCTGGTCACCGCGAACGTATCGCCAGTTGCGGGCGCGCCAGTCACGGTGACGCTCCAGCCGTTGGCGCTGATCGGCGCGCCGCTCGTGTAGGCGAAAGGACCGGAGCCGTTGATCGTGTACTGGGTCGCTGACGTGAAGGCGATCGTTGCCGGTGTGAGCAGCTGCGCGTTGCCGGGATTGACGACCGTCGCCAGCGAGATCGTGCCGCTGCCCGTATTGGTCGTGGCTGCGGCAGCCACGACCGGAGTCGCTGCGGCGATCTGGTTCGGGTTTGTCAGGAGCACGGAGAGTCCGGCGGTCGCGGCGGCCGTTGGGCGGATCTGAAAGCTGTCACCGTTCGCGCCGGCACCGGTTAGGACGATCGACAGGCCGGCCGCCTGGAAGGGAGATAGCGCGGTGCCGCTGCCGCTCATCGCGACGGCCTGCCCCGTCGCCCGATCAGTCAGCTGCCAGGCGCCGCCGATCTTCTGGAGCGTGTAGTCATCGGTCGTGAGGGCGTTAAGGCTGGTGCGCGTCACACTGAGCGAAGCCGCACCGGCGCCAGTCGAGTTCGTGGCCGCGGGATTCACCTGCACGCCACCCACGGCGAACATCGGTTGCCCCAGCGAGCCGGTAAGGTCCATACCCGCCTGCTGCTGCTGGTTCACGACCGTCGCGAGCCCGACGCTCACCTGGCCGACGGCATTCTGCGCCGCATCCAGCACCTGGGAGCGCACCGCGAGCAGCCCGCCGAGCGAGCCGCCGCTGACCGAGGAGGTAATGTCGGCGACGTTGGAGCCCGATGCGAGGCCGATCTCACTGCGGGTCGGGTTGTAGATATCCGGCAGCGTCGTCAGCTTCTGCGAGACATTTGCGGTCACGAGCGCCTGGCCGTTGCCGATGTAGACGTTCACCTGGCCGTCGCTCTGCGTCACGGTGTCGACGTTCACGTATTGGCTCAGCTGATCGATCAGCTGGTCGCGCTTGTCCAGCAGATCGTTCGGCGTCTGCCCGGTGCCGGCAATGCCGGCGGCGATCTGGCCATTGAGCGAGGCGATGCTGCCGGCGATCGAGTTCATCTGGGTGATGCTCGTGCCGATCTGCGCGTTGAGGTTCGACTGTATCTGCCCGAGCTGCGTGTCATAGGACTGCAGCTGCTGGGTGAGGGACTGGGCCTGCGCGAGAAGCGCCTGGCGCTGCGCGGTCGCCGCCGGTGAGTTCGCAACATTCTGCAGTGCGTTCGAGAAGCTCTGCAGGCTCGCCGTGAGCCCCGTGCCCGACGCACTCAACATATTGTCGACCTGGGTTGCGTAGGTCGCGAAAGTATTGAAACTCGAGTAGCTCGCCTGCGAGCTGCGCACCTGTCCGGCGAGCGCCTCGTTATAGGAGCGTGTGACGCTCTGAACCAGCACCCCGCTGCCGATGTACCCGGCACCGGTCTGCTGCGAGGGCTGCTCGGTGAGATTGATGCGCTCGACGCTGTAGCCGGGCGTCGCCGAGTTCGCGACGTTGTTGCTCGTTACGTCAAGTGCCCGCTGGAACGCGAGCAGGCCGGTGACGCTGGTTGAAAGGATATCGCCCATGCCTCATCCGCCTCAGATCGCTCCCGACTCACCTTGTGTCGGCAGGGGGTCGGCTGACTTGAGCGAAGTCTCAGTTTCGGCCGAGCCGGGGCCGGGCTCAGGCAGGGTGCTCGCGATCGCACTCACTTTGCGCGCGTAGTCGGGGTCAGTGGCATAGCCGCCGCGCTGCAGCGCCGTCGCGAACGCCTGCACGTTGCTGCCGGTGTTGAGTGCGGCGGCAAAGCGCGGGTTGCCGCGCAGCAGCGCGACATAATCATCGAGGCTCTGTGCGTGGCTGTCGTAGGCGCGGAACTGGGCGCTGGTGGCAACGGCCGAGCCGCCCTGAAATTCCTTCGTGCCCGTGGTGAGGCTGGCACCCGTCCAGGCGGCACCGGTCTTCACGCCGAACAGATTGTTGCTGCTCTTGCCGCTTGCATCGTGCGGCACGCTCTGACCCCAGTTCGTCTCGAGTGCCGCCTGCGCGATGACGCCGCGAGGATCCACACCGAGCTCGGCGCCCGCGGCCTGTGCCTGGGGCCAAAGATCGCGAACGAAGCTGGCTTGCGTGGCGGCAGAGGCGGGCGGCGGCTGCACGGGCGGGCTCACGGCGGAGCCCGTCGTCTGGCTCGGCGTAGCCGCACCCGCTGCGGCACTCGCGCCGGGAACGCCCAAGCGCTGCAGCTGCTGGATCAGCATGTCGGCGAGCCCGAGTCCCTTGCCGCGCGTCAAGTCGACGGCGAGCTGGTCGTCGAACATGCCCTGGTAGGTCTGCTCCGCGTCGCTGCCGAAGA
>Ga0335081_10019226_pt1 | contig 11045 bp, 9 predicted proteins | sample Lox_Sample_35_FD_206713 | JGI IMG/M metagenome (GOLD analysis project Ga0335081, IMG submission 206713) | Soil microbial communities from Loxahatchee National Wildlife Refuge, Florida, United States - Lox_Sample_3.5 | ecosystem: Environmental > Terrestrial > Soil > Wetlands | place: USA: Florida...
AACAGCCACGGCCAATCACATCCACCAGAGGAGCACACGATGCACGCGATCCCCTACGACCGCTCCGGGGAGGATTGGGACAAGTACGGGGAGGACGACTACACGGCCGGCGACGAGCTGCCGGGTCGTTCCCGTCGCCAGTTCTTCACGCGCGCCAGCGTCGCCCTGCTCGCGCTGGTCCTCTGTGCAATCGGCTTCTACGGGGGCGTGCGCGTCGAGAAGGCTCAGGTCTCGAGCTCGTCCACGACCACGCTGGGCGCTGCGGGGTCCGCCACCAGCGCGCGGGCCGCTGGCGCCGGCGCCGCCGCCCGCGGCGGCACGGGCGCCGGCTCCCGCGGTGCGGGCGCGGCGGCGCCGTTCGGCGGCAGTGGTGTCGGTGGCGGCACCGGCGCGTTCGCGGGCGGTGCAGGAGGGCTTGGCGGCGCTAACAGCACGATCGGAACGGTCAGCAGCATCGACGGCAACAACCTGTACGTCACCGACGCGAGCGGCAACACGGTCAAGATCGCGCTGTCGAGCGCTAGCAAGATCACCAAGAGCGTCGGCGTCTCCAAATCGGCCATCCGTCCGGGCGACACCCTGATCGTCCGGGGAGTGAAGAGCTCTAACGGCACCGTGAGCGCGACCACGGTCAGCGACTCTGGGGCCACGGCCTCCGCCTTCGGCGGGGGCGCCGGCTCGAGCGGCTCGTCGTCGAGCAGCGCAAGCTCGACCGCCAGCTCGCTGTTCGGCGGCGGAGGCTGACGCGCGTATGTCGGAGAACACGAAAGGAGTACACAAATGACCACGATCAACCGGGCCAGACGAGGGGTCCCGGCGGTGCTGGCGGTGATCGTCGCCGGCGGCCTGATCGCCGCCTGCGGCAGCGCCTCCACCACCAGCACCAGCAGCGCGGCCGCGTCGGCCTCGGCTACGTCCACGGGCGCCGCGACGAGCGGCTACGGCAGCGCCCGCCGGGCGGCGCTCGAGGCGTGCTTGAAGAGCCACGGCGTGACGCTGCCCGCACCCGGCTCGTTCAGGAGCCGGACGGGCACGACCGGCACATCGACGACCGCGCCCCCCGGCGGCGGGGCTTTCTTTCGCAACCCCAAGATGCAAGCCGCTTTGAAGGCATGCGGCGCGAACTTCGGCCTCGGCGGCAGGCGCTTTTTCGGGCGGGTCTCGCACACCGCGGTCGAGAACTACGCGGCCTGCCTGCGCCAGCACGGCGTCAAGGTGCCCGCGCCGAACTTCTCGGGCAAGCAACCGACGTTCCCGGCGAGCGTTCGGGACAACCCCAAGTTCCCCGCCGCCAACGCGGCGTGCGACCACCTACTCGTTCCCAACCGACCGCCGAGGAGCGGCTCGGGGACGACGTCCAGCGCCTGAGCCGATGTCGCGGACGCCGTCGCAGGGCGCCAGCGGGGTTCTTCCAGGTTGCTTAGATTCGCGCACGACAATAGGACGATGAAGCTCAAGCTCCCCTCAAGCAAGCCCCTCTCGAAGGCGCGACCCTCAGCCCCGCCGGCGGCAACGCAGACACCGGCTGCCGAGCCGGCTCCGCTGTGGTCTTCGGCGGCTCCCGGTGACGCGGCGCCCGCCGTCTCGAAGCCTCCCCCGAAGCCCGTCGCCGCGTCAGGAGGCGAGCCCCTGACGCCCCCGGTCGGCGCCCCGCCGACCGGCGCCGCGGTCGTCATCGGGCAGGTTCTGCCGATGTACTTCGTGGGCGATGAGTCGCACTCGATGGCGGGTCCGCCGATCGCGGCGGTGAATCAGGGTCTGATCGATCTCCGCGACGAGGTCGCCAAGCACCCGCTGATCGGAAAGAAGGTGCGGTTCGGGATCATCACGTTCGCCGACACGGCACAGACGCGTCTGGAGCTGTCGGAGCTCAGCGAGGAGCTGGTGCTCCCGGCGCTGGCGCCACGCGGGCGAGGCACGAGCTACGCGAGCGCATTCGAGGCGCTGCGCCACACGATTCCAGGCGACATCGCGCTGCTGAAGGCCGGCGGCTACCAGGTTCATCGCCCGTCGGTGTTCTTCCTCAGCGACGGACAGCCGACGGAGAAGGAGGACAAGTGGCGCACGCGGCTGGAGGAGCTCAAGGATCCGGGCTTCAGGGAGCGACCCAACATCCTCGCGTTCGGCGTCGGCGATGCGGACCCCAACGTCATCCGCCAGCTGGCGAGCGTCCCTCGCTATGCGTTCATGATGACCGACGGCGTCTCCACCGCGGGTGCGATCTCCGAGTTCGCCACCTCGATGCTCAACTCGATGGTCTCCTCGGCCGAGCGGCTCGACCAGGGAGAGCAGACGGTCCAGTTCGAGAAGCCAGAGGGGTTCGTCCAGCTCGACGCGCCGCTGGTGTAGCGCTCGAGATGGAATCCTCTGAGCCGCAGCGGGGCGCTCGTCCGGGAGCAGGCGATCAGGGCCGGTCGGCGGCCGCGACCGCGGTTGGCCCCGACGCTCATCCGGGCGCTGGTCCGCCGTCCGGGGACCAGAGCCCCTCGACAGCCGCGACCGCGGTCCGCGGCGCGACCACGCCACGCCGCGCCCGCCTCAAGCGCGGCCCGCTGAGGATCGGCGAGGCCGCGCCCGCAATCGAGGTGCGCGTCGCTCGCGCCGAGCCGTACCGCCCCGACACGATCGCCGACGGGGGCAGCGCTTTCGGGCTCACCGTCAGAGCCGCCTCGGTGCGCGGCCTGCAGAAGCGCTATGTGGGCGGGCCGCGGCAGGACGACCTTTGCCTGCGACTGCACGAGCAGACGGGCACGCTGGTCGCGGCGGTCGCCGACGGGGTGTCGGGCGCGACGCGATCAGATCTTGCCGCCGCCCTCGCCGTGCGCCACGCCACCGCCGCGGTCGTCCGCCAGCTCGATCGCGGCGGGGAGGCGATCGACTGGGCCCAGGTGTTCGAGCACGCCGCGTGGGCGCTCGTCGAGGAGCACCGCCGGGTCAACGGCGATCCGCGCGCGCGTCTCGAGGATGTGTCGGCGTCGCTGGCGACGACGCTGCTGGTGGCGACAGTCGCGGACTCGCGAGCGCAGCACCCGCAGCCGGCCGGCAGCACGCCGGCCGCGGGACCGCAGGCGCCAGTGCCACAGCCGGCCGGCAGCACGCCGGCCGCGGGACCGCAGGCGCCAGTGCCACAGCCGGCGGGTGGCACGCCGGCCGCGGGACCGCAGGCGCCAGTGCCCCAGCCGGCGGGTGGCACGCCGGCCGCCGGCTTGCAGCCGCCGGCGGTGCAGCTTGCGGCCGTCGGCGACTCGCAGGCGTTCTTGCTCAGCGGGCTCGCGTTCGTGCCGATTGTCGGTGACGCCGGGGGTGACGACGGCCTGCTGGCGGGTGCCGTCAGCGCAATTCCGCGAGCGGTGCACGCGGTTCAGACGGGAGCGTGCGAGCTGGAGCCTGGAAGTGTGCTGCTGCTGTGCACCGACGGGCTCGCCTTGCCGCTCGCCGGAGGCACCGGGGACGTTGGCCGGACGTTTGCACGCGAGCTCAAGCGCCCGCCTGACGTCGTCGACTTCGCCCGCCTGCTGGACTTCAGCCGGAGCACCTACGATGACGATCGGACCTTGATCGCGATTTGGTGCCGGCGATGACCGTTTTGCGCTCGACTCGCGGCGGAGCACGTGCGTGACGACCGGACCCTGATCGCAAGCCGGTGCCGGCAATGACGGTGTTCGACAGCGAAGCTACTCGGCAGTCCCGCCGCCCTCCGGTGTCGCTGCGTGATGCCGCCGACGCCGCCGGCCTCACGGCGCCGCGCGTCGTACTCGCCCCCTGTGATGTGCGCGTCGACGCGTTCGGCGAGCTCGCGGCGATCAGCCGTCTCGGCGGCCAGGGGCGGGTCTACAGCCCCGCGCGCGTGCCGTTCGGGTTGGGACCCGGCCCGGTGGTCGTGAAGCTGTACCGCCGGCCGGCGCCGGCGGCCGCCGCGGAGGTCCTCGCGGCGATGGTCGCGTGGCGGCACTCGCTCGAGGCCGGGCAGCGCGCGCGGCTGGAACGCGTGACGGCGTGGCCGCTGAGCGTCGTGACCGACGGAGGGGTGCCGGTCGGGATCGCGATGCAGGACGTCAGCGCCCGCTTCTCGGTGCCGTTCGTGATGCCCAGCGGTCGCAGCGAACACGTGTTGCTCGCGCTCGAGCACCTGCTCGGCGGCGATGACTACCTGGAGTTGCGGGGGCTCAGCATGCGGTTGGACACCGCGGCACGGGCGCACGTCGCTGAGCGGATCAGCGGCGCGGTTGCGTTTCTTCACCGCCACGCGGTGGTGGCGAGCGACATCGCTCCCAGCAACCTGCTCGTCAGCCTGCGAGACGGTGCAGCCGGCGTGTGCCTCATCGACTGTGATTCGATGGTCTTCCGCGGCCGGCAGGCGCTGGCGTCGGTCGAAACGGGGGACTGGAACATTCCTGCCGGCTTCGGCGAGGCACCGCGCACGCGCGCCACCGATGCCTACAAGCTCGGCCTGGTCGTCTTGCGCCTGTTCGCCCGCTCGCACGACGCCCGCACGGTCGCGCCACACCTGATGCGCATTCCGATGGAGTTGCGCGACCTGCTGCACCGCGCGCTCGCGCCCGAGCCCGCCAACCGCCCGGCCGCCGGGGAATGGCAGCGCGCCCTCGGTCAGCTGTCGGCCGAGGGCCACCTCAACGAGCGCTATCCCGGCCCGGTAGGGCCGCCGCGCCCGGCGCCGGCTGCGAGCCCACGCCCGGCGCCGGTGGGAGCGCGTCTGGGAACAACCGTGGGCTCTGCCGCGGCGGGGCGCCTGACGTCCTCCGCACGGCTTGCGCGTGCACCCGGCGCCTCCCCGGCGCTCGCGCCGACGACGACTTCGCGACCGCAACCGGTGGCGTTGCGGTCGGCGGTGATCGTGCTGTGGCTCGTCACGCTCGCGGTCATAACGGCGCTGCTGGTCTCCCGTCTCCTAGCCGCCGCGGCGCCTCAGGGCGGTGCGGGATTCGGCTCGGGGGCGCCCAAAGTCGCCCCGCAGCGCGGTCCTTACTTCCAGTACTACGGGGCGCCGAGCGGTGCGCAGCGCATCCCGTACGTCCCTTACCAGTAGCCTGGCGCAGGACCCTCCAAACGCCAAGGTTAGTTGTCGACAGCCCCTTGGCGGCAGCGGTCGGCTGCCACGCAATTTGTTGCAGTACTTACGAAGACCTGACGTCTCGCTCCGTACGCTTGCAACGTGTCGATTGAGCGTCTCCCAATCGGAGGCGACGGGCGTGTCGACGCGTGCTCCCTGCAGCGCGGTCACGCCGGCGGCTTCCATGACGATCATCGGCTGCGACGAAGTGCGCCTCGTCGCTAGCGGGAGCCAGCCCTCCCGGCAACCCAGGGCACGGCGGCGGGCCGGAGTGCGACTCCCATCCGGTACGTTCGCCGGGCCCTGGTTGTGGCCGTCGGCGCCGGCGCCCGACTCGCGGCGGGGTGGGGCCACAGACCGGCTGATTCGCCTCATCTTGGCGAGCCGGCATCTGGGGATCGCGCCGCGATCGCGTGCCGCCACCGCGCCACGAGCGTCGCGCCGCCGAAGATCGCACGCGCGAGGCCGATTACCGCGCTGCTCGGCGGCAGGGTCGGTATCGCGTAGGCAAGCGCGAGACCGCCCCACATCGAGCCGACGGCGAAGGTCCCCGAGAGCGCGAGGCCGCGCCACGGCGAGGTCGTCAGCCGGTGCGCCCCGCCTGCGGGGGCTGCCAGCAGGCCGAGCAGGAGCAGCGCGCCGACCGCTTCGGTGCTCTGCGCGGTGACGACCGCCAGTGCGGCTAGGAAGACCGCGCCGAGCGCGCCCACTGGGACCCCGCGCGCGGCTGCGAGCTCTGCGTCGAGCGTCGACAACAGCAGCGGTCGGGCGATGGCAACGACGCCGACCGTGATCAGCAGCCCGATCGCGGCTGCCAGACGCGAGACGCCGGCGCCGAGCGAGTAGATCGAACCGAACAGCGTGTTTGTCGCCGCGATCCCGCTGCCGGCGTTGCCGCTGGTTGCCAGCAGGGCGAGCAGCAGCACGCCGATTCCGAGCACCCATGCGAACACGAGCCCGATCACGACGTCGTCAGCCCTGCCTTCGCGCCCGAGCGTCGCCATGCCGGCGGCGACGAGCAGGCAGCCGGCGAACAGACCGATGCGCACGTTGACGCCGAGGACCGCGGCCGCGATCGCCCCGACGAACGCCACGTGGCTGAGCGCGTCGCCGGCGAACCTGTACCAGCCCGCGACCGCCGCGAGCAACGCGACGAGCGTCCCCGCCTCCAGCGCGTTGACCATGAACGGGAACGCGAGCATGTCGCGCACGTCTGTGACGAGGTCAAGGGACGGCGAGGGGTTCATCGGTGCTCGTGGTGGGGCGAGGGGTTCATCGGTGCTCGTGGTGGGGCGAGGGGTTCATCGGTGCTCGTGGTGCGGCGAGGGGTTCATCGGTGCTCGTGGCGATGTCCGTGGAGGTGTGGGGCCTCGGGCTGGCCGACGACGACCAGGCGCCCGTCGTTCGTGTGATGCCCCAGCGACACAACTTCGACGCCGCGGCCCGGATCCGCGGCCGCGACCTCGTGGGTCGCGTTCGACGATCCAGCGCTGGAGCGCGCGATCGACCGGGTCTCCGAACGGCTCGGGGCGCGCGTCGAGCGCCACGACGTGTTGCTGCGAGGGGCATGCGAGGACTGCGGGGCCCGAGCCGATCCCCTTTGACGTCGTGGTTCGCGATCGCGGCCGCCGGTGAGCGATACTGCGCGTCGTGAACGTGCCGCCCGTGCTTTGGAGGCCATCTTCTGAGCGGATCGAGCGTGCGGCGATCACTCGGTTCGAGCGATGGCTCGGGCAGACGCGGGGCCTGCGGTTCGACGGCTATCACGAGCTCTGGCAATGGTCGGTCGACGAGCTCGAGGACTTCTGGGCGTCGCTGGTGGAGTTCTGCGACGTGCGCTTCGAGGGGCCCGGGAGGGCTGTGCTCGCCGGCAGGGTGATGCCGGGAGCGGACTGGTTTGCCGGTGCTCGGGTCAGCTACGCCGAGCATCTGTTTCGCGGCAAGCCCGACGACGAGGTCGCAATCCGCCACGCCTCGGAGCTGCGTCCGCTCGGGCAGTGGACCAGAGGTGAGCTGCGCGAGCACGCCGGCGCGATCGCAGCAGGGCTGCGGGCGTCGGGAGTCGGTGCGGGCGATCGGGTGGCGGCGTACCTGCCCAACATTCCCGAGACGGTCGCAGCATTGATCGCGTGCGCCTCGATCGGAGCGATCTGGTCCTCGGCGGCGCCCGAGTTCGGCGCTCGGAGCGTGATCGATCGCTTCGCCCAGATCGAGCCCAAGGTGCTGCTCGCGGTCGACGGCTACCGCTATGGGGGCAAGGACAACGATCGCTCGGCGATCGTGCAGGAGCTGAGGACCTCGATTCCATCTCTGCGGCGAGTGGTTCGGTTCGGGTATCTCGACGGCTCGGGGTGGGAGGAGGGCTTCCTGGGCCGCGAAACGCTGCGCTTCGAGCAGCTGCCGTTCGATCACCCCCTGTGGGTGCTCTACAGCTCGGGCACGACCGGACTGCCCAAGCCGATCGTCCACAGCCAGGGCGGAATCCTGGTCGAGCAGCTGAAGCACAGCCTGCTGCACGTGGACGCACAAGCCGGTGACCGCGTGTTCTGGTTTACCACGACCGGCTGGATGATGTGGAACTTCGTCGTCGGGATGCTGCTGACGGATGCTTCGATCGTGCTGTTCGACGGCAGCCCCGGCTACCCCGACCTGGAGATGTTGTGGGACCTGGCCCAGCGCAGCGGGATCAGCGTCTTCGGGACCAGCGCGGCGTACATCGCCTCGTGCATGAAGGCAGGCGTGCAGCCGCGCCGCGGCCGGGAGCTCGGCGCGCTCAAAGCGGTCGGATCGACGGGCTCGCCGCTGTCGTCCGATGGTTTTTGCTGGATCTACGACGAGCTCGATGCGGACACGTGGCTGTTCTCCACCTCGGGCGGCACCGACATGTGCACTGCGTTCGTTGGCGGCGTGCCAACGCTGCCCGTCTATCGCGGCGAGCTGCAGGCACGCGCGCTCGGCGCCGCCGTGCAGTCCTGGAGCCCGGAGGGCAAGCCGCTCGTCGGGGAGGTCGGCGAGCTGGTGATCACCGAGCCGATGCCGTCGATGCCGATCTACCTGTGGGGCGACGCGGATGGCGCTCGCTATCGCGACAGCTATTTCTCGGTGTACCCGGGAGTCTGGCGCCACGGGGACTGGATCGAGATCACCCCCCGCGGGACAGCCATCATCTCCGGCCGATCCGATTCGACGATCAACCGCGGCGGCGTGAGGATGGGCACCGCCGAGATCTACCGGGCGGCGCTGGCCGTCGAGGAGGTGCTCGATGCACTCGTGCTCGACGTCCCCCGGCAGGGAACCGACGGCTGGATGCCGCTGTTCGTCGTGCTGCGCGACGGCAGGGCGCTCGACGACACGCTGATCGCAAAGATCCGCCGGCGAATCCGGGATGACTGCTCGCCGCGCCACGTTCCCGACGAGGTCCGGCAGATCGCCGAGGTGCCCCGGACGCTGTCGGGCAAGGCGCTCGAGGTCCCCGTCAAGCGGATCCTGATGGGAACGGCGCCCGAGCAGGCGGCCAGCCGCGAGTCGCTGGCCAACCCGGCGGCGCTCGACTACTTCGTGGAGCTCGCGGCACGCGAGGCCATTCGCTCCACGCGAGGCTAGTGGCCCGTGATGTAAGTGGCCCTAACGTAAGCTGCAACTCGGGCTCGCAACCCGCACGAACTAGTCGAGGGGTTCTTACGCTTCTCTCAAACTCGGGTGCGATCATGTCTGATCGGGCGCGCCGGTATCCGGAGCGCCCGGCCATTGGTAGGAGAGACCGATTCAGATCAGCGTCAAACGCAAGCTCGCGATCGGAGCCTCGGCACTGGCGCTGATGGCGTTCGCCGGCGGCGCGTATGCGGCCACGAAGGAAGCGGGCGCCAACCCTCGGCAGGCGTTTCTCGACGATGTCGCACAGCGACTGAGCGTCTCCCCGAGCCAGCTCAGCTCCGCGCTTGAGGGTGCCTTCCTGGACCAGCTGCAGGCGGCGGTGGCGGGGGGCAGGATCACACAGGCACAGGCCAGAGCGATCGAGCAGCACGCGCATCAGAGCGGGAGCGCTTCTCTGCGCCCCTGGCAGCGCTTGGGGCAGGTGCGCAGACGTTGGCCAGGTGCTCAGGTGTCCGGTGCGATGGCTGCGGCCGCAGGCTACCTTGGCGTCAGCAGCACGCAGCTGCTCGAGCAGCTGTCTGCGGGCAAATCGCTTGCGCAGGTCGCCGCCGCGCGCGGCAAATCGGTTGCGGGATTGAAGGACGCGATCACGGCCGCGGTCCGCGCGCGGCTCGACAAGCTCGTCGCCGCGAAGCTCATCGGCGACGCATCGGAACGGCAACTGCTGGCGAAGCTCTCGTCGGCGCTCGACCGTGAGATCAACCACACCGGCGTGCCGCCGCGATCTGGGACGGACACCTGGTTGGGGCCTCGCCGTCGGGCGATGGGAATGGCACATGTACCCGCGCCGGCGGCTGCGCCCGGCGTTGCACCGGCTGCGCAGCCACCCGTCGCTGCGCCGCTCGCGTATTGACGGCAGCCCTCTTACGCGGTTCTTCCGTCGTTCTGAAGGGTTTCTCATCGACCACTGCTGTACTGACTACGCAGCGACTCATCACGGATGAGTCACTCGGAACCCCTTTCGCCGATCAGGAGAATCAACAATGAGTCGCATCAGCCGTCTGATCCCAATCATCGGCGGTGCCGTGGCAGGCGGAGTTGTGGCGCTGGCGGTAGCCAGCGGCGGCAGCACAACGACTCACTCGACCACGACAACCGTCATCGCGCAGCAGGGCGCGTCTGCGATCCCGACCTCGCTCTCGGGGTCGACGACCAACAGCGGCGGTGAGACGGTCAACCAGATCTACCGCCAGGACAGCCCCGGCGTGGTCGACATCGTCGTCAGCCAGCAGAGCGGCGGCGGTCAGGGGTTCTTCGGGTTTGGCGAGGGTCAGACGAGCCAGGGCGAAGGCGCCGGCGTCGTCTATGACACCAAGGGCGACATACTCACCGACGAGCACGTCGTGTCCGGTGCCACTTCTGTGCAGGTCACCTTCCAGGACGGCTACAAGGCCTCGGCGAAGGTGGTCGGCACCGACCCTTCGACTGATGTCGCTGTGATCCACGTCGGCGCGCCGACGTCGGAGCTTCACCCGATTCCGTTCTCCGACTCGTCCGCCGCCCAGGTCGGAGATCCGGTCGTAGCGATCGGGAGCCCGTTCAGCCTCCCGGAGACGACGACCGCCGGAATCGTCAGCCAGGTCGGTCGCAGCATCCAGGCGCCCAACGGCTACGCGATCCCCGGGGCGATCCAGACCGACGCCGCGATCAACCCCGGCAACTCGGGCGGCCCACTGTTGGACGCGAGCGGAAAGGTGCTGGGACTCAACGACCAGATCCAAACCGATTCCGGCTCGAGCGCGGGCGTCGGCTTCGCGGTGCCGTCGAACACGGCCGCGCGGATCGCGAACGAGATCATCTCCGGCGAGGCGGTGCGCCACGCGTACGTCGGCGTCGACCTGAATCCCAACTCGACCGGCGGGGCCGGCGTCAGCTCGATCTCGTCAGGTTCGCCGGCGGCAAGCGCGGGGATCCAGTCCGGTGATGTGATCACCGCGATCAACGGCAAGTCGATCACGTCGACCGAGCAGTTCATCGCGACCGTCGACAGCTTCTCGCCCGGAAATGCGATCACGGTGACGCTGAAGAAGCACAACGGACAGACGACGACGATCAAGCTGACGCTCGGAACGCGCCCCGCGACATCCCAGCAGGGCGGCTGAGCGCCGCGAAGACCGGCAGGGGCGGCGTGGCGAGGCCGCGCCGCGCCCTACGCCGGCGCTGTTCGTTATCAGCGGGGCGCCAGACGGCCCGCTGTGGTTGTCGGCGGGGCGCCGGCCCACACAGGTTCCGACCACGGAGCGGAGCTAGCTCGAGGAGCTCGACGCCTGTGCCAGCGCCCGCTCCATCAGCTCGCGATGGACCGAGCGCGTCCTCCCCT
>Ga0335081_10019227_pt1 | contig 11045 bp, 6 predicted proteins | sample Lox_Sample_35_FD_206713 | JGI IMG/M metagenome (GOLD analysis project Ga0335081, IMG submission 206713) | Soil microbial communities from Loxahatchee National Wildlife Refuge, Florida, United States - Lox_Sample_3.5 | ecosystem: Environmental > Terrestrial > Soil > Wetlands | place: USA: Florida...
AGAACGCAAAGAGAAGCGCATCGGCAAGGCGCTCGAAGCCGACGTAGAGATCACGGCCGCCGGCGAGCAACTTGCCCTGCTTGAGCGGCACGCCGCGGGATTGAAGGAGTTCATCAACGTCTCCGCAGTTCGCGTGGTGCCGGGCACATCCTTCGCGGTAAAAGCCCTTCCGGCGAGCGGCCACAAGTGCGCGCGCTGCTGGAACTACATGCCTGAAGTCTCGAGCTACGGCATCTGGCAGAACGTCTGCACACGCTGCCAGAACGCGCTGCGCGAAACGGGCATCGACCCGCCGCAAGCCGAGGGAGAAGCCGCGTGACCTTTCCTCGCCGATTGCCGTGGCTGCTCGGCATCTCGCTGATCGTCATCGCCGTCGACCGCCTGACCAAGATGTGGGTCACCGATCACGTGCCTTTCGGCGGCGGCATCCTGCTCATCCCGCGCGTGCTGCGCATCAGCCACTGGACCAACGACGGCGCGGCTTTCTCGCTCTTTGCCGACACCGCTTCGCCCAACACCGTTCGCTGGGCGCTCACCATCTTCTCGCTGGTCGCGGCGCTGGTGGTGCTCATCGCCATGATCCGCCTCGGCAATCGCTTCACGCTGACCACCGTCGCCCTGGCGCTCATCTTCGCCGGTGCGCTGGGCAACGTGCACGACCGCATCCTCTACGGCTCGGTGACCGACTTCATCGAGGTGCACATCTTCGGCTACCACTGGCCCGACTTCAACGTGGCCGACTCGTCGATCGTCATCGGCGCGTGCCTGCTGCTCTTCGACTCGCTGCGGCCGGATAGTCATGAGCAGCACGCTCATCACGAGGAACACGCGGCGCACGAAGAAGCACGCGCCTCGGAAGACCTGACTTCCTGAGACAGTTTTGTAATTCTCCGAAGGATTAACTCTACTCTGTCATCCTGAAGGCGAGGTCGTCGCGGCCGGGGTCCCTGGGGACAGGCCTTCGTCGCTGGGGTGGGCGGCGACCGAGTCGATGGATCTGCGCTTCATGCGAATTTGAGTTTCCTTCCTTTAATGAGTCGCGTGCTTCTCGATTCCCCCACAAATAACCGGTTTCGTCACTTCGTGATCCTCGCAGCCGACTCACTGGCCTACAATGGCGGGTTGGCCCCTTTGCTGGAGCTTCCAAACGCAGATCCTTCACTTCGTCGCCGCGGCGACTCGCTCAGGATGACCGCTTTGGGTTAGAGCATCTTTGATTTAGAACTCGCATAGTATTTCCAATTCACGAGGATCGAATGAACATCCGAATTCTGCTTCCCCTGCCTGTTTCCGCTCTCGCCGCCTGTCTCGCTCTCTTCGCCCATCCCGCAACCGCACAGCGCCTGCCGCAGACGGTCAAGCCCGAGCACTACGCGCTCACACTCGCGCCTGACCTGAAGGCTGCGACCTTCACCGGCAAGGAAACGATCGAAGTGAACGTCGCCGAGCCCGTGAACGCGATCGCGCTCAACGCCGCCGAGATCGAGTTTCAGTCCGTAACGGTGACGGCCGGCGGCAACACACAGACCGCCACTGTCTCGCTCGACAAGGACAAGGAGCAGGCGACATTCACTTTCCCGCAGCAAGTCCCCGCGGGTGAAGCCACACTGCACATCGACTACACCGGCATCCTCAACAACGAATTGCGCGGCTTCTATCTCTCGAAAACGACCCGCCGCAACTACGCCGTGACGCAGTTCGAACCCACCGACGCGCGCCGGGCATTTCCCTCGTTCGACGAGCCGGCCTTTAAGGCGACCTTCGACGTGACGCTGATCGTCGATTCCGGCGATACGGCGATCTCCAACATGCCCATCAAGGCAGATACGCCCGGCCCCGGCGAAGGCAAGCACACGCTCCGCTTCGACGCCACGCCCAAAATGTCGACCTATCTGGTCGCCTTCCTTGTCGGCGACTTCCAGTGCAGCTCGGGCGAGCAGGACAAGGTGGCCATCCGCGTCTGCGCCACGCCCGACAAGGCGCAGCTCACACCCTACGGCGTCACCGTCGCCAAGTATGTGCTCCACTACTACAACAACTACTTCGGCATTCCTTACCCGCTGCCCAAGCTCGATCTGATCGCGCTGCCCGACTTCGAGGCCGGCGCCATGGAGAACTTCGGCGCCATCACCTACCGCGAGACCGCCCTGCTCGTTGACGAGAAAACCGCGTCCATCGACTCCAAGGAAGGCGTGGCCTCAGTGATTGCGCATGAGATGGCGCACCAGTGGTTCGGCGACCTTGTGACCATGCAGTGGTGGGACAACATCTGGCTCAACGAAGGCTTTGCCACGTGGATGTCGAACAAGCCCGTCGCCGCCATGCACCCGGAGTGGAACATCGACCAGAGCGTGATCGCGGGACTCGACGGCACCCTCAATCTCGATGCGCAGGCCACCACGCGGCCCATCCGCGCCAAGGCCGACACGCCCGGCGAGATCAACGAGATGTTCGACGGCATCGCTTACGGCAAGGCCAGCGACGTGTTGCTCACCGTGGAAAACTATCTTGGCGAGGAAACTTTTCGCAAGGGCGTGCACGCCTATCTCGCCGCGCATCTCTACGGCAACGCCACCGCCGAAGACTTCTGGAACGCGCAGACCGCGACCAGCCACAAGCCGGTGGACAAGATCATGGAGAGCCTCGTCGTCCAGCCCGGCGAGCCGCTGCTCACCTTCGGCGAGCCGTCCGGCGGCAAGGTGCCCGTAGAGCAGAAGCGGTTCTTCCTCGACCCCAGTGCGAGATCGGATGCGAATGAATCCTGGACCGTGCCGGTTTGTTTTGCCGCGGGCCAGAAAGGCGCAGACTGCGAATTGCTTTCGCCCGGCGACTCGCCGCTCAAGGCGCCCTCGAGCCCGCTCTTCTTCGCCAATGCCGGCGGCAAAGGCTATTACCGCAGCAAATATCCCGCGGACGTGTATGCGGCGCTGGTGCGCGGCGTCGAGACCGGCCTTACGCCCGTGGAGCGCATCCGCCTGGTCGGCGACGAGTGGGCGCAGGTGCGCGCCAACACCGCCGACGTGGGCCAGTATCTCGACCTGGTCGCGGGCGTCAAAGCCGACGCCAGCGCCGAGGTCCTCGATGCCGCGCTCGGCGGCGTGAATGCGACCTACACGCGTATCGCCGCCACACCGCAGGAGAAAGACGAACTCGGCGCATGGATACGCGCGACCTTCGCGCCGGAATACGCCAAGCTCGGCCCGCCTGCCGCCGGCGACTCGGCCAACACCCGCCAGTTGCGTGCCTCGCTCTTCGAAGTGCTCGGATACTACGGCAAGGACCCGCAGATCATCGCGCAGGCGCGCGAGATTGCGCAGAAATATCTTGCCGACCCGTCTTCGGTTGAGCCTTCGTTGGGCCGAACCGCGACGTTCCTCGCCGCGCGTAACGGCGACGCGGCGCTCTTCGATCAGCTCCAGAAAATCTACGAGACCAGCACCAATCCCGAATTCCAGGAGGGAGCGCTGCAATTGCTCACGCAGTTCCAGGATCCGGCGCTGTTGGAACGTGCGCTTGATTTCGCCGTCTCCGGCAAGGTGCGCAACCAGGACGCATTAATTCAGTTCGCCATCGCGCTGCAGGGCGAGCAGACGCGCGACGCCACGTGGAAATACATGCAGGAGCACTGGGACAAGGTGCAGGCGCAGCTCACCACCGCCATGGGTGGAATGCTCGTCGGCTCGACCAGCGGTTTCTGCTCGCAGCCGGCTCGCGACGACGTGCAGAGCTTCTTCTCCGCGCACAAGGTGCCGGCCTCCGACCGCGCCCTCAAGCAGGCCGTGGAGCGCATCAACAGCTGCGTCGAGCTGCGCAGCCTGCAGGGGCCGAAGCTGCAGACCTGGCTCGCCGCGCAATCGAAATAAGGCAGCGCGAATCGGAGACTAAGACTGGGATCATGGGTTGCCCACCCTTTTCGCCCAGCCGCCGCGGCGGATGGCGAAAGGGCGGGATTCGAGACCTGCGGTTTCGCGGCATGACCGGCTCCCTTTCAGACGCCATGAAAAAGGGCAGGCGATTTCCGCCTGCCCTCAAATTCTGTACCTTAAGAGAGTTTCTTCAGAACGTGAACCGCGCTCCCAGTTCGCCCCAAAGCGCTCGCGGAATAATCGTCGAGCTCGGCGAAATGAAGCCCACCGGGTGATCGAAGGTGGTCTGCGAACCGATGCTGTTGCCGAAGTCGTTCCCGTAGTTGGCCCGATTGGTCAGGTTGAAAGCTTCCGCGATCAGCTGCACATTGGCCCGCTCCCCGAACTTGAAATTCTTCGCCAGCCGCGTATCCAACTCGAAGAATGGATCGCCGCGCAGCGGGTCGTACTTGGCAATCGTGCAGTCTGCCGGCTCGCCAATCCCGTAGAAGCAGGCTTGGGCGGCTGCGTCGGCAGTTGGGACGTCCGCATAGCCGTTGCTGGGCGAGAAATGGAAATAGTCCTTTGGATTTGACGTCGGAACGACGACACCGACAGCCGTTCCGCCTCCAGTGTTGAGAGTGTTGGCAGAGTTGGTCAGGTCAAATGGCCGGGCGGAGCCGAATTGCAGAATCGGCGCCACCTCAAAGCCCTTGGGCAGATTGACGACGCCGGCCACGGTAATGTGGTTCCGTTCGTCATTCGGCGAGGGACCCCATTCCCAGCTGGCAAATGGCGCTCTTGCGAGCTTGGGGTAATTGCGGAACGACCCTCCGCCCGTGGCAAAGCCGTATGCCCAGGCAAGGGTGTAGTTGGCCTGCAGTTGGAACAGCTTTGTCATGCGTTCGCGGAAACTCAGGTTGATTCCGTCGTAGTGCTCGCGGCCGATGGCCTGCTCGTCACGCACGCTTCCCAGCTCCGGCTGGGTGCTGTTGGCGAAGGCCGGATCGAGAGGACGCGTCAGCACGCCGTCAATCGGGATCTTCTGGTCGACATTGATGGTTTTGTTTTCATGCAGCCCGAGCACATGCGTGTACTCGGTCTCGAAGACCGTGTTCGGGTTGATTCCCCAGGTGTATCCGACATTGAACTCCTCGGTCATCGGATCGCGGTAATGCGGGTCCATCAGGCGCCCTGTGCTGCCCGACGCAAGCTCTGAGGAAGGAGCCGGAATGGTCGGCATGGGATCTTTGCCATAGCGCCACTGGCCCAGAGGAATCCCGGTTCCGGGAACAATATCCTTCACCGGGTCGGAGAGACTGAACACCGTCTGGAACACCGTGGGGTTCGACATCTGCTCCATGAACAGCGGAATGTTCTGGAAGACGTTGCCGAAGTAGAGCCCATAGCCGCCGCGCAGCACGTGGTTGCCCTTGCCGGTCAGATCGTAGGAGAAACCAATGCGCGGGCTGAAGTCGAGGTTGTCGTCGTGCGGCAGACCGCTGACGTAGGGATTTGAGATCGGGCTGTTCAGGGCGCGAAGCTCCAGGTAAGTGCGGCTCTTCGCAATGTCGGTGAGCCCGATCATGTTGTAGTCCTTGTCCCAGCGCAGCCCCAGGCTCAGATTGAGGCGCCTTGTGGCCTTCCAGTCGTCCTGGAAGTACAGCCCGAGTTGCTTGGTGGCGACCAGGAAGTATGGATTTCCATTGGCGATGGTCATTCCCGAGACCAGTCCCGGGTGGGAAAACGTGTCCGACGGGTAAGTCGAGAGGATATCGGTCGGATTCAGCGAGAAGTCGATCTCCAAGGTCGAGCTGAACTCAAAAAATCCTCCCTCTACGGGATTCCAGATGTAGTCCACGCCGCCCTTCAGCGTGTGCTTGCCCATGGCCTTCGAGAAATCGTCCTTGAACTGCCACTTACGCTGGTAGGACTGCTGCGGAACGTTGGTGTTGGTGCCGAAAGATTCCGCATTCGCGTTGAATGTAACTAGAGGAGAGCTGATGTTGCTGGCGATCAGGTTGTTCCAGTACTGGAACCCGAATGTGGCCTGGTTGACGGTTGTATCGGTGAAGATGGAATTCAACGTCAGGTTCGCCAGCTGCAGATGATTCACGGTGAAATTGCCTTCGTTCAGATCGCCGGAGCTGTTCGACTGGTCGTTCAGACTGTTGTTGGCCTGAGACGAATAACTTAAATAGGCGCTCTCCTTGCTGCTGAACAGCCAGTCGGCACGGCCGTTGTAGCGCGTTTCGAAGAAGGGGCGAGGGATGGTGGTGGCCGGGTTATCCAGGCTCCCGAAGAACGGCTGGGCGGCCTTCAACTGCGCGTACGCCTGAGTATCTTCCTGAAGGCTCTGGTGCTCGCGCTCGCGATTGATCGCGAAAAAGAGGAAGGCCTTGTCCTTCTTGACCGGGCCGCCGATCGACCCTCCGAACTGCTGGCGGGTGTAATCCGGATGCGAATTGGTGGTTCCCCCGGTTCCGTCCGGATCTTTCTCGTCGGTGTCCAGGTTGGTGTCGCGGAACAAGCCAATGGCCGAGCCGTGGAAGTTGTTGGTCCCGCGCTTCGTAATGATGTTGATCGCCGCGCCTTCCGAGCGGCCGTTCTCGGCCGAGAAGCGCTGTGTGCTGATGTGATACTCCTCAACCGCTTCCAATGGCATTTGCATCACCGGCCCGCCCACGGTGTTGTCTTTGTTGTCCACTCCGTTGACGGTGACGTTTACGTTTCGTCCTCCATCGCCGTTCACCGAAAGAATCGCGTAGCGGTTCTTGGTCGGATCGTAGGAGTCGGTCTGCTTCACGCCCGGCGCGAGATAGGCCAGATTGGCCACGTCCTGGCCCACCATGGGCAGCGCCTCCACCTGGCTTGGTGTGATCTCCGTGCTCACGTCCGCCTTGGTTACGTCCACCAGCGGATTGGTGGCGGCTACTTCGACCGTCTGCGAGGTCGCGCCGGGAGTCAGCGTGGCGTTGGCCGCCGCCGTCTCGCCCACCAGCAACTCGAGGTTCTGCGCCACCGTCGAGAATCCTCGGCTGGTGATCGTCACCTTGTAGCGGCCCGCGGGGAGCAGGTCAAAACGGAAGCTTCCGGAATTGTTCGTCACCACCTTCCGTTCCTCTCCTGTGGCGATGTTGGTGATCGAGACATCGGCGCCGACGATGACGGCCTGGGACGGATCGGTCACCGTTCCCAGAACCGTGCCGCTGGCCGTAGCCTGCGCCTTCGCGCCGGTCGCTGGCGCAAACACCACCAGCGCAGAGAGCAATGCTGCCAAGAGTGATTTCTTCATGGAATCTTCTAGCCTCCCAGTTCGAACGGGTACTGCCAATCGAAGCTGTGGGTTGCTGGTGCGGGAAGGTGCAAGTCCAGCTCGGAGCGAAGAGCAGGAAGGGGGGTTGGATGATCTAGAGAAGGCAATTTTATGGCCAATAAATCCCAGCCTCCACAATTCATAAAGAATTTATAATGAACAGGTTGCAATGCAATCGCCGAAGAGCCATCCAGTTTTCGGGATTTTCGCGATACCAGGATGTACTGTTCTATGGGTTTTGGAACGCTCCTTTACGTGAACTTCATCCCCACGCCCTTGCGAGATCTGCGAAGCCGGATCTACGAAGATTTTCGTTGACAACTACGAACGCCTTCGTATATTGTGGAAAACATCATGACGAAGTCCGGCACGCACGTCCCCCGCCCCACCGAATCCGAGCTCGAGCTGTTGCGCATTTTGTGGGAGAAAGAACCGGCTACGGTTCGGGACATCTATGAAGCGCTCAACGAAGAAAAGCCGTCCGGCTACACCACGGTTCTCAAGCTGCTGCAGATCATGACCGCCAAAGGCCTGGTGGTGCGCGACGAAGCCAGCCGCGCCCATGTGTATCGGGCCGCCGTCAGCCAGGAAGCGATGCAGGACAAGCTGCTCAGGGACCTGAGCCTGCGTCTCTTCTCCGGTTCCGCGGCGCAACTGGCGCTGCACGCGCTGGCCATGGAACCGGCAAGCGGCGAAGAACTGGACGAGATTCGAGCGCTGTTGCAACGCAAAGCTACCCTGCCCCCTAATGGGCACACCCAAGCCACCGGAAAGGATCTTCAATGACGCACACGGTCCAAGCCGTCGCGTGGACGCTGATTCACTTTTGCTGGCAGGGCGCCGCGATCGCAGCCCTCTTCTTCGCGGCAAGCAAGCTGCTGTCGCATCGCAGCAGCAATGCGCGATATGTTACGGCTCTGGTCGCGCTGCTGCTCATGCTGACCGCGTCGGCCGCTACGTTCTCCTGGGAGATGCGCTCCAGCCCGGCCTCGTTTTCCTTCGGCCCGGCAGCCGCTCCCGCCGCCTCCGCCGGCGACGACCATGCCGGCTATAAGTTCTCGCCAACCGTCACCCCCGTCTCCGACACGCCGCGCGGCCTCGCCGATGCTGTGTCGATCACCGATTGGCTGCCCTGGATCGATGCCTTCTGGCTGGTTGGCGTCGTGGTCCTCACCTGCCGCAGCCTGGGCGGATGGTGGTTGATTCAACGGCTGCGCGCGGCCGCTGCCGATGAGGCTCCCGCCGCCGTGATCGCGAGCTTTCAACGCATCGCCGCCGCGCTCGGCATTGAACGTCCGGTGATGTTGCGCGTCTCCAGGACCATCGCCGGGCCGCTCACGGTTGGCGTGCTGCGCGCGCTGGTGCTGCTGCCGCTCTCGGCCGTCACTTCGTTGAGCGAGGAAGAGCTCCAGGTGGTGCTGGCTCACGAGCTGGCCCACATTCGCCGCGCCGATTTCTTCTGGAACCTGGTGCAGACATTCATCGAAACTCTGCTCTTCTTCCATCCCGCCGTGTGGTGGATCGGCGGCCGGCTGCGCCATGAGCGCGAGCTTTGCTGCGACGACCTGGCGCTGACCGTTTGCCCCGACCGCCTGGTCTACGCCCGAGCGCTCTACCGGCTCGAAGAACAGCGCCGCTCCAACTGGCAGTTCGCCATGGCGCTCGACGGACACCAGCCCGCGCAAACGCTGCGCATGCGCATCGCGCGCATTCTCGGCGAGCCGCTGGCCGGCGCCGCCGGCCGCGGACCGTTCTCCGTCGCCGCCGCCGGCGCATTGCTGGTCGTTCTCATGCTGCCGGTGCCGCAGGTGATGGCCAGCCTCGACCCAGTGGCGCATCTCGCCCAGGCCGTGCCTGCCTCAGTGGACGTTCTGGCCCCCCCGTTGAGCCACATCCTGGCTCCGCCGGCAGCGTCGCCCGCGCCGCGCAGCGCGGAGCCGGCGCCTGCCGGAGGCGCCGCCCAGACCCGGCAAAACGCGGCGGAGAGCTCCCAGCAGAACGAGAATGAAAGTACAACGACCACCCAGCAGCAGAGCACTGCGACATCCACCAGGCACCGGGACTACATCGACGAGATGAAGGCCGCCGGCTACGACGTCGATCTGGACAAGCTCGTTGCGATGAAAATTCAGGGCGTCACCGCCGAGTATGCGCAGCAGATGTCGCAGCTCGGCTTCGGCAAGCTCACCGCCGACCAGCTCATCGCCTGCCGGATTCAGGACGTGAGCGCCGATTACATCGCCAAGATGAAGGCCGCCGGCTACGACGCCGATATCGGCAAATACATTTCCATGAGGATTCAGGACGTGACGCCGGAATATGCAGAGAAGATGGCGCAGCTCGGCTTCGGCAAGCTCGGCGCGGATGATCTGATCTCGGCAAGGATTCAGGACGTGACGCCCGAGTACATCGCGCAACTCAAGCGCGACGGGCTCGAAGTCAAATCGATTCACGATGCGATCTCGTACCGCATCTTCAACGTCACGCCGGAATTCATCGCCGGAATGAAAGCGGCGGGCTTCGATAATCTCGATCACAAGCAGCTCATGGCGCTGCGCGTACAGGGCGTGACGCCGGAATATGCGCGCTCCATCCGCCAGCAGTATCCCGGCGCCACCATTGACGACATCGTGAAGACGAAGATCTTCAACATCAACGCCGACTTCATCGCCGATGCCAAAAGGCACGGCTTCACCGATCTCACCCTCGACAAGCTCGTCAAGCTGCGCATCTCCGGCATTCTCGACGACGACTCGGACTCCAAGTAGGGCGCCGTCGGGCTGGCTCGCTTTCGAGATCCGCGACAAATCAAACTGGGTGCCCCATCCTTGGCGCGTTTTCCATTTTGCGCCAAGGGTGGGATGGGAAAATCCTCCAAGTCATGACTCGGCGGGTTTCCTGCAGGAGATCCTCGCCTCCGAATCAACTTATGAAATGGAGAAACTTCGATGATTCGTTCTCGCCACATCGCCGCCCTTTCCGCAATCCTCCTCGCCGCGGCCGCTCTTCGCGCTTCCAGCAGCGGCAACCTCGAGCCGCTGCGCGAGCACTGCTCTATCGCGCCCAGCGAGCACAGTGGAAAACTGAGCCTGCGCATCGAATCGGGGGATTGCAGCGGCCGGCATTGCGGCTCGAGTTTCAGCGACGAGTCGATGAGCCGCTTTACCGGAGTCACGCTTGCCGATCTCGCCAACGACGGCGCGCGCCTGACGGCGACCCTCGCTGCCGAAGCCGGCACCTTTACCTGTACAGGCATGGTGCACGGCGGCACGCTGGAGGGCGATTCGCTCTTCACTCCGGACCGCACGTTCGTGGCGCGCATGGAACAGATGGGCTTCGCCGGCTACGATTCGGAAAAGCTCATGGCTTATGCCATCATTGGCGTCGACAGCGCCTGGGCGCGCTCCATGCAGCAAACCGGGATTCATGGCCTCACCATCGACAATCTGCTCGCGCTGCGCATCTTCAAAGCCGATCCTGATTACATCCGAGGCATCACCGATCTCGGCTATCCCATGCCCGATGCCGACCAGCTCATCGGTCTCAAGGTGCAGGGCGTCAACGCCGAAGAGGTGCGCGAAATCCGCGCGCTCGGCTACCAGCCCACGCTCGACGAGCTGATCCAGATCCGCATCTTCAAAGTCACGCCCGACTTCATTCGCCGCATGCAGGCACGCGGCTTCAAGAATCTCACCATCGCCAAGCTGGTGCAGATTCGCATCTTCAACCTGGCGGAGTGAGCCGGAGCTTCTAGCTTCTAGCTCTTAGCTCTTAGCTCTTAGACTGGTAGGTCAGGGCTTTAGCCCTGACTGCCGCAAGAGGCGCATAAATCGCAGGCTTTAGCCCCTGAGGTACCCTTGCAAGCGCTTCAGGGGATCTTTGCA
>Ga0335081_10019228_pt1 | contig 11045 bp, 10 predicted proteins | sample Lox_Sample_35_FD_206713 | JGI IMG/M metagenome (GOLD analysis project Ga0335081, IMG submission 206713) | Soil microbial communities from Loxahatchee National Wildlife Refuge, Florida, United States - Lox_Sample_3.5 | ecosystem: Environmental > Terrestrial > Soil > Wetlands | place: USA...
CGCGGGCGAGGTGATGGTGATCTGCGGTTTCTGGTGAAAGGTGAGGTCGGCGTTTTCCGCACCCTGCGGCGCCTGCCCGCCGCACGCCGCCAGCATCGCCATGCACGCGAAAGCACGAACGTTCATCGATGTGTCCTCCCCGCTGCTCGTCGCGGCGCACCCTGCCCGGTGGGAGGCTTCGCCACATCGGTCACCCGACCGATGGTCGGAGAGATCTTGAGTTGCCGTGTTTCATTGTGCGAAGTGTTCGCTGGTGGAACGCGAGGCGCTCATCGTCGAGGACGACACCGACGGGCGCAGGCTCGTCGCGGCGTGCCTGCGCCGCATGGGCTTCCACGCGCACGAAGTGAAGGACGGCGCCGAGGCGGTGACCTGGCTGCAGCGGGCCACGCCCGATCTCGTCTGCCTCGACCTGCGGCTGCCCGACTGCAACGGCCTCGTCATCCTCGAGAGCATGCGCGCCAACGAGCGGCTCTGCGACGTGCCGGTGCTGGTGATCAGCGCGCTCACCGAGCCGGCGTACTTCCTCAAGGCCGAGGAAGTGGGCGCGGACGAGTACCTGGTGAAGCCGTTCCGCACCGCGGAGCTGCTCGATCACGTCCGCGAGCTGGTCGGACGCTCCGAGCTGTCGGCGAGCTGAGGCAAGAGCGCCAGCGCTCCCGTGACGCGCCCCTCGCGCAGTCGGGCGAGCGCCTGGTTGGCTTCCCCGAGCGGCAGCGGCGTCACGCGCGTCTGCAGGCGCACCCGGCCGGCGAGCGAGAGAAACTCCTCGCCGTCCCTGCGCGTGAGATTCGCCACCGATCGCACCGTCCGTTCTCCCCACAGGAGCGAATAGGGAAACGCCGGGATGTCGCTCATGTGAATGCCGGCGCACACCACCACGCCGCCTTTGGCCATGGCCTGCAGCGCGAGCGGAACCAGCGCGCCCACCGGTGCGAACAAGAGTGCCGCGTCGAGCTCCACCGGCGGCCGCTCCTCGGAAGCGCCGGTCCACGCCGCGCCAAGATCGAGCGCGAGCGCCTGCGCGCCGGCGTCGCCGCGGCGGGTGAAGGCGTACACCTCGCGGCCCTCGGCGCGCGCCACCTGCGCCACCAGGTGTGCAGCGGCGCCGAAGCCGTAGATGCCCAGCCGCCGCGCATCGCCGGCCATGCGCAGCGCGCGATAGCCGATCAGGCCGGCGCAGAGGAGCGGCGCGGCGTCGGCGTCGGCGTACGCCTCCGGCAGCGCGAAGCAGAACCGCTCGTCGGCCACTGCCAGCTCTGCATAGCCGCCGTCGATCTGGTAGCCCGTAAAGCGCGCCCGGTCGCACAGGTTCTCGCGGCCCGAGCGGCAGTACGCGCATTCGCCGCAAGTCCAGCCGAGCCACGGCACGCCCACGCGCGCGCCGGGGCGGAACCGTTCGCCTTGCAGCACCTCGCCGACGATCTCGTGGCCGAGGACGAGCGGCAGCTTCGGGCGCGGCAGCTCGCCGTCGGCGACGTGCAGGTCGGTGCGGCAGACGCCGCAGGCGCGCACGCGCAGGAGCAGCTGTCCCGGCGCCGGCCGCGGATCGGGCACCTCGCGATCTTCCAGCGGCGCCTCAGCCGCGGTCAGCAGCATCGCCCGCATGCTGCTGCGACTCTAGCTCAACCTGCGCGTGCCGACGCGACGCGTGCGCCTCGCGCGCGTCGGCGTCGACGAAGGCGGCGACCCAGGTCGAGCCGCGCCCGCGGATGAAGAAGCGGCCGTCGCGCAGCTCGCCTGCCAGGCAGCGGGCCCGCCGGAAGCGGTCGGTGAGCGAGATCGCGCCGTGCGCGCCCCAGCGCCGCCTCGCCTCGGCGAATGCCTCCTCCGGCGACATGCGCAAACATGGGTAGCGCGACGTACCGCACGCAAGTCGCAAGAACGCACGGCACCGGCGTGCCCACTCCCGTCAGAATTTCGCGTCCGGAAAGGCAAAGTCGGGGCGCGCGAAGAGATATCCCTGGAACAGGTCGCACCCGATGTCCGCCAGCGTGTCGCGCTCGGCCGGCAGCTCCACGCCTTCGGCGACGCACGCGCACTTGAGGTCCTTGCAGGCGGCGAGCAGCGAGGAGATGAGCCGGCGCCGGGTGGGGCTCTTGTGCACGTCGCGCACCAGCGCAATGTCGAGCTTCACCGCGTCGGGCTCGAGCAGCGCGAAGCTGGCGAGCCCTGCGTAGCCTGCTCCCATGTCGTCGAGCGCGAGCCGGAAGCCGAGCTTGCGCAGCCGCGCCACCCGATCGCGCACGGCCGGGATCTTCTCCAGCGACGACCGCTCGGTGATCTCCAGCACCACGCGCGAGGCCAGCCGCGACAGCCGCGTCGACGAATCGTAGAGCGCGTCGTCGAGCAACTCCTGGGGGTGCAGGTTCACGTGCAGGTCGCCCGGCGGCGCCAGCTCGCCCGCCGCGGCCACCGCGTCGCGCATGGCGCGCCCCAGCTCGACGATGCGGCCCACCGTCAGCGCCGAATCGATCAGCGCGTCGGGGTTGGTGATCTTGCTGCGCATCAGCGCTTCCCACGCCACCACGCGCCGGCGCGACCAGCTCACCACCGGCTGCCACGCCACGCGCAGCGAGCGGATGGCGTTCTCCACCAGCGCGATCAGCCCCGCGCGGTCGCCCGCCGCCTGCGCGTCGTGGCCGATGAGCTCGAGCGACTCCCTCCGCGCCACCGCCAGCCGGCGGATGCTCACCGCGCGCACCAGGGCATTGCGCAGCTCGCCGAGGTCGAACGGCTTGAGCATGTAGCGCATGGCCCCGTACTCGACGGCGCTGATGGCCGCCTCCAGCCCCGGCTCGCCCGACATGAGGATCACCGGCAGGTCGAGATCGTGCTCGCGCAGCCGCTTGAGGAACTCCACCCCGCTCATGCCCTGCAGGTGGACGTCGCTCAGCACCACGTCGAAAGCGCCCTTGGGCAGCGCCTCGATGGCCGCCTCAGCCGATGGAACCGCGGTGATGTCGAAGGTCGGCGCGAAGTACCGCACCAGCGTGCGGCGCAGCACCTCGTCGTCGTCGATCAACAGGAGCCGCGGGAGAGCTTCGGGATTCGGTTTTTGCGCCGGTTGCATCGGATCCTCAGCTCACCGCGAAGATGCGCGAAAGCGTCGCGTCGAGCGCCGAGCGCTCGAGAGGTTTGGGCAGGTACCCGTCGAAGCCCGCCTGCAGCACGCGCTGGTCGTCGCCGCGCATGGCGAGCGCGGTCAACGCCACCAGCGGCGTCTTCGCGGTCTCGGGGTCGAGCTTCAGCTCGCGCGCCACCGCGAATCCGTCCATGCGCGGCATGGCCAGGTCGAGCAGCACCAGGCCCGGCCGCTCGCGCCGCGCCCGCTGCACGCCCTCCTCCCCGTCGGCGGCGGTGATCACCCGGCAGCCGCGCCGCTCGAGCATCTCGCGCGCCACCTCGCGGTTGAGATCGTGATCGTCCACCACCAGCACCAGCGGCCCCTCGCCGGTGAAGACCGGCGGCTCGACCGGCCCGGCGTCGGCGTCCTGCGCCGGCTGCTCCTTGGCGAGCGGGAGCGTGAAGAAGAAGGTGGTGCCCGCGCCCGGCGCGCTCTGCACGCCGATGCGCCCGCCCATGCCCTCGATCAGCTTGCGCGAGATGGCGAGGCCCAGCCCGGTGCCCTCGTGCTTCTTCACCAGCGGGCTCTCCGCCTGGAAGAACGGCTCGAACAGCCGCCGCTGCGTCTCCTCGTCGATGCCCGGCCCCTGGTCCTTCACCCAGAAGCGCGCCTGCCCCGTCGATGCTCCGCGCGTCCGCGCTCCGCCCGTCGCCGGCAAAGCCGGCTCCTCCGTCTCCTCGGCGTAGCCCACCTCGACCGCCGCGCCCTCGGGGCTGAACTTCACCGCGTTGGCGAGCAGGTTGAGCATGACCTGGTGCAGGTGCGAGCGGTCGGCCCACGCCGCGCCGCACTTCTCCTCGACCATGCCGATCTCGATCATCTTCTTCTTCGCCGACGGCACCACCAGCGTCTTGGCGCTCGCCACCACGTCGGCGGGATCGACCGCCTCGAACTCGAAGCTGGTGCGGCCCGCCTCGATCTTGGCCAGGTCGAGCACGCGGTTGATCAGCGTGAGCAGGTGCTTGCCGCTCTCCTGGATGTCGTTGATCCACTGCTGCTGCGTGGTGGAGAGCGTGGCGCGGTCCTCGAGCAGCAGGTCGGAGAAGCCGATGACCGCGTTGAGCGGCGTGCGCAGCTCGTGGCTCATGTTGGCGAGGAACTCGCTCTTGAGCTTGTCGGCCTTCTGCACTTCCTGGTTCTTGATCGATAGCTCCTGTTGCTGCGCCTTGAGCTCCTCGCCCTGCGCCTCGAGCGCCTCGGCCTGCGTACGCAGCTCCTCGTTGCGGCGGGCCAGCTCGCGGGCAATGCGCTCGGTGTGATCGAGCAGCGAGCGGCGCGCCATGGTCAGTGCCAGCGGCGCGGCCAGGTCCATCAGCACGGTGGCGGCGTCGGTCGGCAGCCGCGAGAGCGCGCCCACCGCGAGCAGCCCGGTGGGGCGGTTGCCGACCTTGAGCGGCACCAGCGCCAGCGCCCGCGGCGTGCCGGCCGCGACCAGGCAGTCGAAGCGCAGCGGAATCTCTCCCGGCACGCCCTCGAGCATCTCGATGCGGCCCTTGCGCAGCGCCTGCTCGGCCATGCCCGCCAGCGGCACCGCGGTGGTGCGCGCCTGCTCGGAGGCGGCATAGCTCGCCACCGGCACCAGGTCGGCGCCTTCGAGGCGGTAGCAGATCATCACCGCGGCGCCCACCGGCCCGGCCATCTCGGCGAGCGCGGCGCCGACCACGTCCTCCAGCTCGGCGTCGGCGGTGAGCGCGGAGAGCGCGCGGCCCTTCGACTGCTCGTGATAGCGGTGGCGCGCCAGCTCCTCGCTGCGCTCGGCCAGCTCGCGGTTGCGGCTGGTCATCTCCTGGTTGGCCGCCTCGATGGCGCGGGTGCGGTCGGCCACCTCCTGCTCGAGGCTGGCCTTGCCGGCCGCCAGCGACTCGGCCATGGAGTTGAATGCGCCGGCCAGCCCGTCGAGCTCGTCGAAGCCGGAGAGCGGGATGCGCGTCTTGTAGTTGCCGCCCGCCACCTCCACGGCGGCGCTGGCGAGCTGGCGCATCGGCTGGAACGAGCGGTGCACCGCGAACGCCTGCAGCCCGAAGGCGAACACCAGCAAGAGGCCGCACACCAGCAGCGAGTTGCGCAGCGCGCTCCGCACGCCGTCGGAGATGACGTCGTCGTGCAGGGAAGCCACCACGGTGAACGGCGTACCCGGCACGTTGCGCGATACCGTAGGCTCACCGCCGGCGCCGGGGAGCAGCCCCCGCGGCGAGTGCCAGAGCGTGTGGCCGTCGGCATCGGCCAGCATCGCGCTGACGCCTGCCGCCTCGGCCTCGCCCAGATCGTGCGCCAGCTGCGCGATTGGCACCTCGAGGATGAGCGCCGCCTCCACGGTGCCGGCCACGCCCATCGGCGCGGCATACGCGATGCGATCGCCATCGACGGCGGCCCGCTCCATGCCCTGCCCGAACACGTCGCCCAGGTACGCGCCGCGCACTACGTCGCCGACCCGGGCCTGATCCGAACTCGCCATCACCGTGCCGCGCCGGTCGATCACGCTGGCGAACGCCACCGTGGGGTCGCCGTCCACCAGCACCCGCCTGAGGGTGGAGGAATCGGTGTGCGCCCAGCGCGTGACCGCCTGCGCCTTGCGCTGGTTGTTGGCGTGCAGGTCGTGCAATTCGTCGGTGAGCTGATCGAGCCGCGCGTTGAGCACGGTCGAGTGAATCGCGCCCACCACCGCGTCGCCGAACTGGCGCTGCTGGAGCGCCATCAGCCCGAGCGCCACGGCGCTCGCGAGAGCCAGGAGCAGCGCGATGCGGTTGCGCAGCGATCTCATCTCATGCAGCCCCTTCGAGGCCCTGGCCGCGCGGGGGGGCGAGCCGCATGCGGAAGAGCGCGCCGCCGCCGGGGCGGTCGTGCACCGAGACATCGCCGTCGTGCGCCTCGGCGACCAGCTTCACCAGATACAGGCCGAGGCCGATGCCGCGGCGCTGCTTGCCCTGGTGCGCCTCCACCGACCCGAAGCGCTCGAACATGGTCGACTTGAGCGCGTCCGGCACGCCCGGCCCGCGGTCGCACACCTCGAGCTCGATGAAGCCGGAGAAGTTGCGCGCGCTGACGGTGACCTCGCTGCCGCCCGGCGTGTACTTGAGCGCGTTGGAGATGAGGTTCTCCACCGACCGCTGCACCAGCCGCGCGTCCACCGGCGCGATCGCCTCGCCGTCGACGTCCCAGCAGAGCTGCACCTTGCGCCGCTTGGCCACCGGCTCGAGCGTGGAGAGCGCCGCCGCGATGGGCACCGCCAGGTCGGTGGGCGAGCGGTGCGCGACCACCGCGTTCTCCTCCATCAGCCGCACCTGCAGCATCTCGTCGAGCGCGCCGCGCAGCGATTCGGCCGAGGCGATGGCGCGCCGCAGGTCGGTCGCCTGCTGCTCGTCCTTGGGGGTCTCGATGGCGAGCTCCAGCGAGCTGAGCACGCCGGCGAGCGGGTTGCGCAGGTCGTGGACCAAAAGCGACACCATGTCGTCCTTGAGCGACTGCAGCCGCCGCAGCTCCTCCACCTGCGCGCGGATGACGCGCTCCTGATCGCGCAGCCGCAGGAGGCCCTTCACGCGCAGCAGGAGCTCGCGGCGATCGACCGGCTTGTGCAGGAAGTCGTCGGCGCCCGCCTCGAGCCCGCGGTTTCTGTCCTGCTGCTCGCCGAGCGCGGTGACGAGGATGATGGGCAGGAACGGATCGCGCGGCTCGGCCTTCATCAGCCGGCAGGTGGTGAAGCCGTCCTGGCCGGGCATCATCACGTCGAGCAGCACCAGGTCCACCGCGTTGCGCTTGAGCGAGTCGAGCGCGGCGATGCCGTCGTTGGCCTCGATCACGTCCCATTGCGAGGCGAGGAACCCCCGCAAGAGCGCGCGGTTGCGGGGCTCGTCGTCGACCACCAGGATACAGGCGCGCTTTTCCATCTAGGCCACCGGCGCCGGCTGGACTCTTTCGATCTCCTCGATGACGCCCGGGGCGCGCCGCCGCGCCTCGTTGAGGATCGACTGCGCCTGCCGCAGCTGCGCCGCGAGCCGCCGGTTCTCCACCTCGTGCTCGTGCGCCTCGAAGGCGAAATGCAGCGTGGTCAAGAGGTCGCCCGCGCGGCACGGCTTGGAGATGAACCGGTACGCCTGCGCCACGTTGATGGCCCGCACCGAGGTCTCGGCGTCGCGCCGCGCGGTGAGCAGGATGCGGCTCACCAGCGGGTAGCGGGTGGCGACGATCTTGAGCAGCTCCACCCCGTCCATGCCAGGCATGTCGTGGTCGGAGATGATCACCTGCACCGGGTGCTCGCGGATGGCGGTCAGCGCCTCCGGCCCGTTCTCCGCCTTGTGGCAGGTGACGCCCGACCGCTCGATGACCTGCTGCAGCGATTCGAGCGCGTCCGGGTCGTCGTCGACGAGAAGAACGGCGCGGGCCTTGTCCATGCGTGCCTCCGTGTACCGAAGGCTGGATTTGCAGGCCCCGCGCCAAGCGGCAGGCGGGGAAATACGCGGATTTTCCGGCGGGCTGGACGGTAGAGGTCCGGAATCTGGACGGAGCGTCCGAATCATGGACCGAGGCGGCGGCGTCGCGGCGCAATCGGAGCGCCTGGTCCGCAGAAAATGCGCGCAGGCCCTCGCCCCACCCGGGGGCGAGGGCACTGCCAGCAGCGCGCGGCAGCTTCCGGGGAGTGCGGGTGGGGAGTGCCCGCGCGCAAGCGCGGGCCGGGAACCAGGAAAGCCTGCTACGGCCCGTCGTACCGGGCGAGGATCACCGTGGAGTTGTCCACGCCGCCGTTCGCGTTCGCGGTGTCGAGCAGCTTCTTGCAGCAGGCCTCCATGTTGCCCGACTGCTTCTGCATGATGCCTTCCATGAACTTGTCGTCGACCATGCCCGACAGGCCGTCCGAGCAGAGCAGGAAGATGTCGCCGGGCTGCGGCTCGTGGGCGTTGATCTCCACCTCGACCTGCCGCTGCTGTCCGAGCGCCCGCAAGATGATGTTCTTCTGCGGGAAGTTCTTCGCCTCCTCCTCGGTGATCTTGCCCATGCGCAGGTATTCCTCGACCAGCGAGTGGTCGATGGTGATGCGCTTGAGCTTGTTCTCCCGGAAGAGATACACGCGGCTGTCGCCGGTGTGCGCCACCAGCGCCCGCGCCTGCCCGTCGCGCTCGACGAAGTGACACGACACGCAGGTGGTGCCCATGTTCTTCTTCGAGGCGTCCTGCTCGCTGACCTCGATGATGCGGGCGTTGCACAGCTTGATCGAGGTGACCAGCCGGTTCTCGTCGTACGTCTTGGCCCGGTCGTCCTTGAACGGCCAGGTGGCCTCCGGATCCTTGCCGGTGAGCTCGAAGAACTCTTTCATCTCGCGGACCGCGATGCCGCTCGCCACTTCGCCGGCTGCATGGCCGCCCATGCCGTCGAAGACGGCGAAGAGATTCTGCTCGGGGAACACGAGGTAGTTGTCCTCGTTGTTGTCCCGCTTCATGCCTACGTCGGTTCGCGCCGCGTGGGAGATGCGCACGAAAAGGTTTCCCTCGTTGCCAGGCTACGAGGGGTCTGTACAAGGAGAGGGCCGCGGCGTCAATCTTGCCGCGGCCCTCCGACTCGCGAAAACTGCGTCGCGACTAGAATCTGGTTCCCATCAGCTGGTAGCCGCTGTTGAACCCCGGCGGCATCGCCCGATCGTACGAGGCGGCGTCGACCGCGCCGAAGATGGCGCCGACGAGCAGGCCCACGCCGGCGCCGACGGCGAGGTCGCGGCCCCAGTTGGTGTCCTGGCCGATGAGCGCCACCGCGCCGCCGACCGCGAGGCCGGCCACGCCGCCGTAGACCGCGTCGGTGACGATGGCGCTGCCCGCGCTGCGGTGACCGCTGACTTCGACGATGTCGGCGAGCTGGTTGCTGCTCTGCGGCTGCTCGCGCAGGGTGAGGGTCTGGATCTCGCCCGCGTTGGCGGAGAAAGCCGTCAGCAGCGCGGCGAGCGGAGCAAGGATGAGCTTCTTCATGGTTGTCCCCCGTACGTTGGAGTCGTGACGACTCCAGCAAGCTGGGGACGCGGCGCACCCGCCGGCAACCGGACGGCCCGGCGGGCAAGCCCCGGGGCGCTGCTCGGCAGCGCCCTTACTTCTTTTTCAACGTGAGATTGCCGGAGAACGCGTCGGCGTCGATGACGCCCTCGCCGCGGCCGTACGAGCCCTCCAGCCAGCCGCCGGAGAACCCCTGCGAGAAGGCGTTCTTCCGCCTGGGCGATCGCTTGACCTCCAGGTTCAGCCCGTCGCGCAATTCGCCGCTGTGCGACGTGTAGCTGAGCTGGAAGCTGCTCTTCGGATCGACCGCGAACCGCAGCTCTCCCGACACGGTCTCGGCGTTGAGGTGGCAGTCCTTGGCGCAGGTGCCGGTCCAGTCCATGTCGCCGGAAGCCGACTGGAAGTCGATCTGCGGCGCGCCCTCGGTGGAGACCACCGCATGGCCCGACACGGTGTGCAGGCGGACAGGCCCGGTGGCCTCGTCGATGCGCACGTCGCCCGAGATGGTCTGGATGTCGGCTTTCGCCACCGACGCCAGCTTCACCTCGCCCGACATGCTCCGCACCCGCACCTCGGAGAGCTTGCTCGCCTGAAGGTCGCCCGACATCGATGACAGGTCGAGCCGGCTGCCCGGCGGCAGCTCCACCCGCAGCTTGCCGTGGCGCAGCGTGCGGCGGCCGCGGAACACCGGCTGCACGCGGTCGCCGAAGGCGTAGAGCGCCACGTCCTGGTCCGACGAGTCCTCGAGCGTCATCCGCACCTGTGAGCCGGCCGCGGTGGCCACGGTGATGTCGCCGTTCTGCACCCGCACCTGCAGCGTGACCGGGCCCTTCACCGGCAGCGTCACCGAGCCGCGGCCGCGCGCCTGCGCGGTGGCGTCGCGCTCGTCCCAGTCCTCGTCGTCGTCGGAGCGCACCCGCACCCGCGGCACGTGGATGCGCGGCGCCTGCGGCGTCATCTTGTAGATGTGCACGCCCTGGTCGTTGTGGTCGCCCTGGTCGTTGTCCTGGTCGTCGCGATCGTCGTCGTCATCGTCGTCGTCGGCCGGATCGTGGCCGCGCTCGTGGCCGCGCGCCATCAGGAGGCCGGGCAGGGCCGGCAGCACGATCTCGGGGAGGCGGATGTCGATGTCCGGCACGCTGATGTCGACGTCGATGTCGAGGTCGGGCACGGCCGGCACCGACGGCGCGCGCGGCGCCCGGGGGGCCTCCGGCGGATCGGGCGGCTCCGGCGGCGCGGGCGGCTCGGGAATCGACGGCCGGCGGTGCGGCGAGGCCCGCACCGCAGAGGTCACCAGGAAGATCGCTGCCAACGCTGCACGAATCACGGAATCGCCTCCTGCTCCAGCACCGCCGTCCTCAGCGAGCGCAGGTACCCGGCGTAGCCGTCGAGGACCCGCATCCGCGCGTTCACGTCCTGCGCCACCATGCCCTTGCGCGCATCGCCCAGCTGCGTGCGGGCGCGCGTGAGCGTCTCGTCCCAGCGCGACGCCAGCTTCGGGTCCATCTGTGGCCGCAGCCGGCCGTACTCGTCTTCCAGCACCTTGGCGGCGTCGCGGTAGTCGGCCTCGGCGCGGTCGAGCGCGGCCAGCGTCTTCGCGTCCGGGCCGGGCGGCGGCGCGTCGTTGGATGCTCCGCCCTGCGGGCTCCGCCCGTCGCCGGCAAAGCCGTCTCCTCCGCGCGCGGTCCCGGCCGGCTTCGGCTGCGGCGCGACCTGCACCCTCGTGGTGCCCGCGAAGATGACCACCGCCGCTGCCGCCGCGGCCGCCGCCGCCGCAAAGGCCGCCCGCACCGCCCACCGCGGCCGGTACAAGCGCCGCTCGCGGGCGATGCGGGCCGCCACCCCGGACCACAAGTGCTGCGTCGGCGGCGTCGGCCGGCGCATGAGGAGCGCGCGCTCCGCCTTCGCCCACGCCAGCTCGCGCGCGCACTCCGCGCACCCGGCGA